>VFSW01000633.1_pt1 | contig 51983 bp, 46 predicted proteins | sample 5358111 | NCBI WGS metagenome assembly VFSW01 (sample SAMN11554181, study PRJNA540505) | mine drainage metagenome | isolation source: sediment from site ElyBrook_90M | place: USA: Ely Copper Mine, Vershire, VT | collected 2017 | reverse complement strand
AGCAACTCAAGCTGCTGGACTAGAAACGCGGGGGCTTGCCCCCCGCGTTGTTCATAACCAATGGCTGAAAAAGCCGACGACCGCGTCCCACGCCGCACCGAGAATGTTTCCGCTCTGTGGGTGCGGAAATGTCTGCCGCAGCGGTTTCTGAATTGCTTTGCCGCGCAGGCGTTTTCGGTGTGGACGTTGCGCTCGAGGCAGTTGAGGTTGTAGTTGTGGACGCGCATTGTAGTCCACGTCGCAGAACCCGCGAGTGGAAAACAGATTTAGACGACGGGATAGAGAAGAGCAAGTGCTATAGTGGCTCTATGGAAGGCTATTGTGAGCCATTTAACGGTAAGCACATTACGTTGATGGGGCTCGGGCTGCTCGGCCGCGGCGTCGGGGATGCAGAATTTCTTGCAAAGTGCGGCGCAAAGCTCCTTGTGACCGACAAGAAGACAGAGGCGGAGCTTGCCGAGTCAGTTGAGCGACTCAAGTCGTATCCCAACATCACGTTTCATCTCGGCGGACACAGAATGGAGGATTTTCAATATGCCGAGATGATTATCAAGGCTGCCGGCATACCACTCGATTCTCCTGAGATCGCAGCAGCACGTGCAGCCAATGTACCGGTCTACATGTCGACCGCGCTCTTTGCGAAGTATGCGATGGAGACGGGTGCCACGATCATAGGTGTGACCGGCACGCGCGGCAAGACCACTGTTGCGCGCATGATCTATAGGGCATTTTTGGAAACTGCCAACCCCGCAACCGCGCATCTTGGCGGAAATATTCGTGACCTCTCCACGCTTGCGATGCTGCCGCTCATCAAATCGGACGATGTGTGTGTTTTGGAACTTGATTCGTGGCAACTGCAGGGATTTGGCGATTTGCAGATATCTCCGCAGGTCGCAGTATTCAGTAATTTAATGTTGGATCATATGAATTATTACGACGGCGACATGGAGGTATATTTTTCCGACAAAGCAAATATATTTCGATTTCAAAGACCGGGTGATCGACTTATCGTCGGCGCTTCGATCAAGGCGCGCGTGCAGGCGGCGCACCCGCCAGTGCCGCCGGTCACTCCCGAACCCCTGCCGGACACGTGGGTACTCGAAATTCCGGGAATGCATAATCGCGAAAATGCAGCTCTTGTCCGCGAAACGCTCAGAAGTTTCATGGATGAACACGAAATATGGGCTTGCATCACCTCATTTCAGGCGGTCGAAGGTCGTCTCCAGCTTGTTCGGGAAGTAGGTGGTACCAAAATCTACAACGACAACAACGCAACCATGCCGGAGGCGACCATTGCGGCACTTCGTGCGCTCGGCACTGATATCGTGCTTATCGCTGGAGGGTCTGAAAAGGGCCTCGCGCTTGAGGAGTTCGTCGCGGAAATAAAGAAGCGTGTCTCAAAGCTTGTGTTGTTGCGGCATGAAAAATATGCAGGATCTGCGCGGTTTGCACAGACGTTGCGAATGGAAGGTATCCTCTTTGAGGAAGCAGTTTCTCTTGAGCGGGCGCTCAAACTCGCGTTGTCAGACGCTCCTCAGACTCTACTATTTAGCCCCGGTTTCGCCTCTTTTGGTATGTTCAAAAACGAGTATGATAGAAATGATCAGTTCATGCGTCTAGTTCATATGCTATGAGACATCGCGTAATACACAAAACCCAGAGCAACACCTATAATTGCGGTCCCACATGTCTTGAGATGATCTTGGATTTCTATGGTATTCCGTATGAATCGGAAGAAATCGAATTGCTCTGCGAGACGGCACCGCAGCGTGGCACCGACAATCAAAAATTGGTGCAAGCGGCTGAACGGCTCGGCGCGCGGGTAACGGTAAAAGAAAATGCACAGCTTGCCGATATCGTTTCCGTTATTGAAAGCGGCCACCCCGTGCTCGTAAATTATTTCAACTGCAAATCAGGTGTCGGGCATTTCGGGGTTGTCAAGGGAGTCGAAAACGAGGCGCTCATTCTGGCTGATCCGAAAAATGGCGATGATTACCCCCTAACCTTCGACCATTTTCAGCAGCATTGGCATAACCACATGAAGACCATCCACGCGTGGATGATGTACGTGGCCGTGTAGCGCAAAGAATCAGACGCGCTCAACTGCAGCAAGTCGCTGCATCAGGACTGTGATGCCCTTTTGCATTTTGTTGGACGTGGTGGGGTCAGCGCTCAAATCTTTGATTGTTTGCAGCAGCCGGCTATCGATCGATCCACTGTTGTCGAAGAGATAGGAAGGAAACTCCTCAAAGCGCTCGAAGTATTCCTGAAATGTCTTTTTGCGGATCGCAACATTTTGACTCGTCGCGCCCGCTTTCATCTCCTCGAAATTAAATTTTGGCGGCTTCGGCTCTTTCATACGTGTGCATTGTAGCGCGTTTCAAAACTCAATCATAGGGTGCTATGCTCGAAGAGCATTTATGATCCCGCAAAATATTTACATGGTCGGAATCGGTGGTATTGGAATGTCGGCTTTGGCACAACTCCTGAAGCATCAGGGAAAATCAGTCGTTGGTTCCGACAGGGAAGACTCACCGGTCGTTGCCATGCTCACGGACAAGAGGATCGTGGTGTCGATCGGGCACGACGACTGTTCGATCCCAGCACATTGCGAACTTTTGATATACAGCGATGCGGTGCCCGCGGAAAATGTAGAGCGCATGCGTGCGCGTGAGATGCGCATTCCGGAGATGTCGTATTTCGAGGCGCTCGGTGTTGTATCGAAAGATGCGCGTACGATCGCAATCGCGGGTACGCACGGCAAAACGACTACGACCGGCATGCTTGCAAAGATTTTAGAGCGCGTAGGCGCACGGCCGACCGCAATCGTTGGGTCGATCGTGCGGGATTTCAACTCCAATTTTCTCGCGGGGAGGGACGATCTCTTCGTCATTGAAGCGTGTGAGTATCGCGACCATCTTCTGAAGTTGTCACCCGAAATTCTGGTCATCACCAATCTTGAACTCGATCACACGGATTATTTTCCCGATCTCGCGGCGCTGCAGGAGACATTCCGCACGGCTGTCATGCGCGTGCCCGCGCACGGCGCAATCGTTACTAACCCGCACGACCACGTCATTGCCGCTGTTTTACAAGGTGTTTCAGCGCGTGTTGTTGATTTCACGGTCGAGGAAGTTCCTGAACTGCGATTGATCGGAGAATTCAACCGCAACAACGCGCGTGCGGCAAAGGCGGCGGCGCGCGTTGTCTTCCCAGAGATTGCAGACGGTGCAATTGACGATGCCCTTGCGCATTTTCACGGCTCATGGCGGCGCTTCGAATACAAAGGAGAAACGCCGCAGGGCGCACTCATCTACGACGACTATGCGCACCATCCGACTTCGGTCGCAAAAACCATTGAAGCAGCGCGAGAGAAATTCCCCGACAAAAAAATCGTCGTCGCGTTCCACCCGCATCTCTACAGCCGCACGAAATCGTTCCTGTCGGAGTTTGCTGCCGCGCTTGCCACGGCCGATCGCGCGATCGTGGCACCGATCTATGCGGCGCGCGAAACACCTGATCCGTCGATTTCAAATCACGTGCTCGCGAACGAAGCCGGAGAGCGGGTGATCGCTCTCGATTCGTTTGATTCTATTCGTGATGCACTGCTGCAAGAAGATTCCGGCTCGCTCATCATCACGATGGGCGCAGGCGACATCTATAAAGTGGCCGAACAGATAGCGGATTGAGTATTTGCATCGGACGCGCGGAAGAGCACAATACGACTATGGAGACGTCTGATATGGAATCCGGTCCCAAGCTCTCGGTGGTCGCAACGCCAATAGGTAACCTCGGCGACATGACGTTTCGCGGGCTCTGGACACTGAAGGAAGCCGACGTTATTTATGCGGAAGATACTCGTGTCATTTCCAAATTGCTCACACACTACGGTTTGCGCACTTCGGTACAGCGCCTTGATGCGGCAACTGAAAATAAAAAAGCGCACGAGATTATGACGCGGCTGCGGCACGGCGAACACGTTGCGCTCGTCTCCGACGCGGGCACGCCGGCAATTTCCGATCCCGGTGCACGTCTGATTGCTGCTATCCGCAAAGAAATGCCAGAGGCGGTGATCGATGTGCTGCCGGGCGCCTCCGCCCTCACCGCTGCGCTCTCGATCGCGGGACTTGATTCGGATGCGTTTCTCTTCTTAGGTTTTCTGCCGCACAAAAAAGGTCGCCAAACTGCGCTCACCAAAATAGCCGCATCCGATGTGCCGGTCGTGCTGTATGAATCGCCGCATCGCATCTTGAAACTTCTCGCCGAGCTTGCCGCGCACAATATTCGCGAAGTGAAGATCGGACGCGAACTCACGAAGATGCATGAGGAACTTCTAACAGGTGCGCCACTAGACCTCGCCGAAGATCTGCAGGAGCGCGGTGCCGTACGGGGGGAATTCGTCGTTATTGTTGTGGTATGATGTTCGTATGAGCCTCGATGCGCTGATCATGTTCGCGGGTGCCGTGATCGCCATCGTGCCCTTTCTCGGCTTTCCCGTGAGTTGGGATCATCCGATGTTTTTCATCCTTGGTATCTGTGTGATTGTGCTCGGCATCGTCGTACGTCGTAGGCTGAGCCAGAAGACCTACAAAGAAGAAAGTGCATTCAATGTCACCGACACCCAGGAATAACAGCTCGCTTCCGCACCCTGCACAAGAGACGGTCGCACGGCGACGCTTTCTTTTGCCCATGCCGATAGCGGTATTGGTCGTTCTTTTTTGTACAGGTATCGGCGGCGTATTCTATTTCTTTGGCACACCGCGCGATGCATCCACCCCTTCGCTCGCGACGGCTGCCGTTGCGACATCTTCGCCTTATCTACCGTATGCTGCGACCGCACTTGCGGATACCGCTTCCGCGAGCACCAGTGGAGATTCCTTTTCGTATGATCTGCGCGTAACAGATGTTTCTGCGGATGAGTACTTGGTTGCCGATGTCGAAAGCGGTACGGTCTTGGCGAGCAAGAATGCATACGACCAGGCACCGATCGCGTCCTTGACTAAGCTCGTCACTGCGCTCGTGGTCGACGACCATCTCGATCTCGACAAAAAGGTGGTCGTGCCGAAAGCGGCGTTGGTATACACCACCGTACCGCGACTAAAAACGGGCGAGACGCTTCGTGTGTCTGATTTGCTGTTCCTACTGCTGCAAGAATCGTCCAACGAAGCGGCGGAAACGCTCGCTTCCAGCGTCGGCCGTGGTCAATTCGTCGGCTACATGAATGACGAAGCAAAACAGATCGGGCTTGCGCATACGAGTTTGAACGATCCTTCGGGCGTCTCGAACGACATGTCGACCGCGCAGGATCTTTTTGCCCTCCTGCGATACATCGGTGTTCACCGCAGTTCGATTTTTGACATCACGAGCGGAAAAAGCACTGATACCACGTTTGGGTATCTCAATGATTTCAATCTGCTCAAAGGTGTTGCGACACCGCTGGTGGGCGGCAAGGTGGGGGAGACGAATCAGGCAGGCGAAACCTATGCAGGCGTCTTTTCCGTTTTGATCGGTGGTAAAACCCGGCAGATTGCTGTCATTGTACTCGGCTCCCGCGCTGACGCGAGCGACGTGAAAAAGCTGTTGCAGTTTGTGAGGTCATCGTACGCGCCAGCCGGCTGAATTTGGTATACTCTCGTATATGCCGTCGAATCAACAAGATGACGAGCGCCGGATCACGTATTTCGCGGCTACTCACACACGCGGCAAGCGCGACATGTTTGGCATACGTGCCGTCGATCGTGGAAAGCACATGTACATCATCGGTAAAACCGGTATGGGTAAATCGACCATGCTCGAGAACATGGCCATCCAAGACATTCAAAACGGTGAAGGCATCTGCTTCATCGACCCCCACGGATCCACTGCCGAAAAGCTGCTCGATTTCGTTCCGTACGATCGTATCAACGACGTCGTGTATTTGGCCCCGTTCGACACCGACCACCCCGTGGGCTTCAACGTGATGGAGGACGTGGGTTATGAGAAGCGCCACCTCGTCGTGTCGGGCTTGATGGGCGCCCTGAAGCGCATCTGGGTCGATGCATGGAGCGCGCGCATGGAATACATTTTACAGAATACCTTGCTTGCGCTTCTTGAGTATCCCGATTCGACCTTGCTCGATGTGAACCGCATGCTCACCAACAAACCTTTCCGCGCCGCGGTGGTAGAGCGCATCACCGATCCAATCGTGAAAGCGTTTTGGGCAGAAGAATTTGCGGCTTTCACCGACAGCTACGCGCGCGAAGCGACACCGGCGATCCAGAACAAAGTCGGACAGTTCACCTCCAATCCGCTCATTCGAAACATCGTCGGGCAAGCCAAATCCTCGTTTGATTTACGCAAGATAATGGACGAGCGCAAAATTTTTATCGTCAACCTCTCGAAAGGCCGGATGGGGGAGACCAACGCCAGCCTTTTAGGTTCAATGCTCACAGTCAAGATTTATTTGGCCGCGATGAGCCGCGCCGATGAGCCGGCGGCGGTCTTAGCGCGCCTACCGCGCTGCTATTTCTATGTCGACGAATTTCAGTCGATGATGAACGAGGCGTTTGCGGATATTCTTTCGGAATCGCGCAAATACAAACTCGCACTCACGCTCGCAAACCAGTACATAGAACAGATGGAAGAAAAAGTGCGTGATGCCGTTTTCGGCAACGTGGGAACACTCGTATGTTTCCGCGTCGGCCCGTTTGACGCCGAGGTCTTGACGACCGTTTTTGAACCCACGTTTACTGCGGAAGATCTGGTGGGCCTCGGGCTTGGACAAATCTACCTCACGCTCATGATTGACGGCGTCGGCACTCCGCCATTCTCCGCCGACACCATTCCACCGATTGAAACGCCGCGCATTTCGTATCGCGATGATGTGGTCAATCATTCACGCACGCTCTTTGCACGTGCGCGCGCCGATGTGGAGGTGATGATCAGCCAAAAGCAAACGGAATTCGCACCGCCGCCGAAAAAAGACAAAAAACCGAATGGCAGCGGAGCAAGTGGCGGCTCGACATATGCAGGAGCGCCGCGCGAAGGTGCACGCAGTTTCCCGCCACGCACTGGCCCCGTAGGAGGCGGCCACGATGCTCCTCGCAGTGGGTTTTCGGCTCCTGCACCGCGACCGACATGGCATGATCAGCGCCAGGAAGAGCGTCCCATTGTTGAAGAAAAAAACGCCCTACGCGCCGCAATTGATTCGGCACGTACCGCACCCGCGTCGGCAGAAAGAGTCTCGACACCTTCGCAGCCGATCCGATCGCCCGCCGATGTTTTGCGCGAGCGCTCTGCGGTGCGCCGTCCGCAACCGCTGCCGAAAGAAAATCCACAACCTCGGGCTGAGCACGCGTCAAATCATCCACCACGCAGTACCGATGTCCACGAAGGGGTGAGTCGCAATGGCGAGGTGCCGAACGAAGTCTTGTCGCGGGTCATCAACGGGGGTGAGGCTCGTTGAGCAAACGGGTGAGGCGGTGTAGTCTGATGGCAATGGCCGACAAAGAAACCATTCTCGTAACTGGTGGCGCCGGGCTGATTGGCTCGCACCTGATAGAACTCGCACGCGCGAAATATCGCGTCGTCTCACTCGATAACTATTTCATCGGAAAAAAAGAAAATCACATCGCAGGCGTGGAATACGTGGAAGGGCACACCAAAGATATTGAGCAGCTGCTCGGTGCGGAGAATCCTAAGATTATTTTTCATCTCGGCGAATACTCTCGCGTGGAACAGAGTTTCGACGATTTGCCCCTCGTCTGGGAGAGCAACGTGCATGGCGCGTTCCACGTATTTGAATATTGGCGCAAGCGCGGCTCAAAATTAGTCTATGCCGGCTCGTCGACGAAATTTGCCGACGGCGGACTCGGACGCGACCAGAGTCCGTACGCATGGATGAAGGCGTCCAACACGGAATTGGTGCGCAACTATGGCAATTGGTTTTCTTTGCCGTATGCGATCACCTATTTTTACAACGCATACGGCGCGCGCGAACTTTCCACCGGCCCGTACGCATCGGTGATCGGTATTTTTAAAGAACAATACAAGAAAGGCGAGCCCATTTCGGTGCGTTCGCCAGGTACGCAACGGCGCAATTTCACGGCCGCTTTCGATATTGCACGTGGGCTTTTGATGGTGGGGGAACACGGGCAGGGCGACGAATACGGTTTGGGCTCTCCCGAATCATATTCCATCCTCGAACTCGCCAAGATGTTTACCGACAACATCGTCATGCTGCCTGAGCGCCCCGGCAATCGCATGGATTCGATTGTCGATACAACTCGCGTTGCAAAAGAATTCGGCTGGAAGCCGCAGACGACGGTGCAGGAGTATATTGAGTCGCTGAAGCAGGATAAGCACTAGCGCGTATGCAGCGCATTTTGATTTTTAGCCTCACCTACCATCCGTTTGTCGGAGGTGCTGAAGTCGCAATCAAAGAAATTACCGATCGCTGCTCGCCGATTGATTATTCTTTCCACATGATCACGCTGCGATTCGATGCGAACCTACCACGCGTGGAAAAAATCGGCAATGTCACGGTACACCGTATCGGTTGGAGCGTCGCAGGCGCAAAGATTTCGGATCGCTCCATGCCCCTTCGTTGCAAAATCGCGAAAGTACTGTTTCCATTGAGCGCATTCAGGAAAGCACTGTGGCTGCACCGGGGGCATCGATTCGATGTTGCGTGGGCAATGATGGCGAATCAAGCCGGGTTCGCGGCGCTCTTTTTTAAATGGATGTATCCCAATGTGCGATTTTTTCTCGAGTTGCAGGATGGCAGAGCGTTTGATGCGATGAAAAGCCGTCGACCCATATTGCGGCTTCTCTGGCCGCTCTATAAGCGAATCTATCTACGCGCCGACAGTATCAAGGTCATCGGTACCTTCCTCGCGTTTTCCGTGCGCGAGATGGGCTATGCAGGGCCCATCGAGGTGATTCCCAACGGCGTCGATTTCAAGAGATTCTCGGGGCAGGTGCCGGAGACACGTCTTAATGAATTGAAAGCACGATTCGAGAAAAAACCAGACGATATATTTCTGTTTACCGCATCGCGTCTGGTACTCTCGCGAGGCGTCGAGGACGCGATTGAGGCGCTCGTACATCTGCCATCCAATGTCAAATTTCTCATCGCAGGCGACGGAGAAGACCGTGAAAAGCTGGGGCACATCGTACGCGGGCTCAGTGTCGCCGACCGCGTGGTCTTCGCCGGACACGTTGCACCCGGTGCAATTCCCGCATATCTCCAGATTTCGGACATCTTCGTGCGGCCTTCTATTATTGAAGCGTTCGGCATTGCGTTCGTCGAAGCGTTCGCGGCCGGCATTCCGGTGATCGCGACCCCTGTGGGCGGCATCCCCGATTTTCTTTCCGATCCTGATAGGAATCCAGAGAAAAAGCCGACGGGGCTCTTTTGTGAGGTGCGCAATCCAGAGTCGATTGCGCAGGCTGTTTTGCGATATATACATGACCCCGCATTAAAAGCGCAGATCATCGAGAATGCCCGCGCGCTCGCGGCTGACAAATACGATTGGGACCTCATCGCGCATGACGTGCGCACGAAGATTTTCGGCGCGATATGAAATTGCTGATCGCAACACCGCTCTACCCACCGGAGCCAGGTGGACCCGCCACGTATTCGAAGTTGCTTGAAGAGGGGTTGCCCCATCAAGGTGTCGACGTGGTGACCGTGAAGTTCGGCGAGGTGCGCTATCTGCCGAAAGGTATTCGGCATATCGCGTATTTCTTTCGCCTATTGCACGCAGCGCGGGGGAGCAATCTCATCTATGCGCTCGACGCGACGTCGGTCGGCGTTCCGGCAATGTTTGCAGCTGCAATTTCTCGTAAACCGTTCGTCGTGAAAGTGGTGGGTGACTATGCATGGGAACAAGGACGCCAGCGTTTTGGGATTGCAACTACGCTCGATGAATTCGTACAGACGAAACATGCTCCGTTTCCGCTCAATATGTTTAAATGGATCCAAACGAGGGTAGCCAAAAGCGCTAAGCGAGTGATTGTACCGAGCGCGTACTTACAGGAAATTATCGAGACGTGGGGAATTCCGAAGCAGAAAATTACAGTCATTCACAACGCGATCCGCGCTGAAGCAGGAGGTGCAGTGCCGCCCTCAGTTGTAGCGCTCCCACGTCCGCTCGTCATATCGATTGGACGCCTCGTGCCGTGGAAAGGATTTGCGGAATTGATCGATGCGGTCTCGCTCGCCCGCGGCCACGACATCGCCGCGTCGCTCGCGATTGTCGGCGACGGGCCGGATCGAGTGGTGCTTGAGGCTCATGCACGTGCACGGCTTTCGGGCGACTTCGTTTTTACTGGTGTGCTCCCGCACACAGACGCGTATGCGGTGATGTGCGCGGGGGATGTTTTCGTGCTCGATTCTCTGTATGAGGGACTTTCGCATACGATCGTGGAAGCCTTTGAAGCGGGCGTGTGCATCATTGCGAGCGATGTGGGTGGAAATCGCGAGATCATTCGGCACGAAGACAACGGTCTTTTGGTGTTGCCCGGCAACACACGCGCGCTTGCACAGGCGCTTGAGCGCGTATTGAGCGACGGCACGCTGCGTACGCGGCTCGCCGCAGGCGCCCGCGCATCGGCCGCCGATTTTTCCGTCGATGTCATGATCGAGCGCACGGCGCAGAGCCTGAAAAATCTTGCCCATATAGTCTGAGAGTGAGGCGTCGACGCGCGGCTCGAATCCCTCTATAATGCATTCCCTATGCGTGTACTGATGCTGTCGACTGACCGTACAATTTTTGAAAAAGGGAGCGCTTCGCGGCGGCGTATGGAATCCTACGCAAAGCACCTCGGTGTGCTCGACATCGTTATTTTTTCCCTCAAAAATCAAGGTTTTTCCGCTATCAGCGACGGCACGCTTTCACTTTACCCGACCAATGCATCCTCACGCCTTTTGTACGGCTGGCGCGCACTTTTCTCGACGCCTGCCGGCGAAAAGATAGATGTAGTAACCGCGCAGGATCCCTTTGAGGTGGGACTTGTCGGCCTTTTGATCGCATGGCGCAGGCGTGTACCCCTGCATGTGCAGGTGCATACCGATCTGTTTTCACCTGCGTTTAAGCGCCACTCTTTTCTGAACGTGCTGCGTCTTGTCATTGCACGATTCGTACTACGAAGTGCGGCGCGGATTCGAGTTGTTTCGAACCGCATCAAGCGCGACCTCGAAGTGCGCGTGCCGGAGGCGACACGCAAACACATTTCGGTCTTGCCCATCTTCGTCGATATCGAAAAATACAAAACCGCTTCAACGCCGCCCGCGCTTCGAGAGCGTTTCGCATCGTCCGGCAAAAAAATACTTGTCGTTTCTCGTCTCGAAAGCGAAAAGAATGTCGTGCAAGCAGTTGTTTCATTCGCTGACAGCGGCGTGCGCGACTCGTGCCTCATCATCGTCGGCGACGGGCGTGAGCGCGGGGCGCTCGAAGCACTTACGGTAGTGCGCGGCGTGAGCGATCGAGTGTTTTTTGAAGGACGTGTAGATCCAGCCGCCTACTTCGCGCTCGCCGATCTTGTTCTCGTGCCGTCCTTCTACGAGGGATACGGCATGACGATCATCGAAGCGCTTGCAGCGGGCGTGCCAGTCCTTTCGACCGATGTCGGGGTCGCGCCGGAAGCAGGCGCCCAACTTGCGGAATACCCGCGTTGGCCTTCTGAGATCGCGCGCATACTCGAGAACAAGCAACGCGCGGTATTGCTTTCGTATCCATACACGGACTGGAATTCGTACGTTGCAGCATGGTGCAATGACATCGCTGCGTGTCTCGCGATCGCGCAGCGCGTCGGTGCGTTTTCGAGAGAGAAGCCGCTCATCGGGTTTATTGGCCAGGGGTTTATCGGTAGAAATTATGCCGATGACTTCGAGCGACGCGGCTACCAGGTTATTCGCTACTCCTTAGAAAAAGAGTACGTCAGCAACAAGGACAAGATCTGCGATTGCGACATTACATTCGTAGCCGTGTGGACTCCGACGACGCCGCAAGGATTCGACCTTTCGGTTTTGAGAGATGTGCTCTCAGTGGTTGGCAAAGGTAAAGTCGCGGTTATCAAGTCTACCGTTGTGCCAGGCAGCACCGCAACGCTCCAAAAAGAATTCCCCGATATCACACTCCTCTATTCACCCGAATTTTTGAGTGAGGCGACCGCGTCCTATGACGCGGCGCATCCATTTTCCAACATCGTTGGCACGCCGGATGAATCGCCTCGGCACATGCATGCGGCAGAGGCCGTGCTCAGCGTGTTGCCCGAAGCCGCGTTCGCGCAAATCTGCTCAAGTACCGAGGCGGAGATCATCAAATACTCCCACAACGCGAGCGCGTACGCACAGATTATTCTTTTCAACGTCATGTATGACCTCGCGAAAGCCCACGGATTCGAATGGGATCGTATCCGGGATGCGGTTGAGACGGACCCGTACATCAGCGGCCGCTACGCGCGCCCGGTGCATAAAACGGGCCGCGGCGCAGGCGGTCATTGTTTTATAAAAGACATCGCAGCCCTCCGGGCTGCATACGAAGAGATGATCCCGAACGACAAAAAGGCAAGCGAATTCTTGCGCTCGATGGAGGCGAAGAACATTGAACTGCTCACCGCGAGCAAGAAGGATCTTGATCTATTGCGCGGCGTCTACGGCGATCGCGTCGCATCCCCATGAATCTTTTGGTCACGACCCAGGCAGTTGACCTCGATGACCCCGTGCTCGGGTTTTCTCATCGATGGGTTGAGGAGCTTTCGAAACGCAGCGAGCGCGTGACCGTTATTTGTCTCAAAGAGGGAAGACATCATCTCGCATCTAACGTACGTGTGCTCTCGCTCGGTAAGGAGCGGGGAGGTTCACGTCTGCGCTATGTGTGGAGCTTTTATCGATATATCTTCTTATATCGTCGCGAATACGATGCCGTGTTCGTGCATATGAACCCAGAATATGTCGTGCTTGGCGGTATGTTTTGGCGACTCGCTCGGAAACGTATCGTACTTTGGTACACTCATAAACAAGTCTCGTGGCGGCTGCGCGTAGCGACCGTGCTCGCCAACGTGGTGTGCACGGCAGCTCCTCAGAGTTTTCGCCTCGCTACAGATAAGCTCCGTGTGATCGGACACGGCATCGACACGGACACCTTTTCGCTCTCAGCAGAGAACGCGCCATCCCGATCCATACTTTTTTTTGGACGCCTCGACGAGGTCAAGCATCCTGACGTTTTTCTGCAAGCGCTCGAGCAGTTGCATGAGCGCGGCGTACCATTTAGCGCTCGCATCGTAGGGGATCCAACCGACCCGGCTTCCCCCTTTGCGCACGCACTCAGGGGTCGCGCCACGGCGCTCACGCTTGAGGGCGTACTGCAGATGCAGGGCGCGGTGCACCATAGTGATGCGCCTGCGCTTTTTGCCGCACACGCAATCTATGTCAACCTCACGCCATCGGGAAGCTTTGATAAAACGGTCGGCGAAGCGTTCGGATGCGGCTGCATCGTCGTATCGGCGAATGAGACCTTCCGGGGAATTTTGCCTGATGCACTGCTCGTCGACGCCATGTCTCCTGACTCAGTTGCAAGCGGCATCGAGAGAGCGCTCTCGATGGATGCCGCCGAGAGGGTTGTACTGCGTACAAAAGAACGCGAGTTCGTCACGGCGCATCATTCGCTTTCAGGACTTGCAGACACACTGATCGGACTGCTGTCATCGTAGCGCCACGGTATCTATGATCCAAGTTCACAAAGAAGAAGGCTACAATTTCGAAAAATACGGCGGCGCGGCACGTTTTTCCTCATATGCGCATCAGCTTGAAGAAATTTTACGCAATGCGCCTCGCTCGGTCCTTGAGGTCGGCGTTGGCGACGGCGTCGTCGGAGGTTATTTGAAACGCCAAACCACGATTCGACACTGCTGGCTCGACATTGCAGAGGATCTGCATCCTGATGTTGTCGGCGATGTGCGTCGGATGCCATTTCCGGATGCAACGTTCGACACCACCTGTGCCTTCGAGGTGCTTGAGCACGTGCCATTCGAGGATTTTGAGGAGTCGGTGCGCGAGCTTCTGCGTGTCGCGTCGAGACGCGTCCTTATCTCGCTTCCGCACTTTGGACCGCCCGTTAAATTGCTCTTAAAAGTCCCATGCGCACCCGAGATTCGCTTCGCATGGAAAGTTCCATTTCCTCGCACGCACCGCTTCAACGGTCAACACTATTGGGAGATCGGTAAACGTGGCTATTCTGCTTCGCGTATCCGCGCCATACTCTCCTCACACGCCACGATCGAGCGGGAATTCATCCCGTTCGACAATCAATACCATCACTTCTTTTCACTGCTCAAACACAGCTCATGACACGCTCCATCCTGAAAGACCTGTTTTTCAAATGTTTCGGTTCCGCACTATTGCCCGCAGAACGAGCAAGCATTTTGATGTACCACTCCATCAGCGGTCGCGCAGATTATTTCTCTTCTGTTGCACCGGAAGCATTCAATCAGCACATGCGAATGCTCGCGGAGTTGAAACGCCCCGTTATTTCGCTCTCTGAATTAGTGCGGCGGCTTAAAGAGAAGGAAGCGCCCGGTGGCGCGGTCGTGCTCACGTTCGACGACGGCTACCGGGACAATTACACCACCGCGTATCCCGTGCTCAAGCGGTATGGGTTTCCGGCAACCATTTTTGTGACGAGCGATCTTATTGGTCAAAAAGACAAACGCGGCATAGAGCGCCTTCACCGCGACGAACTCCTTGAAATGCAAGCAAGCGGTCTCATCGATATCGAACCGCATACGAAAACGCACCCGCACTTGTCGGCGATCGATATCTCGCAGGCGGAGCGAGAGATCGAAGGTTCGCGAGACGCGATAGAGAGTCTTCGGGGTTCACCTGCAAGGTTTTTTGCGTATCCGTACGGCGATTTCGATGAGCGGATTGCAGACGTCGTGGCCACACAGTTTGAGGCGGCCATGTCGGTCGGTGAAGGCACCGTGCACGCTCGCTCCCCGCTGATGCAATTGCCGCGCAATGCGGTGGACCGCTCGACGTCACTGGTTCAGTTCAGAGGTAAAGTATCAATTGCGATCGATTGGTACCGCATGTTGCGTGTATGAAAATTCTCTACATCACGACCGTTCGCATGCCGACTGAAAAAGCCCACGGCATACAGATCATGCACATGTGCGCGGCTTTTGCTGCGCATGCACAGGTCGATCTCATAACTCCTCATCGCGAGAATCACATCAAAGTAGATCCATTCGAGTATTACGGCGTACCGAAGACGTTCCGTATACGTCATATCGCATCACTCGATTTTGTTAAATTCGGCAGAGTTGGTTTTTGGCTGCATCGGCTCACCTTCGCCTGTTCCGCCGCCTTCGTGTTCCTACGCTCTCCGAGCGACGTGGTGTATAGCAGGGACGAACTGATTGCCTGGGTCGCAGGGATCATGGGAAAACACGTGGTACTTGAGTTGCACGAGGGCAGGTGGAATCCGCTCGTGCGCGCCGCCGCGCGCCGCGCGCAAAAGGTTGTTGTCATTACCCATGCACTCGCCGACTTTTTTTCCGAACGCGGAGTTCCCGCTACAAAACTACTTGTTGCGGCTGACGGAGTTGATCTGGCGCGATTTGCCGTGTCTGACCGCGTACGCGCGCGCGCTGCCCTTGGTATTGAAGAGGGTCAGATCGTCGTCATGTACACGGGGCATCTCTATTCATGGAAAGGCGCCGATACGCTCGCACGCGCCGCAAGTCTAGTGCCGCGTGCTCTTTTTGTATTCATCGGCGGAACGGACGGAGATATCGCGCGCTTTCGTCGCACATACGGAAGTATGCACAACGTCCGCATCATCGGCCGCAAGCAACCAGTTGAAATTCCGACGCTTCTTTCGGCAGCTGACGTGCTCGTCCTACCCAACAGCGCTCGCGAGGCAATCTCGCGACTGTATACCTCGCCGATGAAACTGTTTGAATACATGGCCGCGGGCCGGCCCATCGTTGCGTCGGACTTGCCGAGTATACGAGAAATTCTGGATGAGCAGACGGCGCTTTTTTTTGAGGCGGATAATCCTGAATATCTCGCGCGCGCGATTGAGCAGACACTCGCAGACCCCGGTGTGTCGGGCGAACGGGCGCATACCGCGCTCGCGCGAGTCCGCGCATATTCCTGGACTGCACGGGCCGAGAGTATTTTGCAAAATCTCGCCTGAAATGGTCGCGAGTGGTACAGTGGCCCTCATGAAAAAGGAGCGATGGGTCGCGGTCTCGGGGGGCTTTGACCCATTGCACATCGGGCACGTACGCCTCTTTCAAGCCGCAAAGCGCCGGGGCGACAAACTGGTTGTTATCGTGAACAACGACAACTGGCTCCGCCGAAAAAAGGGATTCGCCTTTATGCCCGAAAAAGAGCGCCTCGAGCTCATCCGAACGCTTCCGTTCGTCGACAAGGTTGTGCTCACCTCACACAAAAAAGACGACACCGACATGAGTGTTGCTCGTGAATTGCGCCGCATTAAGCCGGCGGTTTTTGCCAACGGTGGAGATCGCAAGAGTACGAAAGACATTCCAGAAGCTGCCGTATGTGAAGAACTCGGTATCAAGATGATATTTAATCTCGGCAAAGGCGGGAAAGTGCAATCATCATCGTGGATGGTGAATGCGGTGCGCCGCCCCGTATCGCGCACAATACGTCCCTGGGGCGAGTACTACGGATGGGACAGCGGCAACGGGTGGAACTTGAAGACCATCTACATCAAACCGAAAAGCAGGCTTAGTCTGCAGTACCACCGACATCGCGAAGAATGGTGGCTCTTGGTGCAGGGTGACGCCCAGGCGGTGATTGGAGAGGGCGCGCGTGCCCGCATGTCTCCGCTCACGAAGGGCGAAGTGTATCGCGTGGGTAAAGGAGAAGTGCACAGGCTCACGACGAAGAAAGGCGGGGTCGTCGTTGAAGTTGCGTACGGCGATTTTGATGAAAACGATATCGTTCGGCTCGAAGATGATTACGAACGCGTTGATACAGCACGCAACACGAATCCATGATTTCGTTTCTACGCGAACATTTCTGGCAACTTGTCCGGTTCGGCATTGCGGGCGCAACGGCAGCGACCATAGGGACGGGCGCGCTCTATCTTCTCGCGGCGGTGGCGCATATGTGGTACCTCGCTGCGAGTACGATTTCATTCGCATGTGCGGGTGTCGTGGCATTTTTGTTGCAAAAATATTGGACTTTTCGAGAACCAACCAAACACCGCATTCCCGCGCAATCCGCCCAGAGTGCCGCGCTCGCCACGTTTAATCTTTTTTTCAACGGCGGGCTCATGTATCTTTTGGTCGATATCGCGCACGTACACTACATAGTTTCGCAGCTCTTGGTATATGCATTAATCGGAGCGATGGATTTTCTGTTGTATAAATTAGTAATCTTTAAACCAAATCTCGGTCCGAGCAAAGGGTCACTGAACTGACAGACTGACCGCATGTGGCTTCGTTTGGGAGATAGGTCGGCTCGTGGTACATTTTTCCTACTTTATGCGAGCATACGATCTCTCTGTTGTAGGGAGTGCATTCAACGAGAGTCGCAACATTCTCGAACTTGTCGAACGTCTGCAAAAAGTCTTTGATAAAACCAACGTCACGGGCGAGATCGTACTGATTAACGATAAGAGCACGGACGATACAGGTGAGATTATGGACGAGCTCTCAAGGCGCTACGCCAATGTTCGCGTGACGCACAACGAGCGCAATCTCGGCATTGCCGAGAGTTGGAAGCGAGGAGTCAATGCCGCACGGGGCACATACGTGTGTCTCATGGATACTGATCTACAGAACTTGCCCGAGGACGTCTACAAACTCTATCAGGAAATCCTATTTACGAACGCCGATCTCGTACAGGGGTGGCGCAATCACGTTGGTCATACGAAGTATTCCGCCCAATATTTCCTCTCGCGCGGCCTCAACATGTTGCTCAATCTCGTATTTGGTATGCATATGCGAGACAACAAATCAGGATTCATTATTGCTCGTCGAGAAGTCATTACCGATGTAATGAAGCACCGAAAGCATTACGCCCACTTTCAAACATTTATTACCGTTGCAGCGCATGCCAAGGGGTATTCCATACACGGAGTCGAGACCCTTTTCGGGGAGCGTCAGCTCGGCACGTCGTATCTCTCGAAAAAACTGTTGCGCACGTCGTGGCTCACGTTCGCTGATGTCTGCAAAGGTTTTTTTGAATTTCGGGCCTCCGATTGGTACGACATCTCACTCCACGCGCATGTAAAAGGAGTCACTAGAGAAGAGAAGACACTTTCATTGGGACGACGCGCATGGCATGGCCTCTACGCGTCGCTCTACCCGTTCCACCATTGGATGATCTCATATAATACTGAGCGCTACCTTTTGGATCTGCGCAAGAGCCAGTGGTTAACGCTCGATGAAATGAAACAATTCCAACAAGAGCGTTTACGTCAACTAATCGTACACGCGTACTATCACGTACCCTTCTATCGAAAAATGTTCGATGCAAAAGGTTTGCGGCCCGAAGATATTCGCACGCTACGAGATTTGGAGAAGCTGCCGATTATCGATAAGGCAGTCGTGCGTGAAAATATGCATCTTGGAATGATGTCGAATAGCCACGATAAACGTAAAATTCTGCGTGTCACTACTTCGGGATCGACCGGAGAACCATTCACGATCTATGCCGAGAAAAAACAGCTCGAAATGCGCGCTGCTGCAACGCTTCGGGCAATGGAGTGGACGGGGTGGCGATTCGGCGACCCGCAGGTACGGCTGTGGCACAAACATCTCGGTATGAAGCGCTCCGAAGTATGGAAGGAGCGATTGGATGCCTTTTTCATGCACCGCTACTTTATTCCTGCCTATGAGATCAGTGAGAATAATCTGGACGCATTTTTAAAAAACGTCATGCGCCACAAGCCCGTGCTTCTCGATGGATACGCCGAATCGTATAACGTTATCGCGCAGCGCCTGCGTGCTGGCGCGTACTCCGGCCACAAGCCGAAGGGCATTATTTCGTCGGGGCAGACACTGCCGCTCCAGAGTCGAAAACGCATCGAAGAGGCGTTCGACTGCAAAGTCTATGATAAGTACGGGGCACGGGAGTTCGCCGGCGGCCTCGCGTATCAGTGCGATAGGCAGGAAGAAAACTACCATGTGGTGGCAGAATGTTCCATCATTGAAGTCGTCGACAAGGACGGCAAACCGGTACTACCGGGGGAAATGGGAACGGTAGTCGTAACAGAACTGAATAACTATGCGCTTCCTCTTATACGTTACCGCCTTGGAGATTTCGCCATTGCTGTTGATCCCTCTGTTGCATGTGAGTGTGGACGAGGTCTGCCGCTTCTTGGTCCGATACAAGGTAGAATCCAGGCGACCATCCTTGGCACCGGAAAACAGCTCATACCGGGGACATTCTTCGCCCGCCTCTTTGCCGATTATGATTACGCAATACGACAGTTCCAAGTCGAGCAAAAAGAAGTGGGAAAAATCATTCTGCGGATCGTAAAAGCAAACCGGTATGATGGAAGAGTGTTGGAACGCGTACTTTTGGAAATGCGGCGACACCTCGGTGAAGATATCGACGTATCGATCGAATTCGTAGACGTGATCGCACTCGGACGAACGGGAAAGCGGCAGCACAGTATCTCGCGGCTTAATGCGGATGAAATACTTGTATGAAAAAGAGTGCAGAGATTGAAAAGAGGACAGGTGAACTCTACTCGGCGTGTTTTGAACCCTTAAATGCAGTGGATGAGCATTGGTTCGCGCATGGACGTCTCTTGGCGCAGCAGCTCAGCATACGAGAGGAAGATATCCGCGGCCAGAAGATGCTCGATGGGGGCTGCGGCAACGGCACCCTCACGTACCGACTACTCGAAATGGGTGCCGGCCATGTCACCGCGATTGACCTTAAGCCAACTCCAAAACAAGAGGTGTTCGATGCCTACCGGGGCAGGGTTGAATTCCTCACGGCGTCACTCCTCTCGCTTCCGTTTCCAGACCAGACATTCGACTCGGTAGCTTCAACGGGTGTTCTTCAGCATACGGCGGATCCTGAAAAGGCGCTTGCCGAAATGATTCGCGTACTAAAACCGGGTGGCAGACTCTACCTCGGCGTATACGGGAAACACGGCCTTTTTTCGTGGCTTTTGAGTGCTGCACGCGTGTTTACTGTACAGATTCCGCTCATTCGGCAAGATTTTGTCGATTCGATCATAGCCCGTTTGAGATTCAGTCCGCTGGTGCGCTACCAGATCATCGACTACCTCTTCGTTCCAAATATCCTCCGCTCATCGCCTACCCAATTAAAACACTGGTTCACGAAGTATGGGATGCGCGATCCGCGTCGCGTCTACAATGTCTCTGTAAAGGAGGCATCCGATTTCCGCCACGGAGGAACGGTATATACGTACGATCCGCGCACGCTCACCAATCGGATACTCTTCGGCTATGGTTTTATAAATATGCAAGCAGACAAGTGATGTATGTGTGGCATTGCTGGTTTCGTTGACAAGCAACACAGTTTGTCGGTGGAGCAGAAGAAATCGATCATCAAAAACATGCTTGAGAAGATCAAGCATCGAGGTCCCGATGGGGAAGGAATGGAAGTGTTTGAATGGGGAGCGCTCGCGCAAGCGCGCCTCAAGATTATCGATCTTTCTGAATTAGCGACGCAACCGATGTGGAACGCAAACCATGACCGTGTGATTTCCTATAACGGTGAAGTATACAACCACAACCAGTTTAGGAAGGACTTGTTTTCAAAGTACACGTTTCGCTCTCATGGTGACACAGAATCACTGCTCTGCGCCTACGACGAATGGGGCCCGGCATGTCTTGCCCGGTTCAAGGGTATGTTCGCCTTTTCTTTATACGATTCGCAGGTGCAAGAGTTATTTCTTGCGGTTGATAGGTTCGGCATCAAGCCCCTGTACTACATTAATACCCCACAGTGGTTTGCGTGGAGTTCAGAAGCAAAGGCCTTCGGTGCGCTTCCACATTTCTCGTTCCGCCTCAACGAACAGGTTATCGGCGAATATCTCATGTTCCGCTCTCTTGCGGGAGAAGAGACGCTCTTTGCCGATATACGAAAAATGCTACCGTCGCAGTCGCTCTCGTATGCATTCGGTACTGGGTCAATTTCGAAACATACATACTGGAAACCCATTACAACGCCGGGCGATATCAAACGCACGCTCGAAACGAGTGTCGCCGAGCATTTGCTCGCGGATGTCCCCGTGGGGATACAGGTTTCGGGCGGCCTCGATTCGAGTTTGGTAAGTGCGATAGCCCGAAAGCATATTCCCAACGATCAAGACCTGCATTCGTTCTCGATCGGACTTGCGGATCCCTCGTGGAACGAGTTTACGTTTTCGCGGCATGTCGCGGAGTACCTCGGCACGATTCATCACGAACTTACATTCACCGAAGAACAATTCTGTGAACAGCTCCCTATTGCTACGTACCATTACGATGAGCCCATCAATCACTCGCATTCGATCCCGATGATGCTGTTATCGCAAGAAGCAAAAAAATACGTTACGGTACTTTTGAGTGGCGAAGGTGCGGACGAGACTTTCGGCGGATATCGTCGCTATTTCGCATTCCAAAATCGGGAACTGGGTACAGAAGATATCGTACGATCGAACGCGTTCGTACCCGAGGTACTCGTACGCCGCGTTTTTTCAGGCGCGATTGACGTGTCAGTGCGCCGCGCGATTGCGGCTGAAGAGGCAGGATCTTGGCTCGATAAACTCGCGTCCTATGATCTCCACACGTACCTCACGCCGCTGCTCTTGCGTCAAGACAAAATGGGCATGCGCTGGGGTTTGGAGAACAGAGTGCCGTTCCTCGATCACGAGCTTGTCGAGGCAGCGTTCGCACTTCCGTTACATGAGAAAATACGCAATGGCGAAGGGAAGCTTATCCTCAAAAAAATTGCTGAAGCATTCTTGCCACACGATGTTATCTACCGAACAAAAATAGGCTTCGCCCAACCCATTGCCTCGTGGCTCCGTAATGATGCAGGTCTGGGACGCTATCTCAGGTTGCTACTCGAGGCAGACAGGCCTGAAATGCAGATTGATTCCAAAGAAGTTGCCACGCTTATAGCCGAACACCGAAGCGGTGTCGACCACAGCAACATATTATGGGCTCTATTAAATCTAGAGTTATGGGCGCGCGTTTTTATCGATGGCGTGGAGCCGCAATCTATCTGGACCTCTCTCAGTTCTTCCGCACTTTGAACCTGTATTCAATTTCATCGAAACCACCAACCCAATAACACCAGATACGGGAACACAGACTCGTAGAAAGATTCGCAAAAAAATCAATTACCGCACCAATGCCGAAGTACGCATAAAAGAGAGGGGTAGATAGCGCGAGTCGCTTAATGTGAGGTTGCGCTGCCCACCGCATTCGCATGAGCGATAGATCCATTACCACATCGTCTTCGTAACGCGCGGCGAATTTGGGATTGAAGTAGTATGGCAATGAGATATCGAAACCACGCTTGTGCTCCGGGTGCGAAAAACCACGGCTAAAATGCGGAACTTTGATATGGATGATTCCACCAGGTTTTGAAATCCGGTGCAGCTCGCGAAGCACGTGAAGCGGCTTGTCGAGGTGTTCGAGGACGTGATCAGCTTCTATGAGATCGAAAGTATTGTCTTTAAACGGATAGGGGAAGTCCTCGAGGTCGTGTAGCACATCGGGCTCGAATCCGACTACATTATCGAGGTTGACATAGCCTTTTTTCTTGAACTGGCCGCATCCAAGGTTGAGTTTTGTCGGAATGTGGTCAATCATTGCGCCGCATAGTATCATTCACGCCACACTAGGCAATACACCTACTCCTCATGAAACGGTTAGAGAAAGCATTCGTCTGTCCATCGTGTCGATGCGGTTTGTCCAAGGACATTGGTGCATTCATCTGTCAGGCGTGCAATAGCCGCTTTCGGCTCCAAGACAGAAAAATATTTTTTAGTACGACTGACGCATCCTCGTCGGACGCAAACGACGATCTCGTGTTTCGTCTAAAAAACTATCTGAAAATACATAACCCCGGGTTGTTTTTCTTTTTATATCGCATTGCCGCGGTGTTCGTAGGAAAAAGCGCGAGTGAGGTATCGCGCGAGCAGCCACCTGACGCACTGATGATCAATATCGGCTCGGGCGCAAAGCGGATTCAGAATGTATTTAATGTTGATATCGCCGCCGAACAAGACGTTGATGTCATCGCAAGCGCGTACGAACTACCTTTCGCAAATGAGAGCCTCGACCTTATCATAGCGGAGTCGCTCTTAGAGCACCTTGAATATCCGGAAAAAGCGATGACAGAAATGTATCGCATTTTGAAAAAGGGAGGGCGTATATACATTGTAACGCCGTTCATTCTCGGTTTCCATTCTTCGCCAAATGATTTTTACCGATGGACCATTCCAGGTATGAAGATATTGCTTAAAGACTTTTTGATCGAAGAAGCAGATGTAGCAATCGGCCCAACATCTGGAGTGACCGCGATCCTACGGGAATGGCTCGCCATTGCCTTGTCATTTAATAGCAAACTGTTGTACCAATGCTGGGTGCTCGTGTTTACGGCTCTTTTCATACCCGTTAATTGGTTGGATTACCTTTTTGGACGTTACGGTACTGCATCACAAATCGCACTCGCTTATTATTGGATAGGGAAAAAACAGTGAAACTGATTCGCAGACATCGCTATGCGCTCGCGCTGGCGTTTTTCGTTGGGACGATAACGTGCGCGCCGACCGTGCTTGCCCCGTTTGCGTTAAGCGGTTCATATCACGGTGTACAGTACCTGCCGCTCGATGACGAGGACATCTACCGCGCGCGCATACACGAAGTGCTCGATGGCCACTTCATGGTTGCCTCGCCTTTCCTCTATGAATACAAAAACGCGTCGACTCCCGTCGCACCTTTGAATGAATGGGTGTATGCGCTGCCAGCGGCCGTAATCGGACTTTCCGTGACCATCGTCCTCAGCAAATTTTTATTTCCCGCGCTACTCTTTTTTCTCGTTTACCTCCTCGTGCGACGCATGCTTGGAAGTGAGGAATCTGATGCAGAACTAACAGCAATCGTTGCGGGATTCCTCGTTGTCCTTGGTGCAGAATTCGTGGATTACGGGTATATGTTGTCACTCTTGCACGCCACGCCACCGCGCCCCATTCTCTGGACGCGCATCGTGAACCCCATCATGGGGGCGCTCGAGCTTTTCTGCTTCTTACTCTTGCTGCACACGATATGGGAAAGAAAATCTCGATGGGCGTGGTCTGCGGCGGGCGTGCTCCTCGCCGCGATGGTCGGGTACTACTTCAGCTTTGGGATGGGGATCGCCGCGCTCTCCGCGCTCTCCCTCGTCGCTCTCGTTTCAAAGCGCTTCGACGTACTGAAACAATACATTTACGCCGGCACCTTGTCGGTCGTACTCGATGCGCCATGGTGGTATTCGACGCTGCACAGCGTCGGCGGTGCGGCAGGCCGGGCGCTCGCCGAGCGCAATGGGATGTTCTTTACGCACACGCCGGTCATCAACAAGGCACTCCTTGCGGCGACGCTCATCGTGATCTTACTTGCCCTTATTTCGCGCTTTGCTTGGCGCCGATTCGAACACACGAGCGCCTGGCTTTTTTCGACCGCGCTCCTCATTGCGTGCTGGATTGCTTTCAATGAACAACTGATCACCGGCCGAGAGATTTGGTATCAGCATTTCGCGCAGTATACGGTCCCACTCAGCGTCGTTGCCGTGCTTGCGGCGGGGTATGCGACCTTTGCCCGGTGGTCGCCACGCGCATGGAGAGCGTGCATGTTTCTCTTGGGCGTATTTTGTATCGTGTACGGCATATACTCGATTACATCCTACGAATCAGGCGTTGACGATCTGGCGCGCATCCAATCGTACGCACCGATATTTTCCTATTTGAACACGCATGCGGTGCCCGATTGCGTCGTGCTGACGTATGAGAGCAATGACGAGCTTGATCGGCTTATTCCCGCATACACTTCTTGCAACGTCTACACGACAACGTACGAATTCTTTGGCATTCCGCAAGAACGCATCGATCACAACTTTTTACTGCGTCTGCGTTTGGCAGGTATTGCGCCGGGGAACGTGCGCAGCTATCTTCTTGCGCACTCACAACTGATCCGCGACCATTACTTTTCCAATTGGGATGAGTTATTTGGGAGTGGACTCGAACCGTGGATTGTGGCACGCATCGATATACTCACGCAGCAGTACCAAGCGTTCGCGAGTAGCGATCTTTTGGGAGAAATACGCAGCTACCGTGTTGATTATCTCGTCGCGGATGCACCCGTTGCTCCCGTGCAGGAGCGCGAACTTGGCCTTAAAGCAGAGCAACATATCGGCGACTTCTACCTGTATCAATTTTAGTGTACTCTTCCGGCATGTCGACCCCTCAAGAGACGTATGTAGTCGTCGGTTTTGGCTGGGTGGGGCAGGCGAACGCACTTGCACTCTCTATACTTGGTCACAATGTAGCCTATTTTGATCCTGCAGAGCCGGAACATCACTACAAAGAGCATGCGAACGTGTACGCACGCATGGATCGTCTGGGCAGTATCGTCGCAAAAGATTCCGAACACACCTGGTATGTGGTCTGCGTCGGGGACCGCGTCTCTGAAGACGGGGTGCAGGATATTTCGAATATCGAAAAGGCGCTCGACTCGCTCAAGGCGCTGAAGGGTGGCATCATTCTGCGTTCCACCATCTTGCCCGATCTCTTGAAGGATCTTCGCTTTGATTACTACATGCCGGAATTTTTGCATGAGAAGAAAGCAGTCGAGGAGTGTGTGAATCCGTATTTCTTCGTACTCGGAACGCGCGGCGCAAAGCGGGAGCCGAGCGTTTTCAGCCTGTGGCGAAGCCGGGCGTACAAGATTTTTGAGGGCACGCCGCGCGATGCGTCGCTCATCAAATATTTGTCCAATCTGTGGAACTCGGTGCGTATTGCATTCGTCAACGAATTCGGTGACGCGATCGGCCGCCCGGCAAGCAGAGAAGATCTTGCGGCAATCGAGCGTGTTGTTGATTTTCTTTTTGACGGTCGCAACTACATGCGCTACGGCAAAGCGTTCGGTGGTCACTGTTTACCAAAGGATACACGCGCATTCGCGCGTTGGTACGGCAAGACGACGTCACTGTCACTACTTGCAGGCGTGTATGAATCGAATACAAAGCATACAGCGCTGGAAGCAAACTATCCTCTCATGCCCGAGTGGTATTCGGAATGGCCCGATCGGCACATTTCCGGATGGAAGGCGCTCTCCGAACTCGCCTACGCGATCAAAAAGAACGTTCGACGACCGTTCGCATGGTGGAAAGGGCGTGCCCCTAAGCGGATGTGATGATTAAATAATCTCAACTATGCTCAAAAAAATTCACACTTTTTTCTTCAAGGCAGATATTTTTTGGATGTATCGGTATTATAAAAAGCGCCTTCCCTACATAACATTTTGGTATTACCGTTTTCGCAAGATAGAAAGCGTCCCCGTCACAATTGACGGAACATCCATACTCCTTTCATTCGACACACCGTATCACTACCTCTGCGCGAATGGGTATCGGAAGAACCCGAATGCCGATCCAATTTTGCTTTCTTGGAAAAAAACGCGAGCAAAGCGCTATTACGATATCGGCGGGTATAATGGTATTTATGGACTTCTCGCGGCGAAGGCGCATCCGGCCGCAGTCATTGTGATTTTTGAACCTGATCCCATTAATGCCAGACAGATTCGCAAAAATATTGCGATCAACGACTTAACAAATTGCCAGATCATTGAGGCAGCTGTAACGGATAAAATGGGGAGCGTTCATTTTGCGGCAGAGGGAACAACGTCCGGTGCCATATCGAATGAAGGTGTGGAGGTAACAGCGGTAACGCTCGACTCCCTTCCGCAGGCTGATATTATCAAAATTGATGTGGAAGGGGCGGAAATGCGCGTGCTTTCTGGCATGAATTACAAATCGATAATTATGTTGGAAGTTCATCCATCTAAATTGAAAGCATTCGGCGATTCAGAGAACTCTCTTTGGGAGCTTATTGAACAGAAGGGTTATCGCAATTGGTTTATAGATTACCAACGGGGCACGGGAGGCGAACAAGAACACTGGCTTCTCTTCTAACGCCCTTTTATGAAAGTACTCATCACGGGTGGTGCGGGATTCCTTGGCTTTCACCTCGCCACACTTCTCGTGGCACGCGGGGAAAGCGTCGTCATTGCAGACAACCTTTCCCGCGGCAAGCGAGACGCAGATCTCGAAGCGCTCCTCGCCCGGCCGAATGTCTCGCTCGTTGAGGTTGATCTCACGGACCGCGTTGCCTGGAAAAAGCTCGGCGGCGGATTCGACCGGGTCTACCATCTTGCGAGTATCAACGGCACCAAGCTTTTTTATGAAATGCCATATGAAGTGCTCCGTGTCGGACTACTCTCGGCGCTGCATGCAATCGACTGGTTTGAAAAAGAAAACGGGATGAAAGACGCGAAGATACTCTATACGTCGTCCAACGAAGCATACGCAGGCGGGCTTGAAGCGTTTGGACAGCTGCCAATTCCTACACCCGAGGCTGTCCCGCTTGTGATTGCCGATACGTACAACCCGCGCTGGTCGTATGCGGGGCAAAAACTTGCTGGCGAGCTACTCTTTATCCACGCAGCGAACACAAAGAGATTGCGGATGTCCATCGTGCGCCCACATAATTTTTACGGACCACGCGCGGGTTTCGGGCACGTCATTCCAGAGACCATCCAAAAAATTTCCCTAAAAACCGATCCATTTCCGCTCTACGGAGCCGATGAGACGCGCTCGTTTTGCTACATCGAGGACGCGGTGGAAGCGATGGAGAAGGTGATGGAGTTGAGCGCGACCGACGGTGGCACGTACCACATTGGATCGCACGTTGAGACTGCGATTCGCGACCTCGTGCACGAGATGTTCATCATTGCCGACTGGATTCCAACAACGGTGAATGAGCATCCCTCACCTGTGGGAAGCGTCGCACGGCGCCTGGCGGACGTCTCAAAGATTAAACGCGATACTGGGTGGGAAGCGAAGACATCGCTCCCCGACGGTCTTCGGCAGACGGTGCATTGGTACCTGGCTCATTCCACGAAGTAGCCATACCGCCGCAAGACGTCAGAGTGCAACCGTCTTTCTTGTCCGCACAGACTTTTGAAACGCTTCAGTTATTTCGACCGACGCGATGCCGTCTTCAAATGTGGCTCCCGCGCGCGTGTCGCCCGCAAGCTGCAGCGTGAACGAATTGAACACAGCGGCATATAGATTGCTCGACAGGTATGTCTCTTCCCGCGAGCCGTTTGCGTCGTTTACGCGGAGAACACCAGTCGGGCTGTCGAAGATATCAAGCGAGAGCGCACCTTTTGTGCAAGAAATTTCGATACCGTTTCGGGCACCAAGCATCTGTTTGCTGGTCACCATTGTTGCGGCAGCCCCGTTTTCCATGCGCAACAATCCGATGGCGGTGCGATCAATCGTCGTTTTATTAGCATCAGATATCGCGCTCACCTCAACGACCTCGCTCGCCGTTATGAAGCGCAAGAGATCGAAAAGATGGACGCCGCGCGCCATGAGCGCTCCTCCTCCTGAAAGCGCAGGGTCTTCGCGCCACTGCATGTCCCGAGGCAGCGCAGATAGCATACCTGCAGAGTTGCCGATGGACCAACGCAAGTCCGCAGAGACGATAGTTCCGAAGTCATTACTGAGGAGCAGGTCGCGGGCTCTCTGGACAGCAGAGTGTTGGCGCAAATGGAAATTGATAGCGCCGAGCATTCCTCGAGAACGGGCGGCTCTCATGATCGCGCGTGATTCTTTTGCCGATAGTGCCATTGGTTTCTCGAGAAGCACGTGTTTTTTTGCCCGAAACGCCTCTATCGCTTGTCGTGCGTGGAGGTAGTTCGGGCTCGTTATACAGACGGCATCGAAGCGTGCACCCTCAATTGCCTCCGCGAGCGTGTCGAATCTTTGGGCAGCGTAAGAGGAAAACGCTGCGGCATGGTTCTCTTGTCCAACGATTGCCACCACTATATGTCCCACATCTCGCGCCGCTTCCGCCATCTTCACAGCTTGCTTTCCGAGACCCACTATCGCCCAACGAGGAAGAGACATAGCAGTAATCACTCCACTATACGAGGTTTCGCGAGCGGCATAATGAATTTTCCCTTGAAGCCCAGTTTTCGGTAGAGCCGCATAAGTTCTTCGCCGATATGCCAGGAGAGAACGAGCGCATAGGGCGGCTGCTCTTTAAAGATGCGCGATTCGTCAACTATCGGGATGTGCGTGCCTGGCGTGAAGAGTCCGATCTTCGGAGACCCTTTCTTTTCGCCGGCGTAGTCAATGAGATCGGGTGTGATGTGCGAAAACACCAGCAGCGTATTCGCGCGTGCGGGTGAGGAAATACCGACGATCCGGTGTCCTTGTTTTTTGACATCGAGCAGCAGTGATAGCAGCTCGTTTTTGGCTCGTACGATACGTGTCGCAAATTTTTGAAGCGTCTCTATTTCATTCAGACGAGTATTACTCTCCTGTCGAATCAATTCACGTGTCCGTGACGATGGCGTATGTGTGCCCTTTTTCATGTACACACGTATCGAACCGCCAGCTGCCGATATGCGGTGTGCGTCGACGACGCTCATACCTGCCTGTGCGGCAAGCCGCATGAGCGACTTGAGCGAATAAAATCGCAGGTGTTCATGATAAATCGTATCGAACTCAAGTTTCTCTATAATCGCGCCGAGATACTGGGATTCAGATACAAATACGCCGTTAGGTCCCAGGAGCGATCGTATTGCCCGCAAGAGAGCAGGCGGGTGGGGAATATGCGCGAATACATTGGTCGCGGTAACCACATCGGCTTTTCCGTGGCGCGCCACTATGTGTTTTGCGGAAACGCCATCAAAAAACTCCTGGTATGTTTTGATGCCTTTTTTGTTCGCAATTTTGGCCGTATCTGTCGGCTCGATGCCAACAACTCGTGACCCGCGGCTTTTGAAGCTCGCGAGCAATGAGCCGTCATTGGAGCCGATGTCGACGACGAGACTCTTTGGACGAAAATGGTCGGCTGCGCGCATCTCCTCGGCGAGTTCTTCAAAGTTGCGAAGGAGCATGTTGGTAAGGCCAGTGCGGTAGGGGTACGAAGGGGGAAAGACTAGTGCAGGATCCACCACATAATCGAGCTGGAGCAGCGTGCAAGAAGCGCAGCGAGTGAGTCGGAGTGGATACGTGCACTCGGGTTCAAGGAGATTCTTTTGCTCAAGATAGTTTTGAACGATCGGATGATGTCCGAGATCGAGAATGCGGGACAGTTGTGTACTCCCGCAGATCTGGCATGAGCGCACGGGGCCGCTTTTTTGTATTGCCATAGTGACCGGTACTATATCCTTTTGGTGAGCTTTTGAAAAATATGGAAAAGTTCTTTTGCGCGCACGTGGTGATCAAGGGAGTGCCATCGCGTGTGCGCGGCGCTTGAGAGTCGATCGCGCGCCTTCTTTGAGTCTATGAGTTTTGTGAGCACCAGGGACAATGATTCTGGGTCCGAGTCCATAAATGTGCTTACAGCGTCGCCCGCCATCCACTCAACACCACCACCTCCCGGCGCGACAACAGGAATGCCGAGAGCAAGTGCTTCCATTACGACAACTGATGGCTGCTCAATCCGCCAGCGGGGCAATACAAAGATGTCGCAACGAGCAAGCATCTGCCAAAATTCTTCTTTCTTCATCCATCCGGGGAAAAAGATGTGTTCCGACACGTTGCGCTCCTGGGCGAGTCGCATCACCCGTTCTCGCTCTGGTCCATCGCCGCCGATCACCAAACGCGCGTGCGCTCGTGTCGTTTCGTCCATGAGCGCGAACGCCTCGACCAAGATATGGAATCCTTTTTGTGCGATCATTCTTCCCGATGCGAATACCAGAAGTGCAGCAGGATCGCCACCCGGCGTGATGCCGGCAACCGCGGTTTTCATCTCCGTGGGATCAAGGAAGTCGACGAGGATCGAATGCTGTCCAGGGCGCAGCCGCAATCCAAAATCGAAATACATTTCAGCGAGAAATGGCGTTGTGAAGATATGATGGTCAGCGCTCGGTACAAGCAGTCGGCAGAGTATTTTTTCCACTGCTCTGCGCAATCGCGCCCGCAAACTCCTACCGCTCTCCCAGGCAATCATTTCGCGATTGTAGAAAACAACGATCGGCTTGCCTCCAAGTGCGCGATAGAATGCCGCCCCGTACACGAAATGGCCTTCCACGTGGAATACGTCGGCATTCTTTTCGTATTCTCGCAACGCCATAAATACCTCCCGCTGCGTAGCGAACCACGTTTTTTCCTCTGCTTTCACGCGTCGTTCGTACACAGGGTATGGAAGTGTAGGCAAAGCGTTCAACTCTGAAAAGAGCGTTACAACAAAAACATCCGCACCGAGCTCCTGCATACTCCGCACCTTACAATCGAGATCGGGCACCGAGCCGCCGGCTCCCCTAAAGTTTATTTTGGTTGTAATAAACCCAATGGTCATACCATATCGGCACTAAAGCCTTGCCGAGCGTAGCACGATGCGTATGGTCGGCATCGGCCCTCTTCCGCGCAAACCGGCGAGCCAAACGAGCGCGAGGTAAGAGAGCCCAATACCACAGCCGATCGCAACGAAGCCGAGAGTGCTGTTGGCCATAGGGAAACGCAATAAAAATGCCCCGGGAATAACGGGTAACACAACCGCAAGCACACACACAATAATCGCTTCGAACACACGGCGCACGTGGAGCCGTATCAAGTCATGCAGCGCAAGCGTGGAATAAATGCCGCTCACTGTTGAGGCGCCGAGCATCGCGAAAGCGGCTCCGTATGCGTGGTAAGTAGGAACAAGGAGCACGACGAGTATCGAGAGTGTGATGAGATAGACGACCTGTGCAATGAATTGTCGTTTGGGCCGATTGAGCGCATTAAAGAGCGGTCCGATCAGTGTCACGGTTACGACGTCAATGACTGCAGCGGTGGCAAGAATTTGCAGATAAACAGAGGAGGATCCCCAGACATCTCCGAGCATGATGATGAGAATGCGGTGGCCCGCAAGATAGACTGCCCCCAGGAATGGAATGCCGACGAATATCAATATCTCGAAACTTTTATTGAATCCTTCGCGTACGTGATCGAGCGAATCTTGCATCCGCGAGTATGCGGAAAACCCTATTGTATTAATCAGTGAGACGATGGGAGAAACGGGTGCGAAGGCCAACCCCTTCGTTTTGGTGAAGAGACCAACGTCTGTCGCGCTCGCAAAGCGTGCGACGCTTGAATCCTCGATTGTACGAGCGAGTTGCCCGAGCATACCCTGCCCGTATATCCACTGACTGTAGGGCAGGAGGTCTCGCAGTTTCCCGAAATGCCAGTCAAATCGCGGGTGGTATGTTGCGAGCAGGAATGTCGCCACTACGACCGCTATTGAGGAAGCTATGTCGCCAATGAATAGTCCCCAATACGATCGCAATAGCAGCACTGCCCCAATGGTGACAAGGGTTTGCGTCAGCGCCATGGTGCAATCCCGCCAAAATACACGCCTGAAGTCGAGTGTTTTAAAAAAATAGATTTGGCCAATGTTGGAGAATGTTTGAATGAAAAGTAGAATCCCGCTGAGTTGGAACAAGAAGAGATAGTGCTCGGCGTGGAAGACCGGGGCGAGTATCGGAGCAAGGACAAAGGCAAGAGCGAAAATCACTGATCCGCGTATGACAGAAAATGTCCAGGAGACGTTGAGGTATGGCACCTCATCGCCCGCCCGCTTTTGGACCAATGCGTTGTCGAATGAAAGCGCTGTCAGTGCGTCGATGAGATTTGGTACGATGACCACGATCGATATGATGCCGAAGTCTCCTGGGGAAAGCAGTCGTGCGGTAATGAGAAATGTGCCGTAGGCGAGTACATTTTGCAGAATCGTATCGGCAAGTGACCACCGACCGGCGGAGAGTGATCGCGTTAGAACGTCTTTGCCTTCGGCGATTGAGTCCGGAATTGGATCGTGCAGCGGTGTATCTGTAAGCGGTGTTGCGCTACTCATATTGTTTTTAGTTTTAGAGCGCGCATAAGTGCGCCAGTAAGTTTCGTTATTCCAGGATCGGTTGCAAGCGCATCAAGCGAATCAGCTTTTGTCCACATGTCGATGTAATCGACTGCCACCGATTCCTCGAAGAGAGCGCTGAGGTAAGCGATGAGTGTCCGATCGTCGCACCGGTAGTTTTCAAGTTGTGTTTTGATGAGAGAGGGAAGTTCTTCGAAACCGCGGCAGCGCAGTGCGCCAGGCACATCGTTGTAGAAGACATCGCCGAACGTGATCACAGGCCTGCCGAACAACAACGTCTCCCATCCGCCCGTCCCTGTTATCGTGATGGTGATTGCGGCGTGGCGAGAGAATTCATGTCCGGGGATGTGGGCGGGAACGAGCCGGACATTTGGGATTTGCGTGATCTCCTTATAGTACGAACGTTTGCGGTATCCAACCATCGCTGGATGGTCTTTCACATACAAAAGTATGCCGAAAGGAAGCGCGTGCGCAGCAGCGCGTATAACCTCGAGCTGATTTGTGTAGTAGGGGGCAAAGAGCATCGTCGCGATTTCAGGTTCGTAGTGGAGCGGGAAGTACGCAAACTGAGTATTCCAATCAGGATCTCTTGTGAGGTCACTCGCGCCATACAGGCCACGCGCCTTGCGCTTCATCATGTCCCATATCGCTAGCCAAGTCACAATATCGGTGTAATCACGATTTCCCATGCGCCGTACATCCTCCATGATTCGCTTTGTATACCAAGGTATGCTGCGGATGAGACGCTGCGGCGCAAGAAAGCGCAGGTTAGAGAGCTTGAACGCCTGCTTATTGAACGTCGGCGATGCTTGCTCGTGATAGGGCGCCGGGGCCGCGCGAAATTCTTCCAAAAATGCACGCGCTTCGTTTGCCGCTGGCGATACGGCACCCAAGCGGAGTTCTTCAAAACGATTGCGCGCACTCGTAAATGTGCGGATGTCGTCGGAAAAAGCGACACGATTCTTTATGCGTGCGATGTCGAGATTGAGCGTCCGGATGCCACGTTTTTTCGCCATAGTGTAGAGCAGCAGTGTGCCAACCGAACCGAATACCGATCCAACGATGACGTCAGGCTGTTCTCGATCAAGGAACGCGGTGACTTCTTGGGCGGTCACCTGCATAAGTCGCTTCATGTTATGGAGCGAGAGCAGCGGGCGGTTATGCGGATACTCGCGTATCAATTGCTCATGCATCACGACACGATCGACATAGAGGTACGGCCAGAGATTCGGGATCCCATATTCTTTTTCGAAATTGGCCAGGTATGCTTCGTCGAGTGTTGTCTTGTAGAGTTTCCGATGGATGTCTTCTTCAAGAAGCAATGCACTATAGCGGATGTCGGTTTGGTTTTTGAGGAATGCCAAGCTCTTGCGCGTCTGCACGAATGCACAGAACGATGCGCCGGGTTCCGCTTCCGCGATATTCTGCGCAAGTGCATGGCCGATATAGGCGAAGCGCCTCTGCAGCACGAAACAGATCTTCATAGGTGCCTAGAGTATGGCTAAAAACGGACAAAATTGCTAGCATCGTCAGTATGTACAGCGGGCATGGGGGAATTGTTTCGATCATCGAAGCACGTATGACGTCTTCACGTTTGCCGGGCAAAGTGCTTATGCCACTCGCAGGTACTCCCGCGCTCGAGATGCAAATTTCCAGGATTAAACGCGCAAACTATCTTGATGCAATCGTCATTGCAACGACAACAAATACTGCCGACGATGCGATTGCTGCGCTCGCAGAAAAAGTCGGTGTAGGAGTATTTCGAGGGAGCGAACGCGACGTGATGGGACGCGTGCTCGCGGCAGCACAGAATGCACACGCGGAAACCGTTGTGGAACTCACGGGTGATTGCCCGTTCACGGATCCGCGCGTCGTAGATCGCGCAGTGGAAGAGTTTTTCTCCGGTGATTACGACTACGCTGCGAATACGACCATTCCCACATTTCCAAATGGATTTGACGTGCAAGTCTTTACGGTCGCCGCACTTGTAGATGCAACGGGGCGCACCAATGATCCAGTGGATCGCACGCACGTATCGTACTATTTCTACATGCATCCGGATATGTATCGATGTCACAACTGGAGTGCCCGCCCGGAGGAGCGCGGACCGGAACTGCGCGTAACGCTCGACGAGCAGGCAGATTACGAAGCGCTCGATCGCATTGCCCGCGAACTCACGAATGTTAAACCGCAATTCGGTGCCGCCGATGTTGTAGCGTATTTGCGAGCACACCCCGACGTGGCCGCGCTCAACGCGACCGTTCGTCAAAAAGAAGCGTATGAACTCTAACCTATACAAAGTCGCTCTCATTGGCGCGGGACGTATAGCCTGCGGTTTCGACTCGCCAGATTCTACCAAAGTACTTACGCACGCCCACGCGATCTCGTTAAACTCCCAGCTCCGCCTTGCGGCAATCGCCGATACGAACCACGCAAGAGGAGAAGCAGAAGCCGCGCGGTGGGGCGCCACGTTTTTTTCTGATGTCGATGCCATGTGCTCACAAGTGCAGCCAGATATCGTGGTAATCGCGACTCCGGACGACACGCATGCAGCATTGCTTGGAATCATCGCGATAACTTCCGCTCGGCTTATCGTGTGTGAGAAACCTGTATGTACGACCACTGAAGAAGCTCAGCGCCTTGATACACTTGCTGCAAAGATGCCGATTATCGTCAACTTTAACCGACGATTCGATGACACCGCCCAACGATTGGCTCGCGATATAGAAAAAAAAACATATGGCGCAGTGTTGGCCGCGAGAGGCGTCTACGATCGAGGTATTTTTCATAACGGTTCGCATATGCTTGATCTTGCGCGGATGCTCTTCGGCGAATTAATCAAGGCCACGCCGCAGTTTTACCTCGCGGATTTTCCCGAGGGTGCACCATCCGTTTCGGGGACTGCTGTTTTCGAACGCTGTCCCGAATTTTTTCTTGCGCACGGCGACGGGCGCCGCTATTCCATATTCGAACTCGACATTCTGTTTGAGCAAAAACGTTTTCGTTTTATTGACGGAGGCCTGGGGCTCGAAGAGCAGACCGTGATCGCCGACGAAGCGTTTAGTGGATTTCATGCGCTTGGACCAGCACGCGCTACTAAGACGAGCCTAGACCAGGCTCTCACAGCGTTGTATCAGCATGCCGTTGCAGTCATTGAGCGAGACGAGGCGCCGCGCTCATCGCTTGAAAATGCGCTCAAGACGCACCGAGCATGCACTGCGTTTGCCAGCGTACTCAATTGATGTACGATCATCACCATGGCTCATCTCGCAATACGTGGTGGCGCACCGGTTCGGGATCAACGTAATCTATTTCCCTCTTATAATCCCATCGGTGCAGAGGAAAAGAAGGCGGTGATGAACGTGCTCGATTCGGGTGTACTCTCGAAATATCTCGGGGAGTGGGGGCCTGACTTTTACGGTGGCACGCAGGTGCAACAGTTTGAAAAGGAATGGGCAGCAAAATTTGGTGTCAAACACGCTATCGCGATGAATTCGGCCACGTCGGGTTTGATTGCTTCAATCGGTGCGATTGGCATTGAGCCCGGTGACGAAGTAATCGTGTCGCCATACACCATGAGCGCTTCAGCGTCAGCGCCACTATGGTACGGCGCCGTTCCTGTTTTTGCGGACGTCGAGTCCGAATATTTCTGCCTCGATCCAAAATCTGTAGAAGCTTCGATTACTCCACGAACGAAGGCAATTCTCGTTGTTGATATTTTTGGTGCTCCGCACGATGCGGACGCTATAAACGCAATTGCCAAAAAACACGGCATCAAGGTGATCAGTGATGCTGCACAAGCACCCGGCGCCCTCTATAAGGAACATTATACAGGTACACTCTCAGATATCGGCGTATTCTCGCTCAACTATCACAAGCACATCCATACGGGCGAGGGCTCGATGGTCGTGACCAACGACGATCTGCTAGCCGAGCGTCTCCAGCTCATTCGAAATCACGCAGAGATAGTGGTGGGAGACAAGGGCGAACAGAATTTGGTGAACATGGTGGGGCAAAACTACCGCCTCTCGGAAATTGCATCAGCCATTGGTCGTGAGCAGTTAAAGAAGCTGGATGCACTTAATACTGAGCGACAAAAAAATTGCGCATACGTTACAGATAATTGCGGCGACATGCCAGGATTTCGCCCGGCAAAAATCCGTCCCGAGAGCGTTTCCGTCTTTTATCAGCACACGTTTCTCTTTGACGAGCAGGCGGTGGGAGTTTCGCGCGGCGCGTTCGTCGATGCGATACGCGCAGAGTTGCCACCTACCAAACTGCGGGAAAGCGATGGTCCGCTTATCGGTGGAGGTTATGTGCGACCGATCTATTGGGAGCCGCTCTTTCAAAAGAAGATCGCATTTGGCGCACAAGGCTACCCATTCAGTTCAGCTTTGTATACAGGAACCACACGCTACGAGAAGGGCGCATGTCCTGTCACAGAGCGTTTGCATCTATCAGAATTCGTCTCGCATGAGATGATGCGACCAGGTATGAGCAAAAAAGATCTTGACGATGTGATTGAAGCATTCCATAAAGTTTATGAGTATCGTAATGAATTGAGAGCATGAGAAACCCTTTCTTGGTTGCTGATCATGTATACCTGAGGGTTCTTACCCAAGATGATCTGAATGCGATCTATCGAGAGTGGTTCAACGACGAAGATGTTTGTCGCTACAATTCCCATCACCGATTTCCGAACTACGACGAAAACATGCAGGATTATTTTGAACGAGTCATAAAGTCACGCGAAAATCTAATACTAGCGATTTGCGATAAAGACACGGATAAACATATCGGCAATATCGCACTCGAAAATATCGATCTCGTGAACCGCTCGGCTGAGTTTGCGATTTTAATCGGTGATAAATTGTTCTGGGGCAACGGTATAGGCAAAGAGGCGTCGGCGCTGATCATCGATCACGGATTCAAAGAACTTGGCCTCCACCGCATCTACTGTGGCACTTCGGAAAAAAATGTTGCCATGCAAAAACTTGCGAGCAAGCTGGGATTTATCGAAGAAGGTCGTGCGCGGGGCGCGCTTTTCAAGAACGGCGATTTCACAAACATTATCCAGTACGGTCTGCTCGGCGATGAATTCAAACGATAAAAGAAAGGAGGTGTTGGTCGTGGTACATGACGCGGGCGGTGCCGAGGTGATTGGTGCCTATGTGAAAAAAAACCGGAAGCACGAACGCTTCGTATGCTATGGAGGAGGCCCTGCTAGAAAAGTTTTTTTGCGGTTGAAGATCCCACTGCGCCCCATCGGCACACATGCGCAAGAATTTTCAGCACTCATGCGTCGACACGCCACAGTGACGTATGCCCTCGTCGCCGCACCAGGATGGATGACGAAGACCGAGATTAATGCGCGCGCGGCAGCAAGAGAGGCTGGAATTAAAACAGTCATCTATACGGACTCATGGGTGGATGAGCGCAAGCGCTTCGGGTATCCGAAAGCTGGATGGCAGAGTCGATTGCCCGATGAGTTTTGGGCGGGCGATCAATTTGCATTGGCGCGATTGCGCGAGCAATTTCCCAACGTACCGACAAAGTTAGTTCGAAACGAATACTTCGTGCGAGAACGGGCGCGTGTACATGACCTACGCAAAAAAAATAGCGCTGGCGGCATTCTTTTTCTCGGGAATCCAACCACGCACAGCAAAACGCTTCTCGCGGTGTTGTTGGCTGAAGCGGCACGCCGCGAGAGCGTGGTTAAAATTGTCGTACGTTCGCATCCGTCAGAGCATTGGCGCAATTATGCGTGGACGATTAAAAAACATGGCCGCTACGCATCGGTCGAACGATCTCTTCAGAAAGACCTTGCGGATGATCTTGCTAGAGCAAACGTGGTAATCGGTACAGAAACAATGGCGCTCGCGATTGCAGTGCTGTGTGGTATCCCGTCAATTAACTTCGTCCCGCACGGCAAGCGCTCCATACTACCGTTCCCTTCCATCAAGAAGGTTTCCACTCCCCAGAAAGCGGCACTCCTGGCCCTAAATAAACGCTCTACTCAGCGTCCAACCGTCGTGGTATAGTCGCGCCATGTCGGCTCTCGAAGGCAAAACCATCGTTATAACCGGTGGGACAGGGAGTTTTGGAAAGGCGTGCGTCGGAACGATTCTTCAGGCGCACAAACCGAAGGCGGTTCGCGTATTCAGCCGCGATGAACTGAAGCAGTGGGATATGCGTCGCGAATTCAATGACGATTCGCGCCTGCGTTTCCTCATCGGCGACGTGCGTGATGCGCAGCGCGTACGCCGTGCCACCGAAGGAGCAGACATCGTCATACATGCCGCGGCGATGAAGCAGGTGCCGGCGTGCGAGTACAATCCGATGGAAGCGGTCAAAACCAACGTCGACGGCGCGATGAACGTCATCAACGCCTGTCTCGATAATAATGTGCCGAAAGTGATCGCGCTCTCAACTGACAAGGCGGCAAGTCCGGTCAATTTGTATGGCGCAACCAAACTCTGTTCCGACCGCCTCTTTATTCAATCGAATGCGTACCGAGGCCCCGCTCGTGGCAGTGTTTTCAGCGTCGTACGCTATGGCAACGTCGTGGGCAGCCGCGGGAGCGTCATACCGCTTTTCCGTGCGCAGAAGGAAGCGGGTGAACTCACCATAACAGACGATCGGATGACGCGCTTCTGGATCACGCTGCCGCAGGCGGTTGACCTCGTGTTGACGAGTCTTCAGATCATGCAGGGAGGAGAAATATTCGTGCCAAAGATTCCGTCGATGAAGGTAATTGATCTCGCCAAGACGATCGCGCCTGATGCGAAATGTCGCGTCATTGGCATTCGCCCTGGCGAAAAACTCCATGAGTGCCTCATCACAGAGGAAGAAGGTCGGTTTGCGTATGAAATGAAAGATAGGTACGTGGTGCTCTCGCCATCACTCGAGGACATGCAACACGATGTAAAAAAATATAAAGGAGCCAAAAAATTATCTGAAGGGTTCGAATATCACAGTCACACCAATGAGGAAATTTTATCAGCGCGCGAAATGACGCGACTCCTCGCTGATCTAGAATCGCATGGATAGGCTGATCCCGTATTCGCGCCAACACATAGACGCGGCAGACATCCGCGCAGTGGTCAAAGTGCTCAAATCCGATTTCCTCACCCAAGGTCCCAAAATAGAACAATTTGAAGCGATCCTCGCTCGGGTCGTTGGCGCGCGGTATGCCGTTGTGTTTTCATCCGGGACTGCGGCGCTGCACGCCGCCTACGCAGCCGCGGGCATCGGGAAGGGAGATGAGGTCATCACGTCACCGCTTACATTTGCTGCAACGGGGAATATGGCACTCGCACTCGGCGCGGAGGTCGTTTTTGCCGATGTTAATCCGGAAACGGGACTTCTTGATCCACAGGAAGTAGAGCGCAAGATCACAAAGAGAACGAAAGCGGTCGTGCCAGTTGATTACGCGGGACTCCCCGTCGACCTCACTGCGTATAGACGAATTGCAAAACGGCATGGTCTCGTTTTCATCGAAGATTCCGCACAGGGTCTTGGCGCAACGTATAAACGTAAACCCGTAGGCGCGCAAGCCGATATGACGATGTTCAGTTTTCATCCAGTCAAATCTATAACCACCGGGGAAGGGGGTGCAATCACGACGAACAACAAAACGTATTATGAGAAAATGCTGTTATTTCGAACGCATGGGATTACCAAAGATAAGACGAAATACAAAAGGAAGGATCGCGCACCATGGTATCACGAAATGCACGAACTCGGCTTCAACTATCGTCTTACGGATTTGCAGGCTGCACTCGGCGTGAGCCAAATCAAGAAACTTTCTCAATTTATTACTGCTCGAGCAAAGCTTGCGAGGCGCTACGACCGGCTGCTTCAGAATCTGAAGCATATTCGCACGCCGATTATGCCTTCCGATCGGACGTCTGCTTGGCACTTGTATGTCATACGCATCGAATCAAACAAAAAGGACGCTCGTGATTTTGCCTTTAACGAGTTGCGCAAGAAGGGTATTGGCACGCAAGTTCACTACATTCCGATGTATGAACATCCCTACTACGCACAACTGGGATACAGAAAAGGATCATATCCGCTCGCCGAAATGTTTTCGTACAGCGCGCTCTCGATCCCTCTGTACCCGGCGCTTACGCGTGTTCAGCAAGACAGCGTCATCGCGGCTCTCCGCGCACTCGATAAAAAACTATGAAAAAGAACAAGGGAACAGGACAGCGACTTTGGGACAAAGCAAAAAAGATCATTCCTGGCGGCAACCAACTGCTTTCGAAGCGACCGGAAATGTATTTACCGGATCAGTGGCCTGCGTATTACTCAAAATGCAAGGGGTGCGAAGTGTGGGATCTGGACGGCAACAAGTATCTCGACTTTTCGATTATGGGTATCGGCGCGTGCATGCTCGGATACGGAGATAGGGATGTTGACGCGGCTGTAAGAAAAACGATTGATCGAGGCGTGACCTCTACACTGAATGCGCCAGAGGAAGTCGAGCTGGCAGAGTTGCTGTGCAAGATCCATCCGTGGGCCGACATGGTGCGCTACGCTCGATCGGGCGGAGAAGCGATGGCGGTTGCGGTGCGCATAGCGCGTGCATACAGCGGCAAGGATATGATCGCTTTTTGCGGCTATCACGGATGGATGGACTGGTACCTCTCTGCAAATCTCGGCAACGACAAAACGCTCGATGGACACCTCTTGCCGGGACTCGAGCCAAGAGGCGTCCCGCGGGGACTCTCGGGCACGATCCTGCCGTTCCATTTCAACCGCATCGACGAACTCGAGCAACTTACCGCTGCACACGGCTCGCGCATCGGCGTAGTTGTCATGGAACCGATGAAAGGCGAATTGCCGAAAGATGATTTTTTGAAAAAAGTGCGTGCTGCGGCCGACAAAATCGATGCCGTTCTTATATTCGATGAAATTACGATGGGTTGGCGCGCGACTGAAGGCGGAGCGCACCTTCTCTTTGATGTACAGCCCGATATGGCAGTCTATGCAAAAGGAATGGCCAATGGTTATGCGATGGCAGCGATTCTCGGCAAACGTGCAGTAATGGAAGCGGCGCAGTCAACCTTTATTTCGAGTACCAATTGGACTGAACGTATTGGTCCAAGTGCAGCTATAGCAATGATCAAGAAGGCGAAGAAAGTAAAACTCTCAGATCATCTCACGAGAGTGGGTACGCAGGTGCGCGATATATGGTTAAGGCAAGCGAAAAAACACGGGCTGCACATCAAAATCTCTGGCGTCGTGCCACTTTCACACCTTACTTTCAATGTTGCGGATAAAGAGCAGATGCTGAAAACACTTTTCACACAAGAAATGCTCGACAGAGGATTTCTCGCTACAACACTTTTTTACGCAAGCTATGCTCATAAAAAAGAACACCTTCGGCGCTATGAAGCAGCGGTCGATGATGCGTTCGCTGCCATCAAGGACGCCCTCGACAGCGGCTCTCCAGAAAAGCGATTGCGCGGTCCGATTGCGCACGCAGGATTCGCACGTATCGCGTAATTTATTGCAGATGTGATTTCAGCAAGTATAGTTGCCGCATGTTGGTCGCCATACTTCAGGCGCGCATGGGTTCAAGTAGGTTGGCAGGGAAGACCCTGATGCCTATCCTCGGCGTGCCGCTCATATCGCGCATGCTTGAGCGCGTTCAGCGAGCCCAACTGATCGATCGCATCATCGTCGCGACGACGACTGATTCGAGCGATGACCCTATCGCACAGACGGTGACCTCTCTTGGTGTTGAAGTGTTTCGCGGACACCCGACCGACGTGTTACAGCGATATTACGAAGCGGCGAAGGGTGCGCATGCAGACACCATCGTGCGCATCACGGGAGACTGTCCGCTCCATGATCCGGCGGTTCTCGATGAAGTTGTCGCGCATTTTGAAGTAACAAATCCTGATTATTGCAGTGGTCCTTCAAATTACCCTGAAGGATTAGATACGGAGGTGTTTTCTTTTGCCGCACTTGAGACGGCATGCAAGGAAGCGCGTTTGCCGTCCGAGCGGGAGCATGTCACTCCCTACATTCACAACCATCCTGAACTTTTCACCATTGCGCTGCGTTGGCGATCAGGCGAACGCGATGATGCGAAGCTGCACTGGTCGGTAGATTCCAAGGGCGACCTCATATTTGTTTCAGCGGTGTATGCTGAACTCTATCCCATGAATCCGGCATTCGGAAAAAATGACGTACTCGCTCTTTTGGAGCGGAAACCGGTATTGTTGCAATTGAATGCAGGCGGCACTGGATACGAAGGGTTGGCAAAGTCGTTGCGGGAAGATGAAGCAGTATTAAAAAAAGACGTATGAACGCGCCGCGATCACGTCTCGTTCTCGGTACCGTGCAGCTCGGCATGCAGTACGGCCTAGCGAATAAAACAGGCCAATCATCGCGCGAAGAATCGTTTGCCATCCTTGACCGCGCGCTCAATTCGGGCATCAACACCTTCGACACTGCATGGGCATATGGCGAAGCAGAGGATGTGCTTGGAGAATGGATTGTGGCTCGCTCGCTCGCTCGGAAGATATACATCGTTTCAAAGATGAAACCCCATGTATTAAACGATTATCCCGACGGAGAAAAGGCGAGCGACATCGTTCAGTATGAAATAGAAAAAACACTGAGACGTTTGCATGCCGATCGGATCGACGGATATCTTTTTCACTCTCCTCACTATGTGTACCTTGAGCACGCGGTGCGAGGTCTCCTGAAAATCAAAGATAGCGGATTGGTATCACACGTCGGTGTCTCGGTGTATGACGAACCTGAGGCGCTGCAGGCGCTCGCAAGTGGTCTCGATTATATACAGATTCCATACAATATCTTCGATAAACGTTTTGAGCAGAATGGCTTCTCCGCTTCGGCGAAAAAACAGGGCGCGCGTGTGTTTGCGCGTAGTCCGTTTTTGCAGGGTCTTTTGGTGATGCGGCCGGATGAGGTGCCAGAACATCTCGCATACGCGCGGCCATACCTCGAACAATTGCAGGCGATATTGAAACGACATCATGTGGGAGCCGTCGAAGCGTCGCTCCTGTTTTCCTACTGTCGCTCGTCGGCTGGCCATGTAGTCTTTGGCGTTGAAACCAGCGGGCAGCTTGACGAGATTTTGGAGATCGAACAAAAGGCGAAGATTGCGGCGTCGAGCGAGTGGATGCGAGCACTGGATCAAGCGTTTGACGATATGCCGCGCGCGATAGTCAATCCGAGCGTGTGGACACGCGCCACGCTGGTGGTATGAAGGTGTCCGTCATCATTCGGGTGTTCAACGGCGAGCATACGATCGCGCGTGCAATCGAGAGCGCGCTTGCACAAAATGTAGCCACTGAACAGTACGAAGTACTCGTGGTTGATGACGGCTCGACTGATAACACCGCTCACGTAGCGCTACGTTTTACCGAACACGTACGTTTCGTCGGTGTGCCTCATCAGGGTATAACGAAGATTACAGAAACTGCGATTTTCGAAGCGCAAGGAGATCTCATCATCTTTCTTGATGCGGATGATGAGATGTTACCTAGAGTTCTTAGGACCCTTTCGGGAGCATTCGAACGTAAGGATGTTGATTGTGCGTACGGCGCATATGTAGAAGAGTATCAAGGCCGCACAAAGAAACGCGAGCCAGCTACTCCGTTTCAAGCACTGATGGGCGCAATTATGTGGCGCAAAGACCGATTGGCGGAAGCAGGCGGATTTGACGGTAATACCATTTTTCCGGAATATGAAATGCTGCTGCGTACCTGGGATCAATGGCAGATCTTACGCGTGCCTCAGCCCATTTTTATCTACCATCGCTCTAGAGGTACACTCACTGGAAATGATGCTCGCGTCACGGCATCACTGGAACTGCTGCGACAGGCGTATCCTGATCGGGCAAGCGAAATAGCAGGCATCCGCTCCTATGAGCTAGAATGAGCCTATGGCCGTCTCGTTCTCCATTTCGATCGTGTCGGACAACCCGCGCTCGTGGTATGCGCGGCATGCCGCGTCGTTAGCGGAAGATCTTACTAGCCGCGGTCATACGGTGCGGCTGATCAGTGACCCCAACGATCTCACCCCGGGAGATATCGCTTTTTTCCTCAGCTGCGAACAGATCATTTCAGAATCACTTCTCGCTCGCAATACGCACAACATTGTGGCGCATGCGGCAGACGTGCCCCTGGGAAGGGGGTGGTCCCCAATGACATGGCAAATCCTAGAAGGGAAGAGTGATATCGTCGTGAGTCTGTTTGAGGCGGCGAAGGACGTCGATAGCGGCGACGTCTTCGATAGGGAACATCTGCACCTGGAAGGTCACGAACTCATCGTAGAAGCGCGCGAGAAGGAGGCAGCGGCGATACGGACACTCGTACTGCGCTTCGTGGATTCGTATCCGCGCGTCGTGGGTGTGAAGCAGAGCGGCGAGGCGACCTACTATCGACGTCGTACACCTGAGGACAGCGCACTGGATCCAACAAAAACCCTTGCCGAGCAGTTCGATTTGTTGCGCGTCGTTGACAACGAACGCTATCCCGCTTTTTTTAGGCTCGGAGGGCATACCTACATCCTCAAGATAGAAAAAAAAGATTGACATGAAAGCACACATCGAAATTGCGGGCCGCAAGATTGGGATAGATGAACCAGTCTTCGTCATCGCCGAGATATCCGCAAATCACCACCAAAAATACGAAGAAGCGGAAGCGCTCGTGCGCGCGGCAAAAGATGCGGGTGTCGATGCGGTCAAGTCGCAGACCTATACCGCCGACACGATGACGATCGATTCGGATAAAAAATGGTTCCATCTCGGCGGCGAGAACACACCCGATTCGTGGAAGGAAAGCAATCTGTATCACCTCTACGAAAGCGCATACACGCCGTGGGAGTGGCAGCCCAAGTTGAAACAACTTGCAGAGGAGCTTGGCTTGATATTTTTTTCATCACCGTTTGATGCGACAGCCGTAGATTTTCTCGAAAGTATGCGTGTACCGTGCTACAAAGTCGCCTCATACGAAGTGACGGACATCCCACTTTTGAAAAAGATCGCGACAACGGGGAAGCCGGTTATCCTCTCTGTCGGTTTTGCGAACCTATCCGAGATTGAAGACGCGATATCGACCCTTCGCGCGGGCGGGACACAAGACATAGCCGTGCTGCACTGCGTCACCGCATATAGCGAATCTCCGCGACCGGAAAATATGAACCTCTCGACCATTAGCGATATCGCGGAGCGTTTCGGTGTGGTGTCAGGATTTTCAGATAACAATGCGGGCATCGAATTTCCGATAGGTGCGGTGTACGCGGGCGCTTCGATCATCGAGAAGCATTTTATTCTCAATCGCGATGCAGGTGGTCCGGACGCGCGTTTTTCGATTGACCCCTCCGAAATGAAAGCGCTTGTTGCTGGCGTTCGGCGCGCAGAAATGGCACGTGGCGAGCCCCACTTCGGACCGGTGAATGAGGACGAAGAGCGCTATAAAATGCTCCGCCGGTCGCTCTTTGCGGTTGCCGACATTGCGATGGGAGAAGCGTTTACGCGGCAAAACGTTCGTGTCATCAGGCCAGCACATGGATTGCCACCGAAAGAGTATGAACGTGTAATCGGGAAGCACGCATCGCGGGTGATCGAACGTGGCACGCCGCTTTCCGAAGAAGATATCCTCGCCTGATCGGGGTCATCCAGTGTGGGCAATCTCGCTAGACTGGTGCGGTAAAAACAGTGTACAATCCGGTGCATGTCCATAACAGAGAGAATACTACGCTGGATCGTTATCGGCTGCATTTTCCTTCTGCCCACGGCGGCACTCGTCGTCGCCGACGGCAGCTTGTTCCCGAACCTCTTCTTCCCCTACATCACCGGAAAGAACTTCATGTTCCGGATTCTCGTCGAGATTATGACCGGCGCATGGCTTGCGCTTGCGATATGCATTCCGCGCTACCGGCCGCGCCGTAGCTTTATTCTCGGCGCCTTCGCGCTTTTCATTGTTATTATCGCGATTGCCGACGCGCAAGGCGTGAATGCATTCAAGAGTTTCTGGAGCAATTTTGAGCGCATGGACGGTTGGATCACGATTGCGCACACCTTCCTCTTTGTCCTCGTCGCCGCGTGCGTTCTGGATAGCGAAAAACTCTGGCGGCGGCTGTTTGAATGGTCGCTCGGCGTATCAGTATTCATAAGCCTGTACGGCTTAACGGACGTCATCACCGGCGCGGGCTCGACCAATCTGCTCTCGCGTATCGATCTCACGTTCGGTAATCCGATTTATCTCGCGGCTTACATGCTCTTCCATATCTTTATCGCCGCTTTGTTGTGGTGCCAGATGTGGACAACACGCGCGAAGGGGAGCCGTTTGTGGCTTTCTATCTGGTACGGAGCGGTCATTTTGCTCGACACAGCGACGATGCTTTTCACCGGTACGCGCGGCACGATGCTCGGACTTATCGGCGGTGCCCTTGTCGCGATTTTCCTTTTCGCCTATTCGGCAGACTCATCGCGCCGATTGCGGAGGCTTGCAGTGGGCATCTTTGTTGCGATGGTCATCGCGGGTGGCGGGCTGTGGCTTGCGCGCGGTACGACATTCGTGCAAAGGGTCGGATTCCTCAACCGTCTCTCTTCGCTCTCACTTTCTGATGATACGACCATGGCGCGTCTCCTCAACATCGATATGGCGTGGAAAGGCGTACAAGAGCGGCCCATTCTTGGGTGGGGACAAGAGAATTACGCGATCGTGTTCGACAAATACTACGACCCGCGTATGTACGCGCAGGAGCAGTGGTTTGATCGCGTGCACAATATTATTTTCGACTGGTGGATCGCAGGCGGTACGCTCGGATTGCTTTCGTACCTCTCGATATTTGCTGCGACGCTGTGGGTAGTGTGGCGCAAGGGTGTATTCACGAGTGCCGAGCGCAGCATTCTCATCGGTCTTCTAGCGGGGTACTTCATCCATAATCTCACCGTGTTCGACAATGTAACGAGCTACATTCTGTTCGCCATGGTTCTCGGCTATATCTCGTACCGCGAAACTGCGGCGCGCAAGCTCTCGACCGTTTTTGAGACAGATATCATGCCCCAGCGAGCGCTTCCTGTGATCGCAGTCGCAGCGATTATCATTGCCGGCGTCAGTGTGTGGGCCATTAATGCGCAGGCCCTGGCGGCTAACGAAGCACTCATCGCCGCAATTTCTCCGCAACAGGGCGGCATTGAGCAAAACCTTGTGTTATTCAAGCAGGCGATTTCGTACGGAACGTACGGTACGCAGGAGGCGCGCGAACAACTCACACAGGCCGCAACAGAAGTCGTGCAGGCAAACGTCCCCGTCGCCGTAAAGCAGGAGTTTGTGCAAACAGCTGTCGATGAACTCGCACTCCAATCCGCAGCCTCGCCGCTTGATGCGCGCTTCCCACTGTTTTCCGGCACGGTACTCGACACGGCGGGTGATCATCAGGACGCGTTCACGCAATTAGAGCGTGCACACGAGCTCTCACCGGGCAAACAGACGATTCTGTTTGCGCTCGCGCAGAATGCGCAGCTTCGCGGTGACAATGCCGCCATGGTGGACGATTTTAAGCAGGCATATGAATTGGATACAAATGATACCGAGGCGCTTATCTATTACGCGGAGTCGTTGGCGCGGGCGGGAGAGAATGCGCAGGCAATACAATTCGTGACGGAGACGCATCTGCCAGTCACGACCGAGAACGCGCAAACGCTCCTTACGTTCGCCGCAGTTTATTATTCCGCGCACGATACCGCTGATGCGATCGCAACCTTGCAGGCGGTCGGGAAACTCTCGCCGACGTTACAGACGCAGGCGAATCAATATATGCAGCAGATTCGCTCGGGCACCGTTCCGACGCGATAAGCGGCTTGCGGCCAGAATGGCGCCCGCTATAATGAACGGGTGAGTGCCACACATCCGTGTGAAGTGTGGGATTCGATTGAAAGTCGCGCATACCCCGCATACGCGGGGTACTGCGTTTGTATGGTTGCGCCCACATGGTCGGGTGATACGCTGGAGGGAGTATTCCGCGCGAGAAGAAAAGACGCGGCGCGGAGGGCGGCGGCACTCACATAAGACTTTCACTTTGGAGCTCGCACCCGTCCTCCGCGGTGCGTCTTTTTTATTTGTGCGCGTACCACAGAGGTGAGATCACAACGCGTTTTTATTTTTTGCGCGCGCGATTTATTTTAAAAATGAACGCGCACGTTCAGTTATCCACACGGAAGGTTACATTCGCGTATTTTTCACGCACCTGATGCAATAATCATTAAAACGCATCGCTTTGAAGTGCGCGTGCGGGTCGAACCTACCAGCATAATATTTTTATCGTATGAAAAAAAAGAAAGCAAAGGTATCGAAGAAAAAGAAGACAGTGAAGCGCAAAAAGCGCTAGTAATATTTTCGGATACTCAATACAATAACTCCCCGAACAGGGGAGTTATTGTATTGCATGCTCCGATCATACAACGTCGCAAAAAAGGTCGATGTACGGTAGGATGTCGCAATGACGTTTTGGAATAGGCTCATGGGCGATGACAACGCGGCCGCGCTCAAGCGTGCAGAGCCCATCGTTGCGGCTACGAATGCGCACGAGGAGCGGATGCGAGCACTCTCCGACGAAGAATTGAAGGCGCAGACAGGCGTGTTTAAAGAGCGTCTGTCAGGAGGCGAGACACTTGAAGCGCTTGCACCGGAAGCTTTTGCCGCTGTACGCGAGGCCTCCCGCCGTACGCTCGGACAGCGCCATTTCGATGTGCAGCTGATTGGTGGCATGATTTTGCACAATGGCGACATTGCGGAAATGCGTACGGGTGAAGGCAAAACCTTAGTCGCCACGCTTCCCGCATACCTCAATGCCCTGAGCGAGAAGGGAGTGCAGGTGGTCACCGTCAACGATTATCTCTCGCGCCGCGACGCGGTGTGGATGGGACAAATTTATTATGCGCTCGGCATGAGCGTTGGCGTCATCAATCACGAATCCTCCTACCTCTACGATCCGAGCGCTGCCATTGACGATGCCGAGCGTGACATGCTCGGCGCGTTCAAGGTCATGCATGACTTTTTGCGCCCGGTTGCGCGCCGCGAAGCCTATCGGGCCGACATCACCTACGGTACCAACAACGAATTCGGCTTTGACTACCTTCGCGACAACTTGGAATACGATTCCGGCGCGCTGCGGCAGCGTCTCGATTCAGAAGGTGGCTACCATTTCGCCATCGTCGACGAAATCGACTCCATCCTTATTGATGAGGCGCGCACGCCTTTGATCATTTCCGCACCGGTCGCTGACGCTGAGTCTCTGTACGCGCGTTTCGTGCACATTGTCGATACCCTCGTACCCGAAGACGATTACAGCGTCGATGAAAAGAATAAGCAGATCGCTCTGACCGATCAGGGGATTGAGAAGGCTGAAAAAGCTCTCGGGATCGAAAACATCTATACCGACGCGAGTATCAAATTTGCCCATCACCTCGAAACCGCCGTCCGCGCCAAAGCGCTCTACCAGCGCGACAAACAGTATGTGGTGCGCGACGGACAGGTTGTGATCGTCGACGAGTTCACCGGTCGTATGCAGCCGGGCCGCCGCTGGAGCGAGGGTCTGCACCAGGCAATCGAAGCCAAAGAGGGCGTCCACGTGCAACAGGAATCACGCACGTTCGCCTCGATTACCTTCCAAAACTACTTCCGCCTCTACGCAAAATTGGCCGGTATGACGGGTACTGCGGTCACCTCCTCCGAAGAATTTTATAAAGTATACGGACTCAACACCGTGGTTGTCCCGACCAACAAGATATCGCGGCGTACGGACGCCGACGATCTCATTTTCCAGACCGAAAGCGGTAAATACCGCGCGATTGCGAAGAAAGTGAAAGAACTGCACCAGAGCGGGCAACCGGTTTTGGTAGGCACGGCCTCCGTGGAGAAAAACGAACTCCTCTCCGCGCATTTCAAACAGGAAGGCATTCCGCACGAGATTTTGAACGCGAAGAATCACGAGCGGGAAGGAGAGATCATCGCGCAAGCGGGCAAACACGGAGCGGTCGTGATCGCGACCAACATGGCCGGACGCGGCGTCGACATCAAGCTCGGCGGCAATCCGGGAAGCGATGAGGAATACGAGCGCGTGAAAAATACCGGCGGTTTGTTTGTACTCGGCACCGAGCGGCACGAAGCGCGACGCATCGACAATCAGCTGCGTGGGCGTGGCGGTCGCCAGGGCGATCCAGGTGAGACGCAATTTTTCGTCTCGCTCGAAGACGCGCTCATGCGTGTATTTGCCTCCGACGTCATCAAGCGCGTGATGGGCACCTTTAAAATTCCCGAGGACGAGCCGATCCAAAACGGCATGATCACGCGCGCACTCGAAAAAGCGCAGACGCGCATCGAAGAGATAAATTTCGACGCGCGCAAGCATGTCTTGTCGTACGACGACGTATTGAACATCCAGCGCAAGTCAGTATACGCACGCCGTCGTGCGCTCCTGACCGGCGAGAACGATGCGATCGAAGAGGAACTCGCGCGTATCGCGGAGAAACATGAATCATTCGCCGCGGCAATCGCCGAGAAGAAAGCGCAATCGCCGGAATCGTTCTACACGACTGCGCGCCGTTTTCTGTTGCAGACGATCGACGCGCTCTGGGTTGAGCATTTGGAAGCGATGGAGTATTTACGAAGCAGCGTCAATCTTCGCGCATATGGTCAGCGTGACCCGCTTGTCGAGTACAAAAAAGAGGGGCTCCGTTTGTTCCAGGGGATGGAGGAAACGTACGAGCTCCATATCACCAACACCTTGCCGCAGGTGCTCGCGGGCACTGCCGTAGTACCTCAACAAGAGCAGGTTATCCACAAGGCCGCCGCTGCC
>VFSW01000632.1_pt1 | contig 52037 bp, 57 predicted proteins | sample 5358111 | NCBI WGS metagenome assembly VFSW01 (sample SAMN11554181, study PRJNA540505) | mine drainage metagenome | isolation source: sediment from site ElyBrook_90M | place: USA: Ely Copper Mine, Vershire, VT | collected 2017 | reverse complement strand
CGTACCAGACCCGCTGTATAGACCGTTGGAACTACCTCCGCCACCTCCGCCATACGTTTCCGTCGCCCAGCAGTCGGAAGGGGTGTCGCAGGACACTGCGTTGAGGGAATAGGTCGAATTGGCGTTGCCCGTGAGGTAGCTCGTACCGCTGCCCGTGAGGTAGCTCGTGCCCGAGGTGGTGGCGGTGCACGTTCCGGAGCCTACTGTTCCCGCGCAGGAGACCCCGGTGAAGGTCGAGGGGTACTGGACCGACGACCAGACGCTCCCGTTCCAATAGACCAGATAGGGAAGCTGCGCAAATCGCCTGCGGAAGATCCGGAACTGGTCGACGCCAACCGCCCAGCAGTTGCTGGCGCTGCCTGGCACACAGGAAATGCCGATATAGCGCGTGATCACGGACGGCGGCAACGCGGACCAGGTTGACCCGTTCCACTGGAATGCGCCGCCGGTGTCCCCGACCGCGATGCAGTCGTTGGAGTCCGGACACGTGACGCTCACGAGGTTTTGCGACGTCCCGGTCGAGGAGGTGGGTGTGCAGCCGGCCGCGTTACACAGTAGCGCCGTACCCCGGTTGCCGACCACCATGCCGTCTTGGGCAGGCAGGCGCAGGATCGCCTGTACGGTGCGGCGTGTCGTGCCCACGTCACCTTCCGCCTGCACCCGGCATTCGCCGGGAGGCAGAGGCTGAGGGGGACTGCTGAAATCGGTGGAATACCAGGCGTTGAGAGTAAATTTCCACTGTCCCAGCGGGTAATAGACACCCGGCGCCAGTTTGCTGCCGCACGGCGTCCCGGAGACGAACAGGGCCGCCGCCCGCTCGATGCCGGACTCGGCCAGGAACAAGGCGGAGGTGCTCTGCTGTCCGAGCGAGGTGTCGGTCACGTCGGACCCGGACATGCGGGTCGCCACCAGCACCGCGAAGCCGATCACGATCAAGAGGAAGAGCACCGCGAGCAGGGTGGCGAACCCGCGTTCGGAGGAAGAACTGGAATGGATGGGCATCAGTATTGGGCCAGCAGGAGGGTGGAGGTGTCCAGGGTCTGCGTTCCCTGGCTCACGGTGATGTCGGCCACCTTGCAGGTGCCCGGGCAGGCCGGGCCGCTGTAGGGGGACTGCAACGTGATGGAAACGTTGAGACCCTGAGGATTGGGCAGGGCAGCGCAGCTCGTGGAGCTATCGATCCCCGCATAGCCCACCGCGGGGTTGTCGCGCCGCTGCGCAAGCAGGAACTCCCCGCATTCGCGGTCGAGTTGCTCTGCGTCCTGCAGGGCGGAGTTCGTGCCGAGCGACCGGGACACCTGCCCGAAGCCGCCCAGGAGCGGCACCGCCAGCACCGCGAGCAGCACGATGATCATGATCAACTCGACCAGCGTGAAGCCGCTGGCGCGCCGCGATCCGGGACGGAGGGACTCTTTTCGGTGACTCATCATACCAGCCGGTGGATACCCATCCTTTCGTTATTTAGTAAGTATAAATCATGGCCGCGCAATGACACGGGTTTCCGCAGGTCGGACACGCATACCCCCGCTTGAGGCTGTCCTCGAGCCAGTAATCGGGAATCCGCTCTCTGGGAAGGAATCCGAGCGAGCGCAGCAGCCGGTCGGCTGGAATCCGGTCTCCGTCGATCCAGGCAGGCGAGATCCAACGCGCCTCGGGATGCCGAAGCAGGGCGGCCCGAGCCAACGCCGACCCGATGCCTCGCCGGCGGATCGCCGGATCCACGACAATGGTCTTGAGGCTCATGAATTCGGCATGCGGTTCGATCACAACGAATCCGGAAACCCTTCCGTCCTCGTGCGCAACCAGGCACTGTTCCGGATCCATCCGCGCGCAGTCCAGATATCCGGCACCCAGCGCTTCGTCGGCCAGGCGCTGGAGTGCGGGGATTTCCTCGGCGAGGAGGAGGGCGATGGCGTTTATCGGTCAACCCTCGTCGCGAGGCGCCCGAGAATCCGGGCGGCAGACTCGCGGTTGTGCTCTTGCTCCAGTACGCGCTTGAGGGTGACCACCTGACCCCAGGTCAGGGGCTTGCCGGCAGCGATCCGGGACAGATACGGTTTGGCCTTGGGCGGAAGATGATGCAGCCCTCGCGCCAACGTTAGCGCGGAACGTTCCACAGATTGCGGGGCTGCCTCCGGATGATAGCCTTGCCGAGGCATCACGAAGATGGCTACGAGCACGCAGAAGCTCGAAATCACTCCAAATATTATCTTGTAACGCCATGTCATCAAAATTTCCTCCGTAGTCCTCGGACCTCAAGTCCCAAGGGCAAGTTGGTTTTTACCTCTTCGCTCACGTTCATGCGCGACCCGCCCTCTCGATCAGCAGCCTCAGCCGATCTGGATCAATATGGTGGTCGTCCCGGCTGATGCCGGTGGCGACCAGGATAACTGCGAGGTACGGCACGTAACGCGCGACGTTCTCAGGCGTCATGCCGCTTGCGACCGCAAGCTGCCCGTTGACGGACTCCGACATCAAGCGGATCTTGGCGACTTCCGGAGCTTCCCCGGTCGCGGGTCCGCTCGTCGTCGGGATGAATCCCGCGGCCAGGGCGTTGCGGGCAGCCTGTTCCGGATCGGATTCCGGAACCTGATACTTGAATGCTACGCCGGCGAAAAACTTGATACGGGGGTGATCCTGGACAAACCGGGACAAAACCAACCCTTCTGGAGCAAGCCCCTCGGAATCCACACCCATTCGGTCGGCCCAGACCAGGTCGAGGCCATCCGCCAGCGCGTGCCGCGCGGCTTCGATCGGCGTGCGCGACAGCAGGTTGATACCGATAGCAAAATCAGGGTGAGTCTGCTTGGCCTCATGTGCCACACCGATGAGCTCCGCATCCTGTCCCCGATGGGAGATGAGGAACACTCCAGCAGCGCCACAGTTCCGGGCGACCGACACCTCATTAAGGGTCGTTGCGCGGTCGAGATAGTGGATGACCGGGTAGATGCGCACCAATCGAACGGAATCAAGCACGTAAAGATCCCCGTGCCCACGAGGACGGATGAAAAGCTACGCCGAAGATGTCGTCCAGAAGCGATTGCGCGCACTGTGCGCCGCCGCTCAGAGCGATACGTGTCCACTTCACGTTGCCCTCATTGAGGAACGACACAAGATCGAAAGTGTGTTCCATCTGGCTGTGCCGATAGGATTCCGGCCCGTAATGCTCGACAACCCGGATGTTGGATGCCCCGACCAATCCAAAATGTTCCCGATCCGCCTCGACTGCCCGGGAAAGCCACTCGATGCAGTTTGTAATGGAGGGGCCTTCGTTTTCGGACAGTTCCGTGAAGATGATCGCGGCACGGCTGTCCTGGCGCAGCGCGCGCAATAAAGTGCGGCACGCTCTTCTCTGAAAGGATTGCGCCAGGGGCACTTCAATGATCCCTTGATAGACCACCCTGGATTCAGTCTTGTTTTCCATGAGCGAGCCTCCTGTATTAATTTAAATCGGTGACACATACATCGCGCGTACACCACAAAAGAGTTTCATAGCGACGCCGCTGTGGCAATCTCCCGAAAATGGCGCGGGGATAACGCACAAAACCCCGATCCCCACTCGAAGCCGTCCGCCTCGGCGAATCGCAATCCGCCTCCGGCGAGATACTCCCAGATGACGTCCGTGGCAATCCAGTGGCGGCCGAGCTTCTCGGCGGCAAGCGCCACGGTCAGGGATCCGCCGAACGGGTCGGCCACAAGATCCCCTTCAGCCGTGAGGAAGCGCACAAAAAACTCGGCGAGCTTGAGCGGAAACGGGGCGCCGTGTACCGGCAACCCGGCCTTCCGGGCGGCGGCCTTATAGGCCTTCTGCGCGGCGCAGTGGTGACCGCGCTCAAACACGTTCTTCGGTATACGGCCCTCGGTCACCTGTGCGTAGGACCGCCCGGCGCGTAGACGATAGGCGCCGTCGGAGTTCGCCCGCTCGCGCTGCTCGCCTCCGGAACGCATCAGAGTCAGGTGCCGCTCAGAATGAGGTTCCAGCACGCGCCGGTTGTCGGATCGAGCCAAATCGGGCGCATTGCAGAACCAGTAGACGGGCTGCCAGCCGGAGTTGAGCTGTACGCGATGAACGCTCGCCCATTGCACCGGACCGGGCGGCTTGGAACGGTTCACCCAGGGAATCTCGTCCATCTTGAAAAGACCGAGCCGATCGGAGAAGGCAAGCACCAGGCGCTCCCGGTACAGCGAGCGCGCGGGCGACCCGGATAGGAAGATGTCGTTCGATAAATCAAGCACGATGCTGCCGCCGGAGGCGAGACGGCGCACAATCGGCTCTATGGCTTCACAGAGGAAATCGACGTATTCCGTCTCCTTGGGATTGCCGTAGGCACGCGCCTTGGCAAGAGGGAAGGGCGGACTTGTCACGACAAGCTGTATGGGGTCTGTGATGGACGAAAATCCGGCGCGACAATCCGCCCACAGCGCGATGCCGAGACCGGTCGAGAAGGCGAGCATCACATGCCCCGCATCGATGCGCCGCAGATCGAGACGTTTGTGCCCCTCGGAAGTCAGACGCCAGATCCCGCGCCCGGTCCGCTCAATGAGACCAAGGTGCTTGATGGTCTGCTGCACCCATCGGACCTTGCGTTTGAAAGGGCTGTAGCGGCGGCCGTCCGAAAGCGGCTGGAGCTCGTCAATCCGGGACGGATCGGCACCGACACGACGCGCTACCTCCCGGTACAAGGTATCATTGTCGATCTCGCCATGAGCGATGAAGCTCGCGGCAACCCCCTCGAAGAGATCGAGCTGCTTTCCGGGCAAGACGATCGTGTTTTTGCTCATCGGCCAACCTGAGCGCTTCGTTGATCGCGCGCAATCGCTGTCTGTGCCGCACGGAAATTCGCCGCTATGATTTCCGTCGCGATCGGCGGGCATACGGAATTGCCGCACAGGCGAACCTGAGCGGATTTGGTGAACGGGATACGCTCACCGTGCGGACCGAGGCCATGGTCGATGATGTACGAAGCCGGGAATCCCTGCGCCCGGAACAGTTCTGCTGGGGAGAGCATGCGCAATCCGATGTCGATGATCGCGTAGCGTTGTCCGTGGACGGTCACCAAGCCGTAGCGATCCTTGGTGGTGACGGTGTGCAGCGGATCGCGCAGTTTCGCATCCTGTTGGGTGCCGTAGTAGGCGATCAGAAAGGCCCGGACCTCCGCGAAATGCGTCCCCCCGGCGCTGATCGTGCGCAGCGGCTCGTCCGTCGCCTGTCCGATGTTGCCTCCGCCGCGCAGTTTCACCAGATTCGAGGTCACCAGGCTGGTATGGTCCACACTGGTAACAGTCGGCCCCGGCGCTCGCAGATCGGCGCCGACGACGCCAGAGTAGTGCTTGGCCAGAAAAGCGGCCACCAGAGCATGCCGCGCCTCGCCGGTAACGGTGGTCAGCGGCGCATTGCCGGTCCAGGTGGCGCCATCTCCGGACCCGCGGTGGTCGATGCCGACCACTGTGGGCGCGCAAAGCGCCAGCTCGCCACGATGCGCCGTGGTCACGGTACGTAATGGCTCGTTGACGTCATGGACACGATCTCCACCGGCATGCGTCATCGGAACGATGAATGGCTCGGCCGTGTTCACGACGTAGCGCATTACTCCCTTGGCGATGCGCTTGAGCGTCGCCTCGGCCAACGGTCGTTTGCGATCGAATATTGATGGACATGGCAGCGACCAGTCGATGCAGTCGGCGGCGGTACGCCAGGGTTTGAGCCGTCTCTGCTTCACGGCATCGCTTTGCGGATCGCCATGGGTCGGCGCCGGCCAGCGAATCGGTTCGCCATCGCGGCGCGCGATCAGAAACAGGCGCTTGCGGATGGTCGGTGCGCCATAATCGCAGCCACGCAGCTCGCGCCACTCGACCGCATATCCGAGGTTCTGCATCTGCTTTACCCATCGTCTGAAGGTGAAGCCTTTGCGCAGCGGGCACGGGCGCCCATCCTCGAGCAAGGGCCCCCAATTCTGGATCTCCTCGACGTTCTCCAGCATGATCACGCGCGGCGCCACCAGCTTCGCCCACTTGACGACGATCCACGCAAGCCCACGCCGGCGCATCGCCTTTCTGCGATCGCGAAACGGCTTTCCCCCGCGCGCCTTGGAGAAAAAGGTGCAATCCGGCGAAAACCAGGCAAGGCCCACGGGCTTCCCGCCAACGGCCTTGACCGGGTCCACGTCCCAGACATCCTCACAGTAATGCCGCGTCTGAGGATGGTTGGCCCGGTGCATGGCGACGGCCGCCGGGTCATGGTTGACAGCAATGTCTGGGTGTCGCCCAAGCGCGAGGTAGATTCCGGTCGAAGCGCCGCCACCGCCGGCAAAGTTGTCGACGATGATTTCATCCTGCAAATCGCCCACCGGCGCGCGCCCGGAAGAAAAACCCGCATTCGGTCGCTCGGAGAAAACCAGACCGGCTTCGAGTAGCGTCGTCATCGGCTAGATCCTCGCAGTGAAATGAACCGCCTTGATCCGGGGAAACCGGGGGATGCCATCCGGGGTCGGCTTGAAAAACGCCACAGTGGCCTCTTTGCCGACCACCTCGTCCTTCCGCGCCAGCAGGTCGCGAAGACATGCCCGGTCGCCCTTGATGTTGGCTTTGAAGGTCCGTTCAGACCCGTCGCCCAGATGCAGCACCGCGAAGCCCGCCATGCCGGAGCGGTTGCCGACGCCTTCGGCGATCTCGACGATCCGGAATTCGGCATCCTGGAATTCCTTGCGCTTCAACAGAAATCTGGAGCGCTTGTTTTCGTAGGGCCGGTTGAGCCGCACCATCTGCCCTTCATACCCTTCGCTGAGGTAGTCCTGATAGATGGCGTCCAGGTGGGCGGCGTCGGTCACGGCCACGGTGGGCACGCAACGGAGGATGGAGCCATCAAACCGGGAGGCAAGCTTCGCCTGGAGTCGTTCGTTGCGAACCGAAAACAGTTCATCGCCCACCGGGAAATCGTAGATGTGGTACTGAATCAGGGTGCGGGATTCCTCGAGGTTGGCGTCCGTCGGCTTGGATTTCTTGACCAGCGAAACGATCGAATTGAAATCGTCGTGCAGATCGTGGTTGTAGAGCTCGCCATCCAAAACAGCATGGGGCTGCTCGGCGAAAAACGGCCCTAGGGCTTCCCGCACATGCGGGGCGGCGACAATGGGGTTGCCCTGGCGCGACCAGAGGCCCCCGGCGCGCGCAATGCACCGGATGCCATCGAGTTTCGGTTGGGAATACACGGTGTCCGAACTGAAATCGATGGGGTAGTCCTCGTAATTCTTGGCAAGCATCGGATCAAACTTGTCGCGCTGGTCGATGTCTTCGACCCGGTCCCGGTAGCCCTCTTTGCGTTTCTTGGTGTAGTTGGCCGCGACTTCCCGGCGAGCCTGCTCCTCGGGAGAGGCCTCGTTCGCGCGGCCGATGTTTTTGCCGGCGCAGACGGTCCATTCCGAAGCGACCAGCTTTCCGTTCATCTGCCCGGCAATCGTGCGGTAGCGGTCGCCGGCAAGCTCTTGGGTCCATTGCTGGATCGCTCCAGTGGTGGTGCGCTTGAACAGTGTTGGAAGGTTCATCGTTGGCTTCCCGGGTTAGGGTCCGGACCGTTTTCGCGGTCCGGCCGATTTGTTGCTGGCTACTTCGGTATGGCAACGGACCGCCTCTCGGGCAACCATTTGCTGCGCGATCCACAGGCGTTCCGCTCTGCGTTCCTTCCTCAGCAGGCCATCCAGGCGCTTTATCTGCCTCGCGGAAACCGGCTTTCCCGCAGCGATTCTGGCGAGATAGGGTGTGGCGCTACACGGAATCCTGCGCAGTGCGCGAGCGCGCCTCACCGCGCGCGACAATTGTTCCGCGGTCGGAGGCGCCGAATTCGCCTGGTAGAGTGGGACGCACAACCCGATGTTGAACATGGACAACGATGCAAGCAGGATCAGCATCCATTTGTAGGCGGCCCATTTGCGATAAAAAACCATTGTGGCTACCACAGAGAGTAGTGCCACCCCGGACAGACATACCAAGACCCAAACTAACAGGCTCATCGCTGCAATCCGCCGGTTTCATCTGACCAGCTGCCAGCGACGCGGGTTCCGAATCCCTTTGCCACGCGCTCGAGGTCCTTGGCGCAATCAACGCAACGGACGGCATCAACCAGGTTTACGCGTGCGCGCGGGATAACCTCCCCGCAGTCGAGGCAGAATCGGTTGCCGGCATCATCTTCATCGGCCGGCTCGGTTGTCTGGAATCGGGTTCTGGCAAGATGCAGGGCGCTGACCCGGGTAATTTCTTCCAGTTCGGAGGCATCATCGATTAAATCGGGCATGACAAGATCCTTCTTGTTGTTTCAGTGGGCGTCGCCTTGAGCGACAGTTGCGTTAGTGAGTGAACAGGACTTTAAATGGTCGTTCTCAAATCGCAAGCTAGACCGCCGCAGGCATTCCTCAGCCAGCCGGCGGATGGCGCCCACTTCGCGATCCAGCCGTTCGACCAGCTGTCCGTCCGGGTCGCGCACTCCTTCGATCTGGCTGCGCTTGATGCCGAGCACGTCTGCCATAATCGGGTCGGCCCCGCTTTCCGCAACGAGGTAATACGCGACCACCGGGTCAACCTGTCCGTCGCGGGCGATACGACCGATGCACTGTTCGTGCACCCCGGGGCTCCAGTCGAGTTCCCCGAATACCACGGTACGGCAGACCTTCTGCAGTCCATCGACCCCCGCGCCGGCACGTAGCGAGACGATCAGCAGTCGGCAGTCCCCGTTGAGGAACGTCTCCTTGGCCTCCTCTTTCTGTCGCGGCGATTCCGACCCGGTATATAGCCTCGGATGAAACTCGCTCAACTGCTCCATCCAAAGCGCATAGCATTCGCGATGCCAGCCGTACAGGATGATCTTCTTCTCGCTTTCGAGCAGGAGTCGCACAAACTGCGCGGCAAACGGGGCTTTCGCGATCCCGGTTGCCTGGCGCATCAGTACGTTGAACTCCTCGGTCGCCCGGAATTTCTGGCCGCGATAGCTTTCCTGTGTGGCGAGAATGGTTCGCGCCAGTTCCGCAGCCGAACCCTGGACACGCTCCAGCACCTCGGGGTCCGTGTCCACGACCTGGGGAACCTTGCTCACCGGCGGGAGTTCGCGTCCGACATCGGCGCGGGTCCGCCGCAGCATAAGGCCTTCCCGGCGCAGATACTCGCCGAAGGCCTGCGGATCCTTGATGCTCTCTGAATTCGCGCACCACTCGCGCGAAAATTCCTCCCGGGTGCCCAGCGCGGCGGGACGGAGAACCTCGAGGACGTTGAAAAACTCTTCTCCGTAGTTATAGATTGGTGTAGCGCTGTTGTGAACCAGCAGACCGTTCACAGTGAACGATGGATGTCCTGCCATTTCCAGGTCATAGACGTGCTCGGGTAGATCTGCGTTGGCGACGGAACGCAGAGGGACCTCGTTGAGCCTTCCTTTGGTCCACGCGTAGCGACTGCGCTTTCCGCGGCGACCAGACGAATCGCCGATCACGGCCCAGTGCGGCCAGTGAACCCGACACGAATCCCGCTTGCCAACAATGCGGCGCCCGGAGACCTCGCCGCCGTTTATCGGTTTGCGCACATGGAGCCCGCCGGTGACGCCTATGCTTCGCAGCAATACCTGAACGTCAAGCGCCAGCCTCAGAGATGTTGTAACGAACGACCCGCTTAGTCTTGATCGGCCGCGCTTCGCGATGTGCCCATCGGAGTCGATGAGTCCATCAAGAAGAGAACGGCGCGCCGCACGCGGCCATGTTGTGATCCACTCAGCGGGAATGCGCTTCTCAAAACATTTCGCGTTACCAATAACCTGAAGTATTAACGTGGCGAACATCCGGTTCGAGCATCTGATCTCGACGGACGCGCCACGCCTCTTCGTGATAAGGGGGCGAAGCCCAAGACCAAGTGCGTCTAGCGCCCTGCAGAAGGCCTCCGAGCGGTCCGCCTCAACGGCAAAATTGACACGATCGCGCGTCGTCCAGCCATCGCCAAGATAGAATCCAAGCACGTAGGCCCATCCACTTAACTTCACCTTCGGCGGCATGGCTGGCGCTTTCCCCCTTCCGATGTAGACGGCGGTAGGCTGCGGAAGAATATCGCGATGTTTTAGGTACACCCCGATCGGGAGGCGTGGCCCATAGGTTGCCTCGCGATGGCAGTTCTGCCATTCCCAGGCCGTCAAACCGAGTTGGTGCCGCGAGACATTCGACAGGTCAACAACAACCTGAGACCGCGGGATGCCTGCGGCGATGGACAACACATCAACGGGTAACTCCTCTGCTTTATCGCTTTCCCATCCAGCACCGTTGTCCGCAGCAAGCAGATCGCCAACCGCAAAAGCATCGCTTGATTTGCTTGCCAAGCCATTCACGCCAACCTCGAATACAGAATGGTCATCAGTAACAACGAGTGATACGCCACCCGTGTTGAGTGTTCTCACCGGTTTCGTGCATCGGTGTCGTATGAATTTCCGCACGGGTTTCCATGCAAAACCGTTCATTGTCCACCCGCGCGACATGACACCTATGTGGTCAACGCGCACCAAATCATATCCGTTCAGCGACACCGCTGATTCTTTATCCAACAATTGCCACGCCTCTTCGATCGATCCGATCCATCCGCCGCCGAACGGCCCGCCTTTCAGTTCTAGTTCTGATCGTGGACCAACGCTCAGCCCCACCTTGAGCGCCGCTCGCTGAGCGACATGCTTGGCCGCCGCGTACTTGTTGGAGTCGGACCGCCGCAGTTCCTGGGTCTCGTCGAACACCACATACCGGACGACGCCCGCAAGCGTCTCGGACCATCCGGAAAGTTTGTGGTAATTCGTGATGATCACGTCGGGCAGGCGCGGCGTTTCTCCGGATTGTTTGGAACGCTTCGGGATGAGGTCATAAGGGCGCCCGGACTTGAGGATATGCACCTGCAGTTGCGGTGCGAAGCGCTTGATCTCAGCCGCCCACTGGTGGGGGAGGTGGGTCAGCGTCACGACGAGCGCCGGCAGGTTGTCGGCGTGTGCCATGGGGCAGATCCCGGTCACGGTCTTGCCTACCCCCACGTCGTCGGCGAGCAGCAGTCCGCGCTTGAGGGCAAGCATCTGCGCAGCGATGATCTGATAATCCCGGGGCGGCAGGGCCAGCGCAAAATCACCCGGCGGGTGGCGCCCTTCGAGCAGGGCGGCGACCTGGTCCTGCTCGTCCACGTGCCGGGAGGATCCCGCGCGCAGACGGTCCGCCGCGCTGTCCTCCATGTCCATCGGATAGCGGCCGAGGAACCAGAGGAGGTCGCGGCAGTTCTCATCGTTATCGGAGAGCGTGATCGTTTCCCCGGCCCGCTGGCTTGCTTCCGGGAAAAGCCGGCGCAGTTTCGTGCGCACGTGCGCCGCGCACTCGATGCGCCAACGTCCGTCCCGATAGGTGATCTGCCCGACGCTCACAGGAGACTCCCGAGGAGGCGCAGCGAACGCAGCGGCTTGCCGCCGATTCGCTCCGGAAGCCTGGGCAACCAGTGCGGCGTGCCCACGACGAGGAGGGCGGTTACCCGCGGGGATCTCGCATAGCGGTGGACCTGCCGTAATGCTTCGGCGAGCGATCCTTTGATCTTGATTTCGATGACCGTCCCATCGGGAAGCAGGAAATCCGGGCGGTCGGAGGAGTTCAGCGCGACCTCGCGCGCGTAAAGGATCTGTCCCTCGCGCAGCGCGGCCTCAATGCCGTCCTGCAGGGCACGCTCGGTAATCACCGGATAGCGAAACCCGGCAAGCAGGGCAATGAGGTATTCCAGCCCATCGAGGACGTTATCCGCCATCGGCGACATCCGCGGATTTCTCGAACGGATACAGCCGGTCCACCTCACGCATGGCGGCGTGGGCCGTTTTCCATCGGCGCGGCCAGGTATACCGATGGTTTCGCCGGGCAAGATAAGCGTGGTTGTCGGCGCCTGGCGCCCAGGCCGTCCACATTAGCGCGCGCGGATTTTCCGGATTCGGAAAGGGAGAGCGGTCGTCCCACAGGACCGCCGCACCGTCGGCGCGCTCCCAGCGACGCCAGCTTCGCTCCGTCCACGGCGACTCGGAGGACGTTCTGGAGGGAAGGGCGCGTTCTGTCATTGAAGGTCGGCTCAGGCGCGCGTCAGGTGCTGAACGGGTACTTGATGGCCGGGTGGTGCTGGTATCCGTCCAACTCGAAATCCTCGAGCGTCACCCAGGTCTCGAGGTCGTTGAGCGTGCGGATATCCGGGTTGATCCGCAGTGTCGGCGACGGGAAGGGCGCGCGCGGCAGTTGCACGGTTACCATGAGGCCCATCTGGTTCTCGTAGATATGGGCATTCACGATCTTGTGAAAGGCTTGCGCGGGCTTGAGCCCGGCGATCTGCGCAACAACCCTCAGCAGCCATCCGATCTGGACCTGGTTGAACCCGTGCCCGAGCGGCAGGTCGTCCGACCGCTGGGTGCTCGTGAGGTAGAGCCGGTCCTCCAGCACGCTGAACGTGTGGGTGTGGACGCAGGCGGGCAGGCACATGCGGTCCATCTCCCCGGGATTCCAGAACGTCAATATTTCCCGCCGGTCATCCCGGTGCTGACACAGGTCATGGATGATCTTGGCAAGCTGATCGATCGGCTTGCCCTCGGGGTTGCGCCAGGCGCGGCCCTGGGCGCCATAGGCGCGCCCCAGGTCGCCCGGCCCTTTGCGAAACGGGTTGGCGAGCCAGGCTTCGTTCTCGTCGGCGTTGGCATCCCAGGTTTTGGTGCCGAGCGCGCGGAACTGGGCGGCATTGTCGTAACCGCGCAGATACCCGAGTATCTCGGCGATCGCGGACTTCCAGGCGAGCTTCTTCGTGGTGAGCACCGGAAGCGCGCCCTCCGACACATCGTAGGTGAGGTCGGCGTTAATGACGGTCCGGCAGCGCTGCCCGGTGCGCTGGTTGGTCACCCAGGTTCCGTCGTTGACGACGCGCCGGCACAGATCAAGGTAGTCCTGCACGTCAGGCGCCCGAGGCGGCGGGGTTCGCGTTTGCTTCGCGCGCAGTGGCGAGTCGGGACACCGTCACGACGCCGTCGGTGGCGCACGCCAGGGCACGGCGGATGCGGTTGCCGCGTTCCCGGCTGAACGGATTGACGACGCCGGAGCGAAAACCGAGCATGAACACCACGCTGATGAACTGCGCCGCATACAGGCGGCCATTGAAGTAGATCGCCTGCTCGATTGCCGCGTAGTCGGCGTCCTTAAGGGTGCCCACGGCAATGCCGTCGACCCGAACTTCCCAGACAGGCCCGCCGTGACGGGCGGCGCACCGCGCTTCCAGCGTTTTTTCATACCGATTGACCGCGAGGAACGCGATGATCATCGCGGCAACGGTGATCAGTGCGGCAGTCATCGCGGGCATGGGTATGCCTGCAGCATCGAACGCCGCGATCAGCACGGCGTCGAACAGACAGGCGGACAGCCACACCACCACCGCGCTCGGCGCAATGGAGAAGCGGCTGCGGGGAAAGGTGGTGGTTTCGTTCACAAACGGCGAGGGTATCTTCATTGTTTTTCCCTTAAAGAGTGAAAGAGGGTGAGGTGTCCGGCTCGTCGCATTCCGGTGCGGCGTTTCGTCCGGCTTTCCGGGATTCCCGGGCCTTGCGCTCGGCCAGGAGGTCGGCGTACCGCTGCCGGATCAGGTCCGCCTCGAGGTAATCGCCAGGAATTCCCGCGATCGCGCACACCTTGGTGCGCACTTGCGCGAGCAGACGCGCTTCGCTGTCGGTGATGAGGCGCGTGGGCCAGCCTTTGACGTAGAGCAGGTCTCTCGGCAGGGTTTTTTCCGCGGCGACCCGGGCTTTGGCCCGCTCCTTGGCCTCGGCGACCGCTCGCGTGTCATTGCGAATGATTTTGCCGGGTTGCCTCACAGGCGCATCCCGTCCGACGTTTCCGTTGCGCACGCCGCTTTGCTCGCAAGCTCCGAGATTGCCCGATTTCTGTCCCGGTGAAAGGAGTCCTCGCCGAATTCGCGCGCCTGCCGGAGAACCCAGGCGCTCGCCCAGCAGCGCTGGTGGTCCGCAACCGAACGGTACCGCTCCTCGAGCGCGCGCATCTGCGGCGCGTTGTCCGGGTCGATCGCCGGCCAGATGTCATGCCAGGCCCAGTCGAACCGCTCGCCCGCCTCCGGGATCCAGGAGAAGGCATCCGCCTGGATGATCCGTACGCGCGGCTCCTCGCGATAGAGCGGCCCCACCAGGGCGATCACTTCGGGGGAGAGTTCGAGCACCGTCACGTGGGTGACCTCGGGTTTCCGAAGTAGCGCATCGACCACCATACCGAGTCCTAAACCGGTTACGAGCACCCGCCCCCTGGCCGCGCGGACGAACCCCCGTGCGGTGCGCGTTTCCATCGGCGTATTGGACATCCACACGGTATCGCGCTGCTTGAGCACCCAATAGCATCCGGGAGCGACCCGCAGGGACTGCGCATTGCGCTCGCCGTGCTCAGCATCGCAGCAGAAATTGAACCGCTCCGCCTCGGACGGGGAGATCGTGCGCTGCGTGATCGACCAGTCGCCGCAGCGCCCCGCGGTAACCCGCACGGGAAGGCAAGAATCGGGATTCATGTCGTTCATCGGGGAGCCTCTCCGTGATCGGACGTCCGGCCGTAAGCGTGCGCTTGCGCCCGCGCTTCGGGACTGAGATAGTGGATCTGGTACTCCTCGCCGATCTCGCCCACCTGAATGAGGGCGCACAGGTCGCCCGCGCTTTCGGGCGGAAGGCGCAGGACCGCGGTCGTCGGGTAGTTTTCGAACAGCCGGCCTGCCGCGGACCGGACGCGGCTTTCGTATTCGCGCAGGTTCTCAAACCCGGGGCGGTTGCCCTCGTAATAGATGGTGAGTCCGCCGTCGTCGTCGGGACGTCCCACGATGCCGGAACCCGCATCAATGATCTGGGCGAGAAATGTGCCCGCGCGGGGAATGTAGAGGGCGGCTTTTCGCAGGGAGTCCAGGGAGCGGGTCATAGATGGATCCTCGAAATCATAGGTTGGCCTCCCACTCTACGTACTTTCCTTATAATGCAAGACCAGTTCCTCGATCACAGGAACCGCCGGGCCATCTCGATCTGCTCGTCCAACCAGAGCCCCCGCAGCGCCCGTAGGGCGGTTTCCACCGCGGTGTCCGCGGGCTCGCAGACCAGGATATCGACCCCGCAGGCGGCCATGATATTGACGGGCACGCCGAATCGTTCGATCACGCGACCCTGCGGGTCGAGGTGGGCGCCGTCGACATCCACTGAAACGGGTTGAGGCCTTTCGCCGTGCACGTAGGCCGCCACGCATTTTCCGAGCGCCTTGGCGGTGGCCACTTCAAAGACGGTCCCCGCATCGGGCTCATCGCCACGGAAGGGAGACAGGTTCGCCAGCACCAGGTCGCATCGCGCAATATTGGCGAGGCAAGTGCGATAAATGGCGCGGGCTTCATCAAGCGTGCCGGGCGTGGTAATTCCGGTACCCGTCATCGGGGCATCGGGCATGGGCACGGGGAAAACGGGAGTCAGCCCAACCTCATCGCACGCCGCGCGCACCCGCGCGACATGCGCTGTCCAGGTGCGGCGGTCGAAGAGGTCGGGGCCGGCGATATAAACTGTGGGACGGGGCTGTCCATCAGAAGCTCCCACGTGCTCGCGCCTTGGGTCGGGCGCGACCCGAGTGCTCGCCAAGAGCGCTTGCAAACTACGCACGGTTACCCAAGAAATGGCGTCGGCGCTTTCGGCAGACACGCGAAGGATCTCGCCCAGCGCCAAGGAGTAATAGGCGGCGTTGTCGCCCCGAATGAAGAGGCCCGGCCAATCTTCACCGAACTGAATCGGTCCGGTTTCGACCCGACTGTTCTGGGCAGGAAGTTTGCGGACTGTATTGGAATCGGTATCCATCATGGCGATCCCTCCCAGTTATAACGCCAGACGCCCGACAGCGTGGGTCAGGCGTTCATAGGTTTCGAGAAACAGGGCTTCGCTTGCCTTGGCGTGCAGGCAGGGGAAAACTTTCGAGACCGCCCAGTCCGGAGGAGGAGCGAGTCCCCATCCGGCGCCGCCCGACGGCATCAGCACTTTCGCCTCGGCGGCCAGAGCGAGATGGTCGGCTTCGGCAATCAGGCGGGACTGCGCGCCGATAGCCTCGGGCAGACCCAGCGCGACGTGGATGGCCTGCTGCAGGCGTCCCTGGATGGCGGCGATCGCGGCGTGTCCGACGGCTCGCTTCATCGGCGAGCTGATGTCGCCGGTGTACGCCTCGTGCGCATCGTGCAGAAGACCCAGCAGCGCCGTAAGGGGCCCGGAGCCGCGTTCGGTTTCAAGCACGTCGGCGACCCAGACGGAATGCAGCGCGACGTTGTACGGTTCATCGCCGAGCGTGTGACCGGTGAACCGCGCAATGCGGGACAGTGAACGGGCGATATCGCCGATGCGCACGGTCGCCGGCGAGGGAGTCGTCAAATCGACCGCTTCGCCGGTGATGGTCTCTATCCAGTTGTGGAGGGGACGGGCAAGAGAGTTGTTGGGCGACAATGCGGTCTCCTTTTATCGTATACCTGAAAACAGATTCGGGGTGTTGAGAGCCGCCGCCACGAGCTCGCCGAACTTCCCGCCGGGGAGGGCGCTCTCGGCGGGCGGGGAGAACGTGGGGCTGGCGTCGCGTCTCTGCCGTGCGCCGTCCCGGCGCAAGGTGATGTAACGGGGAGGGGTTCTGGCGAATGAAAGCGCCGTGCCCGCAATCGTGATCAGAACAGCAACGGTTAATCCGTATCTCATGGGTTTTGGGTTGCTCCTTCAATTCGGGCTGTGAGACGTTGCATGCCGTGCCCGGTAGGATTCCGAGTCCAACGCGGCGTCGATGGCGCGATACTCTCGCCAGAGCGGGTGATGACGAAACACCCGGGAGAGTCCCGCCCCGCTGCCGACATAGGCGACCGGCACGCCGGCGCCCAGCGCGACACCGAGCTCGATCAAGGCGCCCTTGAGGACCTCGCCGGGCTCGCTGTAGAGCAGCACCAGATTCGACCCCATGACTTCCCGGACGCAGCGTTCAGCAAGCTCTGCGTAATCGGCGCTTTGTCCCTCGCCGGCCTCATCAATCCAGGAGGCCGTGATCGGGTACCCGGCATCCCGCAGTGCGCGCCACTTCGAGGCGTGCACCGTCTTGCTGGCGGTGTAGATGCGGAATGTCGGGTCAACAATCCTTTGGTTGACTCTATCGGGATGGGTGCGCACGTCATCTCCTGGTGGGAAATGGAAAGGCCCTTCACGCGGGCCAGTCGGCAGAATCAAAGAGCCGGGAGAAAAGTCTTTCAGCCCCCTCCTGCTGCCGGTGTTGTGACGCCACCGCCGGCTGGGCGACCACGTTCCGCATGAATCGTGGCGGTCATGCTTGCGAAAAGAACATACTGGATCCGGTAGGAGTGCAAATCGGCGAATAACGCCATTGGAAAGGCGCTATTTGCCTAAAACGGGATGCATGACAATCCGTGCGACTTGTCAGAACAGCAACGGTTATGGGCTGAGCTTCTTGCGTGGCCTCCGTGGCGGTTTGATCGCCATCGCAATCAGGACACAGCACGCCTGAAGGTCCTTGCGAATATCGCCAGCCGGAATACGCAGAATGCGCCAACCGGCAAGCGTGAGAATGTTCTGCCGGTCGCGGTCCTTACGGAAGTCGCGCAAAAACCGGCCGTGATGCTGCCAGCCGTCGACTTCAACCACGAGTCCCGCATCGGGGAAAGCGATGTCTGCGCGAAATCGGCGTCCCGCAATCAGCAGGTATTCCCGTTCGGCTTGCGGCCAGCGTCGGGAGACCTCCGCCCACAGCAGATCGTGGGGGGTTGGCCCCCGACGGGGGCAGGGACGTCTTGCAGACACGATTGCGCACGTTCGGCGGCAGGTCTTTCAGGCGAATAGCCATGGAGCGCTACTGGGCGCCGGTCCGGGAGGCAATCTGGCTGGGATGGCGCCAGAGCGTCGCGATTGCCTGATACGGTTTCGGGCGCTTATGGCTGTCGACATAGTCCGCGATATTGCGTGCCGTCTGTGGAGTGAGCGTGCGCCCGTCGCCATAGGGCATGTTCTCCCAGATGAAGCGGGCTGCCATCGCCGGCTTGCCCATGCCGGCACCCTGAGCAAACGACCGAGGTCCCCACAACGGCGGTGCATACAGGTGCGATGCGGTCCGCCCGCCCTGGCCGTTCACGCCGTGGCAGACGGCACAGCGGGCGCGGAATTCCGCGCGGCCGAGCACAGCCGATCCCGCTGTGGTCTTGAGCGGCGGGACATAGCCTGTGCCGGGCGGCGTATACGAGGTCGGCACGAGGAACCGGTACTCGCCGTACGGCGTACCGTGCCGATACGTGAGGTAGGAGGCATAGGCGCTGAGCGCCCGGACGACGTGACCATGAATGGGCGGAGCGTGACCATGCTCGCTGAAGATGAAGCATTCGCGCACCCGCTGGGCGAAGGTAACCACGCGCCCGGCCTTTTTCTGATAGCGCGGATACCGGGTATAAGCCCCCCACATCGGGGCCGCGTAGGCCTTCCTGCCCTTGTCCAGGTGGCAACTCTCGCAGCTCAGTGCATCGCCGACGTATTTCGATGCGCGCTGCGGAGTGTGGTCGAAGATTGCCCGGCCTTCTTGGGCCAGGACCAGGGAGTTTACAGAGTATGTATTGGCCGCCCACGCGAGAGACGGAGTGCTCGCAAAGCAGGTGACCAGAAACAACTGCGACAAAAGACGCATAAAAGGAACCTCTCCTTGACGGGTAAAAGGGTGGTTTGTTCCAGCGGAAGCGATGATCGCCCACCTTCCCTAATTTGCAACCGAGGAAAAAGGACGGTCAGAGCCGTGTATTTAGCGGTAGACAGGTAAAAGGAGCGCTTCGGATCCGCGGATCCGAAGCGCTCCGGATTACGCGGGCGTGGGAGAAGACGGCAGGACGGGGCGCCGGTATGCCATCCTATCCGACGAGGGGGCGGACATCCGCGTAGAGCGGAACCGCGGACCCCGCCCTCTATAGATAACCTTCAAGATTCGCGAGAACTGGAACGGTCGCCTGTCTGGCTGCCCGTCTGGTAGGCAAGTTTGTCCGAACCGGTGATTTCCGGAGAATCCGCAATCCCGCACAGATTTATCCACAGAATTTAGGGATAGATTGGAATCTTCCTCAATAGTAATCGCCCTGAAACCGTCCGCGGTAACAGGGCTCGCAAATCGCGTGCGCATGTCCGAAGGGCAGTATCCCGTTGCACTCACGACAGCGCCGCCGTAAACCGCGCGCGATGCTGCGGATTAGATACTGGGCGCACCGGCGCCGGTTCTGCTCGGCTTCCTCGCGAGCCGGGAATTGCTCGGGAAACCGGAAGTGCAACCAGCAATAGGCCGAAAGATGCCGGTAAAGCCGCTCGGCGGTTTCAGCCTCCCGGTCGGTCGCGGCACGGGTGCTTCCGCCGTATTGAGACTCCGGGGCCGAGGGCAGGGGCGCCAGCCTCCCCGAAGCGATGGACCGGAGGGCGTGCTCTAGTTCGGCGCTGTCGCGCTCCGCATCGAGTGGTACACCCGCCAGCTGCATGCGGCACTCCACTGGAATGTGCCGGCGAAACTCCTTTCGGTCTAGGAACGAGGCCTTCTCGTGGAAGTCCGGGCTCAAGACGAACCGGACCAACCCTGAATTACCCACGCGGTCGCGGATCCGTTCCAGCGTTTCGAGCAGTGGCGCTGGAGTCCATTCGCTCTCTCTCGGGAACAGACCCAACGCGCCCAGGCGGTTGAACGGTCCTTGATGTGCGGCTTGCATTATATTTTGTCCTCGTTGCAGCACAGAGGCCATTCCCGCACCCGCAGGTCCGCGGGCCACGCAGCCGGGTCGCTATTCGGGCGACCCCGCAGGATCTCCCCGTTCGAATACAGGTCATGCCATCCGTCGAGCGGGGGCTGTCCGCGGTAACCGGGGTGCGCGCCGAGCTGCTTCATGAAGCACGGTACCCCGGCAGTTTTGCACTGCTCGATGATCTGTCGTGCCCACGCGAGGTCGAACGGGCGGGCATGCGGTCCCGATTCTCCTCCGACCACCACCCAATCGAGCCGAGGATTTTCGGCGGAGACCCCGCCATGGGGACGCAACGGACCGAACATGCCCACCGGCACTTCTTCCAGGTCGACCGGACCGATGAGTGGCTCCAGGCTCACCCAGCGTACGGCGGCGGGAGTCTGGATCAGCAGGAGAATGCGCTCATCGGCGGTGTCCTGATTCTCCGCCGACACACCCAGACAGACGTTCGGCAACGGCAGTTCGGGCAGCCCCGGGTCGCGCCCGGCGCTCAATTCGATCATCTGTTTTCCAATGGCATGTTCGCGGTTGTCGCACCGCGCATCCAGATAGTCGCGCATCCGCTCCGGGCGCTTGGTGAGCACCTGGAACGTGTGCTGGGGCGACAACGCCATGACCGCGAAGACCCGGTCGATGAACGCGTCCGGGACAGACTCATGAAACAGGTCTGACATCGAGTTGACGAAAATCTTCCTTGGGCGACGCCAACGCAGCGGCGGGTCCAGCCGATCCTCATGACCGCGGACGTCCGTGAAGGCGCGCCCAAAGTAAACGGGCGCTTTCGGGTTTGCGGACAGCCTGCGCCACTCGCGTTCGGCATAACAAAACTTGCAGCCCGGCGTGATCTTGCTGCAGCCGGTGACCGGATTCCAGGTCGCGTCGCTCCAGGCGATTTTGGTGTGGTCGCTCATCGATTTCCTTCATTCATTCTGATCCGCTTCCAGACACGCTGGAGGCGTCCGACAAGCTCCCACCAGGGCAGGGCATCCTCGTCGCGAATCAAGCCCACCGGCCGACGGAGAGTTCGTGGGCCGCCCGCCCGTCGGAATAAAGCCGAATCAGGTTGAACGTGACGAGATTGCAGGCAGCGCAGTATCCCATGAAGTCCAGGGACTGGACCTGGCACAACCCGGGGGTCAACACCCCGCGCGTGTTGTGATCGGCGATCACGTCGCCGCACTTTGGGCAGGAAACCGTGATACCCGTCCATTTTATTTTCGTGTTGATCGGCATCAGCCCGGAAAAGGGCTGCCCTTCGACAATCAGATGCTGGGCACGGCGGACTGCCGCCTCGGTCCATCCGAGATCTGTGCTGAACTTCATCTCATATACGCCCGAAAGATTCTTGCCGAGATGATCATTATGTCGCGTCTCTCGAGGCAATTTTTGTGTAATCACTCATGGGGCCATTCTATGGCAAGTAACGAAAACGCAAACGCACCACGACGCCCATTACCAAAGTCGTTCCAGCTCCCCCGCCTCGATATGTGTCCATGCCGCCTTGCGCCCGGAACGGTGGTCCGTGACCTGCCCATCCTGCAGCCGGTACGTCCGACGCTTGTCGCCGCGCATTCCAGAACCGACTTGCGCCCGCCGGTCGGCCGCCTGCGCCTGGCGAACTGAGTTCTGCTGCAATGCTTGCACCCGGGATTCCAGGATCGCGCGCGCTTCCCGGCGATTCGCGTGCTGGCTGCGCTCGGAATCGATGCGCACCTCGATGCCCGTAGGGAGATGCGTCATCATCACGCACGAGTCGGTTTTGTTCCGGTGCTGTCCGCCTGGTCCGGACCCACGCGTGGTGCGCACCAGGATATCGGCGTCGCGCAACCGGAATTCGGATTCCATGGGTATCTCGAATGCCGCGACCGTCGTTGTCGAGGTATGCACGCGCCCGCGCCGTTCCGTGGGGGGCACGCGCTGCCAGCGATGGCCGCCGGACTCGCAGAGCAGGGGTCGGACCAATGCGTCCGCGCCGCTCAAGCGCAGGACGATTCAGCCGGGCTGGTCGACGGCCGCGGTACGCAGACCGCAGGATGCGGCATATTTGAGGTATATGCGGGTGTGAATCTGCGCGAGATCTCGCGCATCGGCGCCGCCCTCGCCGGGGCGGATTTCGAGAATGATTTCCATGATAAACCTCCCTTTTTAGTTGCGACGTTTCAGACAACAGGGACAATGTTGGGCGAATCCATCAGAACGCAAGCGCGAGCGGCGTATCCAACAACGGATTTATCCATCGTACCCGCAGGGATTGCAGGACTGAAACGGAATAACGAGCCTGAAGCGGGTTTATTCGCCAGTGTCATCGCGTGCGTAGCGCCCCGCCCGGGACTTCGGCACCTGCGCGAGCAGGAACTCCATCTGATCGGCCAGGATGCGCTGGCCGCGCAGAATGAGTCCCTCGGCGTGATTGGGCGCGTACGGCACGCCGAGCAGCGGCATGCCGGCTTCCTCGGGCGTGCGGGCGGCCTTGCGGTTGTTGCACCGCTTGCAGGCCGTCACGACGTTCTCCCAGACATCGAGTCCTCCGCGGGAAAGCGGGCGGACGTGATCGCGCGTGAGCTCGCCGCGCGAATGGCGCGTCCCGCAGTAAAGACACAGCATCCGGTCGCGCGCGAAGAGCGCGTTCGGCGTGAGCAGCGTCTGCGTGCCGAGCAACCCCGAGGCGTCCTCCCCGCGCAAGGCAATGATCGGCGGCAACTCCAGGCGCGAGCGCTCCCCCAGACGGTTCGTGCCGCCCAGGATCACCGCGCTCGTCTCCCCGAGCGACCACAGCACATCCCCCACCAGACAGTGGGTGACCGCATCCTTCCAGTCGAGCCATCTGACCGGCAGTCCCGCGCTATCGAGCGACAGGACCCGGGCATGCTTGCCGTCGCTGGCCCACCGGTCTCGGCCGGCCCGGTGCGGGCGGGCCCTGCGGGTCGTCTGGGTGCCTCTCATCAAAGTCATCCTCGTTGGCTTAAGTCACGTTCACCAGGGCGGATGCGCTGCGTTGCCCCGTGTTCTATTTTATTCGGATGCCTTGGTGGCGTGGAGAACCGGGCGGGAGTCGAACCCGCTAAGACTGGATTTGCAGTCCAGCGCCTGGCCGTTCAGCCTCCGGTTCATGATGGGTGGGCCGTGCAGGCATCGAACCTGCGACATCCAGGTTAAGGGCCTGGCGCTCTGCCGTCTGAGCTAACGACCCGCGAAAGGTGGCGGCGAGTGAGGGATTCGAACCCCCGTGGCCCGTGAGGCCCCTCTGCATTCGAAACAGTGCCGTTTGGCCGCTCCGGCAACTCGCCTTATATGGTGCACTCGGCCGGAGTCGAACCGGCACGGGACTGGGCCCTGCGGGGTTTGAAGCCGCCGCGTCTGCCAGTTTCGCCACGAGTGCAAGAGTGGTGCGCCTGGCCGGAGTCGAACCGGCACTGCCCGAGGGCGGCGGATTTTAAATCCGCGGTGTCTGCCCATTCCACCACAGGCGCATGTTGGTGCCGTCCGCCGGAGTCGAACCGGCAATGCCCGAAGGCGGTGAGTTCTGAGCCCACTGTGTCTGCCAAGTTTCACCAGGACGGCTAAGGTGTGGTTTCCGGAAGAGGATTCGAACCTCTGTTAGCGGAGCCAAAATCCGCGGTCCTGCCGCTAGACGACCCGGAAAAATCTGGCGGAGAGAGCAGGATTCGAACCTGCGTGCCCCGTGAGGGACAACCCCTTAGCAGGAGGCCGCCTTGAGCCGCTCGGCCATCTCTCCATAATTTGGTGGAGTCAGGCGGAATCGAACCGCCGGCCTCCGCGTTGCGAACGCGGCGCTCTCCCAACTGAGCTATGACCCCAAAGCGCGACAAGCCCTGGCATTCATGCCGGGGAGGATGTCAACCCAAACTGGCTCCCGGCCAAGGATTCGAACCTCGGTTGGCGGATTCAGAATCCGCAGTCCTGCCAGTTAGACGAGCCGGGAATGCTGTGGCGGTGGAGGCAAGATTCGAACTCGCGTGCCCCGATGGGGCCCTCCCGCTTCAAACGGGCGCCGTTTAACCGGACTCCGGCACTCCACCAAAACTGGGGCGATCGACCGGAATCGAACCGGTGTCGGCGCGGTTCACAGCCGCGGGCACGGCCACTGGGCGACGATCGCCATAACTGGTGCACGAGGCGGGAGTCGAACCCGCAGCGCTTTCGCGCCGCCCTCTCGAGACGGTGTGTCTGCCCGTTCCACCACTCGTGCAAACTTTGGCGCCCTGGGCCGGACTCAAACCGGCGACCTCGCGCTTCGGAGGCGCGCACTCTATTCGACTGAGCTACCAGGGCAGATAAGGATGGCGCCCCGGGCAGGAGTTGAACCCGCGCCCTTTCGGTTCGTAGCCGAACGCTCTTCCAGGCTGAGCTACCGGGGCAAAACTGGCGTCCTCGGCCGGATTCAAACCGGCAACCTGCCGGATAGGAGCCGGCCGCGCTGTTCGGTTGCGCCACGAGGACAATCTGGAGCGGGTGATGGGAATCGAACCCACCTCATCGCGTTGGCAACGCGGCGCTCGACCGCTGAGCGACACCCGCAAAACGAGAACTGGCGCGCCGGGCCGGACTCGAACCGGCATGGTTCCGCTTAGAAGGCGGACGCCGCATCCCTTGGACCACCGGCGCAGATATTCAATAAGTCTGGAGATGGCGGGATGGATACACAAATGTGTATCCATCTGTTAGCATATGGGCATGTCCTCAAAAAATGTTGGTATTCGCATCCGGGTGGAAAAGGAACTGCGTGAGGCGTTCCAAGGGGCCTGCTTTATTGAAAACAGGCAAGCCTCCGACGTGTTGCGCGAGTTCATGAGAGTCTTTGCTGACCAACGCAGCGGTGGTTTGCAATCGAGCCTGTTTGCAGTACCGCCGGCCAAGAAGAAGTCCCGCAAGCCAGGTGCCGGTGCCAAGGGTCGTCCTGGGGAAGTTGGCTGAGTGATTGAGTACACGCTGAATCTGGCGCAAGCGTCGAGCGTAGATGTGCCTCACACAAACCACGAGTCACGACAATGAGCAAGAAACCGACATTGAAGTTGGCCCACGATTCGGCAGGGTACCGGTCCTGCCGAGCCCTTTCGGAGGTCGCACTCAAGAACCCACAGAAGATGGGAGACAACGGTCAGCGACTGCTTGACCGCCTGCTTGACGAAGGGGTTATCGAAGGCGATTCGCTGTCGGTTCTTCCCTCGTTGCCGCGCGAAAGCGTCGACCTGTTCTTCACGTCGCCACCCTACGCCGATGCCCGCGCGTACAGCCGCATCCACCCCGACCGCTACGTTGAATGGTTCTTGCCCTTCGCGCGGGCCATGTACGACGCGGCCAAGCCAAGCGGCAGCCTCATCCTCAACATCAAGAACCGGGTCGCGAACCGGGGCACTCTGAAAGGCCAGCGTCACCCCTACGTCTACCATCTCGTGCTTGCCCTCCAGAACATGGGCTGGCGGTGGGTGGAAACCTACATTTGGAACAAGCCCAACGCAGTGCCAGGCAAGTTTGGCCCGAGAACCAAGGACAGCTTCGAGTACGTCTATCACTTCGCGCGCGGGAGCAAGCCATTCTTCGATCTGAACGCGATCCGCGTGCCCTATAAAGCCGACGCCTCGGAGATCGAGCGCCGAAAAAAAGACAAGCTCGGTCGTCGCAGCACCGAAGCCGGCTTCGGTCGTGATCGCACAAAAACCTATCTCCTGGGCGGGGCGGACCCTGGCAACGTGGTGTCGGTACCTCAGACCTACAACCAGCACAAGGGCGTCGCGCACACGGCAGCAATGCCTGAGGGCCTAGCCGAGTTCTTCATCAAGGCCGCAAGCCCTGCTGGCGGTGTCGTAGTTGACCCGTTCGCGGGTGGTGCGACCACGGTTGTGGTTGGGCGCAGGCTCGGTCGCAAGGCCGGCGGCATCGAGCTGCACGAGGATTTCGTGAGAGAGGGTCTGCGCCGCATCGCGGCTGATCTGGCCGATGACACGCCCGGCTGCCTGGTCAACGCGATGGGGGCGTGAGCCGGTGACAGTCGAAGCAACGATTCAGTCCATTCTCACGGCCGGCACATGGACCCAGCGCATCCAGCGAATCCGCCTAGTGCCCCAGCGGCACGGCACCGAGGATCACGGCGCAATTTACGCGGCGGTCGCTCGGGAGCTTTACATGCCCCACTTGGCCCCGGATTTCGCCTATATCCACAAGTCCCCTTTCTACGAGACTGAGCACTTCTTCGCGGCCTACGATGAGGCGGCCAGGCTGACCGATGGCTTCACCCGCGTCGCCGAGGCCGACATTCAGTCCACGCTCATACAATGTCCGCGCACGCTGCTGGTATTCCGCACGCTGTTGGGACTGACGAAAGATGAGTTCGCGCATTCCACGCTGCTTGCCGGCGGCCCCGACGAAATGGCCGCGCTGTCGGCCTCGCAGATTGACACGCTGGAGCGCAGTGTGATCGACGTTCAACGGCCCAACACGGCGGCGACTTTCGCCAAGGCGACGGCACAGGCGCAAGTGGCGGCCAAGACCATCGCGATGGCGATGGATGGCGATCTGTTCGGTGATGCGCCGGTTGGCCTCAAGAGCAAGCAACGCAAGCCCGACACGCAAGACGGGTGGAACAGTGTGCGCGCTTATGCGGCCAACGGCGTGCCGCTGCGTGTTTTCCTCCATCAGCGCCACTATGGCGGTGCGTTCCGCCAGGTCCTCGATGCAACCTCGACGTTGCGCGGTGACTTGATCGAGGACGCCGTAGAAGCGCTGTTCACGAGCAACGGCATTTCCTTTATCCGCACCGGCAGCCACAACCAGGCAGACATTGCGCGGCGGTTCGAGGTCCATGTGACGCCGGTCCCTGACTTTGTGGTATTCGACCCTGCCGATGACAGCCTGAAAGCGATGCTCGAATGTAAAGGCACCAACAACGGCGGCACAGCGCGAGACAAGGCCCTTCGCTTCCGAAGCCTCAAGGCTGAGTCTGTGCGCCTCGGGGGCGTGCCCCTCATTGCCGTGCTGGGTGGTATTGGTTGGGCTCGAATCAACGACGCGCTCGGACCCGTAGTACGTGACTCTGATGGCCGGGTGTTCACTCTGTCCACTCTGGCGTCGATGCTTGAGGTTGCGCCGTTCCCAAGTTTAGTGAGGACCCCGTAACGGGAAAAATTGGCGGAGAAGGCGAGATTCGAACTCGCGTGGGCTCGGGAAAGAGCCCCATTCGGTTTCCAACCGACGCCGTTTAGCCGCTCCGGCACCTCTCCGCAACTGGTCACCGTAGCCGGATTCGAACCGACGACCCTCTGTCCCCCAGACAGATGCTCTGCCAGGCTGAGCCATACGGTGAAAATTGGTGGAGATGGCGGGAATCGAACCCGCGTCCGCAAGACCGGCACCTCCCGGGACTACACGCTTAGTCTGTTTTTCGTTTGACCTGCCGACTCCGAACAGACACGGAAGTCCGCAGGCGTAGCCCGCTTGGTTTTAACGCGGCTCCAACAGGCACGAAGCCGCGCGATCCCGTGAAGATGACCGCTCCACCCCGGCCCACGGGCCAGGCGCTGGGGAGAGCGGCCCGGAGCGGCTAGGCCGCTACCGGGAGGCAGTTGTCGTCGTTGGCAACTATGGGTTTTGCGGCTGGATTTACGAGGTCGTCCGCGCCTCGGCGTGCCCCGGAGCATGTCATGACCCACGTCGAAGCCATGTCATCCCCAGAAAACTGGTGGACCGCGCAGGAGTCGAACCTGCCTCGCCGGATTAAAAGTCCGGTGCTCACCCGATAAGCCAGCAGTCCTTCTTTACTTTAAAGTGGCGACCCGGGAGGGATTCGAACCCCCGTTGGCGGTTTTGGAGACCGCAGTCCTGCCGTTGGACGACCGAGTCGTGTGTGGAGCCGCGGGCCGGCATCGAACCGGCGACCTGCGCGTTACGAGGGCGCTGCTCTGCCAGGCTGAGCTACCGCGGCACATCTGGAGCGGGAAACGGGAGTCGAACCCGCGACATCGAGCTTGGGAAGCTCGCGCTCTACCAACTGAGCTATTCCCGCAAAACTGGTCGGGGCAGAGGGATTCGAACCCCCGGCCTCCTGCTCCCAAAGCAGGCGCTCTGCCAGGCTGAGCGATGCCCCGCAAAAATGGTCTGGGTGACAGGAATTGAACCTGCGGCCTTCCGGTCCCGAACCGGATGCTCTACCAGGCTGAGCTACACCCAGATGGTGGATCGGGAAGGATTCGAACCTCCGAAGCCCGAAGGCGCCCGCTTTACAGGCGGATGGTTTAAGCCGCTCACCCACCGATCCGTACCTCGCGCCAGGCGCACCCCTGCGCGTCCTGACAGAATTAAGCGTGCGGTGGGCTCACGGGCGACCTCGATCGCCCGTGTCCATCCGGGATGATTGACGCATCCCGTCGGGGCGGGCACGCGAGACATCCCGCATACCCCGCCGGAGCGCTCCCCTGAGCAAACCGGCCCGCACGTCTCCCCGCGGCCCCAGGGATCCCCGGGGCCCTAAAAGCATCCGAATTGTTAAAGAGCGCCACCGCCTCGGCAGTGGTTTTCGGGGTCCTGAAAAAGCGAAGGCCCCGGTTCCAGAACGGCGACCGGGGCCTTGTTGTGGCGTGCCGGAGGGTTCTGGTTTTCTGCCAGCCCTCCGATGTTTGGGAGGGCTTACGTTTTCCTATTCCCCGTAAATGACTGGGAGGCTGGGATTGCGCTGGCGTACGATTGTGTGCGGGTTCCGATGTTCGTATCAGGCTGAGTGCGTTCCACGCACGAACGCATCCCGCCGCGGCATGCTCCGCCGACGCGATGTGGCCATCCTGATAATAGTTGTCTCAGCACACTCGTTTCTCCAGAAACCATGCCGGTTTCCCGGCTGTCAGCCCTTTCGGGGAATAAATGAGCGGAACCGTCATGGCCCGCTCACCTCGGCACCTTCTGCGTACCTCGCGCTGAAGCGCGTAATTCTCGACGATGCATCAAATTCAATTTGTAACTGGATCATATGCAGCGCGATTTAAATTGCAAGAGGACACAGAAAATAAATTCTGTCGCCAGCCGAGTCGGGGAATCTGGAGTCACCCAGACACTCCGGGCGCGGTTATCCCGGGAAGCTCGGGATTCGCCGGATCCGGAGACGAAAACGCCCCCACAACCCGGCGCAGGGAGGCCTCGAGGTCAGGGTTCCCGCGCGACGCCTGCAGGGTGTCGCCTTGTCCCATTTCATCAGCGAGAACCACCCAATCGTCTTTGACCGACAGGACGTAGATCTGGATGTAATTGTGATGCGGGTCGAGGAACGGGGTTGTGATCGAAATCCATCCTGCCACTCGCTGCAGCGATGGTCCTGCATGCGGCACTTTCCGCATCAACAACTGGTCGGCCTCAGTGAGGCTGAGGCTCCCGTCCCGAACGCGGGTAAGGATGTGGGCAACGGTTGCGCAGAAGCCCGGTGGGTCGAAAGGGGCGTTCATTTGGACTCCTAAACTTGAATGACTATCCAGTACAGCGGAAACCACCACACATACCGGCGCGGGGCGCCGAGATCGAGCGGCAGGAACCGCCGAATCAACGGGCGTTGGATCCACGGAGGGCGTCGACAGCACGCCGCTCCCGTGCTGTCAGGGTAATGTGGCTGGTCGCGGTTGCTGACTCTGATTTCGTTTCTGGGAATCGCGTAGCGCACGATGCGCCAAAGAATGCGCTCAATCAGGCGGCTTTCCCCGTGAGTGAGCGGAGGTCCGCGATGATCTCTCGGATTGTCTGACGTGACGGATGAAACGCGAATTTTCCGTCCTCGCACGTTTCGACCACAATGGGATAATCCGGACCAACCTGAATATGCGCCCCGCAGCCTATAATCTCGATCGCGCCATCCACATCCTCGTGGTAAGCGGGTTCTTCGATGGAGGCCACGTTGAATCCCGCAGCACTAAGCTGTTGTGTAATCTGTTTCATGCTGTACATGCACGTATCCTATCTCGTTGTTCTCCGGATCGGGTCATCGCTCCGTTATCGATACGATACGACAGGAAGACAAAATCGCAACGGTACCCAGCATGCCCGTGATTCCTGCTACTCCCCAGAGGTGCGCGTGATTCGCCGAATCGGACAAGCGGGCGCGGAGCTATCTCCGGATTGCGCCTCAATCGTTGGCATAGGACAGGTGCTTCGTAGCGAACCCCGACCTCTATTTGCGGCAGGTAACATTACGTTACGCACAGAAGTGCGCTTCCCGGATATTCCGGAGGACCGCTGAACACTGGGCGCGGGCACATGAGGAGAAAGTGTCGCCAACAAGTCTCCATGGAAGAAAAACACCCCCACCGCCAGTGGTACGACAACAAAGGCAACCATAGACAAAAGAAGCATGAATCCGCCGGCATCGCGATCAATAATGGAATTGATTTCTTTTCGGGAAGGGTCCCGCTTGGGAAAGCCGATATCATCATCCAGCATGGGCGCGCAGTGATATTGAGCTAGGGTAAGTGAACGGTTTGTTCGGCAAACGGCAGTCCGTCGGCAGAGAAATCCGATTGGGACCGGGGAGCGTCTCCGCAGGAAAACGGGTGAGCGGTGACGGGAGGCATCCCAACAATTTCCCCGATATTGGGGAATCGCATGACGGACAGAGCTTCCCCTTTGTCAGGTTGGAATCCGCTGCCCAGTAGGGCGGCTGCTTCCCGAGGGGACAGCTCGCGGGGAAGCCACACGAGGTAAATCCCTTCTCCGTAGCGATGTCTGTGAATGAGCGCAAACGGCCGGCACCCATTGATCGTCATCGCCTGTCGCAGGAGTCCGAACGCCCGAGCACGTAATGCGGCTGCGCGAGCTTGGGTTTGTTCAGAATCGCCTTTGTCGTGCATGGGGGGGGGTCTCAAAATGTGGTAGGACGAAGGCCGATGTCGACGTCGATCGATACATGGATCATCGATCGCTCGGCGGAAAGTGCAAGCTCGATTGGGCCGCAGCGTGGTCGATAAATCGGATCCACTTTTAGTGGGCCGGTTAAGCGCCGGACCGCTTCAGGGTTGGGTGCGGAATGTCGCGATGGTCCGGGGCGCGGCAGTCATAGGTTTTATCGATGACGCCTTGGTCGCGGCTGCCCACCGTTGTCGGAGACACCCAAACGAAAGGCTTGGCGCGGTTTTCCCCGAGGCGACGGATATGTCCGCGGCGAAAGTGCATGCGAGGAGAAAGTCGCCCGGTTATCCCGGGGCGTTCGCCTGCGGTATCGCCACTGCGGCCCTGATGGACGACAAGGATTCGATATTCGTAAAGCGGAGGCTTGCCGTTGCGGGCGCGTTTCCTGTTAAGGGCCGCAGGCGCAGGAATCGTATCGGTTCCGATGTTTGCGCAGTTGAGCGCGAGACCAAGGTTGAGGGCGGCAAGGAGCTCGTGACCTGCGTCCGCGACAGTTATTGCCCAAGCTTTGTCTGGTCCTACGTTGCGCACCAGATTCGCATAAAGATCGGTAAAAATCTCCATTATCTGGACGCGGTACCCGGTCTTCCGTGAGATGGCGTTGTTTCCGAAAATCTCGGTTCGCGTTTCTTCAACCAAACTGTTGAGCCGTGGGTTGCCTGCGTTGTTTCGAACCAATTCGGAAGCCGGTGCCTGGCGATAGGGCACAACCGCCATCCCGATCGACGAGCGCCAGATCATTTTTGACGGCGGCCGCGGATCGGACACAGGCCCATCGTCTGAAAACACGGAGATTACGCCAAGCGCACCTTCGGAAAAATCGAAGTCCGGCTGCGACCGTTTGTGCAGAAAGTGCAGCAGGTGAGACGGAAACCCAGAGAGGGGCTTAGCTGTCGCGGTTCCTGGCAAATCAAAGATGAGCGCGATGCGCCGCGTGCTCACGACAGCCTGGTCGCCAACGCTGCTGTCCTGCGGCGACATGCGGTATTCGGCAGCCGTAACCGGGAAAGGCGGGCGCACCATATCGAGCGGGATCTCGGCATTGATGCGTGATGGGTGGACATCCATGAGCAGCCCGCTATCGGGAAGAATGAATTTGTGCGCACGCTCGAGCATCGCGGAGACCATCTCAAGCATCTGCGCCGTAACCATAAATCCAGCTCGGCGGAATTGCGGTACCTGCTCACGAAACGACTGGAGGGCAGCGGGAATGAAATTGAGAGAATCCATCGAATCTGGTCCGGTCAGACCGCGCGATTGAGCCGGACGCGGGCATAGCTGCGACCGCGTGGCGGAACGGCGGATTCAGGATTAGCGCGCGTTAGGTCGCCAGGAACGGATATCCCGAACCGCGACTCAAACCACGCCCACACGTCCCCCAAATCGGTGCCAGCGGGAAAATGAAGGAAAATATCGATGGTTTCCTCGGCATCATTCAACCGGATACGCTGCAACACATTCCAATACGGGGCGGCGAGATCCACGCGCTCCGCGAGCGTGGCATCGATCGGAACCTGGATCTTTCCGCAACCCAGACATTCACCGCAGTTCGGTACAACGATAGGCATCGACATAGCTCCAATGGCTTGTTTCGAGAGGGTAAGACGGTACATGCTGCGCGACCTATCCTGCGTCGCTGTACGGTAATGCAAGTCCGACGATCCAGCGCGATGATGATCCCCTCTATTGCGCCGCGCGCGCCTCACGGAATCTGCGATCCCGTGGTCGCGAGCACGCCCGGCGAGGTGCCGGCCCGGAAATCGTCCGTTGCCGCGTCCCGGAAGAGCGGCGAGAGGCTTGCCCAGGACAGGACCGTGGGATTGGTGTCGATGTCGGTGCCGTTGAGGTCCGGACCCACGGGCGGCGCGGCGGTCACATCCACGGCGGGCGGACTCGTATAAAGGTTGTCGATGAAGCTGATCGCGTTGTAGCTGCCCGATTCCTCCTGCAGGAAATCCGGCATCGCGGAGTAGTAGGGGTTGCTGGCATTGACCGGGAACAGGTACTCCCCCACGGCATCCGGCCAGGTGCCATTGTTGTACCAGGTGGCATTCGAGGTGTTGACGCCCCCGTCCGAATAGCCGCCCGGGTAAACCTGCTCGGAGGCAGCCCCGCTGGTGGTGACGAAGACATTGTTGTTCACCACGTCGTTGAACCCGCCCCAGAGCGCGACGGCGTTGACCGAGGCGTCGATGACGGTATTGTTCGACGCCGTGATGTTGTCCGCGTTGCCGAGGAATCGGTCCGTGGCGGCAATGCCAAACTGGATGCCCGTCTGAAGCTGCTGGACGCCCGCGTTGTAGATGATGTTGTTGCGGATCAGCACCGGGCTGGACGGGGTCCCCGAGAGCGGCATCTTGATGCCGATCTGCACGTCATAGATGACGTTCGAGAGCAGATACCAGGGACCGACCGCGGGCTCCTTGTTGGCGATGCCCCGCATGCAGCCGTGCAGCACGTTCGTGTAGAAGTACACGTTGTCGTCGGGAGGACCCGTATAGGTGGCAAGCTCGGCGAGGGTGAGGCTGTTCCCGTTGGTCGGGAATCCGGTTGCGTAGGTGGCCGAGGTGTAATACTGGTTGTTCTCGCTGTAAGTGCAGCCGACGTTGACCGAGTCCATCCCGCCCCACTGCGTGGGATTCCCGCTCGAATCGTATTCGGCGAGCTGGTGCAGATTGTTGCCGATGATGAAATCGTTGTAGTTCCCGCCCGTGCGGCGCATCACGCCGATGATCCCGACGTTGTCCTGCGTCCCGGAGAGCTCCGTGTGATAAAAATCGTTGTGGTACACGACATCATGTCCGCCCGCGAGCCACAGCACCCGGTCGAGCGCGTTCTTGACCCCTAAGTTTTCGATGGTCCAGTAGTCGAGCGGCCAGATCGCCGCATAGCGGCCTGCGGCAACGGAGGTCTGCAACTGAAAATCGAGCACGGCGACCTGTCCGGTGGACCAGTCTGCCTTGGCGGGATCCGTGGCAAGGACGATCGGCTCGGACTGCGTGCCGGAGTTGACCGGCATCAACGCGTCCTGGCTGAGCCCGAACGCGCTCGCCATGCTCGCCATCTCGTAGGTGCCGGGCTCGAGGTAGATGTGTTCGCCGGCAGTGGCGTTATTCACCACCTCGATCAGGTCCTGATACGGGTCCGCCTGCGTGCCTGCGCCGAGTTGCGAGGCGCCCGCGGACGCGTAGCTCGCCGGCGGCGCCACATAAACGGTCGTCACGGCCGCCGGAGGCGTCAGGCTCACCCCGGCATTCGTCATCGCCGTGGTGATGAGGCCCTGGTCCGCGACGGCGCCGGTGAACGTCGGAATCGAAGGATCGAGACCGACAAAGATGGAAGTGTTGCTGGTAGTGCCACCACCACCACCGCCACCACCGCCACCACCACCGCTCGGTATCGCCGGTGATGTGGAGGCAGGAGATGACGACACGATGCTCGGACCGGACGAGCCGCCCTTGCATCCCGACAACATAAAAAGCGGAGCGCTTGCTAGAACCACAAATAACAGTTTTTTGTTCAAAATCATTCTCCTGTTAAAAACAGTCCATGGGTATGTGAGGGAGGCGATGCGATCTTGGTCGGCGACGCGGCATATGTTGCGAGGCGGATGGTGCTCAAAATGGCTCAGCCTGCTGCAGTTATTCGGCGTAGTCGGCACTGCGTGCCGATTGGCGTGGGGTGTACGCCGTATCCGGGACGGCTGAGATATGGTCGACGGTATGCGAAATTTCGTGGATGAAGTGTGATTCGGCGCGGTCTACTGCTTGTCCATAGAGATACCGGTTGTCGCACTGTGTTATCTCCAGGACACGCTTCGACCGTGTTATGGCGACGTAGAATATTCGCCGTTCCTCGTCCAATCCGGCGGTCTGTGCGTCACGGGGGTCCATATCTCCGCCGCCGAGATACCAGACCTGCTCGAACTCGAGCCCCTTTGAGGCATGAACCGTCATAAGGCGCACAACGTCGGAATCATCGCAGTCTGCGTCTGCTTGCAGCATCAACTCATCGATAGTTTCCCCCCAGGTCGCGCACTCGGCCCGGGTTTGCATCACCCACGACACAATGGTGGAGACCCGATCGAAGCACTGATCTCGATATTCTGTGAGAAGTTTCTGGCGTCGAGATGCCCCATTGCGATTGGCGCTGTATCGCTTGGCGTATTCTGTTTCCTTGTCAGCGCGCAGGTGTGGCCAGAGGTAGTGGTCCCACAGGGAAAGCAGGTATCCCTGAAAGTCCTGCACGGGCTCTTCCGCCAGCACGACGCCGCGGACGAGTTCGCTGACATCGGGCAGCGGCTTGTGTGCTTGTTCCTCGAAACGCATCGCTTGAGTCATCAAGGACCGCAGCCGAAGAGCTTTCTCTTTGCGCTTGCGCACGATGTCGCAGAGCGCTTCCCAGGCGGACTGCCCGGATGACAGACGACCGGAAAGCATTTTGTCGCTGACGCCAAATCCACCCGCCTTGAGGAGGCGGCGCCAGCCGAGTGAATCGTCCTTGTTGGCCAGAACCCGGATTAGCCCCATCATGTCGGCCGTGTCGCGATGTTCGAAGAATCCGAGGTCCCCGACGACCACGTACGGGATATGACCGCGCACCAGGGCGTGCTCGAATTTGTTCTTGATGGAACGGGTGCGGTACAACACCGCCATGTTTCCCCAGGGCATCCCGTTGCGGCGGGCAGCGGAAAGCCTCTGCGAGAGACCATCGGCTTCCTGATCGTCGTCGAGATAGTGGTGGCAGACGGGGGTCGGGGATTGGCCGGCATGTATCCCTTCGGCGAGCATGTCGGAATTGGACAGCCGGTCTGGCATCGCCCTCGCGCAAGCATTGGCGGCGACCACGATGTCGGTGCCGGAGCGGTAGTTGCGGACAAGGTCCACGATATCGGCCCGCGGATAGCGCTCCTGGAAGCCGCGTATGATGGAGACGTCCGAACCGCGGAATCCGTAAATGGCCTGACGGTCGTCGCCGCAGACTGCGAGGTTTCCGTGCGCTTTCACAAGCCGGTCAACGATCTCATTCTGCACTCCGTTGGTATCCTGGTACTCATCGACGAGAACGTGCGAAAAGAGCCCACCACGGCCGTCGGCAAAGTCAGCGCGATCGCGCAGCAACCGCGCGGAAAGCGTCAGGATGTCATCGAAATCGATGGCATTGAGAGAGCGGCAGGCATCGTGATAGCCCTCCCAGAGGCGACGCATAAAATTGGCGATGACATCGATATCTCCCGCGCACTTGTGCGAAAACGCGAGGCGGATCAGGCGTTCCGCCTCGGTTTGGGCTGGAGATATTCCCTGCTTACCGTCGTCCGGCCGCTCGTGCTTCGGGGTTGCGCCAATTCCGCGGGCGGCAAGCAACCCAATCGTCGACTTCGCTTTTTTGAGGTCGAGGCCGGATTGCTCCAAATCCCGTTTATGCAACCCGCAGACTTCCTTCCAAGCTGCGCGCCACAGGGCGGAGGAGTCGGCCGCATCGAGCACGGAAAGGCGACGTTCGATGCCGAAATCACGCAGCAAGCCCATCTCTTCGGCGGGCCGCAGGATGTGGCGAAGCATGAGGCTATGGAACGTACCGGCGGCCATCCGCTTACCGCGGACCCCAAGCAGCGACACGCATCGATCACGCAGTTCCCGGGCAGCCTTGTTGGTGAAGGTCACCACCATGATGCGCTCTGGATTGTGCCCGAGACGGACAAGTCGGGCAGCGCGGCGAGTCATCACCGCCGTCTTTCCGGCCCCAGCCCCGGCAAGCACCATGAGCGCTCCGCGCTCGTGGCGGACCGCCTTCAGCTGCTCGGGGTTGAGCCTTTTGACTAGGTCGCTGTCGTCAATCGGCTCCATCGAGTGCGGCATCCTGGTTATTGGCGGGTTGATCACAGCCGATAGCGCCGGTCAGGTCTTCCCACGGAGTGGGTTCGCTGTTGTACGCAACATAGAGCGGGTGCTTGGGAGACCCGTCCTGGTTGATGCCCAGGAAAAAGGCTTTGAGGCCTGCCCGGCGGATGCGGTCACGCACGGCATTCCCTCGCCCGAAAAGCGCACCGTGCACACCCCAGCCGCACACGATGATGCCGGCGTCGCGAGCAGCATCGAGGATGGCGGTATCATTGTCCGGGCCAATGGGGTCGCTGCTCTCGTAGAGCGCGCGCGGGTCGGTCGAGCGCAGCGCAAAGATGTTTGCAATCCGCACTCCGCCGTAGCCGAGGGAAATTGCGCGGCGCTGGCAGCGTTCGACGGTGGGGTCGTTGCGCGTTTCGTCTGCGGTCGATGGATTGAGCAGAATGAACAGCGCCGCCGGTTTGTCCGGGTTCCAGAGACGCCATAGGCGGTACCGATAACGACCGCAATGGGAAAACGTTGCGCCCGAAGCGCGGTCGGCGAAGAGATCGGCTGTCCGCATCAGATTGCCGTACGGGACAGGAACCCGGACGCGCGCAGTGCGCGCCACAACAGGCGCTGTGGAGTTTCGTGCGCGGTGAATCCCGTAAGCGAGACAAATCCGACGGTATGGCCATCGGTTTCGCGGACCTGCAGGAAGCCGGCCGCCCTGCCATTGGGAAGCGATGCAAACCAGGCGCAGTCCCGGTAGAGCTGGGAGAAATAATCGTGGTAGTACCGCACAATGCGGACGGCGAACCGCCGTTCGAGGTCTCCGAGGACCAGAAAGCGGTGATCGCAGACGGCAAGCGGCACGACCTCGGTCCAGTGATGGCGTCCTGCTTCGCCGAACAGCGTGTCGATGCGATAACGAGGCACTCGCGCACCGCCTTCCTGCGCGCATCTCGCAATGGCCGTCCGCACGGCTTCCGGGGTCTGTTCAAGGTCGATCATCTCCCCATTTGTCCATCCGCCAGCGGAATCGAGCAGAGCGCCATCAGCGATGGCAAGTTGTCGGGCGCCAGGCATGCGCGCATCGGCACGAAACGGCGCATAACGCGCTTGATCGGCTACGTCGTCGGGAAGCGCCCATCGGGCTCCGACCGGGGAAGATGCCTCGAATCGCCCGGATCTGCTCATAGGCGGATCATAGCGATCAGGCAGAAAACGCAAGGGCGAACAATAGGGAAACTCAAGATGATTCCTTAAGCCGAGGAAGTCATAGCGTGATCTTGGCGCGAAAACAGGGGCGAATCGGGGCGAATTAGGCGCACAGAGGCAAGCAATTCCCGGCCAGCGCAAATCGAGCTTGCGATCCCGCCAAACCTGGACTAAAGGATCAGTGTTTCTTGATGCCGCAAGGCATCCGTTGCCGGCGAGCGCTTTGCCGGAAACACCCCCCACGCGGGAACATCTCCCGCCGACAGGGGGCATGTTTCCACTCGCTACGCGGGGGAATCGACTCTACGGGGAGTAGCGACTCCGTAATTTCGACCCCTTCGCGGGGTGAGGAGTGGAATCATGGGTATGCTAACGAAGAAACAGGCACGTCTCGCAGAAGCTGCACGTCTCGTAAGGGACGCGAGTGGCAACAACGATACGCGTCGCCGGGAAGTGAATTCCCGGCTGATGTCCCGCCTCGAGATCCTTTTTTCGAAGGACCCCGAGGCTGCCTCGGCTTTCGTAGAGAGCAGGGGGCTGTCGATGGGATTCGACAAAGGGATCATCAAGTCCCTCATTGCCCAGGTAACGGGCTAACAGGGAAACCACGCCTCCCGATCGCCGCCGCGATCGGGAGGCAAACCCGAAAGGGGGCGCCGGAGCGATTCGGTGCCCCCTTTCTCTTTTTTGCGGCCGGAGCGCTTCGGCTCCGCGGATCCGAAGCGCTCCTCACGGATGGCCTGTCCGGATGCGGGAGAGCTGTTCGGTGCGCGGCTGCGCAGGCTGCCGCGCAAAGGTAGTCTCTGGTAGTCTCTGAAGTAGTCTATGAGGTAGTCTCTGTAATAAGCCGGACGGAACCGCGCCATCTAGTTTGTCGGGTTCCCGCCATCCAGTTGGCCGGATCCCAGCCAACTGGATGGCTCGGTTGCCGCCAACTGGGCAATCAGCCCGTCAAGGTTTACGCGATAGTGCATCCGGGCCGGCACGCCGCGACGTTCCTCCTGCCACCAGGAACAGGCCCTGAGCTGACGCCTTGCTGTTTCCTGTTCGCTGCGCCCCATGCCGGTCTCCTCTTCCCACTGCTCCCGCGTCTTCCACCACCACCCGCTCGGATCGTTCGTACGAAGCTGCCAGTAGATCGCCTGGCTCAACATGAGCGCAGGCAATACCCCGCCCGTCATCGGGACGAGTGCGCGATGGTAGGCGATGGGACGGTCCAACAGGGAATGAATCAAACTCATGAATTGCGCGGGGTGCCTCGCGACCGCGAGCTATCCCGCCCTCCTAAGGGTTAGGATCAAACAGCGTGAGCAAACAATGATCGTGCCGCAGCTCTTCGCTGTGCCGGGGAAATACGTCGCTAAAGATCGTATATTGCTGTCCCGGAACCGGGCCGGAGCGCTTCGGATCCGCGGATCCGAAGCGCTCGAGCGTCGCAACATCGAGTCCGCTTATCTCCTCTCTGAGCAATTTTTCTGTCGCGCGATTGTGCGTGTGCTAGAGTTCTGGTGTTAGCCGCGCCGCGAGACCGGTGCCACCCTCCGGGTGAAGCCACGGTTTCGCCCGCCTGGCGCGGCGAACACCCCTCCCTAGTCTCCAGACCACCAGCCACCCGGGAAATTGCGCCGCTTCAGCGGGATTATTCAACGCGCTGCCGGGGAATTAGCCGTGCTTAACTTGTGCGCATGGCGGAGAAGCACATTCCCAGGCCTCAGGCCTTGAAGGGATATTTTGAGCTGTACGGAAAGCCGAGAGTGGAACGCAATCGGCTGTGGGTGTCGGTCATCGCATTGTCCGCTGCCTGTGCGCTGCTTGCGCTGGCCATCATCATGCTCTCCCCGCTGAAGACGGTCGTGCCCTACGTAGTGCAAGTTGATGCGCAGGGCCGTGTGATGGGGCTACCCGCGCCGCTCAGGCCGCAACCGGCCAGTTCGGCCGAGAAGCGCTACTGGATCGCGCGCTGGACACGCGACATGTTGTCCGTCGAGCCGGTATTGACGAGGCGCTGGCTCGAGGAAGCCTACCAGATGACACGTTCGACGGCGGCGGATGAAACCCTGCGCTTTGCGAATCAGTACGGCGCCATCAAACGGCTGACCGATGACCCGAACCTGCGGGTCACGGTGCACGTGCAGTCGGTCAATTTCCTCGCGCATGGCCAGGCCTATGTGCGCGCACTGACGACCGATTCGGACAGCGGGGCTACCCAGGAATGGGCGCTCACGCTCACTTATGTCCTGATACCGCCCAAGCGGGTAAGCGACGCGGAAAAGAACCCGCTCGGGCTTTATTTCGTAAACGTGTCGATTACGGAGGTTTCCTGATGCGAGGAAAGCAAATGCTGGCGGTTTTGGCCGCCGCGCTGTGCGTGGGTACGGCGGCCCATGCGGACGGGCGAGTCTACCCGTCACCGCTCGCGCCGCGGATCGTCCGGTTTGTTTTTGACCCGGAGCAGACCTATACGCTGTTCTTGCGCCGCGGAATGGTTACGGATATCCATTTCGCGCGCGGCGAGGCGCTTCAGTCGCTCGCCCTAGGCGATACCGTGCGATGGGTGACCGCCGAATCGGGGCGGGATCTGTTTATTAAACCCGTGCGCTCCGGCATCGAAACTTCCGCAACCGTAGTGACGAACGCACGGACCTACCAGCTTATGCTCGAATCGGTCAAGAAGGGCGCGCTTTGGTATCAGGCGGTCACGTGGAATACCCCCAATCTGCTGGTATGGAAAAACCTGCACGTCCCGCCGGTGCTCGCGGCGACCGAGGGTCAGTTCGGTCAGACTGCCGCCACGATCGCGCAAGCGCATCCGAAGACCGAAAGGACCGGGAGAACCGTACACCCGCTAAAACTGGACTTTCGTTACAAGATACAGGGCAGCGCGCCGTTTCGTCCGGACGAGGTCTTCGATGATGGACACTTCACGTGGATACGCATTCCAAAAAGTGCGTGGACGATGCCAGCCTTGTTCGTCGTGGAACACGGAAAATGGGATCTGACAAATTACGATGTGCATGGGGATTTTCTCGTGGTGCAACGTACTTTCGGAGAAGCCGTGCTGCGGGCGGATAATGAGACCGTGTCCATCCGGAAGGGGAAATAGATGGTGGAATGGATCGAAAGAACGACTGCGTCGGAAGCCACGTCACCAGCCCCGGGGAGCAGTCCGCCCGGCAACGCCAAAAAGGACGGGCCGCGCGCCGGCTTTGGTCTGCCGTCGAGAAAGCTGCACTATATCCTCGGTGCTGCCGCACTCGTTGGGGCTATTATCATTGGCCTTAAGGGAACTCCCGCCCCGAAGAAGGCAGCAGAGACTCCTGCGCCAGCCCCGAAGGCGCAGACGATAGGAACTGCCCCGCCCAAAAATGCCATGAGCAATGAGCTGCGCGATCAGGAGCGGCGTGCCGAAAAGTCGCGCCGGCGCCATGCCGTGGGCTCGTTTCTCCTAAACGGGTCGCGCCACGGGCGCAGCCGGGGCGTCATGGGGGATCTCTCTCCGGCCGCTGCGGAAAGCGCTGCATCCGCGGGGCAGACCGCGGCAAGCCCGATTCTGGCGTTCAATCAGACCCACGTCGTGCGGGCGTTAAGCGGGGCGGAAGGGCAGGGATCGGGCTCCGGACTTGCTCCTCAGGGACTGATGCCGCCAGACATGCTCGCCGGAACGTCCGGCAGCCAGGAAGCCTCTTTGCTTAAAAGTCTGTCCGGGGCCATGGGCAACAAGGGGGCGGCGGAACTGCAAACCTCGCAGACTGAACAGGATAGCGAGTCGAAATTTCTATCCGACCACGGGAAGTCGCGCGACTACGGAGACATCACTTCCGTTCTGCCAAAGCTCAAAGGCGCGGCGCTTTATCCGGGCGCGGCCATTCCAGCGGTGACGATCACGCGCGTCGATACGCAGCTGCCGGGGATGATCGTGGCGCAGGTGACCAGGAACGTCTACTCGCGCGCGGGGAGACTCGTGGTGCCCGCCGGCGCGCGCGTCATTGGGCAATATGATTCGCAGGTTTTTGAAGGTCAGTACCGGGTGCTCATGGCGTTCAGTCGGGTGATCTTTCCGGACGGCCGCGAAGTGCGCCTCGGAAACTCCGAGGGAGTCGGTGGACGAGGTGCTGCCGGCGTTCCAGGCGCCGCCCATACGCACTTCTTCAAGATATTGGGTGCGAGCCTTCTGGTCGCCATGCTTGACACAGGTGTCTCGGATATGGGACCCAGCCAACAAATCGCGTCACAAACCGGGACGACCCAATCGAGCCCATCGCAGACCGCTGCGCAGGCTTTTGCTCAAACCGGAAAACAGATCCTGCAGCCCTATACCTCGATGCCGCCAACGGTCACGATACCGGCGGGCACGGCATTCAGCATCCTCGTCAACCGGACGGTGATGATGCCGGACGCGAAGGGGGATTGATGGGACTCTTCCTGCGCAGCGCGGTGGCGTTGTGTCTTGCAGGCGCGAGCGCCGTCGCCCAGGCCGATGCGCTCTTTCCGTACGCGCCCGGGGTGACGGTGGAAGGGAGTCCCGCCGCAGCCCGCACGGTGATGGCGTCCTACGAATCGCCCGTTCCCACGTTTGGAGAGGCATCCCGTTTTGGGATGCAGAACAATGTGGCTCCTGGAGTGAATGCGCTCATCCGCATGGAGGCAAAAGCGTCCGGGGTACCCTGGCCGGTGTTGTGGGGGGTGGTTCGGGAGGAATCCAGAGGGTGGCCGTGGACGCTCGATGTCGAGGGGTGCGCGCACACTTATGCGGATCGTGCGGTCATGGAGCAGGCGCTTAGATTCTGGCTCAGAAAGGGGTTGACGAACGTGGATGTCGGACTGGCCCAGGTCAACTGGGGTTGGCATGGCAAAGCGTTCGGCTGGAACGTCGCCGCGGCCGTCGATCCGGTCCGCAATCTGCGCGCGGCGGCGCACATCCTCTACCGCGACCATGCGAAGCTCGGCGGATGGGGGGCGGCGGTGGCCGCGTATCATGGCGGAGTAGCGACGCAGCAGCGTCGTTATGCGCAAGGCGTATTGAGATTCATCGAGGAGGTTACACACTGATGAACGTCATCAAACAGCACGGATGGGTTGCGGCCTTGTCGGCGGCGCTTGTCCTTGGCGGGTGCGCGAGCGTGCCGAAGGCGCCGAATGCGCCGGGGTACGCATTTGGGTACCGCGTGCACGGGGAACGTGGTGCTGAGGTATTCAGCGGAACCCGGAACACCTACGTTCTGCTTCCCCGCGGACAGGACCTGATTTCGGCAGCCGGAGACGGACGGCCCCGTGTTGCACGCCGCGATGGCCCTTATTGGAGGGTGGCCGGACTCGCGGGCACATGGAGCCTGCGAACGAGCAAGGGTTGGGTAACGGCCCGTGCGCCGGCTGCGGTAACAGACAGCATCACGCGGATGGCGGCCACCAAAGTGGCTGCAACCGCCGTCATCCCCAAGCGGATTGCGATGGATAATCCCGGTCCTTTCAGGCAGGTCACGCGCCGTTTCGTCATCCCGTTCGGGGAAGGCCGCACGCATCTGTCCCCGGAAGGAAAAATCCGGCTGCAGACTGTCCTCTATGCGTTACGCCGTGCTCACAAAGTGCTATCGCTGCGCGTCGAGGGGGCCGCCTCCATTCGTCGCCCGCTTGCGGACCGGGCAACGCTCGCCTCCGAACGCGCCAGGGTGGTGAGCCGGATGCTTGTGGCTCAGGGCGAACGGGAAGCACGCAATTTCGGGTTTTCTCCTGGCGCAGGCGGGGCGCCGCGCGCGGTTATCGATGCGGTCATGGAGGTGCGCAGGGCACCGAAGGCCGTGCCGGGCGCTCATGACGGCCCCGCGCTAATACCGGGACATAAACGGGGTGGGCCAGCGATCGCTCGTGAACGAATCGTATTTACCGGAAGCCGTGGGGAATTGCTGTCGCAGGCCCTGCGCACCTTGGCGACGACCCACCATTGGCGGCTGGCCTGGATGAGCCCGGCGGACTACGCAATCACCTATCCGGTGCGGCTTGCGGGACAGACGCTGGTACAAGTCATGAGTCAGGTTGCATCCGCATGGCCGGTGCGGGTGGTCTTTCATCAAGCCAACCGCGTCATTGTGGTATACGGAGGCATCAATCAATGAATGCAGGAACCATCCATCCGCTTCGCGCCGCTTTGGCGCTCGCTGGAGTTGTCGTGCTGAGCGCGTGCACCGGACTCAATGCTTCGACAAAGCCGTTCTCGATGCCTTCCGAGCCTGCAGCTAAAGCAGCCTCATCGGTAATGTCGGTGCCGGGGCCCTATATCGCCGTGAACCCCGTGCCCTATGTGGCACCGGGACACGCGGTGAGCCTTGACGCACAAGGTGTGCCGATCGGCGTGATCGAGCGGCGCCTGGCGCACCGTATCGGTTATGACGTGGCCTTTGCCGAAGGCGCTAAGCCGGACGAACCGGTCTATATCCGGTTGGGCAACGTCGGGCGACGCGAAGCTATCGAGCGGGTCGCCTTCGCCGCAGGCTATGCGGCAGTCGTCGATCGAGACTCGCGCCAAGTCACGCTCGCCAAGCGTGCCACCTACTTCTACCGCATCCCGCAGGACGTATTCAAAAATCTTTCTGCGGGCGCGAGCTTCGGGGTCAACAACTCCGGCTCGGCCGGAAGCGGCGGCCAGGCGGGAATGTCGGGAAGCAGCAGTGGCAGCGGTGGTGGCGCAACCGCTTATCCGGGCTCGACACCGTCCGGCGGAAGCGCTGGCGGTATGGGCGGCAGTCCGGGCGGCATGAGCAGCGGGTCCGGCGGGTCCGGCGCCAATTTCACGGTGACCGGGCACGTGGAGCCGGATACCGCTCAATCGTTCGAACGTTCCGTTCGTACCGTCGCCGGGTCCGGGGCAGTAGTCGGGTACAACATGGGGTTGCTGTCGGTGACTGCCGACGCCGGCGGACTCAATCGGGTCACCTGGTTCGTGCGCCATTTCGTGCGCGACGCCGAAACGCGCGTGGCTATTCATGCGGTCATCATGGAGGTATCGCTCGAACATGGGTTGCAGTGGGGCATCAACTGGCAGCATGTGCTCGAGAATACGGCGCTCTCGGTCACCGGTACGGCGCCGGAATTGTCGGGGACATTGTCTGCCGCGACCGGCGGCGGCCAGGTAACCTACACCTCGGCGAACATCAAGTCGGTGGTCACGGCGCTGCGCGCGATAACGAGCGTGAAAGTGCTGACCGAACCGAGTCTGCTCGCGCAGAACGACTCACCGGCCACGCTCTTTTCTGGAAAACAGGTTCCCTATGTCGGCTCCATACAGTCCAGCGTGAGCGGGCTGAGCGGCTCATCGACGACGGGTACCTCGCTTTCGTACGCATCGGATGGCCTGTCGTTGTCGATCGTTCCGGACGTACTGTCTACGGACCGGGTAGCCATCGAGTTCATTCCTTCCATCCAGCGCATCGACGGGTTTCAGCAGTTCAATGTGTCCGGCAATGAATTGTCGGGCCCTGTGCAGGAAATCCGCCAGGCCTACATCAAGGTCATCACTAAGAGCGGGCAGACGCTTATTGTGGGGGGCGCCAAGGAATCGGCGCGCGATCGTTCGCGCCAGGGTGTCCCCGGAGTCATGAGCGTGCCGGGCCTCGGAATATTGGGGGAAGGCATCGCCAACCAGTCAACGGCGACGCAGCTCGTATTTCTGGTTCGCGCCCGGGTGTTGCCGGCGCCGCGCTACAACGTGGTGGCGGGGAGTGCCCTGTAATGGACCTCATCGTCAGTCTTGAGGGCGAATGGCGCGTCTTCCGTGTGGACGGGACGCGCCTCAAGCGCATCGAGATGGAGGAAGCCGGACCCAAAGTGTGGCGCATCGCTCCCGGGGACCGGTCCTACCGGTTACCGAAGCTCAGCGCGGCCCGCGCGAACAAGGAAGTGATGCGCGATCTGGGAAGCCGCGTAATTTCGGTGCGGCGCGGGGAATGGGTCTACGGATGTCCGGAATCGGATCGCGAAACGCACGGGCGAATCATTTATCCCGTCACCGCGAACGTTCAGGCGTCGCTGCCGGCACCCGCGGGCGAGGCGCGGCGTGCCCCGGTCATTGCGGCCATCAGGCTCGATGAGATGATCGCGGCGATGTGGCCGGTGGCCGCTGATGGAGCCGTCGGAGCCTGTCGGGTCGTAGCGGCGGATTCGGATGCGGATCTGGAAATGGCCGCGCCCGATGTGGCGGCTAAAAACCGCATCGAGGGATACCGGCTCGTCGTGCTTGCGGGCCCGGACCAGGCCGGTGCGTGGCTCGCGCAATGGGAATCCGATCTCAAGCGCGCTATCTCGTACCCGCGTCCTGGCGAATGGCATGGAGTTCAGGCCTGGCGCATTGCCGCGGCGGGTGCCGCGATGTCCTGGGTCGCAGCCGGAATCTCGCTCGCAGCGATGCTGCATGGAGAGTACGCATTGCACGAAGCCCATACCGAGGTAAAAAATGCCCGCATGGCCCTTGCCCGTTCGCTCGGTAGCATCGGTGCGTTCGACCGGGATCATGTGGCGGTTCTTTCGGCCCGTCGCTCGTTTCCGCTCGCCGGCAGCATTGATGCCGCGCGTGTGGTCTGGTATCCGGGAACGACCGTCGCCATGCACGGCCGAACCTTGTCCGTGACTCTGGGTGGAGCGATCGATCGCGCGCAGGGGGCGCCGTTGCCGTCGCCGGCCGCGCTGTCCGCGATGCTTGCCACGACCCCCCCGGCGCCGTGGCATTTCAAGGATATCCGCATACTGCCGCAAGGCAGCGGCTACGAGGTGATCTATGGGCGATGAAAAGAACGGGCTGCGCCTGGCGCTGCGTCCGACCCCGGGGCTTTTCATCGCCGTTGGCGTGGCGGGGCTCTTTACCGCCATTATCGGCGTGGCGCGCACGGCGTCGCTCACATCGAAAGACAGAGCGGAACGTCAGAAGGTCACGGTTCTCGCCGCTCGCAGCACGGGCACGCTGCAGCGCCTGAGCTCGCTCCGGCGCGAGATCGGAGCGTCGCACAGCAGCAAACCGGCTATCGATGCCGGAAACCGGGCCGTGCTGGCCATCGCCGATCTTTCGCGTCGGGCGCTGGCGGATGGAATTCGCATTGAAAACTGGCAGATTGTGGGCGGCGCGCTGCAGGCTGGGACGCAAACCGTCACGCGGGCTCCGAAACCCTCACGCCACTACCCCGGACTGCGGGTGGTGAGCATTACCGTCTCGGGAGCCTGGCCGGATCTGCCGAGCCTGGAGGATTGGGTTGCCAGGGCAAAAACGGATGAAGCGCCCGTAGTGAGTATGGATGTGCGGTCAGGAGTATTTACCGCGAAACTGCACGCCTATGGAAAATAAGAACGAGCTGTTCCGCCACGAACCTCCTTTCTGGGTACCGAAAGGAGGGTCGATGGTTCTGCGTGACGCGCTGCTGGCCGTCGGGCTGCGTCAGGCCGCCTACGCCCGCGCTGCGGCGGCGGCTGCAGCCTCGACGACGGGGCAGAAATACGCCACGGTGGCGTTGCGCGAGGACAAGACCCTGCCCGCCGAGCGTATTGCGCAGGCGCTTGCGCTTTCATCCGGCCGGCCGTGGCTCCCGGCGCGTGATGCGGTCGACATCGATATCGGGAAGGCTCGTGAGCTTGATATAAGGGAATCTCGCGACCTGCGCATCTCGGAGCCTGGCCGCTTTACGCCCATCGGGTTCGACGGGCAGACGGTGCTGATGGCGCTTGCGCGCCCCGACGAGGAAAACGCCGCGCGCACGCGGCTCGCCGCGATCAACGAAAAGCTGCGCATGAAATCCTGCATCACGACTCCCTCGGCGCTCGAGTCTCTCCATTACCGCAATTTCGAGAATACGGCCGCCCGATTCGATGAGGCGGCAAAAAACAAAGACATTTCCGGGATGCTTTCAGCGCTGCTCGTTCACGCCTGCTACCTCGGCGGGGTGGAAAACATCTACCTGGAACCCGGGCCATCCGTGGGCCATGTCACGCTCGGTGTGGAAGGGGTGCGGCGGCATTTCAGGGCGCTTGCGATTGATCGCGACGAGTCTCGGGATATGGGGGCAGCACAGATTGATGGCCCTTATGGGCGAATCATCAACATCATTAGAAACGACATGAAAGCCGGCGACATCGAAATCCGTGCGCAGGGATCGCTTAATGATGAAATCCCGCCGGAACTGCGAGGACGGTTCGATTTTCGTGTTGAGCTGATGAAAACGGTGTATGGCCTCAAGGCGGTTATCCGCCCGTACGATCGGCATGCCGAGGCGATGGACTTTGACCAGCTTGGATTCGATGCAGATACAGCGAGAAAGCTCAAATCCTACGTGGAAGCACCCTACGGACTGTTTGTCGTGGCAGGACCCACGTCCTCCGGAAAAAACACCACACTCGCTTCGATGCTGTTTGTGACCGATTCGGTGTCCCGGTCCGTACAGACCGTGGAGAACCCGGCGGAATTGCGGGTCGGCGCCTGGGCGCAGCATGAAATCCCGGGCTCAAAGAGCGGGTCGGAATCCGAGGCGAAGCTGCAATACGAGATTGTCCGCGGACTTCTGCGCTCCGCGCCGCACGTCATCTATTTCGGGGAAATCCGGGATGGGGACGCGCTCAATCTCGCCGTCACGCGCGTGGCGCGTACCGGGCACCTGACGCTCACCACCTTCCACGACGTGTCGGCAGCTGGGACCTGCGCCACGATGCTTGACCTGCGCACCAGCAACGGGGAGAAGCTGCGTCCGGATGCGTTCGCCTCGGTGCTCCTGGGGGTGATGTCACAACGCTTGATGCGCCGCGTTTGCCCGTCCTGCGCCGTTCCGGACGACCGGGATGAAACACGCAAGGAGGTAGAGAAGCTGCATATCACCGAAGAGTCCGCAACCCATCTGCGCCGTGCCCGGGAAGGGGGCTGTCCGATGTGCGCTCATACGGGTTACCGGGGACGAACACTGGTCTACGAGTTGCTCCATGCAACCGAGGAGGTCCGTGAGGCGATCACGGAAGAGAAAACGGTGCGCGAATTGCGGAAGTACGTCAAGCCGAGCCTGTGGGAATGCGGGATGGAGCGGGTGGCGTATGGAATCACTACCCTCGACGAGCTGAAGCGCGTAATCCGGGAAGATGTGGCATGAGGAGGGGCGACATTCCGGATGTCCGTCCGAAACCCAGACAGAAAATGGCGAGGCGTACACGACGGCCAAAAAGGAATGGACCAGGCCAATGTACGAAGCGGCTTGTTCGGAACGACTGAGGAGAAACAAAACCAATGCATCGGGTCTATTCGGGTCTGGCGCGCCGCGCGGACGGTACGGTCTTCGAAGCGAGAATCATGGCGGCGTCGCTGCTCGAGGCCGAGGAACGGTTGCGTGGTCGGCGGGTCGAGCCGATCGATCTCAAGTTGCGCGCCCTGGAGACCATCGAGGTCGGGTTCAAGGAAAAGCCGGAGTTTCGGGAATTGGCACAATTCTACCGAACGCTCGGCCGGCGCATCGAGCGCGGAGCGGACCTGCGTGATGCGGTGCGCGACGGCGGCGAGTATGCGATGGACCCGCTGCTCAAGGGGTGGCTCAACGAAATGCAGGAGGAGATCGATGGAGGTCTGCCGCTTGCCGAGGCCATGAAAAAATCAGGGTTTCCGGTCCGCGACTCGGCGCTTGTGCAGGCAATGAGCGGTGCGGGCCGCACGCCGCGCGCGTTCATGCGTTTGGCGGAGGAGTACGAGCGCGAGGGCCGGATGGCGAAAAGGCTTCGCTCGCTCGCGGTACAGCCGACCGTGTTTTTCGTCATTTCGACGGTGTTTGTGCTGCTCGCGACCGTTTTTGCCCTGCCGAAGATGGAGCGCTTCTTCTCGGAGCTGCCCAACATGTCGTTACCCTCCTACGCGAAACACGTTTACAGCATGGCCAACGCGTTCGACGCCCATTTGTGGGTGTCCGTTCCGCTTTACGTCGGTATTGCCGTGGGGCTGCTATGGTGGCTTCGCAGTCGCCAGGCACGCCATTTCATTGAACGGTTTCCTTCGTTTCGCCACGTCATTGAACGGGCCGATGCCGCCACGGCGCTTGGCGCGTTCGCGCTGCTTTATGAGGCGGCGATTCCCCGCGATCAGGCGGCGCGCATGACCGGGCAGGCGGCAAGCCGCATCGAAACACGCGAGGCCTTTGAGCGACTGTCGAACGAGATCGCGGCCGGACGTCCGAACACGGAGGCTGCGCGCCGCGCCGGGTTTCCGGCGTTTATCGAACGCCAGATCATCAGGGCGCTTTCCGCGGGCGACGCGGATGCGACCGTCGAGGGATTGACTCTGCTCGCGTCGAACATGGCCGACGATACCGAGTCCCTGACGAAACGGCTGGAGGATACCATGTATTATCTTGGTCTGGCCCTCATGGCCGGCATGCTGCTGTCGGCATTCTTCGTCATCCTATACCCAATCATGTCGAGCGCGCTGCGTCAGGTGTAGCCCGCCGGCCAGCGATATCCCGAACGCCCCGCTCTTGATCTGATAGAGCGTGCCCGCTCTGCGTCGGCGGGCCGGCGCTGGCGCTGCGTTTCCGCACCGTTTCTATCCGGCGCGCCTCGGAACAGGTGCGCCAGAAGGCTTTCCGTCCATCCGGGGCGGATTCCTCCGTCAATATAAAAATGGCCGTGGCGCAAACGGGAACTGGATCCCGGAGAATTGCCGCCCCATAAGGTCGTTATTCACCGCCCCATACCCTTGCGGGGCAATTACTCTGTGTTCGTATTCTTCCAAACACCAACGTCAACCTGGGAGGTTGCGATCCATGCGTACTGTAGGTTTGAAAATCCAGAGACAGGGCGGCTTTACCCTGGTTGAACTGATGATCGTTATGGCGCTGCTCGTTCTGCTCACTGTGGCGCTCATTTTTGCCTACAACCCGGCCAAATCGAAGGGCCAGGTGTTGTTCAGTTTGATGAGCTCGGTGTCGAACGCAGCGGCACGGTTTAACACGGACACGAGCTGCTATCCCTATGCCACGGGATTGCTGTTCGACACGACCTTGGTAAGCTCAAGCACGAGCGACAGCTGCAGCGCCGTGGTGCAGAGCAGCTGGAACGGTCCGTACATGAAGGTGATGCCGGAAAATGCCAGCGGTGACGTGACCGTACCGCAGGTGGGGCCAAACGCCTACCTGGACATCGAAGAGGGTACCTATCTCGCGAACGCGCCGGCAACCCAGTATTCCATATTCGCCCACGACGTGCCCAACGACATCGCAACACAGACCTACATCGCCTGCGGCGGCGCCGGATCCAATTGCGTCGAGGGGGCAGCCAACGCCGAAGGAACCGGAGTGACGTACATTCAATACGTCTTCGCCGAGGAGCAGTAATCGGTGAAAAGAGGCGCCGGAGCATGGGAAGGCGGTTACGCACTGCTGATGTTCGTAGTGACGCTGACGCTTGTCATGGCGGCGGTCATCGGGCTCACGCTGGCTTTCGCCAGCGCGCCGGAGCGATCGGAAGCGGATACCCAGTGGGTCAATGCAGCCGCTGCGGCTATCACGAGTTGGTATACGGCCAACCCACTTGCCATGGACGGAGCGGCTAATCCAGTGCTCCCGGGGGCGGGGGCACTGGGACAGCGGCTGTTGACGGTCGCCGGCGTGGCGCCGGCCATGCGTGCGCAGGTCATCATCGGGCCGCTGGTGAACGCTGGGACATTCAGGTATCGCCAGATTACGGTTTGGATACCGAAGGCATCTGTATCGAACGGAACAGCGTTTTCCCCGGCCGTGGCCGAGGCCTGGAGCACGGTATCGGGGTACCCCATCGAAGCACAGCTTGCCCTGGAATCACAGAACCGCCTGGACGGCATCGCCAATGCGCTGGCGGCCATGTTCGCCGTGCAGATGGCCGCGGCCCCTTCCCATGATGTGCTTGCAAACTATTTCGAGCCGCCTTCCTGTGGCGCCGGGGCGGGGGAAAATCCCGAGATGGGGTGCGCGACGGCGCCCACCCCGGCCGCCCAGATGGGGTTGGCGCAGGCTATAGCGGATGCTGGCCCATGGACGGATGCCTGGGGAGATCCCATAGAAACGTGCAACACCTCAAGCTGTGGCGGCAACGACACGGTACCGCCCTATTCCGTGGGGCTTTCTGCCACGAATCCCTGGGGTAACCAGGAAAACGCCATGGCAATCGAGCCGTTGGGGTCCTGATTCCAGGAACACTTTGAGTAAAGCGGAGCGCGTAGGGGACCCCGGGACCCAACCCAGCCCGACACGGGGGGGGCGCGGCGAAAAGGGGGGAATGGGGGGGGGTTTTGGGGATTTTTAAACCCGG
>VFSW01000631.1_pt1 | contig 52059 bp, 68 predicted proteins | sample 5358111 | NCBI WGS metagenome assembly VFSW01 (sample SAMN11554181, study PRJNA540505) | mine drainage metagenome | isolation source: sediment from site ElyBrook_90M | place: USA: Ely Copper Mine, Vershire, VT | collected 2017 | reverse complement strand
AAATATATCATTAGAACATAAAACGTTAGATTATTTTGCTCTTTCAGGACATAATTTTGAAATTATATCAGGAGTTCCCAATGGATGCCACGGCGAAATATCAAGAACATTTCCATAGGTTCCTTCACTCCCGTTATTGAACCTTGGATGATTGCACATAGGTAAAGTCATATTCCATCTGGCTCAGTGCTAAAGTATGGACAATAATGGCAACTTGTTACTTCCGTTGTTACAATCCGTTCTGCTATGGCAGGCCATTTTTCGAGTGATTATCAATGTCATATTATACTCTTTCTCCAATTGTAATTTTTGGTTTCATCTTTGGCATCTCCGCTCCAATCTCCAAGCGTTGAGGTTGAAGTGGCTTGTTGTTTGTCATTAAAGTGACCCATATCTTGGCCCCACACATCAGTTTAAAAGCTTCCCAAAAGGTAGGTTCCCAACACGAAGTAACATACCCATCGGAAGTCCTGTGGCTCGGAAGTGGCAAGTATTCGGGTTGACTCTTTGCGTAAACCGCATTTGATTCGGGGAAATCAATGATTTTCATATGTTTATCCGGCGTCGTAAGTTCGGTCGCCATTATTGTCTTCAATGGGTTTGGCGTCCGAAGGAAGTTTTGAATCCCATTCAAATTTGGGGCGAAAATCGCCATCACCATCCGCATAAAAGGATACTATTCGAGACCCTCCGAGGCCACCAAGTTGCTGCATGTATTTGAGCATCGCAAGAAAATGTGGCACCCAACGAGTTCTCATGCTGCATTTGATGGTGAATTCTGTGATGTCCTCTTTCATAACATTTCGAAATCTTTCGCCGTATTATACAGGATTTGAGCAAGCTGTGGCGAGATATTATATTTTTCTGTTGCCAACTCAATGGATTTGGTCAAGTTACCGGGACGGTCGGGATGGTTTAAAGTTGCAGACTTCCAATCACATATCATCTCAAGTAAGTCAACCAAATTCATGCCTTCAATCCCATTTTCAAAATGCTCGGGATGATGGCGATTATGTTGGTAGTGATGGTCCACTGCGGGCTTAATGGCAGCTTTAGCCTTGGCGTGACCTTCGGTTCCATATGGATATTTTTCAAATTCATCCATCATCCCCGCATAAATCGGAAACTCTTCGGACTCATACTTCGAGAGGTCGTGCAGATTCCCCCGTGCCATTACTTCCCGTGACATTTTGCACATCAGTTGAAACACTCTGGCTCGGTGGGCATCCAACACTTCCTGTAGTTTCTTCTGACGCTGACTCTGTTGGAGTTGTGGGAGCGACGGAAGATGATGTTTCGCTTTTGTTCTCATTTGTTGAAGATGGTTGTTGAATTTGAACACAAATCCCGAGTTTCTGCATGAGTGAGACATAAGTAGCGTGCCCCTCGGGTTTAAGCTTCGGGAAAACGTCAATCAGCTTTTTTACAAGCTGGTCATGCCGAAACCATAGTAAATGATTGACTTCCCACGTCATCTTGGGAGCCACGGGTGGTGCTATTACGTTGACCACATACAAGACTATTGCCAACTCGTCTTCGGTCAAATCTTCTAATTGATAACGAGTCATGGACGCTCTTCGACCAAACCGTTGACAGTTAAATTCAAAATCTTGGAAGCCCGATTCAACGTTTCTATCGCCGATAGAACATCCAAACAACTGAGCGGAAAGGGGAATTCCCCGCCATCATGATAAATTCCACACAGGCACTTATGCCCTTCACCTATAATAATATGTGGGTTGGGTTTTGGAACAAGCGGCTTCTGATTTTGTATCGGCTGAAACCGCTGACCGCATCCATCATTACATTCCCAATAATCGGAACGGGTTCCATCGGGATGGTCTATATGTTTCAACACCACTCGGCAGTGGGCACAGCAGGCTTGAGGGTCGGTCATAATACCACCATTCTATCAAACACAAAAATGATTGCAATTTATTTTATCGTTTGAAAAATTTGACCTATGAACTATGTATAGAAAAGGAAAGTTTATGAAGAAAAAATCTACGCAGAAAGTAAAAATAATGGTTCCACGTTCGACGGAGCCAATTAAAATACCAGTTCCTCCACGGAAATCCCTCACGGAATCTCTTGAAAAGAAGGTTTCACCAACCGTCAAACTCGAAAAGGTTGAGCAAGTGTTATTCGAACCAAAGACCGCCAACAGGTTCGTAGTTCACATGATTGACGAGAAGAAAAAGCATCTCATTGAGCCACACCTTATCAAATCCATTGACCGACCCGGATTCACAACCGTCAATGGAACAAAACAATGGAACCCAATAACAATGCGTATTTACGAGCCAATCGTGCCACAGCATATGTTGTTCCGCTGCATTGGTGCGGGCTTTTTCAATATTCAAGTCAACGAATTGGGGCCGATAGGTGACGTTGTTTCAACGTGGTATATTCCTCGATGCCGCTTTCAAGCAGTTCATTCAACTCGATTCGATTGGGGTAATGATGACATACTGGAAATCGAATGCGAAATTGAATGGGATGAAATCATTGTCAAGAATGGCGATTCGGAGTTCAAAATCAAGAAAACGCAATAAGTTACGCCGCCATTCAGACGCCGCACGCCCGCCTCGGCACCTCACAAATTAAACAGCCGCAGATGCTAAACAACTGGTCCTGCATCGGGCGAGAGTGCTGTTTTCAATGAGGTTCACGGGGCGGGTTGTGCGACTCACCATATAATAAATAGACATCCAAAATTCCTTGTGTTAGAATGTCATATCATGAGCACAAGAAAAAAGACAGTAAGCTTCTCACAATTTTCAAGCTGGTGGACTTGCCCCTATAAGTGGTATCGTGACAACGTTCTTAAAGAAAAAGTGTTCGAGGACAGTATCCATATGTCATTCGGAACCGCTGTTCATGAAGCCATTCAAGCCTATCTTACTGCCTATTTGAACGTTTCCGAGGAAGAGGCCAACAAGATTGACATTATTGGCCTGTTCACCACGGCTTTCAAGCGGGAAGTAACTCGTAAGAATATCAAACACACCCCCGAAGAGTTCTCCGAATTCGTCGAAGATGGAAGGGGAATTCTCTCCGAATTTCTTTCACCCGCCAATGTGAAATACCATTTTCCACGGGACAAGTGGTCATTAATTGGGATGGAAAAGAAGTTCATTCTTCCTCTCAACGGGAATGTCAATTTGGATACCCGTCTTGATATTGTGCTCAAAGAAAAGCTGTCGGGTGACATCCGAATTGTGGACCTTAAAACCGCAACCAATGGTTGGAATGCTTACCAGAAGGAAGATTTCACCAAGATTAGTCAGTTGTTGCTCTACAAGGCTGCATACAGCAAAGCTGAAAACATTCCTCTCGGGAAGATTCACGTCGAGTTCATCATTCTCAAGCGTAAGTTTTACGATGAAAGCAAGACCAACTATGAACAAACTCACATTCAAGTCTTCAAGCCAGCCGCCTTCCAAGACAACATCCTCCAAGTTGTTAAAGAGTTCCGCCATTTTGTCGAATACAGCTTCACGCCCGATGGTCTTCATAAATCGGATGCCCGCTACCCCAAAATCCCCGGAAAAAACCAAAACAACTGCAAATTCTGCATCTACGGGAAAAACGGGAAATGTGACAAGGTTGCCGAACCGCCAATCGAATCCGCCGCATGAAATACAATCGAGCACTCGCCCTCCCCATAAAGTGTAACGCAGAAGTTACACGGTCTGTCCATGAAGAAGTATCTCGTGGGTATTATGCTATTTCCAATGCCGGACAGAGAACATATGTTCCATATCAACCTATGGAGATGGCGAAGATACATCAATTCATAACTCCCTCAATCAATTGGAGAAATCAAGCCAAGTGGAAAAAGATTAAGCAGAGGAAAAATCCCGAGTCAAAGAAAACAGGGAAGTGGGCTTACACTGCAACTTACAGTGGTCTCAATACGTCTCCACGGTCATAAAAAGAGAAGTTTAAATTCCCCATCAATCGTCTCCACCAAAACAGAATTCGACTCTACCATATCTCCTATATTCATATATTCAATTCCTAAGTCAGAAGAAATTTCCGGCGTATGAATATGTCCCAGAATAATTCCACGAACAGATTTGGATTTAGCATATTTAATGGCAATACGCCTGAACGCCGTAATATGATTAATAGCAGATTTAGCGTTTCGTTTCAAAAAAGAAGAGAAAGACCAATGAATCCCAAACACCCTAAGAAGTCCAGTAAAATGAATTGAAACATCATAAATATACCCACCCATTTTCTGAAATATTTTCCATTGACCAACGATGCCATCAAACTTATCTCCATGAATAATTAAATATTTTCCTCGGACTCCATCATGAATTGCTTCCCGGCACACTTTAATATTTCCAAAAAAAGAGTTTTGGAAAGGAGTCATAAATTCATCATGATTTCCAACAATATAAACTATTAAAACACCTTTACGAGATTGACGAAGTAATTTTTGCACAAATAAATTATCCGCCGACCTCCATTTCCATCTTCGTTTAAGAAGCCATCCATCAATAATATCACCGACAAGAAAAATACATTCTACCTCATTTTCCTTCAAAAAATTAGTTATTTTTTCAATGTTAGAATGCGAAGACCCAATGTGGAGGTCACTAACAAATAGTGTTTTATATTTCATACATTTTTTTCTGTTTTCGAGATAACCCAAATTGAGTGTGTTGATAAATATAATCTCGAAATCTTCGAATTCCGTCCTTATTGGTTATTCTAATCATCGAACTCTTCATTGGCGTATGTCGTATAGAAACTTGACGATGGAGTGAATAGTTAATATTCATACTATCCAAAACCTTCGTCAAATAGGTCCAATCCTGTTCATATCCCGACGAAATTGATAATTGTGCTTGGTTTGTTTTTTTATTAATGTAAATACATCCATCTCCATCAAAAAGTCCCCGAAACCAATAATGATGAAGATAGGATGGAATATGTGACAGAATTTTTTGTGCAGAACAAAATGATTTTGTTCTATAATCATTTTCAATCAAAAAATCAGCCAATTGTCCATTATTAGTGCAAATTCTCATTTGAGGCCGTCGTGACCTTCTCGTTCGATAATTCATAGACCATATTCCATATTTAGAAAATAAATGAACAAGAGATTCTAAGTCATCTCTTATCATTTCGATAGAAATGCCTCCGGACTTCTTCGTTTTTCTCACATATCCATCTGCCCACCACAATCCCAGTAAATACGCAGCTTCGGGAGTATTACAATGAATAAATGCCATTTCATTCACATGATGTTTTAAATTTTTTCCAGTCTTTGATTTGGAAATCATTAGTTTCCATAGGGTTTTATCACGCTTAAGTTTCAATCGGGATGCCAAATATGAGACCTGGTTGGGTTTCAATTGAGCATTAACTGCACATTTAACGACTCCTTCCGTGGAGTAATTTTCTAAAACATATTTTTTTGAGGTTTCATCTATTTTCATAAAGGTAGTTTGTGGACTTATTCATAAATACGAACGTCGGAAACAAAAATCAAATAAAATTTCAATTAAAATAACATTTTTTCCACGATACATTGATACGTATATCCGTCAACATATTTACAAACGTATGAGCACAAAAAACAAAGTTGCAACAACAGTCAAGGTGGAATCCACTTTGTATGACGAGTTTAAGGTGCTTGGAGTTCACTACAAACTGACTCTCCAAGGTCTTGTCGAAAGGGCTGTATATCGTTACGTTAAGGAAGAGGGTTTCCGAAATGAACTTAACAAGTTCCTCATGCCCGCTTCCGCTTCGTGCGTCACATCTTCTTCACTCGCCTAATCACAACAACAAAAAGGTTACAATATGCCAGCTAACAACGGTAAGCCTACCATTCTACTCCTCTCCGACGACCTTCGCATGAATTCGGGTATCGCTACGATGTCCCGAGAATTGGTTCTGAGCACAGTTCACCGATACAATTGGGTTCAAATCGCAGGGGCTATTACCCACCCCGACAAAGGCAATGCTTATGACCTCTCCAAATCCACGGACGAGATGAAGCATCTTACCAATTCCTATGTGAAATTGTATCCGACAGATGGTTACGGCAACGAGCAGATGTTGTTCCAAATCATCAGTATGGAACGACCCAATGCGATTCTTCACTTCACCGACCCTCGTTTTTGGGGATGGTTGTATGCTCTTGAAAAGCAAATCCGAGATGCCATTCCTCTGACATACCTCAACATTTGGGATGACATCCCTTATCCGATGTATAATCGCCCGTTCTACGAAAGTTGCGATGCCCTCTTTAGCATCAGTAAGCAGACAATGAACATTAACAAGTGGGTTCTTGGACCTGAGAACTGCGTTACCATAAATGGCACATTTGATAAGGATGGAAAGGAAGTCCCTTCTGCGATAAACCCAATGAATGGACGCACCCTGCTTCAATATTGCCCACACGGAATTGATAACGAATGTTTCCGCCCGCTCGACAAATCCGATGCCCAACTGGCCGAATTCAGGAAGAGAATCTTCCAAGGGAAAGACTACAAGTTTGTCCTGCTCTATAACAGCCGCAACGTCCATCGTAAGCGCACCAGCAATATTATGTTGGCTTACTCGCAATTCTGCGATAATCTTCCAAAAGAAGAAGCCGACAAGTGTGTGTTGATTTTGCACACGGAAATAATGCAGGATGCGGGAACGAATCTTTTGGCAGTAAAGGAAGCGTTCTGTCCCAACTACAACATTGTTTTCTCGCCGGGTAAGTTGTCTCCACAAGACATGTGCCTGATGTATAACGTCGCCGATGTCACCGTCAATGCTTCTTCCAATGAAGGATTCGGGCTATCAGTCGCCGAAAGTATAATGTGCGGCACCCCGGTCACTGTCGCAGTCACCGGCGGTCTCCAAGACCAAATTGGTCAAGTGGATGATAATGGGAAACCAGTCGAGTTCGATGCCGACTTTGGCTCCAACAACATTGGACGCTACAAGAGCCACGGTCCTTGGGCGTATCCCGTATGGCCTGTAACTCGGTTGGTTCAGGGGTCTATTCCGACGCCATATATCTTTGATGACTTATGCCGATGGGAAGACTTCGCCGAAGGCTTCATGTATTGGTATATGTTAGGCGACAAGAAACGCACCATCTTTGGTGCTGAGGGTCGCCGATGGGCCTTGAATGAAGGTGGTCTCAACTCAAAGAACATGGGTCAGACATTCATTGACGGTATGGATTACGTCTTTAAAAATTGGTCCAAGCCGAAGAAGTTCTCACTTCATACGATTGCCGACCATGTTGGAAACAAAATGCCAAACGGCCATATGGGCTTTACCTATGACCGCATTGACAAAAATGCTATTCAAACCAAAATTGACCGTTGGGATGAATGGTTGAAGAAATAACACACATATGAAAATAGAAGTTGTTGAAATACAGGATGGGGACAATGTGATGATAAAAATGGACATCGGAAACATTCCATCGAAAGATGTTGATGCGTATGTTAAACCACATCTCCCAAAACTACGGGAAACGTTTGGATGCCCCATAGCCGTTCTTCCCGTTCGAAATGAAGGATGGGATTTCACAATTATAAGAAATCCGCACCGTCGTCCCAAAAGCAAGTTAAAAAAAGTTGCCTAAAGTAGGCCACTTTGTTACAATCACACATATGGTTACAATTAACGTTCTCAACATTGAGGGTAAAGGCTCTCTTCCAATTCATGGAGATGGAAAAACTGAATCGTTCGCAGCAGGCTATGATGTTGTAGCCGTGGACGACCCAACAATTGTCGGCGAGATTGGCCGAGAATTGTCACTCGAAGATGGAACCAAGGTTCCGCTCTACAAAAGCATTCAATATCTTGAATACCACACGGCTCTCAAAGTCGCACCACAAAAAGACTCCACGGACTACCATCACCTTGACTTGCATCCTCGCTCGTCCGTCCGTAAATACAATCTTCTCCTCGCCAACAGCGTCGGTGTGATTGACAACGATTATCGTGGAGAAATCCTCGTGTCGTTTAAGTATGTCTTTCAACCCGAGGACTTCGTGATTGAATTCGACCCCGTGGAAGGCGGTGGATTCAAGCCCCAAAGCTTGCTCGCCGGAATCAACTGGTCAAAGATATATCGAAAGGGAGAAAAGATTGCCCAATTGATTGCCGAGAAGACCAATGAATGCAACTACGTCTTTGTCTCTGACTTGAATCAAACTGCCCGAGGCGAAGGTGGGCACGGTTCGACCGACCAATCAAAGGTTTTCAGCTTGCATCCCGGCGATGGAGCAAAGACTTTAAGCGACCTCTACACCGAAGCGGGAGGCGTTCCTATCAAGAAGCGTTATAGTGACGAAATGAAGGAACGAGAACGCATCGAAGGTGCCCCGAAGAAAGGCACGTTCATGCCACCCGCAGGAATCCACGAAAGAAAATCAAAATGAGCACTCCATACCAACCAATCGGAAACACCATCATTGTTGAAGAAATACCCGTCAGTAAAACCATTACCGTTCCAAGCGGATTTGTCTTTGGAACGTCCAAATGCACCGTTGTTGCCCTTGGTGATGGGGACAAAGTTCCTGCGTCTATTCATGTGGGCGATACTGTCATTGTTTCAGACAATGGTTTGTCGTTAGTTCTCGAAGGAAAACAACGCCTCGTTGATGCCGAGAGCATTTCCGCCAAAGTCGTCGAATCATGAAAAAAGTCGTTACACCGGGAGTTTTGGAAGAATCCAAATACTTCTGCGACCGCCACCCTGACCGAGAATGCTTCTCCGAAGTCAAAACGGCCAGTTGGTATGGTAGCGACTTTGATATGCGGGGGTGTGAATTCCATCTCTGCGACGAATGCTTGGAAGAGTTATACAAGCACTTCGAACAAACCTATAACGTCAAACCAAAAGACATAATCATATGAAAAAGGGAAAGTCAAATAAAATAACCAAGCTGCCCGATGGGTCTGCATTTTGTGTTGCCACTGTAATGTCGGAAGAAGAAGCCATGAAACTTCCACTCGAAAAGCGTCCCATTTGCTTCCGAATTTCCTCGCAAATGTATCACGATGTATTTGAAGCTATTGGAACGGCATCAATGACATTTAATGCGGACGCCGGAAACAAGGTGTTTAATTCCAAACTCGCATCCAAAATTGCAATTGACTTGTGTTTCAAAATTGCCCGGGAACTTGAATCCAAGAAATGTCCCGACTGTGGGTCTCCGAAGAGAAATTTAACCACTCCGAAAACCACGAAGAAAAACGTATAACAATGAGCAAACCCATCTGCATCCTACAAAGTCCTATTTGGACCCGTTCCGGTTATGGAGATTGGGCATTGGCTATTGCCAAGAGCCTTCTCCGCTACGGAAAATTCGACTTACACATTGCCCCAACTGTATGGGGGGCGTGTAGTCGAAAGAACTTGGAAGGTGAAATCCGAGACCCCGAAGGTAAAGAACTCCTTGGCCGTGTTCTGAAAGGGAACCTTAACCGCCAGCCAGAAGTATTCATTCAGATGACCATCCCGAATGAATTCACAAGCCCCGCCAAATGCAATATTGGGATGACTGCGGGTATCGAAACTACAGTTCCCCGTGCCGAATGGATTGAGGGGTTGAACCGAATGAATTACAACATCGTGTTGTCTCAACATGCCAAGGATGTATTCGTCGGAGCCAACTACACCAAGAAAAATCCAAACGGAACCACGGAACCATTGAAGTTGAAAACTCCGATGGACGTTCTCTTTTGGGGTGCTGATACCCGCATTTACAAAAAACTTCCCGCCGACCAAGTGTCTCTGACACTGGAAAGCGTTATGGGCGGGCCGAAGGGTATCAAGGAAGATTTCGCCTTCCTGTTTGTGGGCCAGTGGACCGCAGGCAATATGAATGCCGACCGCAAAGCCATCGGATGGCTTATCAAGACATTCTTGGAGACATTCAAGGATATGGATAATCCTCCCGCTCTTATCCTTAAGACAAGTGGAGCACAACTTTGCATAATGGACAAGTATGATTGTCTCAACAAAATCAACGATGTCACAATGATGGTTAAGACCAATCATCCCAAGGCCAAGTTGCCGAATGTTTATCTTCTTCACGGTGAGTTGACTGACGAGGAAATGAATGCTTTGTATAATCATTCAAAAGTCAAAGCGCACATTTCATTCACTCACGGTGAGGGATTTGGGCATCCCCTGTTGCTGGCAAGTCTCAGCGGAAAGCCTGTCATAACTCCTCGATGGAGTGGCCATCTCGACTTCCTCAACCCCAACTATGCAACATTCTTCGATGGAAAGCTGTCTCCCCTTCCGGGCGAATCTCTGAACGATTGGTTCATCAAAGAGGCGCAATGGTTTGATGTGGATTATGAGGCGGCTGGCCGTTTGATGAAGAATATCTTCTCCAATTACGATGAAAAGCTATTGGAAAAATATGAGAAGCTCCGTGCTGAAAACGCAGGGAAGTTCTCTCTTGAAGCTATGGATAAGGCATTCCATCCATTGCTCGACAAGTATGTTCCGAAATTTGCTGTGGAAGAGGAAGTTAAGCTTCCGAAGCTCAAGCGAATCTCAATGCCGACAGGAAAGGTTCTTTCTACTACGCCCGCCCCAACGGGTGATGGATGTAAAACAGGCAGTAACGTTCAAATGCCTGCGGGCGGATGCACTCAAGCCGACCTTTCGAGGCCGGGGACACAGGTGGAAACAAGTTTGACGAAAGGTAGTATGGAAGAACCCGCCAAGGACAATCGCTAATGTATGCCCACCATATCATATCTCGTCACATGCAGCACGGAGACGGACACCCTCCAAAGGCTGTTAAAAGCAATTAGCCCATCTAAATTGGCCACCGATGAAATTGTCGTTCTGATGGATTCGGCATTCGCAAACGAGGGGAATGAGACATACAACATCGTGGGAGCCTTCCATCACGGGGAAGGTTCTCGAATACTATCTCACCCACTCAACAAAGATTACGGGTCTCACAAGAACTACGGCATCGAGAATTGTTCGGGAGATTTCATCTTCCAAATTGATGGTGATGAAATGCCGCCCGAATCATTGTTAGGTGAAAACCTACGGTCATTGATTGACAGCAATCCTAACATCGAAGCCTACGCAGTCCCCCGAATCAATGCGTGGATTGGTCTGACTCCTGAACATGCCAAACAATGGGGATGGCCATTGGATATGTCCCCGACTTATCAACGGCTCCGTGTAGCGTGGCCCGACTATCAGTGGCGTATATTCAAGAACACTCCCACGATTCGTTTCAAGAACCGTCTCCACGAACGAATCGAAGGTTATAAGTCATACGCAGGGTTGCCCGCCGAAGAAGAATGGGCACTCTACCACGATAAGACCATCGAAACTCAAGTCAAAACTAACCTTCGTTACAACGAATGGTTTACAGCAGCGGAAAATGCGGGCGTATCCAACCCAAGAGCTTAATCATGATTACTTTTGAAGAATCAATCGAAAAGTCATACTCAGGAATGCAGACTTCCAATCTTTGGAAGCCGATGATAAAGTCTTACGACGATTGGTATCTTAACTTCAAAGGTGACAAGACAGTCCAGAAGATTCCCAAGATTCTTCATCAAATCTGGCTCGGGTCTCCATTCCCCGATAAATACAAACAACTCACCGACCTATGGAAAGAGATGCATCCTGATTGGACAGTGATGCTGTGGGACGAGAAAAAGATAGACGAGTTTGGCCTCGCCAATCGGTGGATGTATGAGAACATGAAGAATCCGAGTGCCAAATCGGACGTGGTTCGTTATGAAGTTGCTTACAGTTACGGCGGCGTCTATGTTGATACAGACTTCCTTCCCTGCAAAAGCTTCGATGATTTGCTTTATCTTGACTTGTTTTGTGGATTGGTAGGCTCCTATGATGGAAAGTTAGTCAATCCCGAGGATAATCTTGCTCCAAGTATTTTTGGATGTTCTCAAGGCAATAAGTTCATCGAAAAAATTATCCTCAAGATTGGACAAGAGAAGACAGTGCCCCGTTCCATCGGAGAAATTATGACAATCACCGGACCTGTTATGTTTTCTCGGGAATTGACCAAGAGCATACAGAACTATGAATTGTCGGCTATTTTCCCTCCGACATACTTCTACCCATTCCCGGGACAACAAAGGGAAACAATTCGTAATCTTAGTTTCGGGAATATGCGTGCGGCTATGAAACACTATACGTGCCCCGAGACCTATGCTATGCATTTGTGGTATTGTAGTTGGCAGAAACCAAATCTATTATGAACTTCATATGCGGAGACAAGTTTGTAGCAATCTCGGATTTCGTCTATACCATTCCCAACCCCGACGACTACTACAAACACCCCAACACCTTCTCAAAAGAAGCCGTAGAGACTTTTAACGGCATTCCCATCATCTATACCCTTACGGGCAACGCCAAGTCCCTGTTTGCCGAGTTGGCCAGCGTCAACAAAAAGGTTGTCGTCATTACCCATAGTGCCGATGTAGCTGCCGACAAGAACCTTTACGGTTTACTCCCGAGCAACGTCGTTAAATGGTTTTCACAGAATGTCACGTTCCCCGGCGACCGAGTTCACGGAATTCCTATCGGAATTGAAAATGCCCAACGCTTTGAGTTCCATCACATTAAGAAAGCGGAAAAACTTCTTGCCAAGATGCAAGAAGACAAGATATACAAAAATCTGGTCTATCTAAATTGTAGCGTATGGACCAATCAAAAAGAGCGGACTCCATTGTATTGGAAACTCGGAGGAAAGCCGTGGGCAACGGTTGTTCAAGCCGCAAACATTTTCGACTTTGATGGATTCATCAATAATATCCACGGACATAAGTTTGTAGCCTGCCCGTCAGGTAATGGAGTTGATACTCATAGGACATGGGAAACCCTTTATCTCGATAGCATTCCGATTGAAAAAATTGCTCCCCACAATTCGTATTGGAGAGACCTCCCAATCTGTTTTGTTGAAAATTGGGACAAACTCGACGAGGATTTTCTCCACGCCGAATATGCCCGAATTATGAGTAAGGAATGGAACTTGGAAAAACTTGAATTCCCATATTGGAAAACCCTAATCAAATCTTACACCATATGAACGCACCCAAATGGCACGAACTTACCCAAGAACAGCAATTGGCGTATCTTCTGAACGGAAGAGTCAAACTGGAAGATTGGTATATTGATGAGAAAGAGAAACGGAATCAAGACCCGTATTCCATTGATGAATATCGCACCCGAATCAAGAACCGTGGCACCAATTACTATGGTCAAACCGATACGTGGCTTTATGAAGCCCTCGAACTCTGTCCCATCAATGGTCTTAACGTAGCCATAATGGGGTCAACGCAGCCGTGGTATGAGAGTATAGTATTGGAGTTTGGTGGAAAGCCAACCACCATTGAATACAATCTTCCCAGGTATAACCATCCCGAAATCGAAGAGATTTCTGTCCAAGACTATTGGAAGAATCCCCGACAATTCGATGTGGCGTTTTCCATCTCATCGTTTGAACACGATGGGCTTGGGCGTTATGGAGACCCACTCAATCCAAACGGAGACCTTCGGGCTATGAAGGAAATGAAGACGATTTTGAAGAAGGGTGGTATTCTGTTCCTCGCCGTTCCTACAGGAGTGGATAAAGTCGTATGGAATGCCCACCGCATCTATGGGAAGGTTCGTTTCCCAATGCTTATCGAAGGATGGCAGCTTGAGGGCTGTGTGGGTATGGAAGAGTCTCTTATGAACCGAGACACGGGTAATGCAGGAGTCTATCAACCAATTTCAGTATTGCGTAACATATGAAAACATGCAGAGTATGTAAAATTCCAAAACCAAACTCTGAGTTTAATAAATCGAGTCGAGACAGACAACAATCTTTGTGTAAAAAATGTCAGTCGGAATATGGAAAAGAGTGGCGAAAGAAAAATAGGGATAAAAACCGAGGATATTGCAAAAAGTATTATAGCGGAAACAAACACAAATGGAGAGCACGATTCTATCAATCCAAATACGGAATGACAATTCAGGAAATTGATGAACTGCTCAAATCGCAAAACGGAATCTGTCCAATTTGCCGAACGGCATTCAAAAACACAAAACTCATGAGCCTTGACCACGACCATACCACAGGAAAACTGAGAGAAATCCTTTGTAATAAATGTAATACTGCATTGGGTCTGTTAGATGAAAAAATAGACCGATTTGAACGGGCAATTCAATACATTAACAAATGGAACACAATATGCGTTCAGCATTCTTAACCGAAATGGGATTTGAAGGAAAGATTCCCGCAAATCATAACAACATGCGAACCGAATTTGCATGGATGCACGCTTTGCAGGCAGACCATTTCAATATTCACAACTATACTCAGGTCAAGGACTATGATATTGTCTTCATCATATTCCCCAAAGCTACGGTCAAGTTGAATACTGTGGGATTGGAAATGACTACACCGGGAGCCGATAAGGACATCGGAATCTATACTCATCCCATCATCGAATGTTTGAAAACCAATAATAATCGGAAAGTATGCGCCGTGCAAGAAGGACCGGCGTGGTTCTTCAACGAGTATGACTTGGTAACACAATTCAACTTCTATAATTTGCTTGCGGAATGTGACATCATCTTCGCCCACAACGAGTATGATTGTCATTTTTACAAAGGATTGTTCCCACAAACTCGGGTCAAACCAATTCCAACCTTGATGATAGTCAATAACGATACCTGCCCGTATCACGCCACGCCCGAGGCCAAGGCTATCATTGGAGGCAACTTCTGCCACTGGTATGGCGGATTTCAGAGCTACGTCGTTGCAACCGAGTTTCAATGCCCAATTTATGTCCCTGCCTCACACTGCAAACGTAAAGGCGAAGAGCAAGTGCCAAATCTCCATCACTTGCCGTGGGTTTTTTGGACTAAATGGATGGAACAGTTATCCACGTTTAAGTATGCCGTGAACCTAATGCCTACTGTGGCGGCGGGGACATTCAGTGCTAATTGTGCCTATTATGGCATCCCTTGCATCGGCAATGAGAAGGTAGATACCCAAATGACATTCTTCCCCGAGTTGAGTGTAGATGTCAACGATGTTCACTCTGCCCGAGTGATGGCTCTTAACCTTCGAGAGAACAAAGAATTTTACGAACAAGCATCACACCACGCCAAGAAGAAATTTGCCCTCAGCGTCCACGGCAATGTCGAAGAATGGCTCAAAAAAATGAATGACTCCATCTATGGATAACAGGTTTATCATCGTAGTCGTCAGTTACAACAACGAGCAATGGATTGAGACCTGTCTCTCGTCCATCTATGCTCAGGATTACTCCAATTACAAAATCGTGTTCTTCGACAATCTATCGAGCGACCGAACTATGGATATTATTCATAACAGCCATAGCAGTCACCCCAAGTTCGTTGGGTGTCATTGGAATGAGAAAATCTACAAAACAGGATTTTTCCACAAGCTTGAAAGCGTCGTTGACATCAATGATAATGACATCATAGTTTTCTTGGATGGCGACGATATGTTCCATTGCGAAAACGTATTGTCCTACCTCAACGCCGTTTACAATGGCACGAACTGTTGGATGACATATGGGGGGATGACTGTATGGACGGGTGGTGATAACTTTGTGGCCCCATATCCACAGAACTCCGAAATTCCCGAAGAAGTCAAGCGGAACAAACTGTATCGAAAAGACGTATGGCGAACTTCTCACCTGAAATCCGTTCGTGGATTCCTGTGGAAGAAACTCAACAAGGAAGACTTGCGGCCCACAGGGAAATTCACAATTTGCACCGATGACCTTATCATCATGTTTGGAATGTTGGAAATGTGCCCGCCCGACAAGATTTATCGGCTCACCGAAGATGTGTATAGGTTCAATGGTTCTCCTGAGAACAATGTTCGTCGTGAGACCATCCACAAGGATGTTCAGCCTAACACTCCCGAGATTAAGCATATCGAAAACCTCATTCGTAACAAGAAGCCATATGATACTCTCCCAATCGTATGTCCGATGTTAGCAGGGGGATTGGGCAATCAAATGTTTGAAGTTGCGGCTGCTGCCTCATTGGCCAAGGATAACAACGCCGTGTTGGTCATTAACCCGAACGAACACATTCTTCCAAATCAAGGACGCAACATTAACAACTACACTAACAACATATTCAGTCGTATTGTTCTTGATACTAATCCTCCACTTCAAACCCAAATCACGGTTGATGAATGTTACTACAAACCAATAACATTCGTGCCCAACGTCAAACTCCGTGGCCATTTTCAGTCCTACAAGTATTTCGACCACAACAAGGAATACATTCAGAAACTATTCCTTCCCGAGCACCGAGAAACACATGAAATTACCGCTGTGCAGGTAAGACGGGGTGATTATGTCAAATTTCCCGACCATCATCCACTCTTGCCCGCCGAATATTATGTTAAAGCGGTAAAAATGGCTGGTTGCCGAGCCATTGCCGTATTCAGTGATGACATCCAATGGTGCCGAGATAATCTCCACTTTGAGGATGTAGATAACATTCAATATATGGGTCGTGATGATGATTGGTCGGAACTTTATAAAATCTCCGAGTGCAAAAACATTGTCATGTCCAATAGCAGTTTTGGATGGTGGGCAGCATACTTAAAAACAAGCCCCGGGCAGATTTTCTGCCCCAATCCGTGGTTCGGTCGAGTGCCCCTTCAACAAGGGTTCAAGATTGAGGATTTGGTTCCACCACAATGGACAGTTATAAACATATGAGCCGAGTTACATACCATACCGTCGAGAAACGAAGTGATTACGTCGAACAGACACCGCCCCGTGAGGATACGTGGGCTTGGATTTCAGGCAACGGGGGTGAAGTCCACGTCTTCGAAGATACTCTCATCCCCGAGCATACCAAGTTCCAAGGAAAGAAAGTAGCGTGCGTTACCGAATCCCCGGCCATCTATGATTATTGTAAGGCGGGACACTCGTGGGTATTTCACCCGTATGAATGGCTCAAGGACAATCACCAGCATTTTGATGTCATTATGAGTCCAATGACATTCCTCAAAGACCTTGTGGGAGACCGTTATTGGTGGACTCCTGCCGGTGGAAACCGAATTCGTCCCGAGGATTATGGTATGTGGGAAAAGCAACGCCTTCTCTCCATCGTCGCTTCCAACAAACAATGGACAACGGGCCATAAACTCCGTCATCAGATAGTCCAAAAATACGGGGACCGGATTGACAAGTATGGTCGAGGGTTCAATGACATCGTGGACACCTATGATTCTCAAAGAATGGGCAAAATCCTTGCCTTGGGGCCATACTATTACTCTTTTGCCATCATGAATGCCGACTATGATGATTACTTCACAGAAATCTTGACAGACGTGCTTGCAACTGCTACAATTCCGCTGTTTTGGGGGACAAAGAACATCGGGAAATATTTTAACACCGATGGCATCATTCAGTTCCGAACAATGGAGGAGTTGGATATTCTTTTGCCGACACTGACGCCTGAGTTGTATCAGTCCAAGATGCCCGCCATCTTGGAGAACGTGGAAAAGGCAAAAGCATACAATACTCGGTTTGACTGGATTTACGACAATTACCGGGAGAAACTCGAATCACTATGAAATATACCATCTTAGGCTCGGAAGGACAAATTGGGAAACATCTTACCCACTACTTACGTTCACTTGGCCACACAGTCACAGAGTTCGACATCAAGGCTGCACCGTTTCAAGACCTTCGGATTGATTACGCTGTGGACTCCTATCTTGAGGACTCCGACTTTGTATTCTTTTTGGCGTTTGATGTTGGTGGTTCTCAATACCTGAAAAAGTATCAATCCACCTTCGACTTCGTGGATAACAACGTCCGTATAATGACCAATACCTTTCGTGCATTGAAGGACTTGAACAAGCCATTCATTTTCGCTTCCACTCAAATGTCCAATATGCACTTCTCAAGCTATGGAACATTGAAATCGGTTGGGGAACACTATTGCAAAGTCTTGAATAGTCCCATCGTTAAGTTCTGGAACGTCTATGGCGTGGAGACTGACCCCGAGAAAACTCACGTTATTACTGACTTCGTGAAGATGGGCCTGCAAGGGCGAATCACTATGAAAACGAGAGGCAACGAGGAGCGTCAATTCCTTTATGCCGTGGATTGTTGCGATGCTCTCTATACCCTATCACAACAATATGAAAAGTTGTCCCGCCTGTTTGAATACCATGTGACAACTTTCGAATGGGTTAAGATTAGTGAAATTGCCGAGATTATTGCCAACCAATGCGGGGGAGCAACCATCGTCCCATCCCCCGAAGAAGATACAGTTCAGGGCGGGCAACGTAACGAGCCTGACAACTTTATCCTCAACCAAGGCATATGGCAACCGAAGACGACCATTGCACAAGGCATTTCAAGAATCGTCGCCTATGAAAAGATGAGGCTCGATGAAGCTGGTAAGAATCAAAATCCATAATGCAAGCCACCAAAGAAAACATCCTAAGTCTTGTAGCTGAATACATCAGCGAAAAGCACAAGGCCAAGACGTGGACCCCCGGCAAGGATTGGGTCCAATATGCCGGTCCACATTTCGACTCAACGGAGTATGTCGCAGCGGTGAGAACATTGCTGAACGAGTGGCTCGTCTTGGGAGAAAATGCTATGTTGTTCGAGCGACTATTTCCACGGCTTCTCGGAAAGACACACGGCATCGTGGTGAACAGTGGGTCAAGTGCCAACCTTATCATGATGGCGGCAATGCGGGGGAAGAATGCAAAGGTTATTGTCCCCGTGGCAGGGTTTCCTACAACGGTCAACCCCATCATCCAATTGGGCCATACGCCTGTGTTTGTTGATATTGAGTTGGATACACTCAACCTTAACCTCGACCAAGTAGAGGATGCTGCAAAGTCAAGCAATTTCATTACTTTTGCTCACGTTCTCGGGAATCCCCCGAACATGGATAGGGTGATGGAAATCGTAAAAGACAACAATTTAACGTTATTGGAAGACTGTTGCGATGCCCTTGGGTCAACCTATAACGGTAAACCGTTGGGCAGCTTTGGGCGATTTTCCACCTGTTCTTTCTACCCCGCCCACCACATTACAATGGGTGAAGGTGGATTTGTTGCGTGCAACGATGCAAGCGACGAGAAACTTATTCGAAGCTTCCGTGAATGGGGCCGTGGCTGCTATTGTGTCGGTAAGAAAGCCAACCTATCAACCAAAGGCACCTGTGGATGCCGTTTCAAGGAATGGTTGCCATCACTACCGGGAGAAATCTTCGACCACAAGTATGTATATGAAACCATCGGCTACAATTTGAAGCCCATTGAACTACAATGCTCGATGGGTCTTGCACAGATTGGTAAGCTTCCCGAAATCACTGAAAAGCGTAAAGCTAACCACACCCATTTGATGGAAATCTTCACTCCCTACGAAGAATTCTTTCACTTTCATAAGGCCACTCCGAACTCCAATCCTTGTTGGTTTGCTTTTCCATTAACTGTTCGAGACAGAGCACCGTTCAAGCGTTCCGAGTTCACTCGCTATATGGAAGAGCACAAGATTCAAACCCGCAATTACTTTGGTGGTAACTTGATGCTTCAACCAGCATACCAACAGACAGAGTGGGAAAACTACAACCATTCATATACCGTCCTTGGGAACAATGGTGATATTGCGAAGAACCGATTTCCCGTAGCGACCAAAGTAACAACTGACACTCTCTTCTTAGGAACAAGCCCCGTCATTACCTCAGAGCAACTGGACTACGTAGAAGAGACAGTCCAAAACTTCTTCAAGCAATATGGCAATCTTCCGAGTAAAGCATAATAACTTCGAGCAAACCTTCACGTCTGAAAAGATAGACACGCTCGAAACCAATGAGTGGGAAGACGCTTCACGTCTCGATGAACAAGGGTGGGGCAATCGCTATGATTATGAAGCCCAATTGATACGAGAGGTTATCACCGAGAACAAAGTGAAGACCATTTTGGAAATTGGGTCAGGTCCGGGAGTTCTAAGTCAGAAGATTCAACAACTGTTACCCGAACCAGTAACCTATCATCTGGTGGACAAACCGTTCGCCAAGAAATACTTCGACGAACATAAGTTTGAAGGCAAGTTCTTTGTCAAGGACATCTCTATGGATATGGACCCAGAAGGGTTGCTTCCCAAGTATGACTTGATTATCATCAACGATACTTTGGAGCATTTGATTGCACCATCCAATGTCGTAAAGCGTATGCGTGACCTTATGGGACCGGAATCAACGCTGTTTGTCAGCGTCCCGAATTGGCGTATGGCTCATCAATTCTTATACCGAGGATTGTGGGACTATGACAACTTCATCTATTTCATGTATATCCACGGATTCGAAATGGAATCTGTCTATCCGTCTTGTCTGCAAACTCCCGACTATCCCAAAACCGATACCGAGGAAAGTATGCCCGACGAACTCCGTCGAAGCTGGAATTGGTATTTTGTAATGAAAAGGAAAAAACAATGAGTGGCGAAGACTTTCTCTCCAACATAAAATTTGGCCTCATTGCCGTTGCTGGTGATGACCCCGAAAAAAGAATGCTTTCCATTCTTCATTTTTGCGGGTATCCAAGCCCCCCGAACGAAACTGATAAGAAACTTCTCGAAATGGAACTAAATACCGACCCCGAGTTTGGATTGGTGGGGCGCATTAATAAGGATGTCTTCATCATCGAAGCCCCCGAGGATATTGTGACCATGTTCAAAACTCCCAACGAAAACCACCAAGTCAGAATTGATTAACATGAGCTTGACCGTATATGTCACGGGATGTCTTGGCTTCATTGGAGCCTATGTAACCGAAGCCTGTCTCCAAGAAGGATGGCACGTCATTGGCGTGGATAAGATGACTTATGCCTCACAGCCTGAGAAGTTAGCCCACTTTCTGTCCTTTGGGTCAAACAATTTCAAGTTCATCAAGTCTGACATCAATAACCTCGACCGACTGTATGATTGTGATTATGTAATCAATACCGCAGCCGAAACACACGTTGATAACTCCATTGTGAGTAGCAAGGAATTCCTCCACTCCAATGTCAATGGTGTCCATCACTTGCTTGAACTGGTCAGGAGTAAGGAACGCTATCGTATGCCTACGCTTCTCCATTTCAGCACCGATGAAGTGTATGGAGACATCGCCGAAGGCTCCCATAAGGAAACCGACCTTCTCAAGCCGTCCAATCCTTACTCAGCAACCAAGGCTGCGGCTGATATGTTGATTCTAGCATGGAACCGAACGTTCAAGGTTCCCTATATCATACTTCGTCCAACGAACAACTATGGTATCGGCCAATACCCTGAGAAACTTATTCCGAAGACGTGCAAACTCGTTCAGATGGGTAAAAAGATTCCATTACATAACAACGGAACTCCCAAACGAGTATGGCTCCACGCCAAAGATACTGCGGATGCAGTCGTTCATATTATCAAGAGCGGAGTTCAAAACGACATCTTCAACATCAGTGGAAATATCGAAGTTTCAAACATTGATATGGTGAGGAAGATTCTCAATATCACTTATTGGGAAAAAGCAATGGAACAGAAATATCCAAATGTCGAGGCATTCTGTGATTTCTCCTACCACCGTGATGGACAGGATGTCCGTTATAGTCTTGATGACAGCAAGCTTCGGGCAATGGGATGGGACAACAAATGCAAGCTTGACATGGAGCTACCTGCTGTGGTAGCATACTACCGAGACAAGTTTGTATGGTAACAAAAGAAGAACTCATCGCCTTCGAGGAAGATATTGCCAACTGTTTCAACACGAAACAGATACATGCCCCCATTCACCTTTACCACGGCAATGAGGACCATATGATGAGGGTCTTTGAAAACGTCAAGCCCAACGATTGGGTTTGCTGCACTTGGAGGAATCATTATCAATGCCTTCTCAAAGGAGTTCCAAAAGAAGAACTCAAGCGAGACATCCTGAATGGCAAGTCAATGGTAATGACGAATCTTCCCTACCGCATCATATGCAGTTCCATTGTTGGTGGCATCCCGTCTATTGCCACGGGCATTGCGTGGGCCGAGAAACTCAAAGGGGAAGGCAACCGAGTATGGTGTTTTGTTGGAGATATGTCTGCCGCCACAGGGGCGTGGAGTGAAGCCCATCGGTATAGTTTAGCCAATGACCTTCCCATTACCTTCGTTATCGAAGACAATGAAAAATCAGTTGAGACCCCAACAAACAAGATGTGGGGTAAATGGCATCCATCAATCGAGTTTTCCAAGGGCGGTATTCCAGATAACGATGATAACCCTATAGTATCATTTTATCCGTCTGACAAAGTTGTTTACTACCGCTACGAAAACAAAAAGTTTCCGCACGCCGGGGCCGGAATGCGGGTCCAGTTCTAAAAAATATATGGATTTTACTTCAAAATCATAATATTTATTTGTATATGGAACCACCACTCAAAAAATGTAGCCAATGTCAAATCGAAAAACACATCAATGAATATTATAAAGACAATTCGACTGAGGATAAATTGTTTTATGTATGCAAACAATGTTGCTCCGAAAACTCAAAGCGTAGAAAAAGCAAGAATGAAAATCTTAAAATAGATTTTTCCATACAAAAAACATGTTCTCAATGTCATACTCAAAAATCAGCATCATGTTACTGCCGAGATGTTTATTCGACCGATGGATTATGCCCAAGATGTAAAGAATGCGAGTGCAAAAAACAAAAGGCTGTTCGAGATAAAAACCGAGAAAAAAACAAAAGGCTCGATTGGGATGGAACTAAAGAATGTTCTCGATGCCATAATATAAAACCAAAAACAATGTTCTACTCGGGAAGGAGCCAAACCGACGGACTATCATCATATTGTAAACCTTGTTCAAAAATCATAAAAACAAACTATTTGAAACAAGACTTGCGACGATTTTTATTAAGTAGTGCCAAATACCGAGCAAAAAAGAAACATCTTCCATTTTCATTAACAAAAGAAGATATTATAATACCCAAAAAATGCCCGATTTTCAACATCCCGCTCCATTATTCTGAAGGTGGAAAAACCGACAATTCACCGACCATAGATAGAATAAATAATTCGAATGGATACACTAAAGAAAATATTGTAGTCATATCATATAAAGCAAACCGAATTAAAAATAATGCAACAATAGATGAATTGCGAAAACTCTCCGAGTTTTATATGAGAGCAGCCAAACAATCAAATGTCATACTATAAAGAAATTCAGCGGGCAATGTCGCTCTTGGTTACGCATCCCAAAGCCATGTTCGTGGGGCAAGCTGTCAGATACCCCGGCACGGGCATGTATGATTCATTGACTCATATTCCCGACGAAAAGAAATATGAGTTCCCCGTGGCCGAAAACCTTCAAATGGGGGTTTGCACGGGCTTGGCAATTGGCGGGTATCTTCCCATTGCCATCTATCCCCGATGGAATTTCCTACTTTCTGCCACAGACCAAATCGTCAATCATCTTGATGCGTTGCCGGGGATGTCGAATGGCGAAGTGATTCCAAAAGTTATCATTCGAGTAGCCATTGGTAGCGAATATCCCGTGGACCCTCAGAACCAGCATAAGGGAGACTTTACGGATGCGTTTAAGTCTATGTGTCGCAGCACTCGAATCATTCGTCTTGACGAGGCGGAAGACATATATCCCGAGTATCAGAATGCACTCGCCAGCCAGTTTAGCACCATTTTAGTGGAAAGTGCCGATTTCTGTAAAACAAAATGAAATACCCAGACCTTACAGGATATAAATGCGGAAAATTAACGGTCGTATCCAAGGGGCATTCATTTGCTGCTGGACGGTATTGGAAATGTAAATGTGAATGTGGTAATGTTAGATTTTATACAAGACAAAACATCTTAAAAGGAACACTTCGCTCATGTGGATGTTTTAAAGCCAATTGTAAAGGAAAATTTCATAAAAATTGGAAGGGACGGGGAGATATAGGTGCCGCAGTTGTAACAAAAATAAAAGTCCAAGCACTCCGAAGACACATAAAATTTTCAGTTTCAATGGATTATCTATCAAAACTATTCGAATTACAAAAAAGTTGTTGTAAATTGTCAGGACTTCCCATTCATATGCCATCTTCTTCCTATGATATTGGACACGGCGGCGGCACGGCATCACTCGATAGAATTGATAGTTCAAAAGGTTACGTCGTCGGAAATGTGCAATGGGTTCATAAAGATATTAACATGATGAAACAGGAATTTTCACAAAGTCATTTTATTGACTTGTGTAGAATTATAGCAAAAAATAATGAGTAAAATACTTATCACTGGTGGGTCGGGGTATATTGGTCGAAACCTTCGACGATTGCTCGCTGACCACTCCATCTCTGCTCCATCCCATTCCGAGCTTGATTTGCTTGACCGTGACAAACTTGACGAATATCTTCGTTATGGGCAGTTTGACGCCGTTATTCATGCCGCAGGGAAAGGGGCCATAAAGGGGACAACGGAGACGTGGGAAGACATATATGTTCCCAATATCCTGATGTATGAAAATCTCGATGGCTGTTTAGGATGGCAAGGCACCCCTCTAATAATCTTCGGGTCCGGTGCCGAATTTGACCGACGCAGCCCCGTTCGTGACGAATATGCTTCCTCCATACTTTTCAATTTCCCCATAGACCCGTATGGGTTGTCCAAGAACATAATAGCCCGTAGGGCCATTACATATGGAAAGAATACATGGATATTGAGATTATTTGGTTGTTTCAACTATGACGAGGACGGCACACGGTTCATCAAAAACTGCATTACAAGCATCAAATTGAATTGCCCGATTATCATCAACCAAGATAAGAAGATGGACTTTTTCTTTATGGATGATATTGTTCCTGTCATCGAACGTATTTTCGCCGACATCAACAACAAGCATTGGCCCGAGGAAATGAAGCTCCCAAAAAACATCAATCTGACTTACGTGCAGAAATATACGCTCCTCGAAATTGCTAAAATCGTTGCCTTCGAAATGAAAAAGCCCGACCATACAATCATCATTGCCAAAGATGGAATGGGAATGGAATACACCGGCTCAGGAGACTTCTTATTCAGGAATGGAATTCCACTAATCGGATTGCACCGTGGGATTCGCCGAACTATCAGTGAACTAACATGAGCATTACTTTCTGCATCAACACGTCCCGAAATGAAAAGGCATACATTGAATTGCTTTTGACATCTCTATTGAATGGCATTGATGTCATGAAGCACGATGTCCTCGTCTTTGTAGATTCCGATAACCAAGGAACGACAGAGATGTTATTGGCTAACAAATGTAACTTCCCCAACCTGACTATCATCAAAAACAACGGAGACCCCGTTGGCTATGCGGGAAACATCAACTATATGTTTTCCAAGGCCAAGACGGAAATCGTATCGTATCTCCAATCCGATATGGTCGTGGGATTGGGTTATGATAAAAAGGTCGAGGCCCACCTGACCGACAATCAAATTCTTTGTTCAACTCGTGTCGAGCCTCCACTCCATAGCAAATTTGATAACGGGGTGACTTACGTCCGAGATTTTGGAATCCTCCCCGACGAATTTCAATACGAAAATTTCCTCAAGTTTGCCGAGGCCAACAAAGACGATAAAAAGCTTACCAACTATTTCTTCGCCCCATTCACTCTCTATAAACACATATGGAATGATGTTGGAGGGCATGACGTAAGTTTCAAGAAATCACGAGAGGATAGCGATATTGCTCTTCGGCTTGCGTTGAAAGGCGTTGAGTTGAAACAATGTTGGGACGCTATGGTATATCATTTTACTTGCACCAGCAGCCGTGGCATTCAATGGTGGACTGCCGAGAATCAGGCAAAAGAAGTCGTTCGCCGACAGAATGACCAAATCGAATTGGACCGCTTTGTTAAGAAGTGGGGAGTATTTATCCATCCTTCAAGCCCCGGAGAAGTGGCAGGTTTCGCTAGTCAAAATCCTTCGGCCTTAGACAAGATTGTAGTCAAAAATCCACCCATTGATGAATCGAAGTTATCCTTCTTGTAATAGTTATTGGTATGATTATTATATGTCTCATTGCCTTAATACTGGTAGTGTGGTTTCGCACCGAGGCATGGATAGAATATACTCGCCTGTTTCATCTCAATTTTCTATCGCACTATAAGGACTTCGAAACCAAGAAGAAGGAGGATGTTATGCTCACATACATCCAATACTTGGCCAGATACCACGATTGCTTTTTCACCCGCCTCGTAACCTGCCCAATCTGTCAGTCCGTGTGGTGGGGAATTATCTTCGGCCTCTTTACAATTCCAATAATTATTCCGGTCTATATTATTGGGGGTCTTCTGTTATTCTTAATCATTGACCGACTATTGGGGTAATATGGTCATCCGAGAAAGCACAGAACTGACACAGGATTATGCTTTCGATGTTCGGTATCCTTGGACATTTAACCCGAATGCATCTCCTCGATATATTCATAGAAAAACAATAACCTATGATTCCGACCCTACAACTGAATTGGAAGAATGGAAAGAAGACGGGTGGGTGGTAGAAAAAACAGAAATCAACCATTATTACGGAGGCCCACACTACGAGGTTACATTGAAGTGTGACGCCGAGATTCCCGATGGAATCAGAACAGAAATTCCAATACCTTCGTCTGAGGAACTCCTTCGTCAAATATCAGAATTGTTCGAGGACAAATGGAATACTATTTAAGAGTATGGATATAAGAAACGTCACACAATTCGCCAACTTTGTTCAGAAGGGTGGTCTCACGGGGCTTGACATGTCATTACAGCAGGTTGTAATGTGCGTGGAGAATACCGCCAAGGCATGCAATTGCTGGAAGGCCGAAGACAAACGAAAGATGTATGACAACTGCACACTTATTTATATGAATGCAATTAGGACAGTTGTTCCGAGGTTCAAAAACGATTTCCTATCCAAGACGAACGACCGCCAGATTCAATTCTACCTCGACAACGGGTCTCTTATAGGGTTAGTTTGTCGTTAAATATCTCACTTTTCGTAAGTGACCCAGATAGTTATACTCATACAAATGAAAGGTATGATTATGACGAACGACAACGATTACAAGAATGTTTGGGGATATGTGCGTTGGAGCACGGAACCACAAGAAGAGGGCAATAGTGAACAACGTCAGTTGGACTCCATCAACAAGGCAGCAGATGCATTGGGAAGGACGCCAGTAAAAGTATTCTATGACCGAGGAATAAGTGCGGCGGAAGGAGCCAATCTGACCCAAGGATGGGCACAGTTGAAAGCGGTAATAGGGAAAGGCGATGTGATTTTAGTAGAACGCACCGACCGCATCTGTCGCCAGAAGTTGGGCGAGTTCTTGCCAGTCATCAAGGAGATAGTCAAGGACAAGGGTGCTTATATCAAACTCACTTCACCGAGCTATAATGGCATGGTGTTATCACGGGACAATTATGATAGTGATTGGAATATATTGGTAAGTAATAAGGTTGACTCCGAGGAGCAAATAAAAAGAACCGAACGCACGAGATTGGGAGTAGATACGATGAAAAAGAAGTTGCGTAGTGGGAAATGGGCAAAGGTAGCTAAGGTTCCGTGGTGGATAATATCTGACAAGGAAAAGCAATGTTACACTGTAGATGAAGAAAAAGCAAATGTGGTTAGAGACATTTTCGCCATGTATAATGCCGGAATAAGTGCCAGAAAAATAGTAGATAAACTCAACAAATATGGAAAAAAGGAATGGTTTACATCCACCGTATGGGGAATATTGACAAGTAAAGCGGTGCTCGGTTATTTTAATCGCTGTGAGGAGAATGTCTCACTCTATCCTCCCATCATAACTCCAGAAGTTTATTGGAGTGCTCAAGAGAAACGAAGGCATCGCAGATACACGGGGGCCGAAACCGATGACGTAAAAATAAACTTACTAAAGTCACTTGTCTATTGTGCTGAATGTGGAAGACCAATGGAGAAGATACGAGGGCGTGATTTTAGATATTGTCTAAAATGTAACAGGATACTCACGCCGAAAAAAGGAAGTCCACTCATTTGTAAAGGATGTGGAGAATTAGTAAGCAAAGAGTTAGGAAATATCAAGATGGTACGACCCGACTATTATTACTATCGTTGCAGTGGGTTCTCCAAGGCAAGCAATGGATGTAAGAGCGATGCTGTTCGAATAGACAGACTCGAAGAAAGTTTACGAATGTTGTTAAGTAAAAGTGAAATAATGATGAAGTTCATTACCACTGGTGTTACTCCAACGCCGTATAAACTGGACTCTTTGAAACTCCAATTGGCGGATGCTCGAAGGAAAGAAGAAAAATTGGCTCGCATTATTACAAATGATGATACTCCAAGTCAAGTGTTGTTGAAGTCCTTAAAGGAAGTGGAAGCGGAAGCGAGGAAGTTGTCTGTTGAGATAGACCATGAAGAGGCAACAATAAGGGCAGCGGCTCCAACCTTGGAGATGGTCAAGGACGCCGTGAACAGTAAATTACTTGATAAATGGGAAGATGCGGACTCCAGATTACAGATACGAGAACTACTTCGGTCTATCATAAAGAAAGTCATAATCAACAAGACAGAAAAATGGTATGAAGTATGGTTCAATGGCGAAATTGAAAATCCAATTAAGGTCGAATTGAAAACAAAAGAATATAAAATTGACGACGAAACTTTCCCATACGAGACGAAGAAATAATTTCCAGTATTTGAATGGTTATGAAATATTACGAATATGATGATTTCGGAATTATATGGGAATCAAACGAACCTCCTAAGAATGAAAATACGGATGGATTAAAACCACTTCCTCCATCTTGTATTCGATGGTTAGAAGAACTTGATAAAGAAGTTGAAAGATTAAATGAAGGAAATCACCGGGGCAACAAAATAAAAATTTATCCTGTTATATGTCCAAAACATGGAATAGAAGTTCTCAAATCTCCTCATCGTATTTACACGGGGTCTCGTTGCCATAAATGCTTCAACGAACTTAAACTAGGGAGTCATTTCAAACAAAAAAATCCACGAAAAACTTACGAAGAAATACGTAAAGAGGAACGTCAAAAATTTCTTGATGCAGAAGAATTAAAAAACAAGTTCATGCGTCTTCACATATCTCCGACCCCGAATCCTTCAACCCAAAATTAAAAGGACTTCAAGTCTTTTGGAAACTAATCATATAACCACAAAAAGGTAATTATGATTATATGCCAAAAACAACTAAAGTTCCTTCCGCATTCCCGGTCGAACTTGAACTCCACGATGATGGAAGTTTAATTCTCGTTGACGTTCAGGGTCTTCGTTATTCTGTAAGTCGTAAAGATGGGTCTCCTTTAACCAAGACGGATATTGATTTCATTGTCATAGAACGACTCTCGTACTGGTCAATTCACAAGAAATTTCGTTTAACTTCTGTTGTATGACCCCTCCAACCAACAGCGAGTTGGAATGTCTCGTAATACCCATTGAGATATTGAAACTCAAAGTCAGTGATACGACCAAAATCGTCTTGTCGTATATCTTCTTCCGCATGAAACTTGAAGGCAAGGTGTGGACTTTCAGTCAGGCCGATATAGTCAAGCACTTACATATACCTCAATCCAAAGTCAGCCGAATTCTCAATGCTCTCATTACAGCAGGAGTGCTTACCAAACTTCCCCGAATGGGAAAAGTGGGCTACGTCCCATTGAAACTAAATAGAGAGAAACTACTTGAATATCTAAAACGAATATCCATTATGGATATTCATTCCACGACATTCGATATGCATATCGAACACTAAAATAAAGAATATACAAGAACGAACGTAGTGAGTTCTTTTATATTCTTCTTACAGGAGAAACTTGAAACCTATGCCAAGACCAAGCAAAAACAAAATCACAAGCCCGTCGGAGCAATCACAATCCCCTCCTTCGTCGGGGATGGTGATGGCTCCTATCATCAACATGTTCCCGACCCTTGACCCTAATTCAAGGTTCTGTAGGGAGTTCCATTATTACTTGCCATGTGTTAAACATTGTCTTGATACAATAGCATCAAGGTGGGCTACTCAATACCCCAAGCATCAATACGATGAGATGGCATCAAGATTGTGTAAGAAAGTAGGTAATCATTCACTGCTCCATACTTTTACTCAAACCGATGATATTATTATTAGGAGTTGGGCCAAACAGATTGAAGACGAAGTGCTATCGGGTTCCGCCCCAGTCAGTAGTGAGGATAATAACTTCTAAATGCACCATCTCAATCCATCTTCCATTGTATGGAATAACCTCACCGGAGAGCCTTTGTTCTCCAAACGGTATAATGTGACCCACAAACGTTGGAATCGGTTTGTAGAGGCAATGGGACGCCGCAGCAAGGGTAATTGGAAGTTGGCTCGGAGGATGTTGACTTGGAAGAGGGGAGAAAAGCCCATGTATGTCACCCCGAGGTTGAAGAAGACCTATAACCGACGACATTTCTATAATTGGAGTCGAGAATATATTGAAGATACCATCGCTGACATCCGAATGTCTGAATCAGTTCCCATTACCAAAGCAAGATTGGCTCTTCGATGGAATGTTTGTTGGAGGACTGTGCATAGACAGTTAACCAAATTCAAAGTCAGTCTTGATTACAATCCTCAGAAGCCGCTCAATTTGTATAGTGCCCCACCACCATCTCCAATCTACAAGAGCGGTCAGCGTCGAATGTCTGACGGATGGTGAAAATGGGAAATGTCAACGGGATAATGCAATGGGAATCCGCAGAACGACCTCATTTAAGTTAAATCCAGTATCTTTATCAATGCCCGGGTATTTAGCATCAATCAGTTCTTGGATTGTTCCGAGTCGTTCACCCCCGCATTTTTGATAAAATTTGTCAGCATTATCGGTAAACACGAAGAGCCATTTGATAGTGGGAAATTCTTTGTTTATTTCTTTGATGGTCGCATCAAATACCAATTTCCCATATCCTTGTCGTTGGTATTGTTTTCGGATTCCAAACCACCCGAGCCATATCCTATCAAGGTTAAATGGAGGCCATAAATACCATCCGGTCACTCCAAGTGGTTCTAATGGATATTTATCAGCGAAATAGGCAACTCGTTGTTCCCACACATCAGGCTGTCCATTCTCTCCAATAAATGCCGGATTCCTTCGTGGTTCCAATAGTCCAACGTATCTACCGTATGACCCTAATGCCTGTTCGTTATCCTCCAAATTTCCGAAACTTACATCTTTGACAATGGGAGCGTAGTCGGTTATAGACACTGGTTCGATAAGTTTGATGTTCATAATTTTGTCTTTGTGTTAATCTAAATTTTGCCCCGTATATTTTGAGGGGTAGAGAACCAATTCGACTTCGTAGATTTCCATGTTCAGAAGGCCACCCAAAAGTGGGGAATCTTCCTCATAGGGTTAATTTGCCGGTAATCGGCCTTGGAAGCTTGAAATATTTCGTTTGGTTCAATGTGTCCCAAACAATCTCTTTGAGTTTCTGATTCTTGATAGCCGCCGAGGTTGTAGATTCTTTTTGGTTCTCCCATTCGAGTTTGACATCAGCCACGGCTTCAACCAAGGGGTCTTGCTTGGCCTCTTCCTCGTTCGGAGCGTCATCATAGACCTTTGTAGCGCATTCGTCGCTACCATCCTGCCCACAGCGTCTCCATTCGGTCTTCCATCGCTTTATATGAACGACTGAACCATCCCACTTGTCGTGAATCCATTTGGCCTCATTGGGGAATCGAACGTCTGACACGAGGGCTACGAGGTTATCGTGGCTCTCTCCATGAGCAATATAGTCATCGCAAATTTCAGATAACTGAGCATCCACAGCATCAACCCAATACAATCCGCTTGGGCTTTCATAACGTCGTTGACACCCCCACCACACCAAGAGAGGACGAATAAGGGTCTTGGCCGCAGTATCGTCCGGCTTGACTGACGCCGCAAACTTATTGGCCTTGAGCATGGCTTCAGTCTCTTCCTTCAGCTTGTCGGCAAAAGCAACTCGCATTGGCCGATAGTCATTGGCTTTCAAAATGTCAATTGCAATTCCGACAAAGGTGTCTTTGCCAGCACGAGCAAATCCTGCGACTCCGATTACTTTCATATGTTTTTGACTCCTATGTATTTTTCAACAATGTATTTCGAGAACGAGCGGTATAAAAATTGGACGCATAATTATAAACTATATTCTTACCACAATCAGGGCACACTCTGACCCAAATTTTTGGAGGCATAATATTTTTGCATACGGGCAATGTTAACTTGTCGTTTATTTCGATAATACCATTCACGCCTCCATCGTCTTTCGGCATCAATTCTTGCTTGCTCAGTCTCATATTTTTTTTTACGTCCCATAAAGGACTCCTTTCATAAGATAAATATAATACTCCAAGCAAAAACCTCCAACAAAATAACTATTCATCATCTTTTTCATCAAATAAAGATTCTATTTCAGGTTCCGAGAGTCCAAAAGACCGGCATATGTTAACCAATTCACCCTGTCCTTCCTCGGACCTCAAGAGAAGATTGATGTAATCGTTGGCCTCGAATTTTGATACTTTAAACCGTTGAGAAACATACCCCAACAATTCCTTGTTGTGCTTCATCTTCTTGGTTTTGACCCACGGATAAAATCGAAAATCCTGGGGCACCAATGCAATGAGCAATTGATAGAACTGCGGGGATGGTATCTTATCAAAAAGCTGGTAGAGTTGAGCTATTTCTTCCACGATGGCCGCATCCATCGAAAGTGCCCGTAGAATCATGAAATGACTAAACGTCTTTCGGTCATCTTCCGACAGATTGTTATAGTAATTCGGGTCTTTGACTTGCCGAATTTGCTTAACGTGGTCGAACAGACTCTTTCGCTTGGGGAGCGATTCGTCCTTGGTGGTTTTCTTTTTTGGCATGGAATTCACGAAACAATTTCTTCAAGTCCTCTTGAAGAGTTTCTTCGTTTTTCTTTATGGTGTCAAACCATCCAATCATTATTGCTTGGTTCTCTTCCATTTTTTGTATCTTTATGCTAAGAGCATAAACTACCCACCCCAATAAAATGAGTCCGAGATACAACGTGATTATGGCAAATGCAGTCATTGGCTTGTTGGAGGGTTGGGTTTCACAAAGTTATCTGGAATCTTCGGCTTCTTCCACGGCTTGAAATCCTTGTTATAGGTCTTACCGTGAGACTTCGGTCGAAATGGTTTATCTCTACGATACGTGCGGCCCATAGTTATGCTTATTTATGTATTTCTTCAAATCTCCAAATCTCCAACTTTAACGACTTTGGTCGAACTGTCTGCTATAAGTATAGCCTTCTCGGATTGATTCGATTTGTCCATTTCATAGCAAACAGTATATCAGACATCCATTCGCCGCACAACTTATTTTAATCTAACATTTCCAACATTTTTTCGTAATAATCTATTTCATAATATATTTATCTATATGGGAAGAAAAAGAGTTTATAGAACACAACAGGAGATTGATGAACGAAATCGAAAACATAGAAAAGCCAGTTACTGGCGACACACCGAAAAAGAACGGAAATCTTCGCTTGAGAGGTATTATAGGCACAAGCGGAATATACAAAATCATCAATAAAATCAATGGAAAATATTATGTTGGAAGTTCAAATGATATTGACGGATTCCACGGACGATGGTATGAACATATCAATGATTTAAGGTCCAATAGACACGATAACGACCATTTACAGAAATCATGGAACAAATATGGGGCAGACGCATTCAAATTTGTCATAGTTGAAAAGGTTCTTCCACGCCAACTCCTTGCCACAGAACAAATATATCTCAACATCGCATCTTCCGAAAAAGATAGAACATACAATCTGAATTTTCTATCAACTGGCGGTGGAGGATTCACGGGGCATAAACACACTATCGAATCAAAACTTAAAACTTCCCAAAAACTCAAAGGAATTCCGAAAGGTAATCGGGGAATAAAACGCCCACAAATAAGTGGAAAACGAAATCCACAATGGAAATCAATAAATGACATCACGAAAAATATTTTAATGGAAACTTACAAAGAACATGGATACGGCGCATTAAAATCAACAGCAAAGACAATGTTTAATCTTGGAAGCACAGTGGTCCACCGTTTGTCAAAAGAGTTTAGAAATCTTCCAACCTACTTATAATTATGCTCGCACAAAACGTTTTTAACTCCGAGAAGACCATTGAAGGAGCGGTCTTCCACCTGTTCTATATGGACCTTAACACGGTGACACTATTCGACCGAAACTTGAACGTCCCGATAATGTGGGGGTCAAAGACCGTCGTCATCAATGCCCTGAAAAACATCTACGAAAAAATGAAAGTGAAGCCCACTATGCAAGTAATTGTTTACTCGTATATTCTAGGGACAGAAGGATTTCGACGAATCCAAACCTACAAAGGACCAATCGAAACTATCGGAAAGTATCTTATTCGATACTAAGTGAGCATTATCTTGACCGCAATGAAGTCGTATTGGCCGGGGTCGTAGCCTTCTACGTCATATTTCAACTCCACGTCCTCTTCGTCGAGGCTGACATAGACAAGTTGCTTATTTTTAAAGTCGAAGATGCCGTGTATCACATAAACGGTGGGCTGTAACGCTTTTAGAACGAATTCCTTCTTGTCTTTATCGCTCATATGATACACGGCATACGGGTTAAACAACGTTGGAGACTTCTGTCGCAACTCCAACAGGCTTTATTGGGGTCGGTGCTGCGGACGGAGGAATGGGAGTAGTTTTCACCGACACAATTTGAACTAACTTATCGGCGTTGTCAACTAGATTGATTTTCTCGGCACGAGCTTTGTTCAAGGTAAGCTGAGTTACGGGGGCCATTGAGAATACTTTCTGTGGGCGACCCTTTTCGCCGGGGATGCAGCCGATTTCCACAACTTCGCCAGCTTCAATTTTTTTCGCCAATCGGACTCGAAGAGTAATCTCGATGAACTTGGGATTGAGGCGGTGAAGTTCCTTAATGGAAAATAACGAAGCCGTGGGCCACGTTACAACTTGGTTGGTTTTATTCTTTTTTTGTTTCATATGTTTAACTAGAATCTCTTTTTTCGGGTAAGACGCTCGTATCATAGCACATGACATATAATATGTCAAGCTTTATTCTAACTCTCCTTTGTTAAAAAAAGTCCGTTGATAGTCTTAGCCAAGTCCACGATGCTATTAACGTCAATAAATTGGGCGTTTTTTCCATACATCTTGCGAAATGCATTTCGGTTTGTTTCCCTCGATTCATCAGTGGAAATGAACTGGTTCGGGGCGTCTTCGATATAATAACTCAAGATGTCCACCCCAAGCCTACGAATTTTATCTACCTGTCCCTTGGTGTGAGTCACTCCTACATCCCCATAGTAAGAAAGAGGAATTCCCGTTTCGGGAGCCGCCATCGTAAAATATGGTTGTCCATCCGAAAGATTGAGGAAGTATCGGTCTTCTTCATCAGGAGTAATGCCCTCAAACAAATTCATCGTGGCCCCAACCGCCAATCCTTCGGGTGTGCATCCGTTGGGAGTAAGATAGGGGAACAGAGTTCGGACTTTGTTGAATTTATCAACCTTGGAATCATACGCCAAAATAACGTAAGGCAATTGGATTCCGCCTGAGATTTGTGTGGTTCGGAAAGAGACAGTCACATGGACATTATCAATCATACTTGCGGCTTTACAAATGGCAACAACGGCAGTCATCGTCTTATACCACTTTTGGCCATGCATTGAACTACTTGCATCCACGGTAATGTGAAGATTGGCATCGGGGTGCCGCTCAATATGCGTCTTTTGGAACAATTCATCGGAGTCAAATGCCGCCTCGTGGAGAATTCGGCGGTTGATTTTGCCCGCTTTCTTGCGGATAACCCTGACGGGATTGGATTCTGCCCTGATTTGGAGCTTTCGGCCAAGCTTCGTTCCGAGTAGGATGCCCTTTTTAACGGCCTCTGCAACGTCCACCGGGGGCGTAGGAACGGTGTCTCCCATCTTCATGGCCCCCGACATAGGGAACATCCCGTCGCCCGCCAGAACGAGTTCCTTGGTCATTTTGTGGACAACCACACAATCCACCTTAAAACAGGTATCATTACCCGCTAAAGTAACGGGAACATCAACTTGAACGATAACGATACCGTGTTTCTCAATTAGGTCCAAAAGGGCTTTCTGATAGTCAGAAACGGCCTCTTTTGGCACTTCCCCACGCATAAACTTGCGTTGTTGGTCCATCAGGTCGTCGAGTGCCTTGGCGGCTTGCTTTTCTGGCGGGTCATCCCCCGTTTGGTTGACTACCTTCTCGTTTTCTTTAAACTTTTCGGGGGTGGGGTTTTTACCATTGATGATGTCCGATATTTCCTTCACCATCTCGGTTCCAACGTCCTTTGTTTTTCCTTCTTCGTCAGAATACCCATCCTTTTTACCCTTCGAATCAGGCGTCTTTTCATCCCTCTCGCTCGATTCATTTTCTTCCCCATCCCCGAAATCAAAATAGTCTCTTGGGTCGGCCAAGCCCGTGACTTTCCTTCTACTCTTGCCGGTGCCATCCGCTTCCATCTTCTCCTCTTTGTCAATGGATTCCAAAACGATTTCAGTCACCTTGAAGGCGGTTGTTATACGGTCTTTGGTTGTCTCAAGTCGGTCTATGTGGCTAATGTCAATAGCCTGTGCGATTTCATCCAACCGAGGGAGAGCCATCAAATCCGTGTTCTCATTGGTGAAATTTGTAATACGAAAATCATATGATTTGAGACTTGGGTATTTACAGTCATCACTCAAAAGCACCGCATCTATTTCGGGGGAGTTCCAGTACTCTTCATACATGGCGGCGTAGTATCCCCGATACCCCGGCGCTTCGTTGAAGACGTAAGTGTCAATGTAACGGTCTTCAATTACATTCCACATCCCATGAATGAATCTCTCTATGGAAGCTCTACGAATGTTTTTGGAGTCGGACAACTTGAATATGTTCCGTGGAATATTTTGGTATGCCCTCTTTATGACATCGAAATCAGTAAGTAGAGTATGACCAGCTTCGTGCAACGATAACCCAACGGCCACGTCAAATTCTCGCTTGGTGGTTATCTTGGCTGAAATGTAAATCTGTTTACCAGTGTAATTGAAGCTGGTGGGTGCCTGACAGAAATATACGGGGATGACTTTTCTTGTCAGAATACGAACGAAGTTTGCTACTGCGGAACGAATGGATGCCAACCGAACCATATCAATACTAAACACCATCGGCTTGGTCGCATCGGGACCTTCTTCAATGAAGTTTGAATACTTCTCGACATCCATCCAGAAGTCAACTTCCGATGGCGATACTTTCTTGCCTAAATTCATTATATCTCAATCCATTCACCGTTTACTTTTTTAGCCTTACCCATCATCTCCAAAAAATTACACAAAATCCGGCTTCGAAATTGGGAATCTGGTGTATCGTTTGGCCACGCATCATCCAAGACTCCACCCAAATATATTGTTGTAGTAATCATCTGTTTTAATTCGTTATGTGGATACATAATGGTATCAACAAAATCTTCGGGGTTATTAAGTGATACGGCATCGTCAACAACTTCCCGAATATTAAGTTTCAAGTCATCATCCGAAATATTATAATCTATATTCATAATTTGCTTTGATGATATGCCATTATCCGGTCACTATTCTGTCGCCTATGCTCTAAAATGATGCTTTTTTCTTGTTTTTAAGTGGGTCGTTTATTGGTGATTTAGCAGCGTTGGGAAAGTATTTCTGCATTATACTGCGGAGCGAATGGATGCCAACCAAACCATATCAATACTAAACACCATCGGCTTGGTCGCATCGAGACCTTCTTCAATGAAGTTTGAATACTTCTCGACATCAAGCCAGAAGTCAACTTCTGATGGCGATACTTTCCGCATTATTTCTTTGGATGAACGTCGTCTTCTAACGCAAGGTCAATGCCCAATTGGGTTTGGACTCGTTGACGAAATACACTTGCTTTCTCATACCTTCTCAACGCAATCAACAAATGATACGTATTGAAAATGACATGTTTTGAAACGTCTTTCTTATTCTTTTTCTCGTAAGCATAAACAATAATGTTCACGGAATTCCCGGGCTGATTGCATAAATCGTCCCCCGCTTTCAAGGCCGCTTCACGATATATCGTTTCCTCGGGGAGTCCTACAAACACTTTGGGGTCCATCACATGCTCATAATGACGACCAGCAGTCTCTATAACTATCGTTTTCATTAGAATGCAGCTTTCTTCTTCCCCTTCAATGGGTCATTGATGGGACTCTTGACATTGTTCGGGAAATACTTTTGCAAAATGGATTTCACAAACGTTCGCTCGCTGTCGCCCCCGCCTTCATCGGGATACTCTGGATAAATAGCAGCCTCGGCAATTTCTGAGAGGGTGAATCCATCCGTTACGAGTTCCGCCATTTCAACCATGTTGGCGGGAGGAATGATGGTCGAAATTTTGGCATCTTCCATATTGCATTGAGCTATTAAATCATCATAGATACTTGTCAAAGTATCCATCAACTTGACTTCTTCGTCCATTCGGGCATGGAAAAGAATGGCAAACAACTTTTGCAATTCTTTCCCCGTCAATGGCTCCATTTCAAGTTTGATTGGGAAACGACGGGCACTGGCTCGGTCGAGGACTTTCGTTGCCGTGTAATCGTTTCCGATGTTGGCCGTAGCGACGAAGCAGACGCTTTCAGGAACATTGATGACAGAGCTATCTTCATCCTCGTCAAGCCGCAGGCACCGTTGGGTCGGGTCGGTCACAGGCATTAGAATATTCCACGCATCGTGGGTGCCACGGGTGAATTCATCCAAGAGAACAACCGCATTCGGTGTAGTAATTGCGGTAACGAAGGCGGATTTGTGAAACACAGTCCCGTGCTCCTTCTTGTAAGTCGTATTTCCGATGAGTGTGGCCCGAGCGTCTTGGGTCGAGCCAATGTTGAATTTGAAGAACGGACGTTTCAACGCTTCACTCACGCACCGTGCCGCCATTGTCTTGGCACACCCCGAGGGGCCGATAATCATAATGTTCTTCCCTCGAAGGATAGCTCTCACGAGGTATTTCCATTTGAGGTCGGAGATTATCAGTTGCGGGGGCTTCAAGGACACACAAGTCCGTAGTGTATCATCAATTTCAGAGTCATTCATTACCCTCATCATAGCAGATTTCCAATTCGATGTCAAACAAAAAGGGCGACCCGAAGGTCGCCCCACAATGAATGAACTGAAATTAGCCTTGTTTGCTAATCGGAACCGTCAACGTGGTGTTTGGTTTTTTCTGAGGGAATTTGGTCTTCTCACGCATCAGAGTTTTCGGACTCATTGATTTGTGTGCTTCTTGTCGCTTAAAGCCCGTGACTTCTTGCATGGGCTTTTCAGGAAGGTCTTTTTCATTTTTTGGAAATTCGGTGTATCGCTTGTCTTTGCTCTTGGCGGTGCGAGGAGGTTCGTTGGTCAATGGAAGGGTCTTTGGCTTGTCTTTCTGAGGCATTCCCTTATCCGGGGCCGTAGTCTGGTCATTCTTCAAATCAGCATTTTGCTTCGACTTATCGTATGCTTTTTGAGTAGCCGTTGCGGCGTTTTTGAGGTTAATCTTTAGAAACTCGATAACCTGTTCAATGGTTTGATTGGTAACGTAAATGCGGTCTTCGTTACGGACCATAGCTTCAATGTTGTAGCTATTTTCCCAACGGGGGACAATACGAACTTGGAACATATCTCGTGCTCGGACGGAGATGTCGTCGTGGTCATCCCAAACAACCACAATGGAAGAATCAATTGGTTTGACGGCCTTCAAAATATCGTCAAGGATTTCGTCCTTGGTGCGGCTGTCCCGCTTATGAGGAACAATGTCCTTGTATTCTTCGCCGTGCGTGACCTCGGGAACACGTTCGTAAATCTCTTGGTCAGTCACACTGCGCTTCTCTACCTCTTCGAGGAGAGTGCGGCGAATCATTTTTTGAAGGTCTTTGGCGTCCATATGTTATAAATATGGATAGAGAGGCAGAAAAAGCTTACTTTGTTGGCGAAGTCGGAGCCGGGCTAATCAGCCCACAAGCCCGTTCTCTCCAAAGTTGAAGCTCGTTTCTGTCACGGTCGGCTTCGGCTCGGCTTTGGTCTTCAAGAATAGCAAGGCGTCTATCCAATTGTTGAACCAAGGTTTGTCCGACAGGGTGCATCGGAAGAGCCTCGTGTTGTTCAAACTTCACGGTAAGCCGTTCAATAGCATCCTTGTTATTTTGCTCGGTTTGGTTCAAAGGCCAAAAGACTGCTGACCCAAGGGCCATAATCAATAAACCACCACTGATAACGATATTCCAATCAGTTTTACGTGGGGCTTGGGCTTGAGTTACGGCAACCGTTAGCGATTGAAGTTGTTTTTCTACATTGGCACCTTGGTCACGAACGATGCCAGCAAGACTTCTCACGTCTTCTGTCAAACGGTCCAAACCAACTTCCAATTTTGCTACTCTCGGCTCTAAGTGTGCGGAAGGTGTTGGGGATTCCATATCTTCTGTTTCTTGTGGTTTCATTTGTTCAGACATAACGGTCAGTCTATTTATAAGTATAAGTTTATGCCTGCAAATAAACGGAAAAGTGAATCTTTAACTACATCTTGACCATCCACAAGAGGGGCATGAGCAGCAACCTTCCAAATAAACTAGCTCTTTGCCACAATCTGGGCACTTCTGACCATTGATACTTGTTCCGTCCTTAATGTATTTTTTTAAACAACGGGCGGCGGCAGCACCCATAGAGGTAATGTCTGCCGATGCCTTTTGTAACTGTTCGACTACAAATTGGATAGGAACACCGTGGCGTAAGGCCATTGATGCCATTCGGAATAGAATTTGCTCGGTTGGGGTGAATTGCTTAGAGAAGTCTTCAATGCAAATATCATCAAATTCGAGGGCATACTGTCCTTTCTTGATTTTGTTGATTTTGCCTTTCTTCTGTTGGAACTTGAATCCGAATCCGTTCAAATGCCCTCCGAAAATTTCGTAAGGTTGTCCGTTTTGGATACCAACGACGATAACAAATTTTTGGTTTTTCACCGAGGCCACATAGATGTCGGCATCTATGGATGGCAAACGCTTTGGATAGCCGGGGTCTCGTCGTGAAATGTTTTCACGAGAAATGTTAAGCTCCTTCAATTCGGAGTCACAAAAATTCTGGTGATGGACCGGAACATTGTCGTCCTTGAGCTTAAAGGCCAACTCTCGGAACGGAATGCTTGACACAATCCCATACATTTTCTTGTCGGGGAAGGCCGCAATGGATTTGACTTCCTTCCGATGGGCTTCGAGGACGAAGTTATAAACATCCTTCCATGTGGAACCTATTGGAAGCATATACGTTACCGAAATGGAACTATCCACCCACTTCATGACTTTGGCCATCAGTTCGAGTTTCTCTGCCGCAGAAATGTCCACGGATTCCTTGAACTTGAACTTGCTCTTGTGTTCGTCAATGAACTTGGCGATTGGCGTTCCTATCTTACCATCCCACGTATCTTGAACTGTGTCTGATTGCATCGGGATTGGGATTCCAGCGTCGGAGAATGCATCTCGAATAACCCGAGGGACGCAGAAATAGTATTCGTATTTCCCGGCCATACGGGTGCGTTTCCAGAAATACATAAAGAACGCAGGCTCAATTCCATAGGAAAGAACGAAGTCACGGAACATTAGAGACAGTGTGCCGGTCGGAGCGATAGAACTCACAGTCACGTTACGGGCATGAGTGCCCTTGATTACAGGAACTTTGAATTCTGCATTCAGCTTCTCCGATTCCTTCATAATACGAGAAACAAATGGAGCATTGCGCCACTTCTCTTTATTGAACAACCCGAAGTCACCCTTTTCAAGGCCAAGCTCTTCGGTGCTCACATAGAGCCAGTAGTTATACCACTTCATGAAATCTTCAATGGCTTCATTTCCTTCTTTGGAACCATAAGAGAGATTCTTTTGGAACAACCAAGCGGCAATGTTAGTAAGGCCCGCTCCCGTTCGACGAAGTTTCTTGATAGCCAGTGCTTGATGTGGAGTAGCGTAAGTTTGGTTCACCAATTCACACTCATTGACGTTATCAAGGAAGCGATTGATGGAGTGCCCAATCTTATCCAATTGGGTCATATAGATTTCTCGCTTGGTTGAGAACTTGCCACAATTGATGGAAGCGAGCACGCAGAGAGATTCTCGGGAGAGATACTGTTCCGAACAAGCATTGGTTGAAAGAATACGGGAATCGTATTCATCGTTGGGGTCATACAAGGCATCAGAATTGCTATACTTACGGGCAACGTCAATGTTTTGGATTCCCGGTTCGGCATTAGTATGCATGTTCTTGGCAATAAGTTCCATCAACTTACAAGCCTTGACAGTCTTAGTGAAGACTTCCTTCTTGCGGTCATGCGTGGCAGTGCGGTAATAACGGCCAGTCTCCTTTTCTTTGACGCAACTCATGTCAATGCTATGCACATCAACATAAACCTTGTCGCCACGCTTGATGGCGGGGATTTCAAACCGAAGTTCCCAATCTTCATCGTTCTCGACCGCCTTATAGAATTTCTCGGTGCATTGAACGCTGATATTGGCGTTTTGAATCTTGGTGTAGTCAGACTTGACCTGAATGAATTCCTCAACGTCCGGATGGTCACAAGAGATTGAGAACAACATTGCGGGAATACGGCCTTTCTGACCAACGAAATAACCAAGTTTATCTTCAAACTCCATCCAATGGACTGCACCTGTGCTCTGGTTGGCGGAGTTCAATACTTTACAGCCGTTCGGACGCAAACGGGAGAAATCAACCCCCAAACCTTGGCGATAAGCTGCACATTTTGCGATGGTATAAGCCGTGTTCTTGATAATGGATTCGAGGTTATCCCATTCTTCATCATCTCGCTTGGCACCAAGAGAAATCGTGGTGCAATTACCAGTATTAAGTCCACCACTAAGAGTAAAATTATGATACTCGGGAACTTGAACGCACCACACATCCTCAACTCTATCTGTCTCTTCCAAAGAAATGACTTTCCAATTTACCTTGGACTTGTCCTTAACCAATGAATTTTTATAGCTTTCCCAATTTTGTTTATGATTGGTCTTCAAAAAAAACGAATCAAACAAACAATCCTTCCATATATGCATTCCATACAATTTGTGGGATGGATTGTCATCGAATGGAGATTTATTACGCATCAAACGAATATCAGAACAATATATCCCAACACTTTCAACAATGTTTTTTACTCGAAAGAGAATGTCATCGTGAGCACAGGACAAATATGCACGTCCATGCTCATCCACGGACCCATCGGCAGCGAAATACCCAATTAAAAATCCGAGAATATACTCCTCATTATATTTGTCAAAATCTGGAATTTCTTGCTTAAAATGAGATGGCAGATATTGAATGGTTATTGCTTCTTCGGTTTCTTTAATAGACCAATTAAATCCCGAAAATAAACCGACTAATTCCTTCGAATCACCACACAGATGGAGGCGACAAGTGTTGGTTGATTTATCATAGTCACCATCACCATAAACATATCCATGAATAAATCCAATCGGACAATAATACCTCGACCCCGTTTTTTTCACCGCCATCCATTTTCGCTTTATGTATGGAAGAACATCATGTGGTGACAAATCCATTGTAGATTTCTCAACAATAGTTTCACCGTCCAATGTCCTCCATACGTGACCGGACGTGCAATATACATCTTTTTTAAGTGTATGCCGACCAAGAGTAATCTTATACAATTTTTGTCTTCCGAAATTTTTGACGATAGCAGGAACAAATGCCCCATAATTGTTCATCACCTTAATTTCTTGGTTATCATTAAACCATTCGAAAGTTCTAACTCCTTGGTCAGTAATGAATTCCGTATTTCGACTAAAACAATTAGCTAGAGAAATTTTCCTTCCTGACCCGGCTCCCTGCATGATGGACCCCGCAGGGTGCCACCAATCGTTGTAGATTTCGTCGAACCATCGAGCACTCCAATAATCCCGCAACTCTTGTGTTGGTTCGACGGAAGCGACGAAATCACACACACGTTTAACGGCTTGCACATATCCCTCGTCGGGAGTTAGTGAGTATTTTTTCTTGAAAGCGTCTATGCTGAACTGATTGTTTTTGAAATATTCTTCGGTGGTAACTTTTTTTACATCCTCGTATTTGGTTGCTGTTTCCATATTGATTCTTTTCTTTCTTGAAGTTTAGGTGAGTATAAGTAGATAATTATATCTTCGATGCTGTCGGGAAAATTTTCTTCTGAATTTTAGTTTGCGATTTCCGTATGCTATTTACGGTGCCCCACTTCCATCCACATCATCGCCATGTGTCTCTCTCCACTTTTTCCCAAAGAGAGATTTCATTTGGTCTTCGACAGTCTTGACTTTGCTGATGATTTCAGCACCCTCAACGGAGTTTTGTTCGTAAATGTCCACCTTGCCGCAGGAAGCGTCGAAAGCACAAGGATACCAAACACCATCGGGGCCGAAGCGATTCTTCATCACATAGATACGACCAGTGCCAGCCATCTTATCTTCCTTCTTTCTTGAAAGGGATAAGATGAAGTCACCAATCATAATTTTCTGGTAACTGTCAGCTACACCGCCAGCTTCAATGATTTCATTTTCATGAACACCACGATTGGCTTGTGAAGCAGTCCATCCCGGCACTTGCAATTCTCCGAGAGCACCACGGAGTTCCACGTAAACATCGCCAAATATGCCATAACTATTGGCATTTCGCTCCTGTATAAAGGGACGAAGCAAATCCGCATAATCAACAATCACGAAGTCAATATGAACACCCGTAACAAGTTGCAGGCGGTCAATATGCATCTTCAATGTAGCTGCCGATGCAGTCTTGGTCGGGAAATACTTGATGAACAATTTCCCACACCCCTTTGCTTTGATTTCATCAATCTTTTGTTTGACGATAGGCTGATTCTTGCGAACGTCTTGGAACGCTACACCCGAGAAAATAGCGTCGTAACGAAGTCCGACATATTTCTCATTCAATTCCATCGTGAAGTGCATAACGTTCTTGCCTTGAAGCATAGCTTCGGCTCCAAGGTGCGCTAAAATCCACGACTTACCCGAACCGGCAGGAGCAACGATAAATCCGAGTTCACCTTTTCCAAGCCCACCGTCCATATGTGTATCAATAATAGGCCAGTTCGTCTTAACGACTTCACGAGCCATCGCCGACATACGCTGGTCCATCTCGGTCAAATAATCGTGACCGATGTTGCGTTCCATACCCGCCTTCGACGCCTCATTGATAACGTGCCACACACCCTCATAATTCCCGTCTTTCAACAACGTGTGAGAAGCAAAGATGGCGTTCTTCAATTTCTGATTTCGGCAAAACGCCAAAAACTGTTCCTTTACATAAGTCAAGTCCTTGGCTGATACTTCACCATAGGCCATCTTGACTTGCTCCTTCACAGCCATATTCAAAACGGCGTCTTGAATCTTCATGATTTCACACGCAAACACGGCCATCGTCGGGATGTCTCGATATGTCGGGAAGTAGTTAATGATGAACTTGACCACCCACTTGTGGGCGTCCGTTTCAAAATACTCCGGGGCTACAATATCCACAATGCGTTCCAAAAATGCACGGTCAGAGAGCATTGCTGCAAGGCACTTCGCTTGAAAGGCGGTGCCAAACTTCTTGAGGTTATTTACCTCTTCATTCATGTTTTCCATATTCTTCTTTTTCTTCTTTCTGCGTGGAGTTTATGGTATAAAAACCATCCCCACAACTTATAATAACGTTGGGTGAAAATATAAAAAGTTGCTTTTGTGTTCGGTCTGATATATTATTACCGTAACATAAAGCGAAATCCGCAGTATGAGCGGCCAAAGCTTTTGAAGTAAAACAACAAAAGAAAGGTAAATAACTCCTATGAGCTACGAAGTCAACATTCTTGTCAACGGTTCTCGTTGCAAGCAATACTCCCACGAAGGTAAAATCTTCATCGAAGCCAAGAAAGGCTCCGAATATTCCATCGAAATCAAAAACGACACATGGCAACGCATTCTTGCGGTCTGCTCTGTGGACGGTCTCGACATTCTCAGCGGCAAGAAAGCCGACGAAAATGGAAACGGCTATGTCATCAACGGGCGAGGGTCTCTGAAAGCGGATGGATTCCGTGTTTCGGATGAAAAGGTCGCCAAGTTCGTGTTCGACTACAAGGGCGGTTCCTATGCCGCTTCCAAGGAAGATGGTTCGGAACGCAATGTCGGTGTTATCGGAGTCCGCTTGTTCTCCGAGAAAGTTAAGCCTCTTCCCCCGCCTCCCATCGTCGTGAAGGAAGAGCATCATCACCACCATCACCACGACCATTATCCAACTTATCCCAATCCCTACACGCCTTGGTGGGACCAACCAACCATTTGGGGTAGTGGAGACACCATCCGCTATGGAGGCACCCTCTGTAACAGTATGGGTGACAACATCACCTGTGATAGCGGCCCAACAATGGATTGTTGCGAATACGACCGCTCTTTCGAAGCATCGGCTCCGGGTTCCACCTGTGGTGGATGCTCGGCAGATTATTCTTCGACAAAGGGAAGCCGTAGCGTCAACAAACTGAGTTCGCCTCTGCGAGCTATGAATTGTTCCACCAAACCCGTTCAGACCGAAGCCCTCGGCTTTGACATGGGAACAAAGTGGGGCGAGGCCAAAGAAAGCCGTGTCATTGAGGTCGAATTCGAGAAGGGTGCCCTCGTTCTGACCACGAACATCTATTACGCTAGTCGTCAAAGTCTTATTGAGATGGGTGTTCCCCTTGGAAGCGAGAAGCAAGTGAGCTTTCCTGAACCGTTCTCGGACGGAAAGTATGCTAAACCGCCAACTGGTTGGAACGGTTAAAACTTAGAAATCACAGAAGGCCCGCCCTTCGGGGCGGGCTTTACTTTATACCCATTCGAGTGGAATTGGGATGCAATGACAAAATCCTTGGCAGTGATTTCAGTCCAGTGTCCATCGTTCGGAACAATTCGAGTCTGAATCCAAATCTGCTGCAAAATCGCTGATGGATTAGCCGAACTTGCGGCAAAAGTATAGCCATGTTTCTTATTGCCATGAAGTAATCCGATAACAAGGTCGCCAGATTCATTGATGTAGCAATGACCGAAACGCAGCAATTTATACTTTTTCATATTGTTTTTTCCAGATTATGTCTCCTTCCGATGACGTGAGAGATTGATGAAGCAATGTACTTACATTATCAACAAAATCTTCATCTAACCATAATTCTTTACCATTCTCTAATTTATACCGATTTATAATTTTTGAATAAAGAAGTATTAAATGAAACAATTCATGCAGAAACGTCTGTTCCATCATTTCCTTAGACTTACAATTTTTCAAGGATAATTTGATTTTATGGTCGGAAGAACTCGACTCCCCCATCCCAGAGATAGAATTATCAATCTCAACACTAACTGGAAATCCATACAAATAAAATTTTTTTGGTATGTTCATTCTTTTCGTGTCACTGCATCGAGCGGACCAAACGTATCACTCAGCCAAGTGATGTGATTGGGCAAATTGCTATCAATTCCATCTTCCCGAACCATCTTGAAAAATGCATTACGGTCCATCATCGGAATCTTCTCGGACCCAAGACAGTTATTACAATGGAGTTGAGCAATGGTGGTCAACGCTGTATCCTTCAATTGCATCAAGGCAACATTCCTGTCCAAAATGGATTTTCCATTGACAATGCGGTCACAGACTTTGTATTTGTTTTTGAACCCGTCGGCATGTTGAATGACTTCATCAACCGTATGCAACTTCTCTTCATTGAGCCACGGGAAGTGCTTCACGATGGTTTTAGGGCCAGCACCTTCAATCCCCGGCACATCGTCGGAGTCATCTCCATCCATCGCTCGATATATCACGAAGTTGTTGGGATGAATGCTGTAATCAGCCAATACCTCGGCAGGACCATAGATACGTTTCTTGGTTGGAGAATACACAGAAACACGACCATCACAAAGTTGAAGGAAATCCTTGTCGGATGACATTATGTAAACCTTCGGGGATTCCTTGAAGTAATCTGTAGCGAGATAAGCAAGCACGTCATCAGCTTCCACATGGTCAATGGAAATCATATTGACGGGCAGGATTTGAAGATACTGTGTGAGCCGCAGATATTGATTGCGGCATTGTTCTTCCTCGGTCGGAGCATCAGATAGCTCTTCGTAGGCTCGATTCAGACGAATCTTCCCCTTGCGATGCTGTTTATATTCAGGAAAGATTTGACGACGCTTGAAAGACCCACCAACACCATCGAATGTGATGACGCAGCGAGTGGGTGCCAACAACTTGATGGCATATCCCACCGACTTCAAAAACCCGACAATGCCTCCCGTGTGATTTCCATTGTCATCGAGAGAGGGCGATGCCGCCCAGCAACGAATAAACGTGTTAGCTACGTGCCGTCAACCAAAAGAATACTCGAATTCGTTTTTCGAGTCCAATGTTCTTTTGTGACGGCAACTCCTTCCTTGAAGATTGAATACAATCGTTTTTTTTGTTCACTTGTTAATTCCATTTACAATCCTTTCCAAAAATTTATTTTTAGGATGAAGTTGTCTCCAATCCCATTCGCCGGTAGTATATCGGGCAACGTCTTGAATAAATTCAAATGAGAATTTCACTTGTTCGGAATGGTCATTCTTTTCAAACAGAACATATGATTTAACATAATTTACATCCTTCAACGTAAATCCGCAATGTTCAGTCGAAGGTGTCATATCACGCAACAATGAAATAAGTCTCAATTTTTTGCTGATATGTGTTCTCGAATTATTGACTTGAATAAAATCCGCACCATTTACTTCGGAAATATTCATTTCTTCTATGTCGGTTGGGTTCATAATTTACTCACTTTTTTCGTTCACTGCATTTTTTGTAATGTCGTCATTTTCTCCCGCTTGAAACGATGTGTCCTCGACAATAGCAGAATCTGGATTGCGATAAGTCATAATATACTTATCGCAGATGGCTTTGTAAATTTCCTCTTTCAAGGCTGCGTCAGTCTGCATAAGTTCAACAAACTTCGGAACGTTGAATTCAACCTTTTCATCCGAAGCACGCTTGTATTCATACCCACGGCCATCGCCGGTGATGATACTACGTTCCTTCATGAACTTCAACCAGCTACTCAAGTTCTGAATTCCTGAATCGTAGTGAACCTCGAATTCAGCAAATCTGAAATTGGGGCCGCAGCGACTCTTGATAACTTGACATTGACACTTCATTCCGATGACCTCTTCGCCCTTCTTAATCTTGCCGAGATTGGCCATACGAAGGCGAATTGAACAAGCAAATGGTAATGCTTTTCCACCGGGAGTAATCCATTTATCACCGAATGGTCCTGCATTCATGTTATAGCGAACTTGATTGGTGAATACCAATAGAATTCGTTGGCGTGCGAGAAGATTGGTAAGCTTTCTCATGGCCTTACCCAAGACCAAGGACTTACCAGTGTTGTAACCATCAACGCCGTGTTCGGCTTCCATTTCCTTTTCGATAGATGCTTGTGCAACGGAGTCAACGAGAATAGTCAGCAATCGGTCCTTGCTATTCTTACGGAATGACCCAATACACAACTCCAAGTTATTGAACAACTCTTCAAGCGTGGTGAATGGAATGGTGGGAACATCAGAAACCTTGACGCCGAGGGCTTTCCAATAGTTTTTGTCAATTGCGGATTCGGAATCGAAAAATACAGCCAATCCGCCTTTCTTTTGGGTTTCGGCGATAAGATGGCCGCAAACGAGAGACTTACCTGTCCCTTCCAATCCACTGATTTCGGCCATTTTTCCAACTGGCAATCCACCGTTGGCTCGGTTTGATATTGCTAAATCCAATAGGGTTGAACCAGTGGATACCCACTCAGTTATGTCCCACGGATTGTCTTCTTCGTCCAAGAAGTAGGCGACTTTCGTGCCATCCTTATTGGATTTGTTCATTTCTTTTTGGAGTAACACCGCTAACTCGTCACGGTCAACGGATGCATCACTTTCGAGATGTTTGGAGGAAGATTTCTTTTTTTCAGCAGCCATAGTAATTCCTTTATAAGATGAAGGCTACCATAAAACATGGTAGCCCTCAAGTTATTTTAATGCAATTCTCCGCAGAGGTTAGCTCTGGAAGAACTTGTCGAACTCAGCCGCAAGGTTGGCGTTGGATGGCGTGGCCGTTGCGGTGGTCGTTGGAGCAGCAGCGGGGGCAGCAGCGGGGGCCGCAGCAGGAGTTGCTGTAGCTGTGGTTGCCGGTGCTGTGGCTGGTGCAGCAGTCGAAGTGGCTGCGGCTGCGGTAGCTGCCTTGTGGGCGGCGGCGAGAGTAGTCGCTTCCTGTTGCTCGGCCTCTTCGGCTTCGTCAGGATTCAACCACTTTTCAACTGCGGACTTGAGTTCGTCATAGGACTTCAAGGGAAAGATAGTCAGAATATCTGTCTGGTCCTTGAGTTTCTCCATGACATCACGACGACTTGGGTCGCAGACCGGCGTGGTGCTCGGGTCAACCAAAATCGTGGTTTCGGGGAAGGACTTACCATCCTTCGCCTTCTTCTTCGACTCCTTGTGGAATTCAACTTCAATGTCACGACCATCAGTCCATGACGTGATGTCACCATACTTGACGTTGGTCATCACCTTGAGAAGTTGCTTGTAAACCTGAACTCCGAAGCCCCAGAAGCGAACGCCTTGGTCTTCTTCACCACGCACAATGATTGGTGCGTAAGTGCGAGTGACGGGAGCGAGCTTGGAGGCGATTTCCTTTTCCTCGTTGCTGCCGCTTGAACGCAGGGCATCAATGGTTTCCAGAATGGGGTCCGGCTTACCGAAGGTGCAGGGGGCGAGGTAGTTGTTTCCACCGAGCTTGTAGTAAAACTTCAACTCGATGAAAGGGTTTTCAGGATTGAACTTGTAAGGGACAATGCGGATTGTTTGAGTTCCCTCTTTGGGCTTCCACAGAAGTTTTGCGAATTCAGAGGCTTTGGCTCCATCTTCAAATTCCTTGAGACGAGCGGCAAGTTTCGATACGTTTACTGGCATACTATTTTTCCTTTGTTAATCAGTTAATGTGGTAATCGGTAATCATTGAATGAACATTCAAATCTTAACCTTTTATCCATCATACATATCATAGTATGACGTAAAAAAACGCTCCCAACAACTTTTTTTACACTTTTCTCGACTTATATTAACTCAGTCGAGGATTGATGAAATTTTCAAAGGAATTACACGGATGGAAACGTCACCAGTTATTATAAGTGAGTTCTCATACAGCTTCCAGTTGACCACATACGTCTTGTCCACATGACCGTTTTCTTCCTCGATGAGGCGGTTCATGGCATTCAGAGTGTAAAGCGTGTTGGTTTGCTTTTTGCGGTGAATAAGAATAGTATTCGGAAACTTCTGAGCATCCTTTCGCATGTTCAAAACGTTATAGGTCAAATACACTTCTTTGATGTTTTGGGAGTTGGTGAAGGCAAAAATACGGTTGCTGTAAACCTCGTAGAACTTGCGAATCTCCTCAGCAATCGTTCGGAAATCCTTGGAAGTTGTAAAGGTACAGAGTAACTGTCTTGTGTCGTGGTCTGTCATAGGCTTGAAACGTGACTGATTATGGTTTTACATACGGCGTCAAAAACTTTACGGCTTCATCAAATCCCCATTCATCGGCTTTTTTGTAGAGTTCCCTAAGTTGATGATTTATTTTAGATTCATTCACCCCAATTGGACCGCCGATGTTGGAAAGCGTTGTGTCGTCCGTGCTAAGAATTTGTCGGACAATTTCTTTTTCTGCGGCCACTCTTTCAGGAGTTCTTGGAGCAGGAGGAACAGTCGGTTGTGGCGGCTGTGGTGTGGTTTCGGGTTTTTCTTCCCCTCGTGGAGGTTCGATAGCTAATTGCTTATCACCTTGGAAAACGGACCCTTCTCCACCACCGCCCCCTCCACCGCCGCGGCC
>VFSW01000630.1_pt1 | contig 52105 bp, 44 predicted proteins | sample 5358111 | NCBI WGS metagenome assembly VFSW01 (sample SAMN11554181, study PRJNA540505) | mine drainage metagenome | isolation source: sediment from site ElyBrook_90M | place: USA: Ely Copper Mine, Vershire, VT | collected 2017 | reverse complement strand
CCTGGGGCGCATGATCGCGAACCGGCCGGTCGCGCAGCAATTTTCATGATGGTTTCCGGGGCATGCTCCAAATCATCGCGCTGCCTGTCCGGCGTCGTTCGAGGCTGCGCCTTTCAAGCGGGGATTGCATCAGACGTGAACCGGGTGGCCAGGCTCCCGCGATGACGCTGGCGGGGCCGCTTTTCGGATGAAGCCCGAAAGGCAAAGGTCCGCGCCCAATATGAAAATCGGCAACCACTTAAGCCGAAGTCCTTAAAATCTTGACTTACCAGCATCTTTGTAACAACATCTGGCGCAGCCTCATGGCACTCAACATAATGTAAAAGAAGGCGAAAAGCTCGCTCTGGGCCAATCTGAGGCGAGCAGGGCAGGATGTGGTCGGCGGTTGCACGCTGCCGACCCTGTTTTGAAATGCGATTGCGCTAGATTGGCACGTGCTGCAGGTTGACAGCGAATGAACCATACTATAGGTTGCATTTGCGTGGGGAGAATCTTCGAGTTCGGAGGGTTCTTAATTTTTGGGCGCCTTTTAGGGATGCGACTGTCATGAAAAAGTTTATTGCCTGTTCTGCAATAATGGCTTTGGTTTTCACAGGGACCGCCGCTGCTGATGTTTTGCCAGGGAGCGCGTGCTCGGCAACGGTCAGTCAGGTTTCCGGTTCTTTGATGGTCAATCGGGGCCATGGTTTCAGGCCTTTGATGCAGGGCGCTGTCCTTCATTCCGGAGATGTCGTCATGGCATCCGGAAACAGTTCGGGCGTGATTGATTTTTCCGATGGAACCACCGCGAAGGTGGTTCAGGCCAATGCCGTTCATATCCCTGGAAGTGCTCCCTGTGGAGGCGCGCCGGAGGGTAGCGAAGCTTCAACCGGGTTCAATCCCGGTATTGGTGTCGGTGTGGCTGGGCTCGCAGTTGTCGGGTTAGGCGCTGTGGCTATCGCGAGCAACAGGCACAACTCCCGCGTTAGCCCCTGATCGCAGGTTGCTCACGGGGAATACAAGATATACGCAAAGCGGAACGCGGTTTTCCTTCCCCCTTTAAAAAGGGGCAGGAGAGTCGCGTAGCTTTGTTGTGTGTGTAGATGGGCTCTGCAGGGCTTTGATGTGATCGTCAGGCCGGGGCGGATCGAGCCTTGAGGGGCCGCGCATTGATTGCGGTGGGAGCCAAACCCGCGTCATGGCCGCCACCAAGGCACACTTTCTGCAAGCCAAAACAACATAGTCAGTGACGGACGAAGGGTCGTGTTGCCCCGGTCTGTCTTGAATGCCGCACCTCCTGAATGTTGTGCGGGCGCTTCGGGAAGTCATGACGCCCCTGCGCCATCCAGATCGTCAAACCATCGATCTCATCGTCTCGCTGAACACCCCTTAAGAGCCTCCCCCGAAACTCAGTACCTTCTTGCCCCAAAAGTCAGAAATTCTAGCGCGTTACTTCGCTTATCGGCTTACTTCGGTAGTCAGGCCGTACCCACTTCGCTTGCCGCGCTGCTCGGTCTGATGGTCGTGACAATCGTTCGGCCCCAGCGCGCGAAACCTGCGTCGTCGCTCATGGACAATACGCGCCCCCTGATGCACCATGCGATGCCGGGGATGTGCGCGTCTCACGGCAAGTCAATTCTGCGGGGGGAACATGAACTGCACGATAGAAGACGTTGACCACAATCTGCATGGCTCAGCGGCGGCGGTTTGTGTCAGCTCGGCAACGACCCGAAACTGGTTCGGGCGCAGCGCGTTGCGAGCGCCCTTCCTCGTACTGGTGCTTTGCAGTCTCGGCGGATGCGAAACCACGTCGACCGCGCTGCAAGGCCGGGCGTCCCTCGCCGATTCTCCGAAGCCAGCAGCTTCGGTTGCGAGGGCCCAATCGTGCAACCTGAATATGCCGTACGCTGGTGGTGTCGAATATGGCACGGTTGCAGGCACGGTACCTCAATGGCAAACCTTGCAATCAACAGCACGCATTGAGCAACAAGTAGGTGGACTGATATCGCCGCAATATTTAACATCGAAGCGAATTTTGATTGATTTTAATGGCTCTAACACGATCGCCGTACTTCAGTCCGGTATGGTTGTTCATAAAGGCGATATAGTTACATGGACCGGGCGTCATCGCGACCCGCATACGCCTTGCAGCTTCGTCCCGGTTATAGTCCAGAGTGTGGTGAAGACTGCCAGCCAGTGAGAACCTGACATAAAAGCCTATTGCGTGGGCTGGCGTCGCGTGATTCCGTTGCGCCGATGCATAGGCTAGAATCACGCCTCATTACCAGTAGAGTACGGCTTTGCGGTGGTAGGGCTGCGCGATGCGCCTGAGGTGCTCCAACCCGCAGAACACGCATGATGCCGCTGGCACCACGAGGATCTTCTGGTAAAAAAACCGATGGCGGGCGGACGAGCTTTGATCGAGGGCACCGCGCGGCCCGATAACCAGCATCGTGGCACGCTGGAGGTCGAGCAGGCTTTGGCCGAAGCGTTGGTCCATGATGCAGAGCGGGGCAGCGGCGGTGATACTTGCCTTTGCGGGCCTTCGTGCTGGAACAGCTTTACCGTGATCATGGCAACAGTGGCGCGCTGCGCACCAACGGTTAGGGACGTTCAAGCCCGACGAGGCAGATTGGCAGCGCGGACTCGCGATTTAGAGCGAGGAGACCGGCAATGCGCGCCGCGCCCAAGGCGATTTTTGCACCGCACTGAAAGGCTGTCAGGAGGATCTTGCCATCAAACAACGAATTGCCGCATCCGACCCTCGCAATGCCCAGTAGCAGCTTCGCCAGAGCAGATGATTGTCCCAGACATTTCATCCGGCTGCAAATGCCCGCGGGTTGGTGGCTTCAACGGCCTTTGTGGCCATAGGGCGGGGATGGAATGTCAATATGGGCGCGGCGCAGGGCGGCGGACCAACGCTCGCGCAGATCGTGGAAATACGGCTCGCCGGGCTCGATTAGGGTTTTGAGATCAAATTCCATGGCATCGCGGCGCAGCATGACGAAATCCAGCGGCATGCCAACACCCAGATTGGAGCGAATGGTGGAATCCATCGAAATCAGCGCCACTTTCAGGGCATCATTGATATCCATGTCGTAATTCACCGCGCGGTCGAGGATCGGCTTGCCGTATTTGTGCTCGCCAATTTGCAGATAGGGTGTATCTGGCGTCGACTCGATGAAATTGCCGGCGCGATACATGAGGTAGAGCTTCATCGGCTGGTCTTTGATCTGGCCGCCAATCAGCATGGTGAAATCCAGCGATGTGCCTGCCTGCTCAATGGCGACGCCCTCGGATTGATAGGTGTGGCGCACCACCTCGCCAATGAATTGCGCCGCGCGGAACATGGTTGGCTGATCAAGCAGGGAACGCAGCCCTTCGGGCGTCTCGAAGCCTTCACGCAGCACCGCGAGGATGCTCTGGGTGAAAGCGAGGTTGCCTGCCGTTGCCAGCGCAAACATCTTTTCGCCAGGCTGCTCAAAGACATGCAGCTTGCGAAAGGTCGCGATATTGTCCAGTCCGGCGTTGGTGCGCGTGTCGGCCAGCACCACAAGGCCCGCTTTGAGGCATATCCCAACGCAATAGGTCATAATTGGTCAGATGCTCCCCAGGCATTGGCGCGGCACTTCATTGGGCGGCGTTGGCGGTAACTTGCGAGACATGGACCGCGACGTCAAGCGTCTCAACGCCGCCCCCTGAACGCGACCCGCGCACTGGGGCGGCATCATGCGAGTCGGTGCCGATGGCAACGCGGACATAGCGCTCATCGACGCAAACGCCGTTGGCCGGGTCAAAGCCGATCCAGCCCAGGCCCTCGACAAAGGCTTCGGCCCAGGCGTGGCCCGCCGTCTGTTCGGTAGTCTCGTGCAGCAGATAGTAACCGCTGACATAGCGGGCTGGAATATCAAGCACATGTGCACAGCCGAGAAAGAGCTGGGCGAAGTCCTGGCAGACGCCAATCCGGTCATCCCAGGCCTCGGCAGCGCTGGTCAGCGAAGATGTCTCGCCGACGACAAAGCGCATTTGTTTCTGGATCGCCGCCATCAGTGCGTGCAGTGTCGCCACGGTGTCACCGCCCTCGGCGGCGCGCAAGCCTTGTGCAAACTGCATCATGGCAGGGCTCGGCCGCGTCAACTGGCTCTCGCGCAGCCAGAAGGCCGGTGGGAATGTCTCGCGGGCACCGCTCACCTTTCCACCCATGTCCGTGGTGTCGACGAGGCCGGAAACATTGACATTCACTTCAGATACCGGCCCTTCGATGAAAAAGGTGCGGGTGATGTTGCCCAGGGCATCCTCGCCGCGCAACAGCAGCCCGTCTGCGTCGATCTCGATGCGCCAGTCACGGACAAATTGCCCGTCATGGGCGCGCGGCGTCAGGCGCAGCACCTGCATCGCATGGCGCACAGGCTCGGCATAGTGATAGCGGGTCGTGTGATTCAGTTTCAGGCGCATGTCATTGCAGATACTGGGTGGCGATGGCGCTGCCAAGCTTGTTGTTGTCGTTGATAAAGCCGCCAAGAAACTCATGCAGGCCCTGCTGGAACAGGCGGTCGATAGGGGTGTTCTGCAATTGGCCCAGCATCACGCGCGCCAGGCGCTGGCTTTCGCCCTGGCGCCCGTAGAGGTCGGCAATGCGCTCAAGAAAGCGGCTGATTTCGCCATAGACCGCAATCAGCGAGCGCGGCTGTTCCGGGCGCAGGATCAGGAAATCTGCCACCAGCCAGGGCTTGACGCTCTCGCGATAGACCCACTGAAACGAGGTCAGCGCCGAAACTGATCGCAGCAACGAGGTCCATTGAAAATAGTCCAGCCCGCCGCCAACCGCCTCGTTTTGCGGCAACAGCACGTGGTATTTCACATCAAGAAGGCGGGCGGAATTGTCCGCGCGCTCCAGAAATGTGCCCAGCCGCTGAAACCAGTAGGGGTCGGTGCGCAGCATGGTGCGATAGGCGGAACTGTCAAACCGCAGCGACGTCTCGATGATCATCGCCAGAAAGCGGCTGAGGTCAGGCCCGCCGATATCGGCAAAGTCGACATTTTGCAGGGCCAGCCATGCGCCGTTGACGACTTCCCACATCTCGGCGGTCAGAGTGCCGCGTACAGCCCGCGCATTGGCGCGGCAGGTCTGGATGCAGGCCAGGATCGAGTTGGGATTGTCGGGCGAGGCGACAATGAAATCAACAACCGCCGCGCGCGTCGCAACTTCGTGCTGTTCATGAAACAATGTGGCGCACCCGGCTGTCGCCACCGCGCTGTCCCATTCATTGGTCGATCCGGCATAGGCGGCCGGCAACGTGGCCATGCGCGCCGCAACATCAAGGATGCGTGCCAGATTTTCAGCCCGCTCCATATAGCGGGACAGCCAGAAAAGATTGTCGGCGGTGCGGCTCAGCATGGTGGGGATCGCCTCCGAATCTAATGTTGCAAGGGCGGAAGGGCGGCTTCATCATCGACGACCCAGGTGTCTTTGGTGCCGCCGCCCTGCGAGGAATTGACCACGAGCGAACCCGCCGTCATTGCCACGCGTGTCAGGCCACCCGGCACGATGCGCACCTTGTCGGCCCCGCACAGCACAAACGGACGCAGATCAACATGGCGCGAGGCGACGCCGTTGTCGAGAAAACACGGCACGGTCGAAAGCGCCAGCGTCGGCTGCGCAATATAGGCGGCTGGGTCGTGCCTGAGCTTGGCGGCAAAGCTTTCGAGTTCGGCGCGCGAGGCTTGTGGCCCGACCAACATGCCGTAGCCTCCAGAACCATTGACTTCTTTCACCACCAGTTCACTTAAATGCTCCAGCACATATTTGAGCGAGTCCTGCTCGCGACAGCGCCATGTTGGCACATTTTTAAGCAGAGGTTCCTGCCCGGAAAAGAAGCGGACAAGGTCTGGCATATAGCTGTAGATCGCCTTGTCATCGGCAATGCCGGTGCCGACAGCATTCGAGATCGTGACGTTCCCAGCCTCATAGGCGGCCATCAGGCCGGGCACGCCCAAGGCGGAATCGGGGCGGAAGGCCAGCGGATCAAGATATTCGTCATCGATCCGGCGATAAATCACGTCCACGCGCTTCGGCCCTTCGGTGGTGCGCATGAATACGACATTGCCGCGCACGAAAAGATCGCGGCCCTCGACCAGTTCGATGCCCATTTTATCAGACAGAAAGCTGTGCTCGTAATAAGCGGAATTGAGCGCACCAGGGGTGAGAAGCACGATCTCCGGCTCCTTGGAGGCGGTGGCAGGCGCCAGCGAGCGCAAGGTTGCCTTCAGTATGTCCGGATAGTCATCAACCGGGCGCACGCGCATCTTGGAGAAGAGTTCAGGAAAGAGCCGAAACATCACCTCGCGGTTTTCCAGCATGTAAGAAACACCGGACGGGGTGCGGGCATTGTCTTCAAGCACATAAAGTTCATCTTCGCCGCAACGCACAACATCAATGCCGGCGATATGGACATATTGGCCTGCAGAGGGTTTGATCCGGGTCATTTCCGGGCGAAAAGCTGGGTTGCGCAGCACCAGATCTTCCGGCACGATCCCCGCCCTGACGGCTTCGCGCGCGCCGTAAACGTCGGAAATGAAGGCATTCAGCGCCCGCACCCGCTGCTCCAGCCCGGCTTCGAGCTTTTTCCATTCCTTCACGGCCAGCAGGCGCGGGATAATGTCGAACGGTATCAGCCGCTCGCCGCCCTGCTCGTCGCCATAGACCGAAAAGGTGATGCCGATCCGCCGGAACATGGCTTCGGCCTCGGTGCGTCGGTCGGCGAGTTGATTCCCTGGCGTCGCCGCCAGCCACTCCGACAACCCGGCATAAACCTCGCGCGTTGCGCCATCGCTGCCGTTCATTTCATCAAAGGCCATGGCACGTTCCTTTATCAATGCGGAACAGGTAAGCAATATGGGTGCCAGAAGGTCGGGACTAGGGCAAGGACACAATTTCAGACGGTGCGCCTCAAACCGCGTCTTCACTTCCTGCGGGAATATCGTCGATCAATGCAGTGAGGCCTCGAACAAGCGGACAAACGCACCCTGACGTATCATGGCGATCAGCTTGAGAGACCTGGCATAGGGGAGCTGATCAACGAACATTGGTATCAACTCCGGCGGTTGCACGCCCATCGCTGGCCCGCCCGCCATCACCCCGCTACAGGCCCGCGCGCTGTGGCTGGCGTCGCCAGGCTATGAGTTCGGCCAAAATCGAAAGGGCGATTTCTTCGGGGGTTATCGCGCCAATATCGAGGCCTGCCGGGGCCTTGAGGGCGTCGAGGCGCTCGGCGCTGATCTTGCCCGCCAATTGCGCCCGCAAACTGGCCGCTTTGCGCTTTGAGCCGACAAAGGCAACACCTTGCGCCGGATGTTCCAACGCCGCGCTCAGCGCCGCCAGATCGCCCGCCCCTTGTGTGGCCACGACAATATAACGCTCAGCATTGGAGGGGTTCAGCGTATAGCCCTCGCTGAAGGCAACGTCTTCCCGAAACAGCCCACGCTCGGCCCCCGGTGCCGCGACCATCACCGCAAACGCGAAAGATGTCGCCAGCGCCGCCAGCGCCACCGCCACCGGTGCTGCGCCCATGATCACCAGTTCGGGGCGCGGCAGGTTCGGCTCGATGAAAATATCCATGGTGCCCTGGCTGGGGCACATGTTGACGGCATAGGTCACGCCCTCCCGCGCTTCGCCGCCTGCAACGCCCAAGTCCCTGAGCACGTCCTCAGGCTGGATCGATATCAGTCTCGGCTTGCCATCGGCCAGCGCCTGCCGGGCGGCGCGGAGCACGGCGCCGCGCGCGCAGCCGCCGCCAATCCAGCCCCCCGCCATCCTGCCGTCGGCCTCGATGATCGCCTTGGCCCCGGCCTTGGCCGCTGTCACCGCCACAGTGCGTACCACGGTAGCCAGGACATAGGGGCTGCCCGCAAGCCGCAACCGCTGCAAATGCGCGTCGAAGGCGAGCGGGATGGGAGGATTGGTCATTGTTGGGTCAGCCAGGGTTCGAGCGCGGCAAGGCTTTCGAGCGAATGGGCCGCCGCGAAATGATCAACATAAGGCAAGGCTTCGCGCATGCCGCGCGCTTCGGGCGCATAATCCTTCCAGCCGATCAGCGGGTTAAGCCACAGGATGCGGCGGCAGCGCTGGCGTAACCGTGCCATCTCATGAGCCAGCGCGCCGGGCGCGCCGGTATCAAAACCATCGGAAAAAATCATCACCAGTGCCCGCCCGCGTAGCGCCCGGCGCGCGTGATAACGGTTGAAATCTGCGAGGCACCCAGCAATGCGCGTGCCTCCGCCCATGCCCTGTGCCACCAGCCCAAGCCGGTCCAAGGCGCGTGGCATGTTGCGGTCGGCCAGCACACTGCCGATATCGGCGAGCCGTGTGTGGAATACGAACGCTTCCGCTTGGCGGAAGGCATTGATGGCACCGTGCATGAAGCGGGCAAACCATGGCGTATAAAGCGCCATCGAGCCGGAAGCATCCATCAGCATCACCAGGCGGAGCGGCTTCGGCTTCTTCTTGCGCCACACCTGATGCAGCGGCTCGCCGCCAGAAGCGATGCTGCGATGCAGGGTGCGCCGCAAATCCAGCCTTGCGCCGCGCCGGGCCGCTCGCGTCCGCCGCGTCAAACGCGCGCGCATCAGTCGGGCGAGCCTTTGCGCCAAAGCCTGCGCCTTCTCGATCTCGGCTGGATCGACAATATGGCGCAAATCGCGGCTCATCAGCGCTTGTGTGGGTGTGGCGGCGTGTTGCTGCGCGCGGTTGTCAGCCGGGTTGGCATCGCCGGGCGCATCGGCAGCGGCCTGATCCGCCGGGCTCTTGTCCTGCCCGCCTGAAGCATCGCCAAGCCGTCGAGGCGGCTGCTGGCTTTGCGGCGGGTTACCCGTGAGCTGGCTGGAGCTCCGCATTCCCCGCGCCAGGAAGTGCGCATCAAACAGCCGGTCGAACTTCATCCAGTCATCATGGTTGGCACAACAGAGCGGTTTCAGCGCAGTCCGCAGCAAGCGCGGCGAGGCACTGGCTGGCGAGGCCAGCAGCAGGGCGGCATCCTGCGTCTCTTTCAGGCCAATGCGGAAATCATGATCCCGCAACAGCGCCATGAAACCGCCGAGTTTGATCAGGCCGCCTTCGGCCACTGCAGCCGCTGTGCCCATCACACGGCCTCCAGCTTGCCCGTCAGGCGCGTGATGACGTCCAAGCTGATGTTGGCGCGATCATCTTTGGTTTTCAGCAGCGCGGCGAGGCAGGCATAGGCTGCCTCCGGGCTGGCACCGAGATCTTCGACCTTGAGGCCGATGAGGCTTGTTGCCCAATCCAGCGTTTCGGCGACACCGGGGCGTTTGGTCAAATCCTCCTTGCGCAAGCTGGCAACAATTTCCGCCACCTGCCCCGCAAGTTGCGCGCTGATCTGCGGCAATTTCGTCAAAAGGATGCGGGTTTCGCGGCTGATATCGGGAAATTCCAGGTAATGATAAAGACAGCGTCGCCGCAGCGCATCCGAAATATCGCGCGTGCCGTTGGACGTCAGCACAATGCGCGGCATGCTCAAGGCGGTCAGCGTGCCAAGCTCCGGGATTGTCACCTGGAAATCTGACAGCAATTCCAGCAGAAAAGCCTCGAACTCCTCGTCGGCGCGGTCGATTTCGTCAATCAGCAGCACCACGGGTCTGGCGCTGCGGATGGCGCGCAGCAGTGGGCGCTCCAGCAGATACGCGGCGGAAAACACATGCGCTTCCAGTGATTCCGCGGCGCTGGTGCCCTCCAGCAGTCTGATGGCCAGCAATTGCTTCTGGTAGTTCCACTCATAGAGCGCGGCGTTTTGATCAAGGCCCTCATAGCACTGCAGGCGAATGAGTTCGCAACCGTGCAACGCTGCGAGCGCCTTGGCGACTTCCGTCTTGCCAACGCCCGCCTCGCCTTCCAGCAACAGCGGGCGGCCTAAATAATCCATCAGCCACAGCACGGCGGCAAGGTCAGGATCGGCAATATAGCCGACCCCGGCCAGCTTTCCGGCTATAGTCTCGCGCGTTAGCATCGGCGACGCTCCGCAAGCCCTGGCTCTACCCCGTCACGCCCAGCTTTTCAGCGACTTTCCACAGCCGCCAGGCATCATGCGGCATCTGGATATGGGTCGAACCGAGGAAGGAAAAGGCATCATTGACGGCATTGGAAAACGCCGGAACACCGCCCACGTTCGGGCTTTCGCCAACGCCCTTGGCCCCGATCGGGTGATGCGGCGAGGGCGTGACGGTGTGGTCAGTTTCCCAATGCGGCGTTTCCACCGCCGTTGGCAGGAAGAAATCCATGAACGATGCGCCCATCACATTGCCCATCTCGTCATAGCGGATTTCCTGACCCATGCTGATCGCAAAGGCCTCGGTCAGTCCGCCATGCACCTGGCCCTCGATGATCATCGGGTTGATGCGGGTGCCGCAATCATCCAGCGCATAGAAGCGCCGGGTTTTGGCGACACCGGTATCGACATCAATATCCATCACGCAAATATAGGCTCCAAACGGATAGGTCATATTCGGTGGATCATAGTAGCTTACCGCTTCCAGCCCTGGCTCCATGCCCGGCGGCGGCGAATGATAGGCCACCCAGGCAATGTCGGTCATGGTCTTGTAGCGCTCCGGCACGCCTTTCACCTGAAAGCGGTCAATATCGAAGACGAGGTCATCTTCATGCACTTCCAGCAGCCAGGCGGCAATCATCTGCGCTTTGGCCTTGATCTTGCGCGATGCCATGGCAATAGCCGCACCGGCTACCGGAGTCGAGCGCGAGCCATAGGTGCCAAGACCATAGGGCGCGGTATCGGTATTGCCTTCCTCGACCATGATCTCGCTGGCAGCAATGCCGATCTCGCTGGCGATAATCTGTGCCCAGGTGGTCTCATGGCCCTGGCCTGTGCTTTTCGTGCCGACGCGGGCGATGGCGCTGCCAGTCGGATGGATCCTGATTTCGCAGGAATCAAACATCGCGAGGCCCAGAATATCGCAGTTTTTAGAGGGGCCAGCCCCGACGATTTCGGTGAAAAAGCAAATGCCGAGGCCCATGATTTCGCGGGTCTCGCCGCGTTTGAAGGCCTCGCGCTTGGCCTTCTGCTCGGCGCGCAGGCCAGCGTAATCCACTGCCACCAGGGCCTTGTTCAACGCCGTATGATAATCGCCGCTGTCATATTCCCACCCCAGGGCCGATTGATAGGGGAATTGCTCGCGCTTGATGAAGTTTTTCAGCCGCAGCTCAGCGGGGTCCATGCCAAGTTTTTGCGCCAGAATATCCATGCCGCGCTCAATGGCATAAGCGGCCTCGGTCACCCGGAACGAGCAGCGATAGGCAACGCCGCCTGGCGCCTTGTTGGTATAAACGCCATCGACGCAAAGGTGCGCCACAGGGAAATCATACGAACCGGTGATGATGTTGGAGAATCCGGCCGGCCATTTCGAGGGATCGGCGCAGGCATCGAACGCGCCGTGATCTGCGAGAATATGCACCCTGAGGCCGGTGACCTTGCCATCCTTGGTTGCGGCAATTTCGGTGCGCATGTGATAATCGCGGGCGAAAGACGTGGTGGAGAGGTTCTCCATCCGGTCCTCGACCCATTTCACCGGACGCCCGGTAACAATGGAGGCCACCACCGCGCAAACATAGCCGGAATACGCCCCGACCTTGTTGCCAAAGCCGCCACCGACATCCGGCGCGATCACATGAATCTTGTGCTCGGGCAGTTTGGAAATCAATGAGACAACCGTGCGGATGACGTGCGGTGCCTGAAACGTGCCCCATAACGTCAATTCGCCCTTGATCTTGTCAAAAGAGGCGACGCACTGGCAGGTTTCAAGCGGGGAAGGGTGGGTGCGATGGTAGGAAATCAGCTCGTCGATTTTCACATCCGCGCGGTTGAAAGCCTCATCGGTCAGCGGCTTGTCGCCCACCTGCCATTTGAAGATATGATTGTGATGGTCGCGCTTGCCATGCGCACCCTCGGTTTTGCCAGCCAGATCCTCGCGCAAGACCGGGGCATCGGCCGCCATGGACTTGAACGGATCGACAATGACGGGCAGTTCCTCATAGTCAACTTCGACCAGTTCGACGCCATCGGCCGCAGCTTGCAGGCTGGTGGCCACCACGAAGGCAACTTCCTGATTTTGAAACAGCACCTTGCCATCGGCCAGCACCATCTGCACATCGCCCGCCAGCGTCGGCATCCAGGCAAGGTTGACGGTTTTCAGGGTCTCGGCGGTGATGACCGCCACGACACCCGGCACTTTCTCGGCCTTGGACGTGTCGATTCTTTTCACCCGCGCATGGGCGTAAGACGAGCGCACCATGTCGCCATAGAGCATGGCTGGCAGTTTGATATCATCAACATAATTGCCGCGTCCCTGCGTGAAGCGCACATCCTCGACGCGTTTGCGTTTGCAGCCCATACCTTCAAGTTTGGCTTCGCGGGCTTCTCTAGTCGGGGTCATGTCGTTCATTGTGCCGCCTCCGCGAAAGTCTCGCCGTTCAATGCCGCCGCCGCATGCTGGATGGATTTGACGATGTTCTGATAGCCGGTGCAGCGGCAAAGATTGCCTGAAATGCCATGGCGTATTTCATCTTCGCTGGGGCGCGGGTTTTCCTGTAGCAGCCGCCAGGCGCGCAGAATCATGCCCGGCGTGCAATAGCCGCATTGCAGGCCATGCATCTGTCGGAAACTCTCCTGCAACTGATGCAATGTGCCATCAGCATGGGCTATGCCCTCGATGGTTCGGATATGTGACCCTTCGGCCTGCACGGCAAATCTCGTGCAGGATTTCACCGAGACACCATCAAGATCAATGGTGCAGGCCCCGCAATGGCTGGTTTCGCAGCCAATATGGGTTCCAGTCAGGTTCAGCGTCTCGCGAATGAAATGTACCAGCAGGGTGCGAGGCTCGGCAAGGCCGCTGACTTCCTCGCCATTCACGGTCATTGTTACATTTATCTTGGCCATTGCTTCTGTCTCCAGAAAAAGTGTTTAAGCTGCTCGGCTCGCGGCGCGGGCAAGGGCTCGGGTCAGCATGATGCCCGCCATCTTGCGCCGGTAGTCAGGTGGGCCGCGCCCGTCGGAAGCCGGATCGGTAATGGCTTCGGCTGCCGCCACCGCCTTTTTCACCGAGCCTGCGTCCAGCGTCGTGCCGACCAGCATGGCTGCCGCATCTTTCGCCCATAGCGGGGTTGGCGCAACATTGGTCAGGCCAATCGAACAGGTGGCCACCTTGCCATTGGCCATGGTCAGCACCACGGCGGCCGCGGCAACCGCATAATCACCAATCTTTCGTTTCAGTTTCTCGTAGGCGGTGCCTTGCCCGGCGACGATCGGCACATGAATGGCCGTCAAAATCTCGCCAGCCGCCAGCGCCGTGTCATAGGCCCCGTGGTAAAAGTCGCGCGCCTTGATATGCCGCATGCCTTTTGGCCCCTGCGCCACGTAACTGGCATCGAGGCACATCATCACGGCGGGCATGTCATTGCCGGGATCGCCATTGGCCACATTGCCGCCCAGCGTGCCGAGCGCCCTGATCTGCGGATCAGCAATTTGCTGCGCCGCCTCGATAAGCAGGGGTGCCTTGACCTGGACCAGCGCCGAGGCGAGCAGCGCGCGCTGCGTCACCATAGCACCCAGCACCAGCGCGCCATTCTCCTCGCTGATCGTGCGAAGATCGCCGATGCCTGCAAGATCAATCAGATGCGACGGCGCCGAAAGCCGCTGCTTCATGAGCGGAATCAGGCTGTGGCCACCGGCCAGCGGGCGAGCGTCCTCGCCCAATGAGGCGAGCATGGTTACCGCATCAACGAGCGTTTTCGGGCGATGATATTCAAATGCGCCGGGGATCATCTTCGCGTCTCCTCACCAGATTATTGGTCTTTGAAGGCATGATCATCATAGTGCAGTGCACAAGCAAGTTGTGCGTGAGGAAGCGGGCCGCGCCTGCACCAAGAGCGCTATTTTGGCACGAACTGCGTCAGTACTGTTGACGCATTTGGTGTCGGGCTCGCCGTCTGAGGCTTGGCCAGGCGCTGTTTGACGGGTGCGACACGAGCGCGCGCCACCGGAATTTTGCGATGCAACATACTTCGCATTTCGATCACGCCAGCATCACCCGCGCGTCGCAATGTCACAATATGCGCAACATTGACGATGTAGGAGCGATGCACACGAATGAAACGGCTATGGTCAAGGCCAGCCTCGATCTGGCTGATCGGCAAAGGACAAAAATACTCGTTACCGGCGTCGCTGACATAAGTGTAATGCGCGTTGGCACGGATGACCTGCACATCATGCAGCGCCAGGGCGAATTTGCGGCCCTTTTGTTCGACCGGCAACGTTTCGAGGCTGGGCGCAATGGGCGAACTGACGGCCGGTTCACCGCTTGCCACGCTCTTGCGCGGTACCAATGAGAGCAAAAAGGCCGCTGAAATCCCGAAGGCCGCCAGCGCAACCAGCATCGCCAGCACGTTGGCGCTCAAGGCCGTCGGCGGCAATGGCGTCGCCATGCGTTGCGGTGCCATAACCATGCCCGCCACGGCGACATAATGCATCCCCGCCACCGAGAGCGCGAAAATCAGCGCGCCGGCCCATAGTGGCGGCCGGTTACTGCCCTGCTGAATGACCCACACCGCGAATGTAGAACCAGCAATGCCGATCAACAGGCTGGCACCGACAAAGGCCGGGCGATTGGACATCATGACCCCGGCATTGAGACCGTCCATGCCAACATAATGCATTGCGGCAATGCCGAGCCCCATCAGCGTGCCGCCCGCGATCACCCGCATCTGGCGCGGCAAGGGCGCGTGAATGGCATAGATCGCCGGGCCAACAACCAGGGCGCAGATCAGCAGCGAAAGCAGCGTCGGCAATGCGGCAAAATGCAACGGCACGGCAAAGCGCAATGCCAGCATGCCGATGAAATGCATCGACCAGATACCCGTCGCCAGTGAGGCTGCGGCACCGACCAGCAAGAGTCGATCATGGCCCGAGCCATCACCCGTCACCTGGGCCGCCAGCCGGAATCCGACATAGCCGCCCTGCGCGGCAATCAACAGCGACAGCACAACCAACAGCGGATCATAGATAACATGCATGTCAAGGGCCATTCTGCAGAGGCCAGCTCAGGGCATGGGCGCATTCATGCGCGCGAGATGCAAACTTGCCAAGCAAAATCTGGGTGCAGGGGCAACCTTCAGCCCATCGCGAACAGGTTGATGAATGCGACTTTGTTGCAACGATTCAGGTGAGCTTCGGCTTAGGCCGGGGTTTGCCATCAAGCGTCGGCACACGCCATCGCCTCGGGCGACCAAAAGCCGCTTGCTGTGGAGCGTTCGGTCCTGCGCGGTCAACGCTGCCAAGATTCCCGGGATGTATGAGTCCCGTATTGCCGGGCCATGGGGCACCGTGGACCGGCTGGTTCATGCCGAAGGCACCCGCCATGACAAATTCTCTCGAATGACATGATCGAAGCCGCCCCAACATTCAAACACGCCTTGCACCGTCTCCATGCAACAAGGTGGCGCGATGCTCCTTGGCCCGCGCTTGCGCAATTTGACTCAAGCGCTCCTCGCACCGCGCCGGTTCTTCGGGGATCGACACGTCGTCGGAAATCTCCGCCATAGCCGCCGCCTCGGCTTTGGCCACCAGATCGGCCACTCCTGTTTAAGCTGTGCCTCGATCTTGGCCGCGTGCCCGTAAGGCACCGCGCTGTGTCGGCTGGCGTTGGCGCGGATCTTCGTTGTGAAGCAACGATGGGCGCGGTGACGAGGATGCCCCCCTCAATCATAAAGCGCGCCTGATAAAAACCGTCCCCAGTCGCGCTCGAAATAGGCCGTCCTGGTCGCATCGAACTGGCGCAGCGGCCTTGTCTCGCAAACAAACCCCTTGGGCTCGCACCTGACGATGATTTTTACACGTCGATCCTGGTTGCGCTCGGCACGAAACCGGAAGGCTTCCAAAGGGCCGTATCTGGTCTCGGGAACGGCGGTTCCCTGGGAACAGCAAATAGCGCGCGCGCCGCGACTGCCACCGCCCTGCGTCACATAGCAGTCCAGCGCTGTCAGCACCGCTTCGGAGACCAGCGCCATGTGCCGCCATTGAACGCAGCGCACCATTTCGTCTGGGCGCGTGGCCCGCAGGCCGCGCCGGCCAAGATCGGTATTCAAGGCCCGCGCTTCGCCACGCGCCGCGCTCACGTCTGCTGGCGAACATATGAACCCGGCATGATCGCTCATGCGCGCCTGCACTTCGCGCGCAACTGCCATCACATCGCGCCCGCCGTTGGCCTGCACAAGATTCAGTAGGGCAGCAACCTCCGGTTCAAGCATGCGTTGCGTCAGCAGATCGTCGCGTGGCTGCGGCCTTGTGGCGGCAAAATGCTCGGCACAACGCTGGCCCATGACCTGGCCGGCATTCAGCGCCGCACCGCCAGGTCGCGTAACCCCATGCGTACCTGCCGCCTCGCCAATCGCATAGCAGCCGGGCAGGCTGGAGCGGCCCCAGGTATCGACGGAAATACCGCCGTTCATGTGCTGGTTGTTGACCGCAAATTCCAGCGGCGTGCGGGTGATGTCTTTCTTGTAACGGCGATAAAGTTCAATCGCCAGGGGGTTCATGCGCGCCAGGCGCGCGATGGGCGTCGCTAACAGCGCGTCATTGTTTTCCAGATAGGCACGCACGTCACCATCAAGCCGCTCCAGCGAGAAAGCGGCATCGCCCGGCACAGGCTCAGGATTGCGGTTGAAATCCATGAAGACTTTGCGCCCGCCTTGCGTCTCGCGGAATATCGCCAGATCGACCAGGCTCGAACCAAAATCCAGCATGCGCGAGGCATGGAAGGGCCATTGATAACCCTTGCGAAACACGTTGGAGACGAGTTCCTGCGTGGTGCGGTAATAGTTCCCAAGGAAATTGCGTTCGACGCCTTCGGGATCAACAGAATAAATATAGGGCAGGGACTGTGCATAAGTGCCTGAAAGGTTCCATGGAAACCCATCGCGCGGCGTGCCGATGCCAAACTGGCTTTCGGTGAGATTGACCGCCTCGATCCCGGCTTCGAGCGCCAGGCCCAAGGCACCAAAGCAATGCTTTGGGTAGACGCTGTCGCGATAAAGCTCGCCCGGTCCGCCTGCCGCCAGCACCAGCGCGCCCATGGTGAACACCACCAGCCCCATCGGGTTGTCCGGGGCGCGCGCGGCGGCATGAAAGGCAATCAGGCCAGAAACGCGCCCTTCCGCCACCAGGATTTTTGCCGCCGTGCAACGGTTGATCACAGTAACGCCAAGACGCGCTGATTCCTCAGCCAGAACTTTCACCATCAAGCGCGATGTGCGCGGCCCGCAACTGGTGGCACGGCCCGCTTCATCATGATCGGTCTGGTAGCGCAGCGGCGCGCCAAAGCCATCGACCGGCAGTGGCAAGCCAAGATAGTGCAATGAGGAGAGCGCCCGCAGGGAACCGACCGCCTCAACATAGGCGGTGTCATGATCCATTGCGCCGCCTGCGCCCAAAGCTTCCGCCAGCGCATAGAAATCATCGCCATGACCACTCCCCGAGGCGGTGTGCAACGTCTGCTTGTCGGAACCCGAACAGGCCGACGTCCCGCCATAGAGATTCTGGGTGGCGACCATAACGTCAACACCTCTGCGTTGCATCTCAACAGCGGCGCGCCAGCCCGCCGCACCGCTGCCAAGCACCAGTGCCTCGCAGACATAATGGGGCAGACGGGAACCTGCCACATCCACAAAACGCGAGGGGGCGCGGCTGGGGTGGCGCTTGGGCATAGCGACGTCAGTCAGTCCATCAAGCACTGATTGAGGGACGGCTAGGGGCACGCGCATTTCCTCTGAAAATGACAGTTGACGCCAAGGCGGCATTGGGATAAATATATATCGTCACGTTCCAAAACGCAAGATGGTTGATGCCCGTTTAGGGCGATAAACTCTGCGCATCTTCGGACTTAATGAGTAAAAATAAGTTATTTGGAACGAGCCAAATGCAATGGATGATGACATGGCCGAAGGCCTAAGAGACAGCGTCGGCGGCCGCACGGGTCGCGTTACGATTGTGGATGTTGCCCGCCGCGCGGGGGTGTCCAAGTCGACGGTGTCGCTTGTCTTGTCGGCCAGTTCCCTTGTGGCGGAGGACACCAAAGTCCGGGTCAATGAAGCGATGCAGGCGCTGGGCTACGTTTATCATCGCGGGGCCGCCAGCCTGCGCTCGGCCTCGTCGGATTTCGTTGGCATGATTATGGGCGACCTCACCAACCCGTTTTTTGCCGAACTGACAGCCGGTATCGAGGCGGCGCTTTACCAGCGTGGCTTTACGCCGATTTTGGCCAACACCAACGAAGATCCGGAACGCCAATTGCATGTCCTGCGCGCCATGCGCGAGCATAGTGTTGCGGGCATTATCCTGAGCCCGGCGCGCGGCACGGATACCTGGGCGCTGGCCCAGCAATGGCCGGCTCATATCCCGGCAGTGATTACCATGCGGCGGTTGATCGGCAGTTCGCTGCCCTATATCGGCCCCGATAATCAAAAGGGTGCCAAGGTTGCGGTTGAGCATCTCCTGAAGCTGGGCCATCGCCGCATTGGCTTTGCGGGCGGTGAGCGCACCATCACCACCCAACTTGAGCGGGTCGCGGGTTGGCGCGAGGCGTTGAACGCGGCTGGCATTGCTGCCGACGATGCGCTGATATTTGAGGCACCGCCAACGCGCGAGGGCGGTCACGCCGCCATCAACCGGGCGCTTGATGAGGCGCAGCCGCCCACCGCTTTCCTTTGCTACAATGATATTGTGGCGATGGGGGCGACGCGGGCGTTGGCCTTGCGGGGCTTGCGGGTCGGGCGCGACGTCGGTGTCGTCGGCTTCGACGATATTGTGGCCGCCGAGCATAATACGCCGCCCCTGACCACCATCAGTGCCAACACCAGCGAGATGGGCGCGCGCTGCGCAGAAAGCCTGCTCGGTCTGATGCGTCACGAGGATGCGAGCGGGCTGTCTTTTTCGGGCGAATCGCGGCTTATCGTGCGCGAGAGCTGTGGAGCCTTGTGGCAGAAAACAGGGCGCGAAGTTGCTGTTGAGAGTCAGGGTTAAACATGACCAAGCCACGCATTCTTACCGCCAGTCAAGCTGTCGAGCTTGTCAAGGATGACGCTGTTGTCACCGTCTCATCCTCATCAGCTTTGGGGTGCCCTGACGCGGTGCTGGCAGCGCTCGGCACGCGTTTCGATGGCACCGGCCATCCGCGCAATCTCACCATGCTGCACCCGATTGCGGCGGGCGACATGTGGGGCGTCAAGGGCATTGACCATATCGCCAAACCAGGCTGCCTCGGGCGCGTTTTGGCCGGCTCCTACCCTTCCGGCCCTTCGTCTGCCGAGCCGCCCGCTATCTGGAAAATGGTCAGCAGCGATGCCATTCCCTGCTATAATGTACCGTCCGGCATCCTTTTCGACATGCACCGGGATGCGGCGGCCAAACGTCCCGGCGTGCTGACCAAGGTGGGCATGGGCACGTTCGTTGACCCGCTCCTTGAGGGTTGCGCGATGAACGCCAAGGCGCGCGCTGCGCCGATTGTTGCCCGTGTGAATTTTGCGGGCGACGACTGGCTGTTTTTTCCCGCCATTGTGCCGCAGGTTGCGATCATTCGCGCCACCACCGCCGATGAGCGTGGCAATCTTTCCTTTGAGCATGAGGGCGGTATTCTGGGGCCGCTCGATCAGGCGCTGGCGGTGCGCAACAATGGCGGGCTGGTGATTGCGCAGGTCAAGCGGCTTGCCGCCGCAGGCTCGCTGCGTCCGCATGATGTTGTGGTGCCGGGTATTCTGGTCGATGTCATCGTGGTTGCGCCCGACCAGAAGCAGACCACCAACACGCCCTATGATCCCGCCATCTCCGGCGAGATATTCCGGCCGCTTTCGTCCTTTGCGACGCCGGAATTTGGCGTCGGCAAGGCTATCGCCCGCCGTGTGGCGCAGGAATTGCGTGAAGGCGATGCGGTGAATATCGGCTTTGGCATTTCAGCCAATGTGCCGCGTATTCTGCTGGAAGAAGGCCGCCACGGCGACGTGACGTGGGTGATTGAGCAGGGCGCGGTCGGCGGTGTGCCCTTGCTCGACTTCCAGTTCGGTTGCGCTTCCAATGCCGAAGCCATTGTGCCCTCGCCTGCGCAATTCACTTATTTTCAGGGCGGCGGTTTTGACATGTCGCTGTTGTCCTTCCTGCAGATTGACCGCTTTGGCAGCGTCAATGTCTCCAAACTCGGGCTGCGCCCGCATGTGACGGCAGGGGCCGGCGGTTTTGTCGATATTACCGCGCGGGCCAAAAAAATCGTGTTTTCGGGTTATTTTACCGCCGGTGCGGCGCTTGAAATTCACGATGGCGCACTGCGCATCACCCGCGAAGGCAAGATCAGGAAGCTGGTGAATGCGGTTGAGCAGATTACCTTCTCCGGATTGCGGGCCGTCGAACAAGGTCAGGAAATCATCTATGTCACCGAGCGTTGCGTGCTGCGGCTCGAGCGCGAGGGCCTCTGCGTCATCGAGATCGCGCCGGGAGTCGATCTGGAGCGCGATGTGCTGGCGCAGGCCGAATTCCCACTGCTGGTATCGCCCGCATTGAAAATGATGGACGCCGCGCTGTTTCACCCCGATCTGATTGGTCTCAAGCTTCGCCCTGCCAAAGAGGTGCAAACATGAGCCCCTATGTTGAGCTTGAATTGGACGGGCCACTGGCACGCCTGACCCTGAAGCGGGGCGAGAAACTGAACGCGCTCGATATGGCGATGATCCATGCTCTGGCCGATGCCGCCCGCAGCATCGATGAGACGCCGGAGGTGCGCGTCACCATCCTTTCCGGCGAGGGCAGGGCCTTTTGCGCGGGCGGCGATATTGCTGCCTGGGGCGACCTGCCGCCACTGGACATGTGGCGAAGCTGGACGCGGGCCGGGCACCGCGCCTTTGAGGCGCTGGCGCGCCTGCGCACGCCGCTGATTGTGGCGCTCACCGGCCATGCCTTTGGCGGCGGGCTGGAACTGGCTGCGGTGGGTGATTTTCGCATTGCCGAGCGTGGCATCAAGCTCGGCCTGCCGGAGACCGGGCTTGGCATGACGCCGGGCTGGTCGGGCTCGCAGCGTCTGGTGCGCCGCTTTGGTGCTTCGACCGTGCGGCGCATGGCGCTGGCGGGCCAGATGTTCGAGGGCGACAGCGCGCTTGCCGCCGGGCTAGTCGATGAGGTCGTTGATCCCGGCCAGGGTCTCGCCCGCGCCGGGGCGCTGGCCGCTGACATTACGAAGCGCGGCCCCATTGCCGTGCAAATCGTCAAGGCCATGATCAATTTTGCCGAAGGCGAGGACCCCGATGCGCCCATCGAAGGCCTGGCGGGCGGGCTGACCGCTATGACGCAGGACCTTTCCGAAGGCGTCGCGGCGTTTCGCGCTAAGCGTTCCCCCATTTTTCGTGATGCTTAAGGACGATCGGCCGTGATTGCACTCGCACCCATTCTCCTCGACGACACGCGCTTGCAGGCCGCTCTTGCGCGGTTTCCGCGTGAGCGGGCGATGTGGATTGACGGCCAGGAGGCCGAAAGCCGCGGCGGCACCATCGATCGCCTCAGCCCGGCCCATGGCGTTTTGATCACCCGCGCCCAGCGTGGCACGAGCGTGGACGCAGACCGGGCCATCGGGGCAGCACGCAAGGCGTTTGACACGGGGCCCTGGCCGAAAATGACGGCTGCCGAGCGCTCAGGCGCCCTGCTCAGGGTTGCCGATGCCATTGACCGAGATCGCGATCTGCTGGCCCATCTTGATGCCCTTGAATCAGGCAAGCCGATTGCGCAGGCGCGCGGAGAAGTCGAAGGGTCTGCTGACATCTGGCGCTATGCTGCGGCTCTGGCACGCACGCTGCATGGTGAGAGCTATTCTTCGCTAGGGCCAGACAGGCTGGGCCTGGTGCTTCGGGAGCCGATTGGCGTCGTGTCGATCATTACGCCATGGAATTTCCCGCTGCTGATTGTCTCGCAAAAACTGCCCTTTGCGTTGGCGGCGGGCTGCACCTGTGTCGTCAAGCCCAGTGAAATGACCTCGGCCTCGACGCTGCATCTGGCCAAATTGCTGGATGACGCCGGCCTGCCCAAAGGGGCCTGCAATGTCATCACCGGCTATGGCCCCGAAGTCGGCGCGCCAATGACCGCCGATCAGCGGGTTGACATGATTTCCTTCACGGGCTCCACGGCGGTGGGACGCGCCGCCATGGCGGCGGCGTCTGCCACTTTGAAGAAGGTCTCGATGGAGCTTGGCGGCAAGAACCCGCAAATCATTTTCGCAGATGCGGATATCGAAGCTGCCGTCGATGCCTGCGCTTTCGGGGCTTTTTTCAATGCGGGCGAATGCTGCAATGCCGGTTCACGCATTCTGGTTCAGCGTGAGGCCAGCGAGGCCTTTGGCGGAAAACTGGCGGAAAAGGCAAAGCAGATTCGTGTTGGCGATCCACTTGATCCAGAAACCCAGGTGGGCGCGATTGTCAGCGCCGAGCACCTTGCCAAAATTCAGCACCACATTGCCGCTGCCAGCCATGCCGGTGCCAAGCTACGCAGCGGAGGCGTCCGCCTGCCTTCTGAGGGGCTGTTTCTCGCACCCACCCTTGTCGATTCCGTGCTACCTTCAATGCCGATAGCCAGCGACGAGGTGTTTGGCCCGGTGGTCAGTCTGATGTCCTTTGAAACGCTTGATGACGCCGTCGCGCTGGCCAATGGGACAGACTACGGGCTCTCCGCCAGTGTGTGGAGCCGGGATATTGATACTGCGCTGAGCGTGGGACGCGGTGTGCGGGCCGGTACCGTTTGGGTCAACACCTTCATGGACGGAACGCCGGAATTGCCGTTTGGCGGCTATGGCCAGTCCGGACTTGGGCGTGAATTAGGGCTGGGCTCGGTTGCTGATTACACTGAGGAAAAGACATTTCACGTTCACCAGGGGCCACGTACCAATTGGTGGCTGCCGCGCAGATGAGCCTGCGGACACAAGAATCGGGAGGCATCAAAGCACTCCTGCAATCGGTGCCGGACCGTATCCGGCGGGAGAGTACCTCGTGGAGAATGGAATTATGAAACTACGCAATTTTTATTTGGCAAGCGCGATGGCCGCTTCGGCCCTCGGCCTCGCCGTCCCGGCGCATGCCGCCGATGTCAAGCAGGTGCAGGTGCTGCACTGGTGGACTTCCGGTGGTGAAGCCGCTGCACTGGCCACCCTCAAATCTTATCTCGCCAAGGAAGGCTATGCCTGGAAAGACGTGCCGATCGCTGGCGGTGGCGGTGCTGCTGCTATGACGACACTCAAGGCCATGGTTGCAGCGGGCAACCCGCCGACGGCTTCACAAATCCTCGGCTACTATGCACTTGATTACGCCAAGGCTGGCAAGCTCAACGACCTCAATGTGCTCGCCACGAAGGAACATTGGGACAAGGTCATTCCCAAGGCCTTGCAGAAATTCACCACCACCAATGGCAAATGGGATGCCATTCCGATCAACATTCACTCAGTCAACTGGCTGTGGATCAACAAGGCGGTGATGGACAAGATTGGCGGCACCGAGCCGAAAAACTTTGATGAATTCATCGCGCTGCTCGACAAGGCGAAGAAGGCGGGTGTCATTCCGCTGGCGCTCGGCGGCCAGCCCTGGCAGGAAGGGACGATGTTCGACTCGGTTGTGATGTCAACCGGTGGCCCGGCTTTCTACAAGAAGGCCTTTGTTGATCTCGATCCGACGGCCCTGAAATCGGCGACGATGAAAAAAGCCTTCGACAATCTCGCCAAATTGCGTGCGTATGTTGATCCGAACTACGCCGGCCGTGACTGGAACCTTGCCACCGCCATGGTGATCAAGGGTGATGCGCTGGTGCAGGTAATGGGCGATTGGGCCAAGGGCGAATTCACCGTGGCGCACAAGGTCGCGGGCAAGGACTTCCTCTGCTACCGTTTCCCTGGCACGGAAGGCACGGTGATCTACAACACCGATATGTTCGCCATGTTCCAGGTGCCCGCTGACCTCCGCGGCGCGCAGCTTGCCTTGGCCGATGCGGTCATGAGCCCGGCTGTCCAGTCGGCCTTCAACGTCATCAAGGGCTCGGTGCCCGCCCGCATGGACGTGCCAGACACTGCCTTTGACATGTGTGGCAAGAAGGGCATAGCCGACGTGAAAAAGGCCGATGCCGCCGGGACCTTCGTTGGCTCCATGACGCAGAATTATGCACAGCCGCCAGCCATTGCCACGGCCTATACAGACGTTGTGACCAAGTTCTTCCACGGTGAAATCAAGACTTCGGATGCCGCCGTGGCGGAACTTTCCAAGGCGATCGACGCAGCAAAATAAGAAACTTGACCCTTCCTCGCCCGCGGGGGAGGGTCTTGCTTCCTGGGGAGGAACCACATGACAGTCTCAGCCCTTACGCCCGTGCCGCGTGCGCGCGTCAGCCTGCGCCAGCGGCTTCAGAATGCGCTGCCCAAATTGGTGCTGGCACCATCATTTTTGCTGATACTGGTGTTTGTTTACGGCTTTATCAGCTGGACGTTTCTGCTGTCACTGACCAGTTCCAAGGCCTTCACCAACTTCCATTTTATCGGCTGGGGAAATTATCTGAAACTCTGGACGTGGACGTTTGAGAGGGATCCTCCGTCCAATTGGTACACGGCCATCGTCAATATGGGGTTGTTCGGCGGGATTTATGTGGTGTTCTGCCTTTCCATCGGGCTGGGCTTGGCGATCCTGCTCGACCAGAAAATCCGGGGCGAAGGCGTATTGCGACCGATTTATCTCTACCCGCTGGCATTGTCTTTCATTGTTACCGGCACCGCCTGGAAGCTGTTTCTCAACCCGCGCATTGGCCTCGAAAAGGCGATGCACGACCTCGGCTGGACCAGCTTTCATTTCGATTGGGTCGTCAACCCGCGCATGATGATCTATTGCGTGGCGATTGCCGCCATTTGGGCGAGCGCCGGCTTCATCATGGCGCTGTTTCTGGCGGGGTTGCGCGGCATTGACGGCGAGATCCTCAAAGCGGCGCAAATTGATGGCGCTTCTTCGTTTCAGACTTACCGGCGCATTGTTATCCCGATGCTGCGACCGGTATTTTTGTCGGCGATGATCATTCTCATCAACCTCGCGCTGAAATCCTATGATCTGGTTCTGTCAGTTACAGGCAACAACCCCGGTGGGGCCGCCGAATTGCCTTCGACCTTCATGTATTCCTACACATTCACCAGAGATCAAATGGCGGTAGGCTCGGCCAGCGCCATCATCATGATGATGACCATTGCTGCAGTGATGATCCCCTATCTTTATTCAGAATTGCGGGAGAAGAGCCGATGAGCGCCGTCACTCCAGCCGCCATTATGCGAGCGCACCCAACCCGCCGTTCGGCATGGCGCAGCCGCGTCGTCATATACGGCTTGCTGATATTCTTTGCCGTGCTTTACCTGATGCCGCTCGTAGTGATGGTGATGACGTCGCTGAAGCCCATGTCGGAAATCACCGGCGGCAACATGTTTGAACTGCCGCACCATCTCACTTTCGCGCCATGGATCAAAGCCTGGGGCACGACCTGCGTGGGTCTGACCTGCGCCGGCATCAAGGGGTATTTCTGGAATTCGATCAAAATGGTCGTTCCGGCGGTGTTTATCTCGACCATGCTCGGTTCGCTCAACGGCTATGTCCTGACCAAATGGCGCTTTGCCGGCCATCGGCTGGTGTTTGGCCTGATGCTGTTTGCCTGTTTCATCCCCTACCAGTCGGTGCTGATTCCGATGGCGGTGATCCTCGGAAAACTCGGCAGCATCGGCATGAATATGCAGGATTTGACCGGTTATTCACTGGGGTTTGGCAATCCCACGGTCAATCTGGTTCTGGTGCATGTTGTCTATGGCCTTGGCTTCACAACGCTGTTTTTCCGTAATTATTATGAAGCCTTTCCAACTGAGCTGATCAAAGCCGCCCAGATTGACGGCGCTGGATTTTTTCAAATTTTCCGGCGCATCATGCTGCCAAGTTCCGCGCCGATCTTCATTGTGACGGTCATCTACCAGTTCACGAATATCTGGAACGACTTCCTGTTCGGCTCGACATTTGCCGCAGGTGACAACGCGCCGATGACAGTAGCGCTGAATAATGTCGTCAACACTTCAACCGGCGTCATCGAATATAACGTCAACATGGCCGCGGCGATCATCGCCGCCGCGCCGACGCTGATCGTTTACGTCGTTGCAGGTCGTTATTTTGTGCGGGGCCTGATGGCTGGCGCGGTGAAAGGGTAAGTCATGGCTTTTCTCGAAATCAATGCTTTGCGCAAACGCTTCGGCGCGGTTGAAATCCTCAAGGGGATTGACCTCACCCTCGACAAGGGCGGCTTTCTTGTTCTGGTGGGGCCATCGGGCTGCGGCAAATCAACTTTGCTCAACACCATTGCCGGGCTTGAAGCGATCTCCTCGGGCACAATCAGCGTCGACGGCCAGGAGATCAATGACCTGCATCCCTCCAAGCGCGACATCGCCATGGTGTTTCAATCCTATGCGCTTTACCCCAACATGACAGTGGCGGAGAACATTGCCTTCGGCATGGAAATGCGCGGTGTGCCCAAGGCTGAGCGCGACAAGGCGGTGGCGGAGGTCGCCAAAACCTTGCAAATCGTGCCGCTGCTGGCGCGCCGCCCCAGCCAGCTATCAGGGGGCCAGCGCCAGCGCGTCGCCATGGGCCGCGCTTTGGTGCGCCAGCCGCGCGTGTTTCTGTTCGATGAACCCCTGTCAAACCTCGATGCCAAATTGCGCGTTGACATGCGGGTGGAGATCAAGCGGCTGCACCAGCGCACCGGCACGACCATCGTTTATGTCACCCATGACCAGATCGAGGCCATGACCCTGGCGACCCGCATTGCGGTGCTGAAAGACGGCGAATTGCAGCAGGTGGGCACACCGCATGAGGTTTATAACATGCCCGCCAATCTTTTCGTCGCCGACTTCATGGGCTCGCCCTCGATGAACCTGCTCGATGGGACGATCTCGAAAGGCAATGGCACAACCTCCGTCGTGATTGCGCATGAGGGTTCGGAGCCGCTGCGCTTTGCGGTGCCGCCCAGCGCAGATGTCAGCCACGCTGCCGATGGCACGAAAGTGATATTTGGCATCAGGCCGGAGGCCGTCAGCGATGTTGAGGGCACTGACCGCAACGCCAAAAGCGTCGCAACCTTCAGCAGCATGGTTGATATTGTCGAGCCCGCCGGGTCAGACACCTTTGTCGTTACATCGCTGGCAGGCAAGGAAGTGACAGCCCGGATGCGAGCGGATGTCGACGTGCATCCTGGCCAGACCCACACCTTTGCTTTCAACCTCGACAAGGCTTTGCTGTTTGATCCGGTGACCTCCAGGCGGATAACTGCATGAGCAGCCCTGATATCATCATCGTCGGTTCAGGCATGGGCGGCGCGACGCTAGCTGCCGGATTGGCCCCGACAGGCGCGCGGATCGTCATTCTGGAGCGCGGTGCGCAATTGCCGGACACGCCGCAAGCGCGTGATGCGCGGGCTATCTTCCAGCGCGGCTTTTATCGCCCCGCCGAGACCTGGATTGATGGTGACGGAGTGGCCTTCAATCCGGGCAATTATTATTACATCGGTGGCAATTCCAAATTCTATGGCGCGGTGCTGTTCCGCTACCGCGCCGAGGACTTCTCGCCCCTCCAGCACGCCGAAGGCGTGACGCCCGGCTGGCCGATCAGCTATGACGAGATGGAGCCGTGGTACACACGCGCCGAAGCGCTGTACCGGGTGCGCGGCGCGCTGGGTGACGATTCGACCGAGCCGCATCATGCCGCACCCTATTCCTTTGCGGCTGTTCCCGATGAGCCCGCCATTGCCCGCGTGCGCGCGCGCATGCAAGGCGTTGGCCTGCATCCCGCCTCCCTGCCGCTGGGGGTCGATATTGACACCTGGATGAAACGCGCGGCAACGCCTTGGGACGCCTTTCCCGATACCCGTAGCGGCAAGATGGACGCTGAAACTTGCGGCCTCGCCTCGGCCTTAATGCATCCCAATGTCACGCTGCAAACCGGAGCAAAGGTCGAACGGTTACTGGTAGCGCCGGATGGCAAGCAGATAACGGGCGTGGAATATACCGCCAACGGCCAAAAGCATGTCATGAACGCCAGGCTGGTGGTGCTGGCGGCGGGTGCCGTCAATTCGGCGGCGCTGCTGCTGCGCTCATCCGAGCGCGGCATCGCCAACAAAAGCGACATGGTTGGTCGCCATTTCATGAACCACAATTCTTCCGCCGTGCTGGCGATCGATCCGCGCGTGGTCAATGACAGCGTCTATCAAAAGACCCTAAGCATCAATGATTTCTACCTCAATGATGGCGCGGGTGGGCCACCCTTGGGCAATATCCAGTTGCTGGGCCGCATCACGGCACCCATCCTTAAAGCCAATCTCAAAGCGGTGCCGGAAATGGCGCTGAAGTGGGTCAGCCGCCACGCCGTCGACTGGTATGCGATGAGCGAGGATCTTCCCAATCCCGAAAGTCGGGTCACGCTCGATGGTACAGGCATTCGCCTTGACTGGAAGCGCAGCAACTGGGCCTCGCATCTGGCGCTGGTTGCCAAATTGCGGGAGCGGCTGCGCGCGGCAGGTTATCCCATCGTGCTGGCGCGCCCGTTTGACCGGCGCACGCCTTCCCACCAATGCGGCACGGTGCGCATCGGGCGCGATCCGGCGACAGCACCGCTTGATGTCTTTTGCCGCGCCCATGACCACCCTAATCTTTTTGTGGTCGATGCCTCTTTCCTGCCGACGTCGGCAGCGGTCAATCCGGCCCTGACCATCGCGGCCCAGGCCATGCGCGTGGCTGACCACATGATTCACGCCGATCTTTGAGGAGGGCCTATGGCCTATGACTACATCATCGTCGGCGGTGGCTCGGCAGGTTGCGTGCTGGCCAACCGGTTGAGCGCTGACCCATCAATCAAGGTGCTGCTGCTGGAGGCGGGCGGCGGCGATGCCAATCCATTGTTCAGCATGCCTGCAGGCTTTGCCAAAATGACCAAGGGTGTCGCCAGTTGGGGCTGGAGCACCGTGCCGCAGAAGCACCTCGACGGGCGGGTGATCTGGTTTACCCAGGCCAAAGTCATTGGCGGCGGCTCATCGATCAACGCGCAGCTTTATACGCGCGGCCATGCCAAGGACTATGATGCCTGGGTGAGCGAAGCTGGATGCGAAGGCTGGTCTTACAGCGAGGTTTTGCCCTATTTCAAGCGCTCCGAGGATAACCAGAAACTAGTCAACGCCTATCACAGCTATGGTGGCCCGCTCGGCGTTTCCTATCCCGTCAATCCCATTCCGATCAGCTATGCGTTTTTGCGCGCGGCACAGGAGGCAGGGATTCCCTTCAATGATGATTTCAATGGCGCGGTGCAGGATGGCATCGGCCATTATCAACTTTCGACCCGCAATGCGGTGCGGTCCTCCGCATCCAGTGCTTTTCTCAAGCCGGTGCGAGGCCGCGCCAACCTGACCGTGCGCCTGAAGACGCCGACGCTGAAAATCATCGTCGAGAAGCACCGCGCGGTGGGCGTTGAGGTGGGCGGAGCCCAGGGTGTTGAGACGCTGCGGGCGACACGCGAGGTCATCGTGTCATGCGGTGCCATGGGGTCACCGCGGCTGCTGCAACTGTCGGGCATTGGCCCGGCTGACGCCTTGAGAGCGGCTGGCGGGGCGGTGGTGCATGATCTGCCCGGCGTTGGCTCCAACCTGCAAGACCATCTCGATCTTTACGCCATCAGCGAATGCACCGGTGATCACACCTTTGACCGGATCGCCCGTCCGCACCGCACGCTCTGGGCCGGGCTGCAATATCTCCTGTTCAAGACCGGCCCCGTGACCTCAACCCTGTTTGAAACGGGCGGCTTCTGGTATGCCGACAGCCAGGCCCGCTCGCCGGATATCCAGTTTCATCTCGGCCTTGGCTCGGGCATCGAAGCGGGGGTCGCGCAGATGCGCAATCCCGGCGTCACGGTGAATTCGGCCTTTCTGCGCCCGCGCTCACGCGGCACGGTACGCCTTGCCAGCGCCGACCCCGCTGCCATGCCGCTGATTGATCCCAATTACTGGGCCGATCCCTATGATCGCGTCTGCGCCATCAAGGGCTTGCGGATGGCACGCGACATCTTGCGCCAACCGGCGCTCAAGCCCTTTGTGCTGGCCGAGCGGCTGCCGGGCGAGAGTCTCGAGAGTGATGAGGATCTGGCGGCCTATGCCTGTCGCTCGGCCAAAACCGACCATCACCCCGTCGGCACCTGCGCCATGGGCAACGGCCCTGACGCCGTAACGACGCCAGACCTGAAAGTGCGCGGCATCGATGGGTTGCGCGTCGTTGATGCCTCGATCATGCCGTTCATTCCCTCATGCAATACCAACGCCCCGACGATCATGATCGCCGAAAAAGCCGCCGACGCGATACTGGGCCGGGCGCCATTGGGGGAGCTGGCACGGAACCCGGCAATCTAGGGCAGTCAGTGATTTTGGAAGTTAACTGATCCAAATGGAGCCTTATAATTCACGGGACGGATTATCACCGAATGATCGCGGGAGATTGCCTTTCTTGAACGTTCCTTTTGCCCATAAAAATGGACCAATACAGGATTTCGCAGAATGATGGATATTATGCGAGAGGTTATACTCTTGAGTTCAAGCAAGAGGTAGTTCACCTCGTTGCCAGCCCAAATGTGTTGCTCTCGGTGTCAAGACTGGCAAGGCGCGCGTGCGCTATCAGAGGTGGCTCGGTTTGTCTGCACAGTTTTGGCTGGCGATAAGGGGCTTCCTGCCTTTGGCATGGCGCAACCGGGATGGGCTGCGCCTGGTTGAAGCAAGCCCTGTCGAACAGGTGCTCCTCAAGGGTCGAAGCGGGGCATCTTGTGTTGTAGAACACCAGATGCCGTCCGAGCGCGGCCCGGGCTTCGGGCACTCTGGCGTCGGCGCGCCGAGAGACGTCCTCGTATGTGACCGAGCGCCAGATGCGTTCAACGAAGACATTGTCGCGCCAGGCACCCTTGCTGATCTTGATGCCATTGTCGGGCAGCAACTGCGTGACCTTTATGCTGGTAAACTGGCGGCCCTGATGCGTGTTGAAGATTTCCAGCTTTCCAAATTTGACCAAGGCTTCTTCCACCGCCTCCATGCAGAACGCCACGTCCTGCGTTATCGACAGCTTGCCGTTCCGGACCAGCTCCGCTGCCCCCCAAACAAGAAAGGAAAATCACCCGCTTGCCCAAACTCCTGCTGGACTGAAAACGTCCCCAACGAGGTCAGATCCCGATGAAAATTCCGGGTCGCATCGCAGCGCCCATCTAGGCCCTGCCGAGCTTTTCCGCGCCGCCGCCCAGCGCTGGGCCTGATGTCGGATCATAATCATCGGGCTTCTTGGCGATCAGGGTTTGCGTGGTGAGAATAAGGCCCGCCACTGACGCCGCATTGCGCACGGCTGTGGCGCAGACGCGCACCGGATCGATAATGCCGGCCTTTAGCATATCGACCGAGCCGCCATTGCGGGCATCAAGCCCATGGCCGTTCTTGCCCGCGCGAGCTCGCGCAACTTCGTTGCCCGCGTCAAGTCCAGCATTTTCGGCGATGCAATACATCGGGCGGCTGAGGGCGCGCTGCATGAGTTCGGCCCCCTGTCGGGCACTCCCCTTGAGTTGCCCAATCAATTCATCAAGCTTGGGCGCAACCTTGAGCAGCGCCAGGCCGCCACCGGGCACAATGCCTTCTTCCATCGCCGCTCGCGTTGCATTGATCGCGTCTTCGATCAATTGCGTGCGGCGTTTTTGCTCGACAGGCGTCGCGCCGCCCGCCAAAATCATCGCCGTGCCCCCGGACAGTTTGGCCAGCCGCTCCTGAAACTTGTCGCGCTCGATGTTTTCTGGTGCGGCGTCATATTGCCGGTGGACCTGCTCGCGGCGCGCCGCAATTTTCTTCTCGTCGCCAGCCCCAGCGGTAATCAGCGTCTTCGTCGCCGAGACGCGTACCTGGCGGGCTGAGCCCAAATCCTGCAGGCTGGCGGTCTCGACCTTTCCCCCCAGTTCCGCCGAAATCACCCGCCCCCCGGTCATGATGGCGATATCTTCGAGCATCGCCTTGCGCCAATGACCATATTCGGGCGGATGAATCGCCGCGACCTTGAAATTGGATTTGTCGCGCCGCGCCAGCACCTGCATGATCACTGCCGGGGCCACTTCTTCAGCGATGATCAGCAAGGGCCGACCGCTACGCTCGATGAGGCCAAAGACCCCCTGCAACTGATCCATGTTGACCAGTTTATGATCCGTCATCAGGATGAAGGGGTTATCGAGCACGACCTGCATTTTTTCGACATCGGTCACCATGTGATGCGAAAGATAGCCCCGCTCGAAGGCCATGCCCTCGATCACTTCCAGCGTCGTATCCACCCCAATCCCAAATTCAACGGCAACAATGCCCTGATTTCCGGCGCGCTCGAAAGCTTCGGCCACCATGGCACCAAGGGCGGCATCATTGGCCGCAATACTGGCAACGGCGCGCAAATCCGCCAGGCCCTTCACCGGTTTGGCGACGTCTTTCAGCGCCGCGATGACGCGCAGAACCGCTGCTTCGAGGCCCTCGACCAATTCGACCGGATTAGCCCCGCCATTGAGGCACTTCAGCCCCTCCTGCACCAATTCATCGGCGAGCACCGTTGCTGTTGTTGTGCCATCGCCGGCAACCTCGTTGGTTTGCTTGGAAACCTCGCGCAGAACTTGCGCCCCCATGTTCTCGAACGGGCATTCCAGTTCGATCTCGCTGGCGATACTGACGCCATCGCGCGAGATGATCGGCGTGCCGATGGGGCGGTCGATCACCGCATTCATCCCTTTGGGGCCGAGCGTGCCGCGCACGGCCTTGGCCAGTTTGGCAACGCCGCGCCCGAGCGCCTCGCGGGCTTGCATATCATGCAGCATGATCTTGGACATGGGACTACCTCTGGATTACGGGGACACGTGGCCGGCGTTGGCTTTGCTTTTGGGCACGAAGGGCGTGTCGAGATCAAAGCGCACGGACAACAGCCCGCGACATAGCGCGCTGTTGAATTCGGCATTGACACCAACTCGGCGCAGCTTCGAGACATAGGAGGTCAAGCCGTCGGGCTGGAGTCTCGCGCCCTCGGCAGTGATGAACGCTTGCACGTCGGCCCGCACCGGGCCGACCACGCCGCGCCGATCAAGATAGCGCTGGCGCAAGCGATTGCCTTCACTATCAAGCTCCAGCGCGCCGAGTTCATCAAGGCTGATGGCAACCAGCCCCTCTGCCGAATGGCCTGCCGCAAGCAGGTGATTGAGCAGCGCCACCTGACGGCGCTGGAACGCCTTGATCAGAAAAGTCTGGCGCAATTCATCAAGATCGCCATCGGCCTCCTTGCCAAAGGTTTCCTGAAAGGACAGTCCTTTGGCAAGCCCGGCGTTGATGGTGTCGGCATACATGTGCTCGCCCAGTTCAACATCGACATGCGTGACCCACGGCAAGGCGGCAACCACCTGCCGCATGTCGTCGGCCATCAGAAACGAGAAATTCGCCGCGCACCAATAGGTTGGCAGGCGAAAGCCTATGTGGACGCGGTCTCCCGCGTCCACCCTCACGGCGGTGATGAAATTCAATTCCGTCACCGATTCATCCAGTTCCGGGTCCATGACGCCCGCAAGGCAGGCCCAGACCTCGTCGATGCGTGCGCTGCCCTGCGGGGTCATTCACTTGCTCCCGTGTACGGCGGCCGCGAGGTGCGCATAGCCACCTTCGGCCTTGATTTTCTGTTTTTGTGCTGCAATATCAATGTTATAGAGCTTGGCAGCATTCAACCCAAGGATTTTGGTTTTGGTCTCCATGGTCAGGACCGAGCCGGTTTCCCTGGTCTCAGCCTCGGGGATCTCAAAAGCCATGAATTTGTCGATCAGCCATTTCGGTGTCCAGATCCCGTAATCACTGCCATAGAGGATTTTGTCCGGGCCGATCCAGAACAACAGCTCGGAAATCACGTGGCCAAAATAGCCGGGGCGTGAGTGAATGAAGGGCAACGCCACCGCCAGGCCAGCATAGACATTGGTTTCCTGCGTGGCGATCCAGCAAAAATCATCGAGGCGCGGCAGGCCGCAATGTTCAACAATAAAGTTCAAATCCTGGAACGAGGTCGCCACATCGTCTATATCGGCCACATCGAAAGCATCGCGGTTGAGCGGGATGATCGTCGGGCCTTTATGAACATGGATATTTTTGATCCCGAGTTTCTGGGCGGTCTCAAGAAATGTGTAGGATTCCTTGTCGGAAAGCTTGTAGCCCTTCGATTCACCGCGCCATTCGGCTGTGTAAAGCTTGACGCCCTTGATTTTGTGCTTTTCCGAGAGCTCGTGAAGGTGCTCCAGACCTTTGGTGCCATCGCGCGGGTCAAAAGCCCCATTCAGGATAAAGCGATCCGGATGGCTCTTTTTCATCGCCGAATTGCGCTCGGTGGTGTTGAACCCGTGCTTGTAGAAATCCGTCAGATAGGTGGGCTGCAGGATGGCCATGTCGTCATAACCATCGACGAATAGATCATTGTACATGGTCTTGGCGTCGTATTTCTCGAACTTTTCGAGCGGCCATTTTTCAGCAGGCGGGCTGAGATTGGAATGATAGGCATAGAAGCATTCGATGAATTGCTTCCCGTGGATATTCTTTTGGTTGGCAGGACTGCCGTCCCAAAAATGCGTATGACCGTCGATCACGAAAATTTCTTCACCCTTGGCTGTGCGATACATGATGTCCTCCCTGGAGTTTAGCTTTGCTTCGTGTTGAAGTGTTTTGCTTATGGCGATACCCGGGTGGGACGAGTGTGAATCAAACCCACCCATATCAAATAGAGTCAGGAAATATATTCGAGCACTTCGTTCATGTCGCCGAACAAGACGACAGTATCATCATCGACCATCACCATGCGGCCATAATGGGTTGAAGTCGATATTTCGAAAGTATGAGGCGTCATGGGGCGGCCCAGTTCTTCGGAAATATCACTCATCTTGAAGATCATTTTACCCGTACCATCAATACGGATCATCGCTGGCATGTAAGTAACCGTAACATTGTCGTTCCGTCCCATCACATCTGCGATGGCGCGCGCCTCGACGCTGTCATTCATGGTGACACCGCATTGGTGCGAAATCGTGTCCTCGAAGCGGATGTCTTTCATCGGCTTGAAGATATTGTCATGCTCGTGCATCATAGTCGTACTCCCGTGTGAAATGAGGTCAGCGAGATCAGGAATCGAGGCCTTTGGGAACTTCAAGGCCAAGTTCATCGGCAATGCCTTGCAAGCGGCCCAGGGCGCGCCGATGGGCATCTGCGAAGCTTGTGACCTTGACGCGCGGCTGCGACCAGATCGGCTGCAATAAGCGAGCGGCGTCGTTGGCAAGTTTCGCGTGCTTGGCAAGCCAGCCATTGAAGAGCTTGATGTTGTGAGAGCCAAATTCCGGGTCATCTCCCAGAAGATGGAACAGTTCCACGGTATTGGCCAGGTTGCGCTCGTAATCGGCTTCGGCCGCAGACACCACCGCGGGCGTGATAAAATCATTCTGGGCCGAGGCCGCCTGCATGATGAAGCCGGACCTGAACAATTCGCCGACCAGCGGCTCAAACACTGCATTGGTAGCGAAATATTGCTCAAGGTAATCACTTGAACCCATGATTGATTCCACCGATTTGCGGGTGCCTTGCCAGATCGGGTCTTCCAGCCAATGCTGTTTGCCGGCATTGAGATCAAAGCCCGAAATATCAAGCGCTATTTCGCTGAGATAGAGCGTCAGGTCCTGTGTAAAGCGCATCTTGTAGGAAGAATTGGTGAGGATCGCGTTGTTGACCATCTGGGTATAGCCATAGCGCTGTGCCTGCATGGTCGAGGTGCCAAGGCCAAATTCGGCATGTTTATAAGCACCAAGGTGATCCTGCAGGATTTTCACCCAAGCTTTGTCAAAGCGCGCTGGAGCGCCAGATTTGCGGCCATTTTCGATGGTGTTCTGCACCATGCCGCAAATGGTCGATTGGCGCTGGTAATGCGTGCGCTCCCATTCCTGGTCAATGGCCCGGAACTTGTGCCAATTGGAACTGCGCGCCGCGGTCCAATCCTTGGAATAGGTCGGGGTGCCATCGGGAAACGAGATGATCCAGTCCTGCAGCAGGTAACGTTCCGGGTCAGGCTGCACATCGACGGTCATATCCTCATAATGGGTCGCCTTGCGTCCTTTGGGCTCGAAGTAATTATATTTGCGGCTGTCCGATCCGGGGAATGTTGCGGAACCTGCGGCACCTGATTTAGGGGGCGCACTCTTCGAAACTGGGTGGGCTTGCGTTGTCATGGCTTCCTCCGTTCTGGTCTCTTATGTCGCGACTGCCTGTTTTCCCGCCGTCATCGCGTCGCCGGCGTGAATTTATCAAAATGGATATGCTCGGGCTCGACGTTGCTCATCTGCAGAACTGGCAGCAGGGCATCAATCATCGGCACAGGGCCGCAAGCATAAGCATCAAGGCTGCCGCTCAAGGCTTCGGCCCGCAGGCGGCGGGCGACGACATCATGAATGAAGCCCGTCTCGCCCTGCCAATGATCAGAATCGGGTGCCGCCGACAACGCCGGGATAAACTCGAAATCCTGGAGTTTGGCTGCAATAGCGGCCAGTTCATCAAGATAAAACAAATCTGCCTTGGTGCGCGCGCCATAGAAGAACCTGACCGGGCGTTGCTCGCCGCTGGCGATATGGTCCGACAAGATCGACCATAGCGGCGACATGCCGGATCCCCCGCCAACCAAAAGCATCGGGCCCTTGCGATTCTCGCGCCGAAAACAACTGCCATAGGGGCCTTTGGCTATCACCGGTTCACCGGCCTGCAGCTGTCCATCCAGAAGGCCGGAAAAGGCACCATTGGGATAGGATTTGATGATGAATTGCAGCGCTGTGCCGCCATCGGGGCGATTGGCCATGGAGAAGGCGCGGGTGATGCCATGACCTGGCAAAGTCAAGTCGACGTATTGTCCGGCCCAGAATTTCAGCGGTGCATCGAGGTTGATCTCAAGCAGACGAATGTCACCGGTCAACGCCTTGATACCCTTGATCCGCCCGGCGAAGCTCTTCACCGCGATGGCGTGGGCCAGCAGGTCCTCGTCGAAATTGAGTAATTCGACCGCGCAGTCGCTAAATACATGGGTCCGGCAAAGCAGCACATGGCCCGTTTCGCTCTCGTAATCTGGAAGCGCGAATGTCGAATATTTCAGGAGTTCGATATCGCCATCAATCAACCGCGACTTGCAGCTACCGCATTGGCCTTCCTTACAGCCGTGCATCAAGGCAATGCCCTGCCGAAAAGCGGCATCGAGCACGGTCTCACCTTCTTCGACATCCATTTCGAGGCCGATGGGCTGCAAAAGCACTTTGTGAACCGCTGCATGTGACATGAAGTTCCAGCTTTCCAGGACGGTTGGAGAAAGCGGGGGCCGCGGGCGCAGCCCCCACCGTCGATCAGCTCAGACGCAAGGGTTGATTTTGAATCCCTTGCGATATTCAGCCGTGGCCACCTCGCGCTGGGCCGGTGTCAGGGCACGGAAGCCGCGGAGCGGACTGCCGAGCACATGGCCACGCACATCATCAAGGGTCCACATATCACTGGCATCAAAGCGCAGATGCGGCTGGGCCGTGAGCGTCTTGCCGTCGGATCGCACAAAGCCCAAGTCCTTGATGGCATCGGCAATATCCCAGCCGTGGTAACAGTCTTCCCACTCACGGCGCCCGCTGAAGCGGCCCATGGCGGGCGTGGCGCGGCCTTCATATTCGGCAGCAAAGGCCACTTTGTGCGTCCACCGGCACCCTTCCGAGCAATAGGTGTAGATTTTGCCGTCCACCTCATCGCACACGAAGTCCTCGCGGATCAGGCAAGGCACCATGCAACTCCAGCAGCGATGCGGATAAACGTAGCCGGTGTCACCATTGAACAGGATATTGGTTTCGCCTGGTTTGCTGAGCTTGCCATACCATTTCCAGAAGTCGCCGAATTCAGCATACCAGCCTGGATATTTATGCTCAAACCACTCGAAGTCCTTCTCGGTCTGGGCTTCTATCCGCCAGAAATTCGCCGACCAGCCGACCGCAAAAAACTGCGCCGTCTTGTGGACATAGTTTTTCTTGACGATCCGGTCCCAAGCCGCCGCGACATCGTCATGGTGGATCTTGATGCCGTATTTTTCGAGTGGCAGCATGTAGGTGCGGTAGTAATCCTCGTAAATCCAGCGATGCCAGAGCTCGGCATAGCTCTCCTTGTTCTTGTCGCGGTTGGTGGTGCCATATTCAATGAAAGTGCCGATGGCGGCATCGACAATCGCATGGTTCTGCCAGAATGCGTATTTGAGATCGCGCTCCAGCAACTGATGGTTCGAGGGATCATTGATCATCGCCATCAGCATCGAGTGGCCGTTGCCGATATGGCGCGATTCATCCGACTGCACCGACAGGAACACCGTCGGCAAAGCATAATCGCCGTTGCGGGCAGCTTCCGATGGCATGGCCACAAACAGCGTATTGGTGAACGCGGTCTCCGCAACCACCGTCAAATAGACATTGGCCGCTGTAATGGCGTCGCCGGTGAGGAAACCTTCCGCAAACTGCCGCCCAATTGTCGTGGCGTAGCACTTGCCGAAGGCGGCTTCCGTGATATCGAAACCAGCCGGATCGATATAATTTTCCATATACCATTTCTTCAGGTTCATCTGAATGGTGGAATGGCGAAACTCATCGACCATTTGCATGGTCATGCCGGTGCGCAGTTCTTCGCCAGGTGCCAACCGGGCCACCATGGCCATCGAGCGCGCCGCCGAGATTTCCGGGAAGGGGATGATGGCCAGAAACAGCTTCATCCATTCGACCCAGCGCGGCTCGACGTTGCGGAACATATCGCCGCGCAATGCTGCATCCAACGCACCATAGACGCGGTTGTCTTTTTCTTCCTGCATCGGAAAATACGACCGCAACACCTGTTTCATGGGGTCGCGCGGGGTTTTCGAGATTTTGTAATCTGTCGGGAAGGTCATAGCTTCCTGCACATAGCTTGGCGTCCAGCCAAGATCAGCGACGCGGGCCGCAGCCTCGCCTATGGTAATGCCCTTCTGGGCGGTGATTTTGTTCAGGGTTAAACCTGCAGACATGTCTCTTCTCCATAAAAGTTGTTGTTTCAGTTCAACATGCCTTGGCCAGGATATTCCTAACCACGGCACTTCATGTTTCAAAAAGGCAGACCGTAATATGCATTACATTCAAAAATGGACTTTATTTCAGGAAAAGTGTACTTGGATTTAGATGGTTAGGTTTGCTACCTCACGTCCGAGCGCAGTATAAAGCTAGCTCCCGTCCGCGTTCCTTTTGACGAGGGGCCGACCCTCGGCGATAAAGCGCGCCGAGAGCACCAGCGTGCCCATCGCAAAATCCTTGCCATGCGCCTTGACCATGGCTTCCGCCACTTCGGCGACCTGCACGAAAAACGCATCCTTGGAGCGGTCTTCGTCGGACAGCTCGACGCTTGGCGCTACCACGGCCGCAGATTGCCGCGCGGTTTCAGCAATTTGAGTCATCAGGCGTGTCCTTTCGCCTTGAGGCCTGGTTGCTCCAGCGCCTCTTCAAATTCCAGCAGCGAGGAATTCAGCCATTCACGCTCGGCAATTAGGCGAAAGCGCTCTTCGTCAAGGACCTCCAGCCGCGCAGCTGTCGCCTTAACCTGCTGCTGCGCCTGCACAGAGTCGGCGCTTGCTGCCAGAGCCCGCAGAGCGCATTCGCGCTCGATTTCCGCACCGCCACGTGCGCTTTCATTACGAAGCTGCTGCTCGTTATTGCGGATCATGCTTTCCACCAATTTATGACGGGCGAGCATGTGCTCGTGCGCCTTCGCGTCGGCCTCGCCAGTTGTTTGCCTTAACGCGGGCTTGCCTGTTTCGCGGTGGGAAGGGGTCATTTTCATATCCTCACGGGACCAGCACGGCGCGACCATGAATTTTGCCGTGATGCAAATCATGCAGCGCGTCATTGGCTTCCGAGAGCTTGTATTCGCGGGTGTGCAGATTGACCCTGCCGCGATCCGCCAGCGCCATCAGTTCCACCAGTTCGGCATAAGTGCCAACCAGATTGCCAACGATGGTCTTTTCGGAGGTGATCATGTCGATGGTCGGAATGTCGATTTTGCCGCCATAGCCAACGATGTAATAATAGCCGCCGTTGGCTGTCATCGCGAGGCCACGCGCTACCGCATCGCCCTCACCAACAAAATCAATCGTCGCTTCCGCACCATGCCCGCCGGTCAGCGCCAGCACGGCCTCGACCTCATTGCCGTCGGCTTTAATCAGATGATGCGCGCCGCAGGCCTTGGCGAGTTCAAGCGATGGCTCCGAACGATCAATCACGATGATTTCGGCAGCGCAGAGCGCGGCCAGCACCTGAATGCCGATATGGCCAAGCCCGCCCGCCCCGATCACCGCCACATATTCGCCAGGCAAAAGATGCCGCGAGGCTTTTTTGGCGGCGCGATAGGCGGTGAGGCCAGCATCGGTATAGGGCGCGACTTCGCGCGGTGCGAGGGTCTTGGGCAGTTTGATCAGCGAGCGCTGGCCGGTCAGCAGATATTGCGCATAGCCGCCGTTCGCATTGATGCCCGGAAAAGAACTGTCGAGCGCGTGCATATCGTCGCCACGACGACACGCAAGGCAGTGACCGCTGGTGACCAGCGGATGGCAAATGACAGCGTCACCCACCTTCACGCCTTCGACACCAGGACCTATGGCCTCAACCCAGCCTGCATTTTCATGGCCCATGATATAGGGCAGCGCGACATCAACCTTGCTGCGCCAGATACCCTCGACGATGTGCAAATCCGTCCGGCAAACCCCCGCCCCGCCTATCCGCACGATGACATCGGTGGGTCGCGAGATTTTTGGATCAGCGACGTCTTCATATCTGACGAATTCCTTGCCCGTCAGCTTTTCATCGAAGGCGTGGAGCACCGCTGCTTTCATTTTCCATCCCCATTATCCTCCGCCCTCACAATCGGGGCGGCTGACAACAGAGAAAGCAACGATCATGCCAAACACATAGTATATTGATTCTATGTGTTATTCCAAAAATCATTGGTTGTAACAGGCGATCAAGGCCTGAACAATAACGTGCTCCAAACTGTTCCGCGCCGGAACAAAAAACTTAAGGTAAGATGTTTACCCCAACCGGTTTCTGGCCCACACTCTTCTCAATCAAAATGCAAGAGCCTGGTGTCAGTTATAAAGCTGCTGCTGGCGCTCTGGTCCTGGGAGGACCTCATGCTTGTTGCCAACCGCAACGTCGCGCGTGCTCGTGAGATGCTGGATGCCGAAGGTCGACCACCGGCAGGTTACCTAACGCCTGATATCTACAATAGCTGGATGCGTTGCATCGCGCTGGGTCTAGACACGCGCCGTCCGCCCCCGGCCCACGTTGTCTCCGCCGCAGAGTTGCGCCAGGAGCAGCAACGCATGTCCCTTGTGCGCGGTCTGGCTTTGGCGGAAATGCACACCTTGCACCAGCAGATTGCCGGCACAAATTTCATGATCGCCTTTGCCACGTCGAAGGGGCTTTTGCTTGATATTGTTTCCGACTCGAGCTTCAGCGATACATCGGATGGCGCGGCGATCCGGCCCGGCTCGCTCTGGAATGAGGAGCATTGCGGCACCAATGGGCTTGGCACCACGGCGTTTTTGCAACGTGCTGTCGTGGTGCATGGCGAAGAGCATTTTTTCCCGCGCTACAACCATCTGACGTGCGCGGCTTCGCCGGTATTTGCGCCCGAAGGCGATGTTATCGGCGTGCTGGATGCGTCCTCGAATTGCCTGTCGCGGCAAACGCATACACAGGCTCTGGTGGCGATGGCGGCAACCCAGATCGAGAATGGGTTGTTCCGCGAGAAATACCGCAGCGCGATGATTGTCGCCTTTCACAACCGCGGCGAATATCTCCACACGCTCAGCGCCGGGTTGCTGGCACTTGATGAGGACGGGCGCTTGCTGGCTGCCAATCAGGCGGCGCGCAATCTGCTGCATGGATTGCCGGCCCGGCCTGGGCGTCGGTTTTCAGATATTTTCCGCACGAAATTCAGCCAGTTCGTCGATGAGGGACGTCGTCACGAGCGCCAAAGGCTGCAAGATGAAGTGGGCAGCCATTTTATCGTGACCATAGAAAATGCCCGGCCTGTGGCGATGATGCCGCTGGCGGTGAGCGTCAGGGTGCATGAGTCAAAGCCACCCGTGCAAAGCTTTATCTCGGATGACCCTTCTGTTGCTGCGCTGGTGCGGCGGGTGGAGGGTGCAGCACGACGCGCCATGCCGATTTTGATACGTGGTGAAACGGGAACCGGCAAGGAACAACTTGCTCGTCATGCGCATGCAGCCAGTGCCCGCACAGGTAGTTTCGTGCCCGTCAATTGCGCTGCCTTGCCAGAGAGTTTGATCGAAGCAGAATTATTCGGCTACGCCGAGGGGGCGTTTACAGGTGCTAAAAAGGGCGGCTCGCACGGGCTGTTTCGGGAGGCTGATGGCGGCACGCTGTTTCTCGATGAAATCGGCGACATGCCGGTGGCACTGCAATCCGTGTTGTTGCGGTTTCTTGACGATTGGACGGTACGCCCGGTGGGAGGCACCAAGAAGGTGGTCGATGTGCTGCTGGTTTCCGCCACCAATGCGCCGCTGGATGCCGCTATTGCGCGAGGGCGCTTCCGCTCCGATCTGCTCTACCGTCTCAACGCTTTGGAGATCATGCTGCCGCCGCTGGCCGCGCGCGCCGATTTTGCGCAGATCGCCCGTCATTTATTGCACAAGATTGATCCGTCCGCGCGCTTGACAGATGGCGCCATCGAGATTTTGGCCAGGCGCAAATGGCCAGGCAACATCCGCGAATTGCGCAACGCACTGACGCGGCTTTCGCTTGAGGCCGAAGTCGAGGTGATCGACGCCGCCTTCCTTGAGGCTCAGCAAGGGGCGGAAGGCACACCGGCTTTCGTGCCCGATCCGGAGCTTCACGCTTCGCTGAAGGAAAACCTGCACGATCTCCAGCGATCCCAAATTCGCGAGGCTTTAGCCAACAGCGGCTATAACGTCAGCCGCACGGCCCGCAAACTGGGGATTTCACGCAACACCGTCTACCGCACCCTGCGCGATCCTGCGCCCCTTTTGGGAGATGATCATGTTCGAGCCGGAAAATGAAATCGAAAGCCTGATGGTTTCGGCAGCGAGCGACCCCAAGGCTGCCTTGGAATTTTATCGGGCGCTGCCTGAGGTGGAGATTTTCTTGCTGACACCCGAGGCTATCGTGACGCCGGGACGCAGGCGGGCCATGAAATTCAATGAGGCCATCAACGTTGCTACGGTCGATTTTCAGGGGCTGAAATGGCATCCAGCCTTCACGTCGAGAAAACGCATCGCTGATTATTTGAAAGAGCCGGAAACCTGCCTGGGAGCGAAAGCCAAAAACCTGTTTGCGATGTTGCCCCAGTCAAATTTCTGGTTGAACCCGCTGTCAGCATGTCAAAAACCTCTGCCCGCCGATGAAATCGCGCTGGTGATGAGTGGCAAGATTTTTGAAAAGCTCGGGGCCTCGGAATGATAAGCGTGCGGTCGCGCCGGTGCCCTTGCATGCGGCTGCCCCAATTGAAATAGTGGTTTAATATACTTTGTGAATCGTCCCCAAAATGATTTCCGGGGCAAACGGTTGCGCTTCGCTTTCTGGTTCTGAAATTTTGTAACCAGATAAACTGATGTGCGTTAGAGCCTTTGGTCCGAGGTCCCCACAACGGCAGGCTTCTGGAATTTTGGGTTTAAATCTCCCGACTGATTGGGCTATGCTGCCGTCATGGTGGAGGCTTGCAGTCGCAGGTCGGCATGGGAGCATAGCGATGGAAAAACGCCAACTTGGTACTTCGGGTCTTACAGTATCGGCGATCGGCTTTGGCTGCATGGGACTGAATTCCAGTTATGGCCAAGCGCTGGACAAGAGAGAAGGGATTGCCATGATCCGCGCTGCGGCAGATCGTGGGGTAACCTTTTTTGACACTGCCGAGATCTATGGTCCCTTCATCAATGAGGAATTGGTGGGCGAGGCCTTGGCACCCCTCAAAGGCAGCGTGTCCATCGCCACCAAATTTGGGTTCACCATTGATCCGGTAACCCGTCGGCAAAATGGCACGAACAGTCGGCCCGAGCAGATTCGGGCAGTTGCCGAGGCCTCCCTCAAGCGGCTTGGTGTCGAGGCCATCGATCTGTTCTATCAGCACAGGGTTGACCCGGCAGTGCCCATTGAAGATGTGGCGGGCACCGTTCGCGACCTGATCAGCCAAGGCAAGGTCAAGTATTTCGGCCTCTCCGAGCCTGGTGTGCAGACCATCCGACGCGCCCATGCTGTCCAGCCGATCAGCGCGATCCAGAATGAATATTCGCTGTGGACGCGCGGTCCCGAGACTAATGGGATACTCCAGGTCTGCGAGGAACTAGGCATCGGCTTTGTGCCCTTCAGTCCACTTGGCAGGGGGTTCCTGACGGGAGCCATGGGCAAGGACACGCAATTTGGCGAGCGTGACTTCCGCAAGAACCTGCCGCGGTTTACCCCCGAAGCGTTGGCGAGGAACCAGGCGTTTGTCGATTTTCTCAAGTCCATCGCCGCAGCAAAGCGCGTAACTCCGGCCCAGATAGCCCTTTCTTGGCTCCTTGCCCAACGGCCCTGGATTGTCCCCATTCCCGGCACGACCAAACTGCATCGACTTGAGGAAAATCTTGGCGCAGTCGATGTCAAATTGTCCGCCGCCGATCTTGCCCTGATCGAGCGTGCGGCAGCCGAAATTCCTATTGCCGGTGAGCGTTACCCAGCAGCAATGCTGGCAGCGACAGGTCGATAATCTCTATTGATCGCCTGCCCGAGCGCGCTCAAATGTGACCAGTTTCGATTTTTCAATGGACGCTGGCATTTGCGGGCTTGTTGCAAGTCGTAGAGTCGAGAGGAGGTGCGGTTGTCGGCCTCCACGGGCTCTCCGTTTCCCCTCGGCGCTCAGCAAACCAAACTTGCGGATTTCAGGGATCGAAGGATCGGAAGTTCTGCCGTGCGATTGACGCGGTGTGCAGCCAGATGTTGTAACCGACACGTGCCAACACAGCGTTGACGTTACCGCTTCACGCCCAGGTGAGGCGACTTCGTTCGGGATGCGGCAATCATTGATGAGGGCGCTCGTTGTGATCCGATTTGCGGCATGCGCACTGGCTCGGCCATTCCGCAAACACTCCAACGCCCTGACCACCCCAGCGGCTTGAAGTGTTGCCGACGGGTCTGCCGAAACATGAGGCGGGATCTTGCCAGGTGTCGGTGACCCGGACATCGCCCGCCCGGCCAATGCCAACATCAACCTGTAATTGCACGCCTCTGTGAATAAGCCCCGCAGCTGAACTCCGCTTCGCTGCTTGTTAATACGAAGGGGCTGGAAAAAAACCCTTTGGTCCCGCTTTCCACCCGCGCTCAAATGGCTCATGGTCGTTGCTCATGTCATTGAGCAATCAATCAGCCGCTCCATTTAAGCCCGTGATAATTCAAGCGGAAAGGTCTGAGCATTTCGCTTGATACAGTTTAGAATGTAACAGACCTGGCACCATGAGTGTCGGTCGCAATGCTGCTGGGCAGCAATTGATCGCCGACCATGTCTAAGTGGTGATGTCCGATATCACGAACAAGTTTTCAAGAATCCGTTGACACCGCAAGACTATCTCGGCAACCTGAATCTGGTAAGTAGGCTTTATGCCAAGGTGGTGGCCGATCCATTGGCCAAGCGCAGCAACGAAACAATGCCGAATAATGTGCGGATGGCGGCGTGCAACAGGGCGTGCCGACGGCCGCTGGGGGAGGTCGGGTTTAATGAAAAATTCTCTGCTGCCCATGATCTGGGGTCTTCAATCGGGCGCGGTGCCGCGTGACTCTGCGTTGCGCGCCGCTTCGACGCGCGCCCATTCGCTGGAGGCATGGCTACACGCCTTTTATTATCTGCCGGAAGCTTGGGATGTTGAGGAGACCGGCCCGCTCGCGGGCATTCCCGTTGGCGTGAAAGACATTATTGCGACCGCTTGTATGCCAACGACCAATGGCTCCGCAATCTACGCGGGGCACGTGCCAAGAAAAGATGCGTGGATCGTCGCGGAAACCAAACGGCTGGGCGGGACGGTTTTTGGCAAGACGGTCACGACTGAATTTGCATGGCGCCAACCGGGCCCTACGGTCAACCCCTGGAACCCTGCTTATACGCCCGGGGGCTCCTCCAGCGGCTCTGCAGCCGCCGTGGCTGCTGGTATAGTGCCGCTTGCCTTCGGAAGTCAGACTTTGGGCTCGATCGTCCGTCCAGCTGCCTATTGCGGCGTGGTGGGGTACATGCCAAGTTTTGGGGCAATCCCGTGCGAGGGCGTGCATCCCTTGGCGGCTTCGCTTGACCATGTCGGCTTTTTTACCCGCAGCGCCGCCGATGCGGCCGCAGCGCACAGTCTTTATATTGAGCGGGACCCGTCACCGGTGCTGGACTCATCGGCCTGGGCACAATATTTCCCGGAAATACGCCCCCCGCGTCTGGCGGTGATCCGCACCGGCTACTGGATGCGGGCCGAGGTCGGGCAACGAGAGAATTTCGACGCTGCCTTGGCGCTCCTTGCGGCAAATGGGGCGGAACTAAAAGAATTTACTTTACCGGACGATACGGATTTGATCGTCGAGTCTACAAATTTGATCCTGGCCTATGAGGCCGCGCGCATATTTGCACCGCTGGTCGAGCAACATCCTGCCAAGACCAGCGCACGGCTAAAGCAACTGGTGGCGACAGGCATGGCAGTAAGCGAGGCGCGCTATCAAGCTGCGCTGAAATTGCGCACGAAACTCCATGAACATTTGGCAGATTGGATCGCGTCCTTCGATGCCATCCTCACCTTGCCAGCGACGGGCCAAGCCCCGAGCGGGTTGGAAGAGACCGGCGATGCCTCGTTCTGCGCGCCTTGGACACTGGCTGGCGGACCAGCGGTGACCATCCCCTCGGGCTGGACGAGCGCTGGGCTGCCGCTCGGTCTGCAGATTACAGGTTCGCGCGGGTCAGATCGCACAATTCTGGCGGTTGCCGCATGGGCTGAAGCCATTCTAGCCTGCCCAGAGAGGACTGTCGGGGAGCCATAAAGCAGTCATCTGACCGTACCCAAGGCTTGCTTGGGTAGAAAAAGCGTTCATTTCGCTATATTCAGGACAACAAAAGGCCTGCCGCGCAGAAAGGCCGCAGCAGGCAAAGAAGGGCCTTTTACGGCGTGCCAGGCAAACGACCCCTTCGAAGCGGAAGCTACCGATCTGGCAGTCTCGATCTGACCCACCGGCAATACACTATGTAGTGGGTGCCCGCACAAACCGGATAGGTACCCCAGGACATCGCTCAATTTTAAAGTGACGCGAAGAGATGGCCGGCGAAATCTGCACAGCGGTGACAAGTGAATTTTTCCCTGAACGCGGCTCAAGATGCCGGGCAGGGGAGCTATTATGGGACGACGTGCACGGCAAAACCACACCGATGCTTTCAGGGCAAAAGTGGCACTTGCTGCAATCCGGGGGTGAAAAAACCGTCTCGGAACTGGCGCTGTCAATCGGCAACAAAAGGGACCCCCAATGTGCATTGAAAAAGGACCCCCGCCTTTTGGTCATAGGGCAGCAGTGATAGCGCTCACCCCGGCGTAGCTGGTCGGGGTTGCGCAGCCGGGGTGAGCGCGGTTGGATTGGGATTGATTTTTGGATTTGTCAGGCGCGGTTTTTGAAGCGCCAGCTTTCGTTGCCGGTTTCGACGATATCGCAATGGTGCGTAAGCCGGTCGAGCAATGCGGTTGTCATTTTGGCATCGCCGAAGACCGTGGGCCACTCGCCAAAAGTCAGGTTGGTGGTCAACACGACAGAGGTTTGCTCATAGAGTTTGCTGATCAGGTGAAACAGCAGCTGCCCCCCTGCCCGGGATCATTCACCTAATTCACCGGGCACACGCCGGTCTTTGGGTCGGCGGCATTGGAGGGCGCGGGACCAAGCTTGATGCTGGCAAAGGTGGCGTCGTCGTGCAGCGGAAACGCGACCTTGCCAGCAGGATAGCAGTTGGAAGCCAAGAGATAGGCGAGCAGGTCGGCGTATTGAACAGGCTCCAGCGATCCAGGATTGTTGAACGGCATGTTCTGCACCACGAGCAGCCGAATAATCTCCAAGGACCAGCCATTGTGGGCAGCCGTGGTGAGAAAATCCGTGCCTGCAACCGATGGGGCGGCCACGCCCTGCAAGTTTGCACCATGGCACGTGACGCAATCGGATTGAAACAGCGCCTTGCCCGCTCTCGCTTGCGCGAGCGTATACAGCATTGGCCGCGGTGTAGCCATGCCCTGTTGATGAACTGGGGCTGCAGGCGGCGCGGGCCCGGCGCAACTGGACGCGAGCTGCATGCCGAAGCCCGTCTGGATCAGAATATAGCCTTTCTTCGTCTGAAGGCCCGCAGCAGCGAGCCCAGCCGGAAACGCCATCTGGGCTGCGCCTGCTGACGTTGGCACGGCGAGGAAAGCAATCCTGCCGTCCTTGACACCATAGGTCGGGGCCGTAACGGAGGCAGGAATTTTACAGGCATCAATCTCAATCGTACCTTTGGGAAGGCCGAGTGTCGTTCCCGCCAGCGCGCCATCAATACCGGCAAGTCCATCTGACGCGCCACTGTGGCCGAGCGCCATTTCAAGATCGACCAATGCACGAGAAGCTTTCATCTGAAATGCATAAAAGTCGCGGGTTGTGAGGGTCGACTTCAGATCCTCGACGGCCACATCCAGATTGGGTTCGACCCCACCGAGCATGGTACGCCAGGGCCCTGCGCCCGCTTGCTTGCGCAATTTTTCAAGGTCCGGGAGGGCACCAAGCCCCGGTGGGGATGCTGCAACCTTGCTAAAGCCCGGGTCTTCATGACCAACCAGCGCATTGATCGCGGCCTGGGCGGGAAGCTTGAACAAGGCGGGATCGGCCTTGGTGACCAAAAGCGCCTTCTCGATCTGGCTGAGGGCCGCGTTGACGTCGGCTTGCAGAGCGCGCAGGCTTGCCCCTGCGGCCAACCTGTCGGAGGCCACCTTAGACGGTGGGGTCTGTTGCGCAGCGGCATAAGAACTCGCAAAACTGATGAATAGTATCGCCAGCAGCGCATGCACGCGCAATTGGTAAGGCCCTTGCGAGAATTTGGGCATGATGTTCACCTCAAATCACTGTTGGCAGGAAACAAAGCGGGAGCCCCTCGTCGGCGCTCCCGCTGCGATGCACCGCCTCCCGCGGCGGCTTGTCAGATTTATTTCGTCAACGCATAGGCGGTGATGGTGGCATCATTGTCTGGATGGGCAATGGCATCAACTTTCTGATTGCCGGCCGACCCCGAGGCAATCACCACCATTTCCTTGCCTTTGACCGTGACGGCGATGGGCGCAGCGATGATTGAGGCTCCGGTATCATCATGCCAGAGCTTCTTGCCGGTCTTGGTGTCGAAGGCATCCAACTGACCATTCAACTCGCCGGTAAACACCAGCCCGGTAGGTGTCACCAGGGCACCCCCGATTTCGGGCAGGTCGAAATTGTGCCGCCAGTTGAAAATACCAGAATCGACGTTGATCGCATTGAACTGGCCTGTGGTTGGACCCACCATTTTGGGGAAAGCGCCACCAAGATAGAACTGACCTGCTACATAGACGACCTGATGGAATCCTTTCCAGAAGCCACATTCATTGCTGGAGGGGACAAAGAATGTATTGGTGGCTGAATCATAGGCGCCGCCATTATATTCAACCCCGCCGTTGGTGTTGGGGCAGGCATAATTACCTTTGGCCGATGGCGCGCTCGCGCCGCCATACTGGAAATTCAGTGCCGTGCGATGGATAAGCTTTCCAGTAGCCGCATCCAGAATGGCAAAATTACCCGCCTTGTCACCTGCGCCCACCAGTTTGACGGCTTTGCCATCAACTTTGCCGTCGAACAGCAACGGAGCCATCGCCGGATCCCAGTCGTGGGTGTCGTGCGGGATAAACTGGTAATACCACTTCAACTTGGGCTGCTTGCCGGAAATATCCAGTGCCACCATCGAGTCGCTGTATAGGTTGCTGCCCTTGCGCACGTCGCCATTGAAATCCGGCTGCGGATTGCCAAGATCAAGATACATCATATGCGCCGCAGGATCGATGGTTGCGCCACCCCAAGGGGTCGCCCCACCGCGCTTCCAACTGTCGCCGGACCACGTGTTGTTGCCAGCTTCACCGGGAGCCGGGATGGATTTCCATTCCCAGACGCGGCTGCCGTTAGCGGGGTCGAAAGCGGTGATATAGCCAATGCCTCCCCAATCGCCATTGGAGGCGCTCTCCAGCAGCACCCATTTGCCATCGGCCATCTGAAAGGGTTCCGGGGCCATGGTGTAGAAAGTGTTGACTGGATTATGGACACCAACCACATCCCAGACTTTCTTGCCTGTTTTGGCGTCCAGGGCGATCAGGTGGCCATCAAGCGTGCCCAAAAAGACCTTGCCATCCAGAATGCCGACGCCGCGATTGGCTGCAAATGAAATCACATGCGGATTATCGGCAAATTCCCACACCTTTTTCCCGGTCGCCGCGTCAAGCGCATAAACATGGTCGTGGGCCGAGGTGACATACATCATGCCATCCCAGACTATCGGTGAGGTCTCATTGGGGCCTTTGTCACTCATCTTGAAGCTCCAGAGCTTCTTCAACCCCGAAATATTCTGCGGCGTGATGTCCTTGGCCGCGGTGGTGCGGTTAAAGCTGTAATTGCCGGAAGGCAGGATCCAGTAATTGCTTGTGGATGCTGCATTGATGAAATCATGTGCCGTCGGGTTGGCCGCATGCGCCGGAATGCCCATGGCGGTTAGCCGGAGAGTTAGCATTGCCACCGCAGCATGGCGTAAAAGCCTGAACTTTGATGTCGAGATATACATGAGAATTTCCTCCTAGCGCACGGATTGTTATCAGTAAATTTCGCATGAGAATACTCCCGACCGATTATTTGAAATCGTCTTGAGCACTAACTATTATTGACACTTTTCGGGACGTGTCAACGATCATGAGTCAGTCCTTTCTTAGTTTAAGCTTATACTTTATTTTTTTTGGGCGAGTTGATCCATGCTGCTGTCGGGGCCTTCAGCCGGTCGATGAGACGGACGAAACCGGGCCGTTGGGTGGTGGCGGTGCTGCTCGAGATGGTCTTGGAAACGACGTGGCGAGGCTCAACGGTGAAGCCGGCCGCTGCGATTTCGCGAATCTGGTTTTCGGTTGTCTGCCCCGTCGTCGAGACGCGGGCCGCAGGCGCAGATGCGCGGCATCAGTCTGAAACCATTCAGAAAATAGGTCCGAAACATCATTTCCCTTCAAAACTAAGTCAAACCAACTTCCGGACAAAGCTGCCGCCGGTGTCCGCACCCGCTTGGTTTTGGGCAGCGTGCCGCCCCCGAAATCGCCACTCCTGCTGCATGAGGGTGGGGTGCTCGTCATTCTTCAGCCGGGCATTGATCGCCTTGCGCGAGAAGGGTTGGCCTTGCCAGAAATGGCGTAATTCAGAGTGCTCCAACACATCCCTCATCTCCTCGATCAAGGCCTCGGGTCCCGCTTTCCGGATATGCGTCCAAAGCATGTCCGCCATGCCAGCATCGACCCCTTCCTTTCCCGTCAGGCTTTCCCTTTAGGCCTTAAGAAATGCGTCCGGCGTATCTACCGCGTTCGCCTCCTCTTCCATGGGCATATCCCCAGTTGTTTGCATGGGGCAATTCAAGGAGACCGCCCATCGGAAGGCGAGGGTACTTTCGAGATCATTTATGTTCACGGGTAAAGACCTAAAAGACTGAGGTCGCCCCGGTTGGCAGCGAAACTAGGCTATTTCCTCGATTGGTCATGCCGCCAGTCTTGTGTCCGCTACCGTATCCGGGACAAGCCCCGGCAACGGGTGCAGCGT
>VFSW01000629.1_pt1 | contig 52109 bp, 72 predicted proteins | sample 5358111 | NCBI WGS metagenome assembly VFSW01 (sample SAMN11554181, study PRJNA540505) | mine drainage metagenome | isolation source: sediment from site ElyBrook_90M | place: USA: Ely Copper Mine, Vershire, VT | collected 2017 | reverse complement strand
AGCGCACGTTTCGCTGGTCAACCTGAGCGTCGAGGCGTTCCTGTCGATCGTCACGTCGCCGAGCGGTGCGCCCGCTGGCGGCGTGCAGTTCGCGCCCGTGCTCGGGTTCCTGAGCAACGCCGTCGGCGCGGGGCCGCTCCTGACGCCGTACACCGCGGCCGGCGGCGGATTTCTCAACGGTGGTAGACCGGGCACGCAGTGGCTACTGCTCGCGGACCCGATCAGCATTTGGCACCTGCTCGGCGGCGTCTAGGGCTTCCGCTTGGCCCGATCCGGCGTGCGGTAGCCCCACTTCTCGATCTCGTCTAACGTCATTTTCGCGCCCAGGCCAGCGGCGCCACACGTCGATCCGGGTGTCGGGCCATCGACGTATTTGGTGCCAGCACGCTTCCGGTAGCATCGCGGGCAGATCGGACTTTGCCTGGTGAAGTCTGGGGGCACGCGCCGGATGCGAACGTTGCGCTCCTCAATGCAGAAGGTGCAGATCATGGCTTCGTCTCCGACCTCGGCGGACAGAGCGCCCAATCCTCCAGCGTGTCGAAGGAGCTGCCATCCTCGGCAGGTTCGCGCTTCACGCAGACCGCATGCTCGTGGCAGATCATCGCGCCCCACTCCAGCATGTCGATGTCATCGCGCCATCCATCCTCGGCCGCGCGGTCTGACTCCTCCTCCATGATTTCGTCCGCGCGAGCCCTCGCCTCGGCCTCGGTCGTGAACGTCTCGAAGCCGTCCTCTGGGTCGAAGACGTACCAAGCGGTCGGCTCGCATCGGGAGAGGCCGGCCCGGAACGCTGCCTCTACCTCCGGGCGCGTCCACGCCTCGCCGGGGTGGGCCGCAAGGAACTCCTGCCACGGGTCCGTCGGTTTCTCGCTCATCGGCTACCTCCGCGCTTGGCGCGCTTGGGAACGTAGGCGTGTGGGTCGGCGCTCCTGACGATCGCAATTCGCGCCATGCATTTGCGGCAGAGTTGACAGCAGCCGTCGTGATGGTCGATCGTGCCGCATCGCTGAATCTCCCACAGCGCCTCGCGCATCCGCTTGTTCTCGGCCGTCAGCGCCTCGACCTGAGCGAGCAGCCTCGGCAGCGCATTCCGGGCGGCGACGATGAGGGCGGCATCTTGATCATCGATGGCGATGTCCGCGAGGAGGTCCCGAGAGTGGAAGGCACGGGCGACTGGTACGCCAAGCGGAGTACCAAACCGGCGCAGACCGTCGTCGTTCGAGACCTGAAACTCCCACTCGCCAGGCGTTGCCGCCGCCTCCAGCCGGCGCAACTCCGCCAGCTCCGAGGCGGTCAGGGGCTGCGCCACAGAGCTCTCGCCCATTTCGTCTTCCTCCTCTTGGCCTTCGCCGGCCACATCGCCCGCGCCGCCCTGATCGCAGCCGCGTAGGCTCGGCCGTGCTCGTTGTCGCCGTGGGTCTTCTTCACCGCTGCCTCGAACTCAGACATGCTGCCCCAGAAGCACCCCGTCTGCGCGTAGAGCTCTCCCTTGTCCCCGAGGAACATCGAGAGCGTTTCCTGCCGCGAGCCGATCGGGCAAATGGTCATCGAGGCGACGATCTTGGCCCAGTCGCCCACGCGCGCCCTGTCGCCTACGCTCGCCCTGTTGCCCACGATCGCCCCGGCGCCCACGCTCGCCGAGTTGCCCACGCTCGCCCTGTTGCCCACGCGCGCCGAGTTGCCCACGATCGCCTCGTCGCCCACGCTCGCCTCGTCGCCCACGATCGCCCTGTTGCCCACGCTCGCCCCGTCGCCCACGCGCGACTCGTCGCCCACGCGGGCGGAGTCCGCTACCCAGCCGCCGCCATTTGCGTGCCGGTGTGCTGGGATCGGCCCGCCGCCGAAATCGTAGACGCAGCCCCCGGTCTCTGGGTCTGCCATCACGCCTCCTCGATGAGCACGCGCTTGCCGGCCGCGAGCTGTTCCTCGACGGTCCCGCGGCCTCCGTTGGGCTTCTGCTCCGGCGGCAGCGGGGCAGCCACGCCGGCGGTAACCGGCTGCGGCGGACCGAGCGCCTTCCGCAGCTCTGCGATGGCCTGCGCATCGCAGTGGCGCTCGTTCAGCAGCGGCGCGAGCCTCTCCTCGTGCGCTGCGTTCAGCCGCCGGATCTTCGCGTCGAGCTGTGCCAGCGCCTTCTCGGCGGTGGCGAGGATGCGCTTCTGCTGGGCTTCGGTCATGGCAACTCCTTCTTGGGGATGGTACTCAGAAACAGTCTCGGTGCGCAGGTCGAACTCCGGGTGCATCCAGCGCGGCGTCCCGGTGTCCTTCGCGAACCCGAGCCACTGCGCCCGCGCGCGCTCCGAGCACAGCTCCCGGCACCACTCGGTGCGACCGCCGAGCGGGTCGGTGATCGCGACCGTGCCCGACGGGAGTGGGCAGCCGCGGCAGCCGTCCTTCGCCTCCGGGCGCTCGACGCGGGGAGCTGCGGGTTGCAGGAGCGGGAGGCGGAGCTGCTCTACCACCGGGCCTCCTTGCGGGCTCTGCGTAGCAGGCGCCGAACTTCCTTGCGCGCGCCCTTGGTGAACCCGACGCGCTCCACGTAGGACGGCGTGTCGACGAGCATGCAGACGAGCGACGTGCAGAGCGAGGCGTCCGCCCACTCGCACCCCTCGGCGCAGCCCATCTCGTCGGTGCAGCCGCAGACGCGGCAGGTGCCGGGCTTGGGGCGGCTCACGTCGGCTGCTCCGCAAGCAGCTCCCGGATCTTCCGCCGCAGCTCCGGGGGCATGCCGACCGTGCCGTCGTGGCTCACCTGGTGGAGCAGCTCCTCGGCGCGCTTGGCCCGCGCGCGAAGCTCTCGCGCCTCGGCCTTGGTCGCCTCCAGTAGCCGCGCGAGCTCCTCCATGTCGCTCATCGGTCTCCGCTCCTGTCTCTCGCCGCGTTCGGCGCTAGCAGTTCGAGTTGCCTCGGCTTGCGGTGGCAGTCGGCGTTCGGGCAGCTCGCGAAGTGCGAGCGCCAGCGCTTCGTGCCTGCGGGCAGCATCGCCGCGCTCTGGCCCGCGTGGACGGTCGCGAGGATGTCGCCGCTGCGCTGGCGCTCCATCGTGACGTTCCCGTCGGCCGCTGGCTCACGGTCGATCGGGATCGCGCGCCCGGTGATCGTGCGTGCAAACCAAATTGGAGCGCCGCAGCTTCGGCAGCGAGAGAGGATCACGCGGCTTCCTCCGGCGCCACCTCGCCGTCCTGAATCACCACGCCCCCGCGCTTCCCGACCACCTCCAGGAGCACCTGGGCATCCGCCTCCTCGGCGAGCTGCTGCACGATGACCAGTGATTCTTCATCGAGCAGGCTCGCGTTTCTGATTTGCACCACCCGCAGCTCGGGATTCAGAGCGAGCCCCATCGCCATCGAGACCCGGATCTTCTCGGCCGAGCTCGCCTGGTCGAACGGCAGCCCGCGGTACGTCACTCCCTCGGCGCCGAACCCGAGGTCAGGCACCGGGAACTTCGCCGCAGCGAGGAGCTTCGCCTTCTCCGCGTCGATGGCATCGAGCTGCGCGGTGAGCTTCTTCGCCTGGGCCGAGACCTGCTCGAAGAGCCGCTGCTTCGCCGTGCGCTCGTCGAGCTTGCGCTGCCGGGCTGCGCACTCCTCGTTCGTCGTCTGCGCCGCGAGGATTCGCTGCTCGATGGCTGCGAGGTCCGGGGGCTCCGCGGCCATGAGCAGCTCGGCGTCGGCCGCGTCGGCCGCCGCGGAGATCCGCTTGTAGTCGGTCTCCGCCTGAAGGAGCCGCTCCTTGAGATCGTCGATCTGTTTGGAGAGCTGCTCCGCCGCCGAGCGCACCTCGGCCGCTCGCCGGCTCGCGCTGCGCCGCTCCTCGTGGGCCGCGAGGGCCGTGCGCTGCTCGGCGAGCAGCTCCGAGACCTCGACCGGCTCGCTGGGGGTCGGCAGCGTGGCGAGGTCCAGGACCGCGCTCTCTGCCGCCTTCACCTCGCGGTTGACCTCGGTCCGCTCGGCGAAGAGGTCGGCGCGCCGGGTGTCCAGCTCGGCGAGGTTGACCCCGGTGACGGCCCGGAGCATGTCGAGCTGCTTCTTCGGCTCGGCCCGCGCGAAGGCTTCGGGATCGAAACTCAAACGCCCGATCAGCTTGTCGAGCACCCCTTGGGGGGACGGGAGCACGCGACCATCGGGCGACCGCACCTCCAACTTCGTGCGCGTCTTGCCGTCCTTCCCCACCTCCCAGCGCCGCTCGGCCACCAGGCCGTCGTCGAGCGTCACCCGCGCGAGCGCGCTCTTCTCCCCGCGGCGCACCGGCTCCGCGGGGCAGAGGCGCTCACCGCCCAGCGCCGCCGCAATGGCGTCGAGCACGCTGCTCTTACCGTTCGCATTCGCGCCCGAGATCGTGATCACCGTCTCGGCGCAGTCGATCACGACCTCGCGCAGCCGCTTGAAGGATTTCGCCTCGACCTTCTTGAGCTTGGCCATGGTCAGCCCTCCTCTCCCGGCTGCCGCGACTGCGCGGCGATCCAGCCCATGCGCGCAGCGAAGGCATGCCGCAGCGCCGGCTTCAGCGCGTCGGGCAGCTTCGTCACGCGGGGGGCGAGCGCGTTCAGGTCGGCGAGGGTCTGCGCCTGCCCGATCTTGTCGCTGATGTCCGCGGCGAGCTCCTCGGGGAGCGGCTGGCCCGGGTCGCCGAGCTCGCCGGTGTTCGGGTCGAACGGCTCGCCGTCGGAGGTCTTCGCGGGCGCGGTCTTCGCCGTGGGCGCAGCGACCTGGCTCTTCGGCGTGGGCGCGGGCGCCGTAGCGTCGACCAGGTCTTCGAGGTCCTGGCCGAAGAGGTCCGAGCACCTGGCGAGCGCGAGCGCCGCGTCGACCATCGCGCGCTTTTTCGCCATCTTGAGCACGGTGTTGGCGACATCGGCCACGTCGGGGTTCTCGGTGCGGCCGAGCTGCTGCCCCTCGATCGCCTTGTCACCGGCCTCGAACTGCGAGCCGCAGCCCCCCTGCTTCTTGTTGCAGTAGTAGGAGCCCACGCCGAAATTGCCGCCGTTCCGATCGGCGAATTTGCTCACGCCGATCGCCGGCTGTTGGCACTTGGGGCACTTGCGCTGCGCGGTGCGCCAGCGATACTTGCTCTCGCGGGAGCTGGCCGAGCCGAAGCCCTCGGCGACGACATCGCCGGAAGCGGTGAGGATTTCGCACCGGAACTCGTAGGCATACAGGCCTTTGTCCGGGTCCTCGGTGCGGCGCAACTTGAAGCGCGGGCGGCAGCGGAAGAACGAGATCAACTTCTCCGCGCCGGGCTTGAGCAGCGTGCGGCTGTTCGGGACCTCTTTGCCGTCGGGACCCTTCCTCGCGGTGCCGGGGATCATCCCGTAGTCGACGCCCTCGGTCATGATGTCGCGCACGAACAGGCCGAGGATGTCTTGCTGCTCCTTCGCGGCCTGCAGCGCTGCGCGCATCTCGGTGGTGCTGATGATCGCCCCGGGGCTCGCCACCGCCAGGGCCGTGCTCTCGCTTCCATTCGTCGTCGTCATGTTGCTCTCCTCTCGCACAGGAAACCCGCGCGCGCGGCAGTGCGAGTGCCGCGGCGCGGGAGCTGGGCCGGCCCTAGAGTCGGCTCAACGCTTTGGTGGGTGCTGCTCCTCGCACGAGCATGGTGCATAGACTAGATCGCTCCTCTGACATTCTCAAAAGCCTTCCGGCATCCTGGCGCCCCACCACGATCCAGTCTCCTCATCGACAGAGCAACGGACGCAGCGGCACGAATTGCGGTGTTGCGATGTGCTGTTCTCCCTGCACCCTCGGCAGAGCTGATCGTCCGGGTAGCGGTCTGCGGCGATTACCGAGCCGCAGGCGCCGCACTCGTACTCGATGGGGGCGATCACATCAGGCACCTCCTGATGAGCTGGCTGAACGCCTCTTCGGCTTGGTCGGGGACGACTCCGTTGCCGAGCAGGCGGAGTCGGGATCAGCCACACGATCCGCCCCCCGCGCGCCGCACGCCCTTCTCGCCGGTCGCCCACGAGAACCGCTCGCCGCCGCTGCGCCAGACGCCGATGTGCCGCCCCGCGTGGCCGGCGTCGAGGTAGCAGCGGATCGTGCCGCTGCCGGGGCGTGCGCGGGTGGCGCGGCACTGCGGAGCGTCCGAGCCGCACGGCTCCTCTCCGGCGTGTCGCGCAGGCCCGCAGTCGGCGCAGCAGGCGATCGCCCCGCAGTCGCAGTCGGTGCCCGTGCCCTCGGCGATCGCCTCGTCGCAGGTGTAGCAGCGCGGGAGCGCGATCGTGCTCCCGCAGCGGCAATTGCGCAGCTCGGAGCTGCTCTCGAAGGCCTGCTGCTGCACGCCGACCAGGGGTAGCGCGAGCCAGTCCTCGCGGGCAAGCTGTACGCCGCAGCAGGGGCAGCGCTTCACGGCCGGCCCCTCCGCAGGAGCGCCCGTTGCACCGCATCCGTCGGCGGCTCGACGAGCGGGAGCCCGCGCCGCTGCCACGAGGAGTCGGCCACAGCTCGGGACCGCCCGACGCGCACGCCAAGGGCGAATGCAGCGACTGCGGCGCCGAGGGCGGAGAGGATGGCGGCGGTCACAGGATGTGGGCCGTCGGCGCGGAGACAGACTCGGGCGCCCGTACAGGCGCGCCCTCGTCCGGGACCGTCTCGCAGCTGGTTTCCGAGCTGAGTTCGCCCCGCGTCGGAGGCGTCGCGGGGCTCTGCGAGGTCGTGTCGGCGGGAGCCACGGCTAGCGAGCCTCCACGCTGAGATAGCGGAGTTTGCCGCCGAGGCGGCGCCCGTAGAGGTGCCTGCCCTGATTGCCTGCGGAGTCGATCCACCAGTCGCCGCATGCGGCGAAGAGCGAGTCGCGTCCAGTGCGCTCGAACTCCATGACACCGGGATTGGTCGTGCACTGCCGCGAGGCCTTCATCGCCTCGTCGGCAGAGCGGAAGAGACAGCTCCCGCCGCTGATCAGGTAGTGCAGCCCGTAGCTCGCCGCCTCTTTGTCTTCAATGATCTTGGCCATCGTCGTTCTCCTCTGCCCCGCTCCCGGGGCGTCGGCGGCTGGATGCCGCTCGATCTGGATCCAATATACACCGGAGCCGGTCCGGTGTCAAGGCTTTTTTTTGGCGGTGTCGATTTCCAGTAACCACGAGAAATCATACGCTTTTTCGCCGCAGCAATCGTGCCGAGCTTGCGCGCCTCGATCTGCGCCGGAGTGGCAGCGCGGCCTCCTCGGCGCCCGGCCGCGCGGAACTGCTCCAGGATCTCGGGGGGGAGTCGCATGGCGCCTATATAGTGTCGGAGGCCGTCCGGCGTCAACGGGGGCCGTCCACGGCCGAGCAGTTGATTGCCCCTCAAACTATCCGGTTGTCCTGAAATCGCCCTTGACAGACGTGCGACACTAGGGTAAAGAGCCGGCCATGCGCTCGGCAGCCAACCTGCACCGCGAGATCCGCCGCCGCGGATACCGCTACGACCACGTCGCCCGCGAGATCGGCGTGAGCCCGTCGCGGCTCTCCCTCGCGCTGCGCGGGCGCCGCACGTCGGCGGCCTACGCGGAGATCCTGGATCGGGTCGCCGAGTGGCTGTCGGCTGACGAGGCCGCGCCTGAGCGGAGGCGCGGCCTCGTGACCGATGCCGCTGACGCGGCGGCGACTGTCTCGTCTGCGGGCAGCCGCTGCGCGAGCAGTTCCACCCCGACTGCCTTGCACCACCGCAGTCCAACCAGTAGGAGAATCACATGACGAAGTCGCGATCGAAAAGGCATGTGCTCGTAGGAAATGGCCCATACGGGCTCTACATCGGCATCACTGGGGCGACGGACGCCGAGATCCTGGAGGCCCACGCGGTGCGACTGGAGAGCTGTCGCCAGGTCGCGCGCTGGTACGGACTGACCGGGGGCATCACGTCGCTGGCCCAGCACGGCCCCTGTGGCCCCAAGGCGCAGCAGTCGCTCGTTGGCGCGGCGGCGCCGTCGTCGCTGCTCTGCGACGTGAAGGCGGTCCACGACCTCAGCCCCGAGGCGATCGCGGCGTTCTCCGCGATCGTGCCGCGCAATGGGTAGCGCGGGCGCGGGCGCGGGCGAGGGCGCGCACGACGAGCTCGTCGCGGAGCTTCGGGAGAGGCCTTGGTGAGACCGCCGAGGACGCGCGTCGTGAGCCGACGCACGGATGGGCTCTGCCTCGCGCCGCAGGCGCGCGTCGTGACTCTCAATGCTGCGTGACTTCCAGATCCGGGCTATCGACGCCCTCCGGGAGGGATACCGAGCCGGCCAACGGCGACAGCTTCTCGTGTCGCCTACCGGCTCGGGCTGAGGCAAGACCGTGATCGCGGGAGCCGTCATCAAGGCCGCAGTCGCGAAGGGCTCGCGCGTGCTCGGACTCGTCCACCGAGTCGAGCTCATGCAGCAGCTCTCCGAGCGTCTCACCCGCGAGGGCGTCGAGCACGGGATCCTCATGGGCGATCAGACGCACTCGCTGCACCGGCCCGTGATCATCGCGAGCATCCAGACGCTCATGCGGCGGACGCCGCCCCCGGCGGATCTGATCCTGATCGACGAGGGCCATCACGCGACAAGCGCATCCTACGTCAAGGCGATCGGCGCATATCCCAAGGCCAGGTGCCTGGGCCTGAGCGCTTCCCCATGGAGAGCCGATGGAGTCGGCCTCGCCGATGTTTTCGACGGCGCCGTCCTGGCCGCCGAGCCGGCGCAGCTCATGGCCGACGGCTGGCTCTGCGGCTACCGCGGCTGGTCATTCCAGGCGCCGTCGCTCGAAGGCGTCGAGACCCGCGGCGGCGACTTCGACGAGCACGGCCTCTCACTCGCCTACGCGAAGTCGGCCGTCTTCGGCGATGTGATCGCTCGCTGGCAGGAGCACGCGGGGCCAGCCGTCCACCCGCCGCACGGACTCCAGACGATCGTCTTCGCCGCGTCCGTAGAGAACAGCCTCGCCCTGGTGTCGCGCTTCCATGCGATCGGAGTGACGGCCGAGCATGTGGACTACCGCACCGCCGACATCGACCGCTTCGAGATCCTCCAGCGCGTGCGCAGCGGCGCGACGCGCGTCGTAGCGTGCGTGTCGCTGCTCACAGAGGGTGTGGACTTGCCGTCGCTCTCCTGTGCCGTGCTCGCCCGGCCCACGCAGAGCCTCGCGCTGCACCTCCAGATGCTCGGCAGATGCCTCCGCCCAGACGGCCTCGGCCCCGACGGCCGCAACCTCTCGAAGCAAGCGCTCATCCTCGACCACGCGGAGAACTGCAAGCGCCACGGCCTCCCCGACGCGCCCCGCGACTACTCCCTCACCGCCAGCAAGCCCAAGCCCGCGCCGGTGCGCACTTGCACGCGCTGCCTCGCGATCTTCGAGGCGTGGGTGCCGTGCCCGCAGCCGCACGCCCACCTCCCGCGCTGCGCCCGCGTCTGCCCCATCTGCGCCGAGCCCGCGCCGATCCGCACCGCCATCCGCGAGGGACCCGCCGCCGTGGACGAGCACGAGGCCGTGCCGCTCGACAGGCTCTCGAAGGCCGCGACACGACGCGAGCAGGTGGCGGCGTTCGAGGCTCTCCTCGCCGAGGCCCGCTCGCACGGAAGGAAGCCTGGCTGGGCCATGCGCCGCTTCGTCGAGCGCTTCCCGGGGGCGGCAAAACCCTGGGGCGCGTGGCGCGCGGCCGTGGACAAGGAGACTCGGACGTGGAGGGCCGGCGCGTGAGCATCCGGTGTCAGACGCCCGCGGTACTCTCCCGCCCGTGGTCAGCCTGGGATGGCCGACCCCTCTCAGCATGGTCGTCGAGCCTGCGCCCGCCGACCCGCCCCTCCGGAGCGGTGGTGAGGCTTTCTGACCTTGGCGTCTCCTACAACCTCGCCTCGAAGGTCCAGATGGTCGCCGACGTGCCGGAGCCCTGGTTCGAGCAGGCCCTCGCCGACCAGCGCGAGCCGTCTGCCAAGCCCGCCACCAGGTGGTGCCTCCTCAAGCCGATCATCCGGGAACAGCGCCGCAAGCGCGCGGCGGCCGAGGCGATGCAGGCCCCAGAGCGCGCCACGATCGTCACAGCCGACGCGGTGAAATGGCTCGCGTCCCTACGCGCCCACTCGGCCGATCTGCTCCTCACCGACCCGCCCTACTCGACCGACGTGCCGGACATCGAGGCATTCGTCGGCTCGTGGCTCTACCAGGCGCTCCGTGCCGTCAAGCCCACCGGCGTGGCCTACGTCTGCATCGGCTCCTATCCGGCCGAACTCTACGCCTACCTGGCCCAGGCGCTCTCGGTCGATTGCCCGATGCCGCTCGCCGACATGCTCGTCTGGACCTACCGCAACACCATGGGGCCGCTCCCGAAGAACGGCTACAAGCGCTCGAGACGGCTCTCGATGTCGGAGAACGGCCCGGCGCCAGGCGAGAAGATCTTTTTCGACGGCGTGAATCCACGCGACGGCAACCACTTCGACGCCGCTTGGTGGTCGCTGCTCCGCAGGAATGGTGTCGATGTCAAGGTGATCGCTCCCCACGTGGTGCTCCCCGCCGCAGAGGCCGCCTCGTGACCGAGGTCATGCTCATCCGGGACCTCCTCATCTACCTCTGCTCGATCCCGCACTGCATGGCCTGGCGATCCCAGCCGCTCCGCGCCCGCGTGCCAGGTGGCCGCGTCCTGACCGCCCTTCCCGTGGGCCACGCCGACATCGCCGGCGTCATCGGCTCACCCACGCCCAGCGGGCCGCTCCTCGGCAGGGCACTCTTCGTCGAGGCCAAGTCCGCCACAGGCCGCCAGTCTCCATCCCAGCGCAACTTCCAGGCAGCCGTCACGCAACGTGGCGCGCTCTACGTACTCGCTCGGAGCGTCGAAGACGTCCGCCGGGCACTCATAGCCGAGGGGCTTCTTGACTCCCGAACCGCCGATCGACCCGCCGTCCCATGAACCGCCTCCGCCCACCGACGAACACGCCCCCGCGCAACTCTCGCTCCTCAATGGTGGCGCCGAGGGTGGCCCGGTCTGCCTGCCGTACTTGTCCAACAGCCTCGCGTCTGCGTGCCGGATCCTGCGCCAGGCCGACCTCCGCGCGCGCATCCTCGGACCAGGGCCGCTCGAGTTCAATGAGATGACCGGCCAGGTCGAGCTCGACCGCGCGGTCCTGAACGACCGCGACATCCTCCGCTTCCGTGAGCAGGTCGAGCTCCATGTGCGCGGCACCGGGCAGGCAGGTAAGCAGCGCCTCGTCCACCTCACATCCGAGACCGTGCGCGACGGCCTCGCGACGGTGGCGTCCGAGCGCAGCTACCACCCCGTCCGCGAGTACCTGCTGAAAGTCCGCGACGAGGTGCCGGATCCCGACGGCTTCAAGGCGATCGGGGGCGTGCTCTCGTTGCCCGCTGGCCTACCGCGCCTGCTGCTGCGGAAGTGGGCGATCGGCTGCGTGGCCCGCGCGTTCCAGCCGGGCTGTTTTCACAAAGCGGTGCTGGTGCTCGTCGGACCCCAGAACGCCGGCAAGAGCAGCTTCTTCCGCGAGATGGCCGGCGAGCGGTGGTTCGCCGACACCGACATGGATCTGCGCCGGGAGAACTCTTACCTCCAGCTCCACAGCGCGTGGATCTACGAGTGGAGCGAGCTCTCGTCCATGCGCTCGGCCGAGCACGCTCGAGTCAAGGCGTTCGTCTCCTCCCCCACCGACACATTCCGAGCGCCCTACGGACACGCCGTCGAGCGCCACCCGAGGACAACCGTGATCGTCGGCTCGACGGAGGAGGCATTCCTCTCCGACACCGCCGGCAACGTCCGCTACTGGCCGCTCGCTATCGAGCGCCGGCTCGACCTGCGGTTGCTCCAGATCGACCGCGACAACTTCTGGGCCGAGGCGACCGCGGCGTACCACCTCGGCGAGGAGTGGTGGCTTGGGCCGGACGAGGCTACCGGGCTCTCTAGGCAGCAGGCCGATTTCGAGCAGGCCGCCGACGACTCGTGGGCGGAGATCGTGGGCGGGTGGCTGGCGTCCACGACCCGGGAGATCGTCACCGTGCGGGCGGTGCTCGAGGAGGCGATCAAGATGCCGGCTCGGGAAATCGGCCGCAGCGACGAGATGCGCGCGGCGGCGGTGTTGCGGAACTTGGGCTGGGCGAAGGGTCGGCGCCGACAGGCTGAGGGCGTGCGAGTAGTGCCGTGGGTCCGGCCAGCAGGAGGTGTGGCATGAGGCGCGTGAGGTGCTGCGGAGAGTATTGTGCCGATCCATACCTAATTCTGTGTGGCAGGTATGGCGGTGTGGCACCTACGGCGACGGGTGTTGTGGCAGGTGTGCCAGCTAGACGCCAATGACTGCGAACGCTTGCCATACTGCCACACCTCCCCCTTTGGACTCTATCTATAAGAAGGGGGGGGATGAGTCGCGCACACACCCGCGCGTAGGAATTCGCGTGCCAGGTGCGCCAGGTGTGCCAGCGGACCTCGCCGAGCTCGCCGCCGCCGCTCTCGGACCCGGCCCAGCCGCCGTAGACGCAGCCAGCGCCCGCGTGGCCGCCGTGGCGCGCCGTCTGGCCCTCCTGGCCTCCCTCACGGGCCTCCAGGAGCGCGACGGGGCCGTCGCCGCCCTCCTCGCCGAGCACGCCTTCGAGCTCGAGGCCCACGACGCCGAACTCGACGCCTGGCTCGACTCCGGCGGCTGGGGGCTCTCGCCTGCCGAGGCGCTTGGCTTCCTCCGCGCGCGGTTCCCGGACGTTCCGGCCGCCGAGCTCCGGGCGGCTTGCCGGGCGACCTTCGATCGCGGCGGCGAGGGGGCGTAGGCCATGCCCCAGATCCTGCTCTCGCTGCTCCTCGCCGCCCAGGGCTGCGCGCGGGGCTCGACGCTGACTGCCTGGGGGCCGTCATCGCCTGTGTGCGTGGCTCTTGCCCTCGCGGCCCGGTCGGTCGTAGGCTGAGCGCGTGGCACAAGCAACCGGATCTGGCGGCAGAACAAAGGGCAAGCCCCGCGGGCGCCCCTGGAAGAAGGGCGAGATCCCACCGGGCGCGAGGCCCTGGCCAAAGGGCGTCTCGGGCAATCCGAGCGGCATGCCAGCCGACATGCATGCCGCCCGCGCCCGCGCCGAGGCCCGTGCCCGCGCTCGCCTCGAGGACATGCTCGACAGCGCGTTCGCGCGATCGATCGGGTGGACCGAGGACGCTTCCCCCGGGGAGAGGGCGCTCGCGCTCCGCGCCCTCGCGGACGGGCTCCGCCAAGGCGACACGCCCGCGCTGCTGAAGATGCTCGAGATCGCCATCGGCAAGATCGCAGACCGCATCGAGCACTCCGGCCCGGACGGTGGCCCGATCCAGCAGGAGATCGCCGGGCTCTCGGATGAGCAGCTCGCGAAGCTGCTGCTCGCGAAGCCGAAGGGGGGCGGGTGATGGCCACTGATAAGTCCGGCGACTTGGCGGCTGCGGCCGTGGTCTGGGATCTCGCGTCGAGGCTCAACATGGCGCTCCGCGGGCGCTATCTTGGCAGCAATCCCTACCTGATCCTGCGGTAGAGACGCATGGCTCACTACCACGCAGAGATCATACTGGCGGCCAAACCGGCGGATGCGCTGGTCGAGGTTACGAGAGTCCTCGCGCCGCACCGCCGCCGGCGCGGACACCCCAACGGCTTCTGGGACTGGTTTCAGATCGGAGGCCGCTACACGGGCAGGCATGTGTCGTCGGACTTCGACCCCTACGCCGACCCGCGCAAGGTCGGCGTCTGGCCTACGCAATGGGAGCCCCTGGAAGCGGATGTCATGCGGATCACCGCGCTACCGGCGGATCTGACGTGCTACACGATCATCGTCGAGTCTACCGGGATCTTGCATCTGGGTTTCGAGGAGGGGGAGCGCGGCAGGCTGCTGGCGCCTGTTCTTGCGGCGTGCGGCATCCGAGATGGCTGGGCGGTAACGGTCGATTACCACAACTAGCCAGCGGGGGCGAGAAATGATTGTCGCAGAGGAGCCGATCGTTGAGCCAATCGAGGGAGGACCAATCGAGCAGCGAGATCCCGCTATGCCGTCGTTCGGCGCACTGGACATGCGGCCGCTCAGAGAGTTGGCATGGGCATCAAGGGAACGATCGCGACACTCTCTCGAACCTGGCACCGCGGTGGATAGACGCTGCCGATGTATTGGGTGCTGCAACTGCTTCCGGTGCGCGCTGACTCGGGCAGTGAAGAACGCGAAGGAGCGCAACAAGAACTTCCCAAGACGGTTTTTCAGATCGCCGCCGAGAGAGGGAAGGATGAATCGGGAAACGGGCGACCCATGGATCGTCTCACGGGTGGATGTCGCGAGACTAATGCGATCGCGCTGGGCTGGCGCATGGCGATCGTAGCCACTTGCGGCAGCCCCGTCGCCAGTGGAGACTACCCGCGAACAAGCCAAGGAGCACCACGCCATGAAGCGCCTCGCCATCGTCCTCTCCGCCACCGTCATCGCCGGTCTCGCCCTCGCCCAGCAGAACGTCTTTGCCCCCGCCCCCGGCGGCGGAGCGCAGTCGATCCCCGCCTCGCTCTCGGCTGGCGGCCTTCTCGACGCGGGCTCGAACCCGACCGGCGTCACGATCGCCAACGACGGCGCGGCCGTCTCGCTCGTTTGCTCCGTCTCCACGCTCGCCCCCACGAACGCGACCGGCACGATCGCAATCGAGGTCTCGGACGACGGGTTGTCCTGGTCGGTCCCGACCGGCGCAGATGCCGGCTTCTCCGCGCTCGACGGCGGCTCGGCCAGCGTGGCGATCCAATGCGACCCGTGCCCCTACGTCTACGCGCGGGCGATCGTCCTGCCGACCGCGGATGGCGGCGCGGCCTCCTGCGCGGCTGCCGTGGTTGGTCCGGCGCGGTAGCCACCGGGGGTTCGCACCTCGACGTTTCGATCTTGCGCTCAGCCACCAACGCGCTGTAGCCTTACGCGCATGGGTGATGCTCGGCGGCGGTTGCATCGGAAGTGATCTCCGACCAGCGACTCGCCGCGTGGCCTCGCTGCTCGACCTGCGGGGCTCCGCTCAGTCGAGACGCAGGGCGCCGCACTGGCCATTCCTCCGGGAGATGCAGCCAGTGCCTCGGACGCCGCCGAGGATCCAACCTTCTGCTGGCTCTCACGCGCGGCGTCTCGCTCGAGGAGATCCTGGCGCCGGTGGCAGTCCACTGGCAGCGCCTCGCCGCCTCCGCGAGGCGCCCGGTAGCGATTGCCCGCGCGGCCTACGAGTGCGGCTGCTGGATCGACTGGGAGGATCGCGGTGGCGCGGCGCTGCCGGCGCCGGGGTGCAGTGGGGACGAGTTCGCCTTCGCCGAGCGCTGCCTCGGCGGCCTCGTCGGAGAGCGCCTTTGTCAGCGACACGGCGGCGGGATCTTTGAGGCCGAGGATCCTGCGTGGAACCGGATCTCACCGTCAGAATGCCTGCGCCTGCACGAGGAGCACCTGGTTTGCCGCGGCCTATGCGTGCGCTGCGGATCGGCGATTGGCGCAGCGCCGCTCGCGGTGCTCCTGCGCCTGTCGCTGGCGCTTGGAGCGCTCGGGATGATCGGATCTCTCGCGAGCCTGCCGGCGTGGCTCGTGGTCGCGCTCGGCGCACTGGCGGCGGTCGTGGCGGCCCGCGGCATCGACCCATGATCCGCCTTCCGTCCGGTGCCGAGGCACCAGTTTCCGCACTGCGCGCCGAGGCCGTGCGCCGCCACTTCCAGCGCGACCCCTGCGCGCTCGCGACCTCGGTGGGCCTGCCGCCGGATCCGTGGCAAGCCCAGTTCCTGCGCAGCACGTCGAAGCGGCTTCTCGTGCTCGCGGGGCGCCAAGTCGGCAAGAGCCAAGCCGCCGCACTGCTCGCCCTCCACACCGCGCTGTTCACGCCCAAGAGCCTCACGATCATGATCGCGCCGAGCCAGCGGCAGTCGCGCGAGCTCTTCGGTCGCACGCGCTCGGCGTGGGACACGCTGCTCGACTGGTCGAAGAGCCAAGGCGTGCGGGTGGCCCCCGACCCTGCCGAGGACAACGTGCTCTCGGCGACCTTCGCGAACGGTAGCCGGATCGTCGCTCTGCCAGCGAGCGCGAGCACCGTCCGAGGCTTCTCGTCCGTAGCACTCTACGTCGAGGACGAGTCGGCGTTCGTGCGCGACGAGCTCTACAAGTCCGTCGTGCCGATGCTGCTCCGCTCGGGCGGCCGGCAGGTGCTCCTCACGACTCCGTTCGGTAAGCGCGGCCATTTCTACGAGGCGTGGCAGAACGGCGGCACGACCTGGCAGCGGATCTCCACCCGGACGACAGACTGTCCGCACATCGGCCGCGAGGAGCTCGACGAGCTACGCCGGCAGCTCGGGCCGTGGTTCGCGCAGGAGGCCGAGTGCGAGTTCTTGGATGTCGAGGGCGCGGTGTTCACGCGGGAGCAGCTCGACGCCGCTGCCGACGGCGAGATCCCGCCGCTCTTCGACGTGCCGAAGGTCGATGCGGGGGACGTGCCGCCGCTGTTCTGATTTGGCGTCCAGCGCCGCCCCGCTGTGGCGATGCGCTTGCCTCGGGCTTGGCTTTCGAGATACCGTAGTCCACGAGAAGGGGCCGCGCCGCTTGAACGGCCGGCCCCATGACCGGATGCCTTGAAGGAGGCCCCGATGACGAAGATCCTACACGCCGCCGCTGTCGCCGCAATCATCGCAGCTTGCTCCGGGACGGACCCGGTCGCGCAGTCGGACGCCGGCAACGGCCCGCCGCTCTGCACACCCGGCACAGCCGCCGCGTGCGCGTGCGTGGGAGGCGGGCAGGGTGCGCAAGTGTGCCAGGCGGCCGGGACGTTCGGGGCGTGCGTCTGCGGCTCGACCTCGGGCTCCTCGATGGGCGGCTCCTCGGCATCAGCGACCTCCTCGGGCAGCTCGACCAGCGGCGGCGCGACCTCGACGCGATCACGGGGGACCACGCTGCAATCGAGTGGGAGCAGCGGCGGCGCGAGCACGACAACGCAAGCCTGCGTCCTCGACGGGCAGCCGCCGGGTTACGCGACGTGCTGTAGCGGTGAGGTCCACGGGACATGCACCGCGGGTCTCGGTTTCCCATGCGATGTCGACGCCGGCGTTGTTTGCGGCGCCTGGGGCGAGGGAACCACCGGCGGCGTCTGCGTCCATGGACCCAGCGAGCAGGAGTCTGGTCCGTACTCGGGAACCTGCTGTACCGTGAGCGGGCATCCCGAGGGTCCGCCAGTACCAAATTGCTGCTCTGGCGTGGATCAGATCTACTACGGCGGCACCGAGTGGAGGTGCTGCTACCCGGCGGGTCCGCTGCCCGCTGGCGGCCAACTGGCCGACTGCTGCAACCTGAATTGCGAGCAGCCCTGCGACGGCGGTTACTGTTGCTGCTGATCACTTGCACCCGGCCACCAGGCGTGGCACTCTGCGCCCCATGCCCGACCCCACCGAGCGCCCCGCCGTCCAGCGCCGCCCGCTGAACGTCTCCGGCGCCACCGAGCGCGACCGCGCCCTGCCGACAGATCCCGTCCCCGTCGTCAGCTTCCGCCCGCTCCGAGACAACGTGCTGATCAAGCGCACGAAGGAGCAGCGCGTGCGGCCCAGCGGCCTGATCATCCCGGACCAGCACAGCGAGCGCGTCTGGAGCGACGAGGGCCTCGTGGTCGCGGTCGGTCCGGGTGTCTACAAGCGCAGGGCCGGTGAGGTCGTCCCGCTCGACCTGAAGCGCGGCGACCTCGTGATTTTCGAGCGCTTCGCGGGGCAGGACATCCGCCTCGACGGCGAGCTGTTCGTGGTGGTGCCGTACCCGAAGATCCGGGCGACGGAGGAACGCGCATGAGCGACAAGAAGATCATCACAGACCTCGGCGACCCCAAGGTCAAGGCGATCGTCGAGAAGGCGGCCCATGCCGAGGCGCAGACAGCCATGCACGCCGCCATGGCCCGCCACGGTGTGCTGATCGCCCGCAAGGTCGACGTGGAGCTCGAGCTGACTGGCTTCAGCCCGCAGGCGCAGGCCGGGATCCTGGTGTCGATCCTCGCGAGCAAGATCGCCGAGCACGGCCTGAACGCCGCAGAGATCGAGTCGAACCTCCGCCAGTCTGTCACGCGATCCAGACGCTTCCAGGAGCAGCAGAAGAAGACCGGCGCCCCCCTTCAGGTGGTCGGCGAGACGATCCCAGACCCGCTGCCGGACGATGCGAGCGAGGCCGAACCCGCATCGGCGCCCCCATCGGCGCCCCCAGCCACACCGTAGTCAGTTGCGGCAGCGGCGTGTTCGTCTCACGCTGCCGCAATGGCGGTGGACATCTTCCTCGGTCTCGACCTCGGCCAGGTCGGGGACTCGACGGCGCTTGCCGCAGTTGACCTCGTGCAACCTCCCGCACCACCGTGGACGCGCCCTGACCAGTGGTGGGGGCGCCGCCGACCGAAGCCGCCGCCCCCGCCTGCGGCGATCGCCCGCCTGCGCTTCCTCGAGCGACTGCCACTCAAGACCAGCTACCCGGACATCGTGCGCCACGTGGTCTCGCGCATGGAGTCGGTGGAGCTGCACGGGCGCGCGGATCTCATCGTGGATGCCACTGGTGTCGGACGGCCAGTCGTGGACCTCTTCCGAGAAGCCGGCCTGCGCCCAGTCGCGGTCACGATCACGGCTTCGACGAAGATATCGATCGTCGATGGCGAGATGCGCGTCCCCAAGCGCGACCTGGTGCAGGCGCTTCAGGTCTTGCTCGCGCAGGGGCGTTTCCGGTACTTGAAGACCCTGCCGCTCGCGCCGCAGTTCCTCAAGGAGGCGGAGTCCTTCCGCATGAAGATCGACAAGCTCACCGCCCACGACAGCTACGCGGCTCGAGACGGAGAGCATGACGACATCGTGCTCGCGGTCGCGCTCGCGACATGGTGGGCGCAGAGGCGGATCGCCGTGGCTTTCGGCGAGCGCGCGCCGATCCCAGGGCACGGCCGTCGCTTCGCCGTCGGGCAACTCAGGACCGGCGACACCCGCGAGCGGTACGAGAGCGGCGACGAACAGCGCAGCAAGAACGACTCCACGATAGGGATTTCTTGATGGCTGGCCCTCTCACGCGCTTTCGCTCTTGGCTTGGCGGTCGTGCCATTCCGCCGGAACCGCCGCGCCCCACACGGCACCCGAACATGCCGGGGGACTGGGGCGGCGGTATCGTGGATCCCCTCGGCCTGAGCGCGCCCGCCGCGCGTCCGACGCCCGAGGAGCGATCCGCCGCCCGCATGATCGCGAACCCCAACTGGCCGCGTCCGCACCAGATGGAGGCAATCGACGAGGACGTGGAGGAGGAGCGTGCTCCGCGGCGTGGGCAGTACCGGCAGCTCATCGTCCAGCCGCTCTTCCGCGCGATCCAGGACGTGAAGCAGGTGCGCTTCTCGGTCACGCAGCTCGAGCTCGGCCTCTTCTTCTACCCGGCGATCCTGTGGAACACGATGATGGCTGACGACCGCACGTCCGCCGTCGTGGATACGCTCGTCTCTGGGCTCTTCTCGCTGCCGACCGAGGTGCGACCCGACGAGAGCCGCACCGATGAGAAAGCGATCCAGGTTGCCGAGCTCGCAGGCAAGCAGTGGCCGATCATGGTCCCGCAGGGCGAAGGTGCCTCCATGCTGCGCTGGGGCATGGGCCTTGGCGTGGGCCTTGCTGAGAAGATGTGGACGGTCGAGGACGGGCTGTGGTGGCCGCGCCTGCGCGTCTGGGACGACCAGTTCGCCTGGTGGAACATGGGGACGCACACCTACTACCTGAACACCGACCCCACGGGGAACGAAGAGCAGATGCGGGACGATGGCGCGACCATCGAGATCCCAGAGAGCGGAGATGACCACTGGGCGGTCTTCCACCCGTACCGCGGATCGCAGGGTTGGTGGGATGCGCTGCTTCGATCGATCGCTACCCCGTGGCTCGTTCGCAACTGGGCGATCCGAGACTGGGCGCGCTTCTCGGAGATCTTCGGGACGCCCGCGCGCGTCGGTTACGTCCCCGAGTGGGCCTCGGCATCGCAGCGGGAGAACTTCATCGCGCAGCTCGCCGGGCTCGGCAACGAGCCGGTGCTCGAGCTTCCGGTGCGCCCCCATGGCGACTCGAGCTTCGACTTCAAGATCGTGCAGGCCACTGCGAACGAGGGCGGCGTCAGCGGCTACAAGGAGCTCCTGAACTACTGCGACACGTGCCTGGCGATCCGAGTGCTGGGGCAGAACCTCACGACGGAGGTCCACGGCGGCAGCCACGCGGCGGCGAAGATCCATGACAACGTCCGTCGAGACGTGACCGCCCGATGGGTCAATGCGCTCGAGCAGTGCATCCACGAGAGCATCTGGATCCCGTGGGCCAAGTACAACTTCGGCGACACGGAGCTCGCGCCGTGGACGCGGTTCACGACCGACCCGCCAGAGGACATGAAGGCGAACAGCGAGGTGATCGCGAACGTGGCGACCTCGCTCAAGACCTTCCAGGAGGCAGGAGCGCGCGTGGACGTGCCCGCGATCCTCGACCAGTTCAACATCCCGCGGCCGGCAGACGACGAGCAGACCGAGACCGCACCAGCGCCCGGGGCCACTCCGACTCCGACGGCGGCCCTATCTGCCGCGCCCCGCCGGCCACCTGCCTCGAGCGTCCGAGGACAGTCCTATTGCGATGCCGTGGCCGACGCCGCGCAGGCGAAGTTCGCGCGCCTGGTCGCCGGAGACGTGCGCGAGCTGCTCTCCGCGATCGATGGGGCGACCAGCTACGAGGACGCTCGGGCTCGCATCCTGAAAGCCTACGATGGACTGCCAGAGCCGAAGACGCGCGAGCTGCTCGAGGCGGCGATCGTGCTTGGCGGCCTCGCTGGCAGACTGGCCGCGAAGGAGAGTGCGTGAGCCTCGGCATCGAGATCAACCTCGACGCGGAGGAGTGCCCGGTCCGCGGCGAGACGGTGACGACAGACTCGCGCGGCGTTCGCTGCGTGGTCGTCTTCGACGCCGGCCAACCGGCGCCGTGCTATCTGTGCCATGCGGTTGTCCCGGCGGATGAGACCGGGGGCCTTCCGCCGCACCGATCCGCGCGCGGCCTTGTGACGGACGAGTTCTTGCGCGCGATCGGTGAGGTACGGCGGCGCGTCAACACGCGCCCGATGGCGTGAGCGATGGTCTGGTCCGTCGATGCGAACCCGGTCTCGCCAGACGAGGCGATCGCCTGGTTTCGCGCGAAGCTCCTGCTGCCTGATTCTGAGTTCGCCGAGCTGAGCGACACCGCCAAGCGCTACGCCTTCTCGGCCGCCGGCGCCACGCAGCTCGACGTGGTGACGGACCTCTGGCGCGCGCTCGACGGCGCGATTGCCGACGGCACGACCTTCGCCGATTTCAAGCGCACGATCGGCGAGCAGATGGCCGAGGCGTGGGGGCGGCCCGACTCCGGCAGGTTGGCCAACATCTTCCGAACGAACGTCATGTCCGCCTACGGGGCCGGTCGCTGGAAGCAGCTCGAGGGCGTGCGCGAGTCGCATCCGCTCGGCAGATTCGATGCCGTCATGGAGAGCCGCACATGCCCGATCTGCGCCGAGCTCAATGGCACGGTGCTGCGGCTGGACGATCCGCGGTGGCGCGGCAAGGTGCCGCCGATTCACGGTCTGTGCCGTTGCGAGGTGGCTGCTCTTCATGAAGGCGACGCCGAGGTGACGGAGATGCCGCCCGAGGGCTTCGCGCAGGATGGCTTCGGAGAGATCCCGCGCGGGGAGGAGTGGTCGCCGGACATCTCGACGAAGCCGCCGGAGATCGCGGAGATCTACCGGAGGCGAGCCAAGGGCCAGGGTGCCGGCGGGATGTAGATCTGGCCAGCGATGACCAGGTCTCGGGAAGCAGATTGGGCAATTCCGCGAGCCATCGGGGCGGACGAGGAATGAGACCACTGCACCGTCGTGATTCTGGCACTCTGGCACGCCGGTCGGCTCGCGCACGCGGTTGGCTTCGGTCTCGGGCTCCGCCGTCATGCCTGCGCCACACCATCCACCGTTGCTGCTCCGGGCTGTAGATCTTCATGCCACCGCCTCGCCGAGTTCCGCGTCGTCGTCCTGGTAGCAGCGGATGCAGCCGGGGCATCGTTCGATGCCTTGCGGGAGGAGCAGCGGATCGCCGTCGCGAGATGTGGCGTAGACGACCTCGACGAGCCCCTGTCCAGAACAGACATCGTTCGGATCCACGCCGAAGCAGACCGGAGTACCCCCGTCGTCCTCCCCAAGGATCGGCCGGTTGTCGAGCGTCTGAGCGATCTGCATCCTCACTTGGCTCTCCTCTCGATCGGCAGCCCATCGTTCCCGATCGGCAGCCGCCACGTTCGCCCGTAGAGCTTCGCCAGCACCGCGCCGCGGGCGATCCATCGTCTCACGGTCTCCGGGTGGACGGCAAGCAGCGCCGCGGCCTCCTTGATCGTCACGGTCTTCATGTCGCGGGATGCTGGCGCACGTCGGCTCCTGCCGCAAGGCGCCGCGTGGTGGCAGCCGCCGGGATCTAGGACCGTTGGCGCGTGGGCAACCACCGCACCGCGCTCGAAGCCGCCATCGCCTTCCGGGAGACCCTCTCGTGGGCCGGCCCGGTCGAGCTCGCCGATCAGGGGCATCCCGAGAAGCCGGAGATCACGGCCGACGGAAAGTTCGTCAAGGGCCGCGACTTCCGCATCTTCCCGATCGGCAGGATCGGCTCGACCAAGGGCAATTTCCTCCTCTCGGCCGAGGGCGCGAAGGCGATCGCCGGGGCGTGGGCCACCCGCAAGAACCCCGTTCAGATCGACTACGAGCACGGGCTCGTCAAGACGCCCGCGGGCGAGCCGGTCCGTACTGCTGGCTGGTGCCGCGTCGAGGCTCGCGCCGACGGCCTCTACGCGACCGACGTGCGCTGGACTAAGGAAGCCTTCGGCCGGCTCGCCTCTGGCGAGTACCAGAACTTCTCCCCACTCTTCGACCACGACGATGCCGGGAACATCTCCTCGCTGGAGAATCTCGCGCTCACGGTCGATCCGGCAACGCACGCCGCGCCGACGCTCGTGGCCGCCTCGGCCGTTCCCTACGCCAGCCACCCGGTCGTGGACGGCCCGTGGGACGCCGACGCGGCCGAGCATCGCCTCCGCAAGTGGGCGTCGAGCGACGGCTCGGGCGACACCGGGACGATCGACTGGAAGAAGTACGGCGAGGGCTTCGCCTTCGTGGACGGCAGCGGCGACAAGCTCGGCGACTACAAGCTCCCGCACCACGACGTTCGCGACGGCAAGCTCGTGACGAGCAAGCGCGGCGTCGAGGCGGCAGCCGGCGCCGAGGGTGCGCGCGGCGGCACGAAGATCCCCGCGGACGCGATCGGCGCGGTGAAGCACCACCTCGCGCAGCACTACCACGAGTGGGGCGGCAAGGCCCCGTGGGAAACCCAGACCAAGACCACGGCCCTCTCGGCCGGCAAGGAGGCCCCCATGGCCAAGCACAAGAAGCTCGCGAAGTACCTCAAGGGCCGCATCGGCGAGCACGAGCTCGAGCCGAAGGAGCTCGCCGAGAAGTGCGGCATCGACCACGACCGCCTCTGCCGCATGGCCGACGGTGACGTGCAGCCCGAGGGCGAGGAGCTCAAGAAGCTGGCCAAGGGGCTCGGCGTGAAGCACGACCATCTCGCGAAGCTGTCCGAGGAGGACGAGGCCGGCAAGGAAGAGCCGGCCGGCAAGCCCGCGGCGGAGCCCAAGGGCGACCAGCCCAGCAAGAGCCAGGTGGACGACGCCTACAAGGTCTCCGAGGAGACTCCGAAGCGGCTCGCGGCCGAGGGCGACGACACCGCCTCCGGCTACAAGGACGGCCTCAAGAAGCTGACCGCGCTGGCGAACACCGTACCGGCCGAGCAGAAGGGCCTGCTCGACGGCCTGGTCGCCTTCGTCCACGCGGCCGGGAGCCAGATCGAGTCGCTCTCCGCCAAGGTCGAGACGCTCAGCAAGGATCGGCAGACCTCCGTCGAGGAGCGGTTGCTCGATGAGGCGCTCTCCAGCGGTCGCGTCACCCCCGCCATGAAGGACTGGGCGGTGGGCTACATCCGCGCCAACGGCGAGTCGGCCTTCCGCAGCTACCTCTCCGTCGCGCCGCGGCTCGGCCCCGGCGTGGCGCCCGTGCGCCAGACCGGCACCGCGCGCCCCGTCTCCGGCGAGCGCGGCCAGGTCTCGCTCTCCAGCCTCGAGTCGGTGTCGGCTATGACCGGCACGCCCGTCGAGGAGCTCCGCAAGCGCCACGAGGCGCGGATCGCCGCGGAGAACGCCAAGCTCGCCAAGCTCCAGTAGGAGCCGAAAGGACAACTGCCCATGGCCGCCCTCGTCGCACCTCTCGCCCACTCGCAGGTCGGTTACGAAGCAACCCCGCTCAAGTACGAGTTCCCGATCGCTGCAAACGCGCAGCTCATCCCCGGCGGCCTCGCCATGCTGGTCGGCGGTTACGTCCAGGAGGCCGCAGCCGGAGCGGCCGGCACGAGCGGCGGCGACAACCCGATCGTCGGCGTCGTGTCGAGCCCCTCCCACATGGACGAGCTCGACAACCTGACCGGCAACCCGTTCGGAAACAGCGGGCTCGCCGGTGCTCGCATCATCGAGATCACGCAGGGCGTCTTCGACTTCGCCTCGGGCGCAGGCGCCGACGCCATCACGGCGGCGAACGCCGGGCTGCCCTGCTACGCGATCGACGACCAGACGGTCGGCCTGACCTCGGCCAGCGGCACCCGGCCGCGGGCCGGCAAGATCGTCGGCATCTCGGCCGCCGGCAAGGTGCAGGTGCTCATCGGCTTCGCGGGCACCGACCCCAAGCAGGGCAAGGATGTCGAGCTCGTCGCGACGGCCGCGCTCGCCGCGGGGCAGATCGTCGCGCTCGACACGGCGCACGCCGGCCAGGTGGTGGCGGCGGCGCTCGGCCAGGTGCCGATCGGCGTCGTGCAGAACGCGCCCGGCGCCGGAGGCTTCGCGATCGTGCGGAGCTTCGGCCTCGGCATCGTGAAGACCGCCGGTGCCCAAGCGGTCGGCGACCTCCTCGAGAGCGCGGCCGGCGGCGTCAGCAAGGTGCTGGTGCTGGAAACCGTCTCCGGCGCGGACGTGGTCGGCGGCACGCTCGTCGGCCAGGCACTCTCCGCGGTCGCCGCCGCGGGTCTCGTGGCCGTCTTCATCGACATCGGCGGAGGCGTTCCGACGACCGCGGCCTAGCCCGCAGATCCCGAAAGGACAACGACCGTGATCATCACCCCCGAAGCACTCGATATCTTCTTCTCGGATCTCCAGGCCGACTACCTCAGCGGGTACAAGGCCGCGCCGAGCTACTACGAGCAGTTCTGCCGCGTCAAGCAGAGCAAGGGACGCGATAGTCGGTACGGCTGGATGGACCGCATCCCGAACTTCCGCGAGTGGATCGGGGAGCGCCACATCGAGGACGTGGTCGGGCAGGAGTACACGATCGCGAACAAGCTGTGGGAGCTCACCTGCGGCATCAAGCGCACCAGCCTGGAGGACGACATCTACAACTTCTTCGGCGCCACGCCGAAGGAGATCGGCAAGCAGGCGAAGATCCTCCCCGACCTCCGGGTGATCTACCGGATGCAGAACGGGACCGGCGCCGGAGCGGTCACCTTCGACTCGGTGCCGTTCTACAGCGGCTCGCATCCGATCGACACCACGAACCCCGCCAAGGGCACGCTGTCCAACAACTTCGACAGCTCGACCTCGGGCGTCACGCCGCTCACGCAGGCGAACGCCGCTGCGATCATCGCCGCCATGGGCGAGGTGATCGGTCGCGACGGAAACCCGTTCGGCTTCTGGCCGAACATCGTCATGGTGCCGCCCGCGCTCGTCTTCTCGGCGCACCAGGTGTTCGACATGCAGTTCGTCACTCAGGCGCTCGCCCTCGCTGGCGTGGCGTCCGGTGTGGCGACCACCGAGAACGCGCTGCGCGGCTCCTGCAAGGTGCTCGGCAACGAGTGGCTCGCCTCCACGCCCAACGACTGGTTCATGATCGACACGCGCGAGGAGGAGTTCCGGCCCTTCACCTGGCAGCTCCGCATGGCGCCCGAGTTCGTCTGGCTGAACCGGCCCGACGACGAGCACGTCTTCATGCAGGACCAGTACCTCTACGGTGGGCGCATGCGAGGCGATGCTGGCTATGGCCTGTGGTTCACGTCCTCGAGGGCCTCGAACTCCTAGTAAAACGCTGGCGATTTCCGCGCCCGCATCGCGGACGCGCTGTGGTTCAGAGGTTTCACAATGCCGATGCCCGACGGACGGATCCTGATCAGGGAGCGCGAGGCCACGCTGCCCAAGATCGCCTTCAAGGCGACCGCGCCGCAGCGCGAGCGGTTCCAGCACCTCTTCGCCGGCGGTTACGCCGACCTCGACGGTCACCACATCCCCGCCATGGTCTTCATCGGAGATGGGGTGCAGCGCGAGCACACGGCCAGCATCGCCACGGTGCGGCGCCTGCTCCGCGACCCGTCGATCCGGGTCGAGGTCGATCAGCAGGAGCTCGCGAAGCTCGAGGCGGCGGCGGTCGGCAAGGACGTGTCCGAGGCCGACGTGATGCGGGCGCGGCTGGCCGAGCTGGAGTCAGAGCTGGCGAAGATCAAGGCGGCGGTCCCTGCTCCGCAGGCGCCCCCCGTGCCGGTCGAGGTTCCGCCGCTCGTCAAGCAGACCGATCGCGTCGAGCGCACCGAGAAGGACGGCCGCAAGCGGTAGCCCATGGCGAGCCAGTACGCACAGATCGCCGACCTCGAGAACTACATCTCGGCGGCTGCTCTCGCCGGAATCCCGACGAGCGTTCTGAACACGCTCCTGATCAACGCCTCGGCGCGGGCAGACGCAGCGCTCGCTGCGCAGTTCACGCTCCCGCTGACGGCCTGGTCCGGCGACCTCACTGAGGCTGTCGCGAAGATCGCCGTCTGCAACGCGATGATCTACCGAGGCTTCAAGCCGGGCTCGACGATGGATGAGGTCATCGTCGATGCCAAGAACGACGCAGAGCGCTGGCTCGAGCGCGTGGCGAAGCAGCAGTGGACGCCACAGGTGACGGACAGCTCCCCGGCGGCGGCTCCTGGCGTGACCTCGGCGACCGGGCCGAAGGTCTTCTCGCGGCCGCGGCGCGGCTGGGACGGCCAGAACCCGCTCTCGCCGGGCGGTGGCACCTACACGCCGGACTTCGACTCTAGGGATCCGCTGCCATGATGGGCGTCCGAGGAGACTTCTCGAAGCTCGAGACGGCCGTGGCTGGCTTCTCGGGGCTGACACGGGCCTCGGCGCGTCAGCAGCTCTCTCGCGACCTCGCCGAGGAAGCGCGGCGGCTCGTGATCGACGAGTTCCGCGGCGCACACGACCCGAACGGCGCCGCGTGGGCTCCACTCGCGCCATCGACGCTCAGGAAGCGCGGCGGGGACGCGAAGATCCTCCAGGACACGCGGCGGCTCATGCGGTCGATCACGGCCGGGAGCTACCACGCGACCGAGCACGGGTTCGAGATCGGCTCCAACGTGGCCTACGCGGGGGCGCACCAGCATGGGGCCGAGTACGCGGCGCGGTCGGGCTACCGGACGATCCACCTCGGCGAGGTGACGCGCGGGGGACGGAAGTCCAAGTACGGTGGCTTCTCGCGCCGCGGGCGCCGCGCCTGGTCGAGCACGGTGGCGCGACAGACATTCGGCGGGCGCAAGCTCGTAGCCCGCCCGTTCGTTCCAGAGGGCAGCCTCGGGCCGATCTGGACGGCCGCCTTCGAAAAGGAGTCCGCGCGCTTCATGCGGACCCGCTTCAAGGGGCTCGCCTGATGCTCACGGCGATCTTCACCGCGATCTCGACCGCGCTGGTGGCGACGGCGCCGAGCTACTTCGGCGAGGAGTTCCGCAACCAAAACGACGGTGCCCCGCTGTACCTGTGGGTTCCGGGCCGCGAGAAGGGCGTCGGCCCTCACTTCCAGCCGCCGATGGGCATGGGGGCCGGCCAGTCGCAGCAGGAGGCCCGCGCGCTCTTTGGCCGAGAGGTTCCGGTCCGCATCGAGTGCTGGGGTGCAGATGGCGGCACCGCAGGCGATCCGCTGGCGCCCTACGCCAACGCGGAGGCGCTCTTCCAGGCGCTCGCCCAGGAGATCCAGGCTCAGGTGACACCCGCCTCGTTCAAGTTCCTCGGCGGCGGCTTCGAGCAAGAGGCCGTGTTCGAGCGCTCCGGCCGCATCTACCACGCCGACTTCCTCTTCCGCCTCCAGGTCCAGGACGCCGCGCTCGAGGTCGTGCCGGTGTCGAGCTTCCCGATCACCGAGGAGGTCACGGTTCCGTGAGCGACCCGACGACTCCCAGCAAGCCGGCGGCCAAGGTCGCATCGGCGTCTCCGGTGGCGGAGGCCACGCCGCGCGCGGTCCCGCAGCAGCGGGTGGCGGCCCGCGGTGGACCGATGCCCGCCGGCGTCTCGGCACCCGTCGCCAAGCTCCGCGCCCGCCGGTTCGCCCAGGCGCCCAAGACCGAGCCCAAGCCGCCGACCCCTGGCAGCATCGAGGCGCACGCCGAGGCGCACAAGACCGAGCTCACGCAGCTCGTCGGCGGCAAGCCCGCATGGCTCATCGAGACGACACGCAAGGTGCTCCGGCTCGAGCCAGGCGCGATCGTCGATGAGACGCTATTCCTCGAGACTGCGAAGCGCATCGCCACGGCCAGGATCTCGGTGAGGTAGCCAGTGCCCAGCCCGTCGATCGGATTCGGCATCAACTCCAACGGACTCGGGCAGTTCACGCCGACCGGGTCCCAGACGCCGCTCCTCATCGGCTGGGCGAACGGCGGCCCGGCGGCCGGCGACCAGAACCCGATCCAACTCATCGGTTCGGAGTCGGTCGCGCAGTCCATCTACAACAGCGGGCCGCTTTACGAGGAGATCCTGGCCCACCTCGCGCAGGGGATCACGCCGCTGGCCCTGCGGATCTTCTCCGGGACGATCGCGGCCGGTACGCACACCGGGACCGGCACCGGAACGATCACGCCATCCGGCGCCCCGATGGCGCCCTACGACCTGATCGTCAAGATCTCGACGGCCAGCGGCGCGGCCTCGGCGGGCTACTTCACCTACAGCCTGGACGGCGGGAACACCTACAGCGCGCCGATCGAAATCCCGGCCTCGCCGTTCGCTTACGTGCTGCCCAACACCGGGATCACCCTCACCTTCTCGGCTCAGGTGGGGGCCGGCGTCTGGGTGCTGAACGACACCTACGCGCAGACGATCACCGCCGCGACGGGAGCGATCGGCGGGATCTCGCAGGTGAACCCGACGAAGGGATCGCCGCAGGGCGCGGGTGGTCTGACGATTTCGGGCGCCCCGATCGACGAGTACCACGTCGTCATCGCGATCGTGACCTCCGGGTCGATCTACGGGACGGCCGGGAAACCGGTCGCGCAGTTCCAGGTCTCGCTCGATGGCGGCAACACCTTCGGGCCGGTCACGACCCTTCAGGCCGGCAACGATCCGACGATCGGCGAAGACAACGATGTCACCGTCACCTTCGCGAACACGGGCGGCGCTGGCGCTGGGACCGCCTTCATCGCCGGCGACCAGTACCTCTTCTCGACGACTCCGCCAGCCTACACGAACACGGACCTGACCAACGCGCTCGCAGTGGTGCAGGGCTACACGGCGAACCCCTGCGACTTCATCCACGTTCTGGGGCGGTCCGCGACGGCCGAGCTCGCCTACGGCGAGGCCGGCACGCTCGACACGGCGATGGCGAGCTTCAAGGCGGCCAACGTATTCACGTTCGCCATCATGGACATGCCGATCGACACGGCGCAGGCGAACGCGGACAGCGCGTTCCAGGCCGCCTTCGCGGCGCCAAACCTGCCGAGCCTGCGCGTGGTGGTTGGAGCCGGAGACCTCAACCTCAAGTCGCTCGACGGCACGCAGCTCCAGCGCTGCTGCTCCTCGGCGCTGTCGATCGACCTCGCCCTCATCCCGCCCGGTCAAGACGCCGCATGGGTTGGAGCCGGCGGCGTGCCAGGCGTGGCGGACATCCTCCGGGATGAGTCGCTGCTCCTGAGCCTCGACAGCTACGGCTTCACGACCATGCGTCGGTGGCTCGGCCGCAACGGGTTCTACTTCGTTGACGCACTGGTCATGGGCGCGGCGGGGACCGACTTCAACTACCTCGTCATGCGGCGGGTCATGGATCTGGCATGCAAGGTCGCATACAACCTGCTCCTCCCCTACGTGAACGGCTCGCTGCTCGCGAACGTGTCCACCGGCACGATCGACGAGAAGCAGGCCCGCACCATCGAGCGCGCCGTCAACAAGGCGCTGTTCAACCAGGTCGTGCAGCCGCCTGGGCAGAACGGCCCCAACTGCACCGCGGCGACGATCACGCTCGACCGCTCTGCCGACATCGCGCAAACGGCCACGCTCCCCGTCAACCTAACGGTCGAGGCCCTGCTCTACGGGCGCACGGTCTCGGTCACGGCGGGCTTCGTGCTCTCGCTCGCCACGCAGGCAGGAGGCTAAGCCATGGCTCTCGGCTGGCCGACAATCCAGGGTCTCGACTACGGGTTCAGTTCCCTTGTGGTCAACGCGGATCCGATCCCGTTCCCAATCATCGGGCTCAAGGACGTGAGCCGGAGCCAGAACCTCAAGCCCGGAAACGCCCGTGGCGTCTCGGCGCAGATCCAGTCGCGCTCGAGAGGCGTCTACGAGGCGAAGCTCTCGCTCACGTTCTACAAGTCCGCCTACGTCGGATTCCTCAAGCTGATCGCCGCTGCAGCAGCCAACCAGGGACTCGGCTACCTCGAAGCCGAGTTCGACTTCACGTTGAGCTACGAGGAACTCGCCCCCGGGCTCACGAGCGATTACGCGCTGGGCTGTCGCCTCGTCGGCGACTCCGAGCAGCACTCCGAGGAGGGCGGCGTGCTCGTCACGAAGATCGAGCTCGAGCCGAAGCAACTCAACATCGCTGGCCTGTCCCCGCTCGCGCTGTCGCTGTTCCCGGCGATCCCGGGCAGTTGAGTTGCGGCAGCGCCTCCGCTGCGTAAGCTGGGGCCATGCCATTCGATCCCGAAGTCCTCGCGAAGCTCAAAGCCGCCCACGGCGAGGTGTTCACCACCCGCCTTTCCGGCACCGACATCGCATTCCGGCTCCCCACGACCGAGGAGTACGCGGCCTATGTCGATGCCGTCGGCCCCGGCTCTGCGTCCGGTCCCATCGCGCTCCTCGTCTCCGCATGCGCCCTGCTCCCGGACGCCAAGACGCTTGGCGACCTCTGCCGGCGCAAGCCTGGAGTGGTCGAGGTGCTGTCGAAACTCATCAGGCGCGAGTGTGGGGCCTCGGCGGTTCTCAAAGCCGTGCCGAGTCCGGCCGGCTTCGTTGTCGCGCTCCCGGGCGGCGGCGAGATCGTCTTCAAAGAGCCGAGCATCGAGGTCCAGAACCGCCTGCTCGACACGCTGGAGAAGGGCACGACCTTCGAGCCGGTCCGCAAGTACGTCGAGGCGTGCATCGTCGATGGGGCCGATCTGCTTCAGGCTCGGCCTGGCCTCATCGAGTCGCTGTCGGCCCTCATCCGGGATGCCAGCGGAGCCAGCGAGGTCGCAGAGGCAAAAAAAGTCTGAGGCGGCTCGAGCGTGTCCATCGTGACCCGCGCCGCGCCGCCAGGGCCATCCACGCGCTGGCGCAAGGTTCGGACGGCCCAGAAGCGGAGACGGGAGCAATGCTGGTCGTGGAGTTCCTCAGCGGGTTCCGTGCCCTACTCAAGGGCCTCTCTGGGGGCAAGTAGTGGAGCACTTCCGCTGGGTTTTTGAACTCATCGACTCGATGTCCGGGCCGGCCGGTCGCATCAAGGAGCAGCTCGACGGTGTGAAGGGGAGCCTCGGCGGGGCCGGGCAGGCCACCGAGAGCCTCGGCGGCGGATTCCAGGCGACGGCGCTCAAGGCGTCGGTCCTGGCGATGGGGATCTCCTCGGCCATCCGCATCGTCGAGAGCATCGGTCGGGCCGCGCTGGATGCCGCCGAGAGCATCGGCCGTCTGGCCTACGGCTTCGCGAGAGCGACGATCGACAGCGCGAGCTTCGCCGAGACGACCAAGATCACCTTCGCCACGATCCTCGGGAGCGGGGCCGCCGCGAAGCAGCTCATGCACGATGTCGTCGAGGTGGCTGCGCACCTGCCGATCACCACGCAGGAGGCCATCGGCGCGACCACTGCCTTCATCACGAGCGGATTCAAGACCGGCGAGATCAAGGCTCTCCTCACCGTGATGTCCGACGTGGGCGTGCTCAATCCAGGCCGCTCAGCCGAGTCGAGGGAGATGTTCGTCAACGAGATCCGCCGAGTGAAGAACGAGGGCTACCTGAACTCTCGCATCATGTACCTGTTGCCGCAGGTCACCGGGATCAGCGGCGCCAAGATCTACGAGCAGCTCGAGAAGGCGACCGGCGCGAAGGACATGGATGCAGTCCGGCGGCTCATTGAGAAGCGGATGATCTCGGCGGACCAGGGGGTCGCCGCGATTCAGGCGGCGGTCGCCGAGATGGAGGGCGGAAAGAAGGGCGCGCTCAGCGGGCAGTACGCGGAGACGGTTCCAGGGCTCATGACGACGCTGAAGAGCCGCTTCCTCGAGTCAACCATGGACCTCGCCGACTCGCCGGGGTTCGCGCAGCTCAAGGGCTTCATCCAGAACCTGATCGAGTTCACGGACACCACTACGGCGGTCGGCAAGAAGATCAAGGCCGAGATCGGCGATGTCTTTAGCTCGCTCATGTCGGCTGTCTTCGGCGATCTCTCCGGCGAGACCGGAAAGGCGCGCATCGAGGCTGGCATCAAGGAGGTGCTGGACTTCGCCACGGCGCTCCCGCCTGCGATCAGTGCGGCGGCCGAGGACGTGAAGGCGCTGCTCAAGGGTGTGATCGGAGATGTCGGAGAGCTAAAGACCGGCTGGAAAGGCATGCTCGACCCCGAGACGATCCGAGGGCTCAAGCCGCTCTTCAAGGATCTTGGAGAGGCTATTCACAGCATCGCGGTTGACATCATGGCGATCGGTCACTTCGCAGACTGGATTGGGAAGATCGCGCATGTCGGGTGGCTTGCAACGGGCGGTCTTGCCACGGGGGCCACTGTTGATGCCCTCACGAGCATTCTACCAGGGAGCGCGAAGCACGCTGCCGGGGGGATTGTAACCAGCCCGCAGATCGGACTCATCGGCGAGGCTGGCCCCGAGGCCATCATCCCGCTCGACAAGCTCAGCGGTGGCGGTGGCGGCGGGATCTCCGTGAGCTTCGGCGACATCCACATCGGCGGCAAGGGCGGCGAGGGAGACCCGGCGCTCGCGCAGCGGATCAAAGAGGTCGTGATCTCGGCGCTGGAGGCTGCGTTCGAGGGGCAGGCCATCGAGGTCGGCGCGTCGTGAGCAACCTGGCTACGACGCAGAACAAGGTTGCATCCTCCGGCGCTATCAGCCTATCGCCGGCTAAGCTCCCGCACCTCTGGGACACGTTTTTCATCGGGCCGCTGGCGTGGCCTGGGATCGCGCGCGTGCGTGGGCGCAAGGGCAACAAGGCCGACATCAAGCGGATCCCCGGGGCTGACGCCGCCCAGCTCACCTCGCTCGGCTACGACCCGGGGCAGGTGGACGTGGACCTGATCATCTGCGACCCGCCGGGCACGTCCGCACAGTGGGACTTCTGGGAGAAGCAGCTTGTCCCGCTGCTCTACCCGAAGAAGCGCCTGCCGCTCAAGCCGTTCGACGTGTTCTACCCGTCGCTCCACGCCCTGCGGATCCGCAAGCTCTGGTTCCTCGACGCAGAGGCGCCGCAGCAGCAGCGCGTGCCCGGTGACATCCTGATCGTGCGGATGCGCTTCATGCACTTCGAGAAGGTGAAGTCGCGCGCGGTGAACACGGCGCAAACGTCGGTCCCGACCCCGACCAAAGGAGGGTTGGCTGGCCTCGACGCTACATTCATGGGCGCGGCCCTGTTCAATGAAAATCCCGGCATCTTGAGCCAGGTGTCGATCCATCCGCAGCTACACGGAGAGACGCTTCTTCATACTGGCGAAGATCCATCGCAGTCGGCCGGACTCCCCTCTGACACCGCAAGCGTGCTCTCCAATCCGCCGAGCGCATCGGGGGCAGGCCCGTGAGCAGCTTCTGCATGCTGAACGGCGCCCCCGTCTACCAGGCGCACATCGCATTCCCGCGGATCGGCTGCTGGCACGCCGATCTGCTCGTCGGCGAGGCGAAGGCGCCCACCGGGCCGGTGACGCTCAGTTTCGGGTCGAGCTCGTGGGCGGGGGCCGTCTTCCGCGGCGGAGCCCCGTTCGGCTCCGGCATGCTGCGCGTGGTCGGAGGAGCAGGCGGCCTCGCATCCGGCGCGCAGCTCCCGCCGAAGGCGTACCAGAGCGGGACGGTGCAGTACCTGCTCGGCGACCTCCTCGCCGACGCTGGCGAGCGTCTCTCGTCAGCCGCAGACGCGAAGACGCTGGCGCAGAGCCTCGCGGCGTGGACGCGGCCGGCTGGCTCGGCCGGTGGCGCCATGGTCGCGCTCACAGACCACCTCGGCGTCTCCTGGCGCATGCAGTCCGACGGCACGGTATGGGTCGGCCCGGAGACATGGCCGGGGGCAGCCGGCGCCTACTCGCTGCTCGAGGACCACGCCCAGCACGGCTACCAGGTACTCTACGCGGACGATCCGAAGATCCAGCCTGGCGCGACGCTCGCCGGACGCCGGATCTCCTACGTCGAGATCGTCCTGGACGAGAAAAAATTCCGCGCTGTGGCCTGGTACGAGGACGGCACGGCTCGGCGCTTCGACCGCATCAAGCGCAACCTGCGAGCCTTCATGCGCGCCCTCACCCCGATCGACTACTACGCGCAGTGGAGCGGCATCGTCGTCTCGCAGAGCGGTGACTACGTTGACTTCCAGCCTGACGATCCGAGGCTCGCCGGACACCAGAACGTGCCGCTCTACTGGGGCGAGCCCGGCGTGGACTTCACCGTGACAACTCCGGCTCGGGCCAAGCTCGGCTTCCTGAACGGCGACCCGAGCAAGCCGCACATCGCCGGCTGGGCGGCCGGGACGAAGCTCTCGGCTGCGAACATCGGGGCCGGGAGCAGCGGTGCGGCGCGCGTCGGCGATCCCGTGAAGATCACGGCGGCCGACATCAACTCGATGGGACTGGCCAACGGGAGCGGGGCGGTCAGGGCGGCAAACGACGCGACATCGAACACGAGTGCCATCAAATCCGGCAGCACCGCGGTCAAGGTCGGGTAGATGGCCTACCACTTCCCGACCTCTCCGGCCCTCTCGACCCCCGCCACTGGCGCGGCGGCGATCTTCCTGCTCAAGAGCACCATGAAGGCGGCCGGGTTCACGATCGGGCCGTCGAGCGATGGGACAACGGCTGGGGGCGGCGACGTGCTTTCGACGGGCGCCGCTGGTGCCGGCGGCCTCGGCAACGCGCTCGCCTACTTCGTCGCGACGGCCCCGAGCGGCGAGCAGTTCTGCTTCCAGCGCGGCGCGAGCAACCAAGTCTGGTACGTGAAGAGCTCGCCGGGTGGCTTCTTCACCGGCGGAAACGCAACGCAAGTCCCGACCGCGAGCGATCAGGAGATCTGGATCGGTCTCGGGCCGGACTCGGCGCCCACGTTCGCCCAGTGGTTCAACGCGATCGACGGCGCCTACAGCTACTCGTGCTGCGTGCAGGACGTGGCGCCGCACTTCTGGGACAGCTTCGCCTTCGTGACGCTCGGAGGCCCCGCCATCCACGCCGTCGCCTGGGACGGCATCCAAGCCGGAACCGGCGTCTCGACCGATGCCGATCGCCACGTTGGTTACGCGAACGTCGCGCAGGGCTTCGAGTTCGACATCGCCAATGCCGGCTACCTTCACGGCACGTGGGCCGGCGCTGTCGCAGCTCTCGCGGGCGTCTCCTGGCCGTTCTACCCCGGCAACGGATTCAACCCGGACTCGGCGACCGGGAAGGACGACGCCTATCCGCTGGTGTTCTTCGACCCGCAGGTGGCCCAGAAGGGCGCAGCGGCAACGCTTCTGTGGCTCGCGACCGGCAACGCCGCGAACCCGCGCTCGACTGGCAAAACGTTCACGCTCACGACCGCTGGGGACCACATCCTCGTCGGCTTCTGCCTGCTGCCGTGGGACGGCTCGCTTGTCAACGGCTCGCCGCTCGGCCTCGAGCTTGGGTTGCAGATCGGCGGGACAGGTCCCGCGCCAACTCCGCCGCCTCCGGCGCCACCCGCAGCACCAAGCGGCGCAGCCGTTGCCTCTCGTCTCGCGGCCATCGGAGCCCAGGCGTTCGGTCAGGACTTCTCATGCCTGCCGGACCTTCGCCCGACCGTGCTCAACTCCGGCCTTCAGAACCTCGCCGAGGCAATCCTGCGGCGACTCCAGACGCCGCGGGGTGGCCTGTTCTACGACCTCGACTACGGGACTGACCTGCGTGAGTGGGTCAACGGCTCCTTTGCGGCAGCGGACATCCTGCGCTACCAAGGGCTCGTACAGGACGAGTGCGAGAAGGATGACCGAGTGCTCTCAGCGGAGGCCCAGATCACACCAGACGGAAGCGGAGGATTCCAGGTTGCGATCGGCCTCTCGACGGGGATCGGTCCGTTCAACTTCGTGGTCGGCGTGAGCCAGGCCAGCGTCTCGCTTCTCGATGCGCCGTCGATCCTTCTGGCCGCCTAGATGCCGATCGCGCTCTCAGATCTCATCGTACCGCAGACGAAGGACGAGCTGCTGGCACAACTCCTCGCCTCGCTCCAGGGCATCGGTCCGGTCACGCAGTCGGGCGCAAACGGGGCGCCCCCGGCTGGCCTCGGCGACTTCGAGATCGCTGGCGTTCCCGACGAGACCTACCAAGTTATGGTGCAGATCGTGGCCGGCGGCGACACCGCCGATGTCACGATCCGATGGAGTCTCGACGGTGGCAACTTGTGGTCGTCTCTCGGCGGCGTGCCAACAGCTTCGTCCGGCGGAGCGCACCCGTGGTCGATCGCGCTCACCGACTACCGGGCATCGAACGCGCCAACCGGACTCACGATCACATTCTCGGACGCCGCCGCGCCCAACGGCCCGAGCTCGTGGGTGGCCGGAGAGACCTACGCATTCCAGGGGCTCGCGCCGTCCTACAGCCTGACCGACTTCGCCTCCGGCAGCGTCCAGTGGACCATGCTTCAGACGGACGCACAGGTGCTCTCGGACTTCTCGACGCTCGTGGCGGAGATCACCGCGGGAGGTTTCACGAGCCTCGCGAGCCTGCCGTGGCTGCAACTGCTCGCGCAGGAGTTCTACGACATCCCGCCGAAGCCGGCGCTCCCGACGATCGGGCAACTGCTCGTCTACGACGGCGGCGGCCTCGGGCCTACGACGATCCAGCCGGGTGGACTCGTGGCCGCAGCCGAGAGCGGCAACCTCTACCTGGACGCGCTGTCTGGACCGGCCATCCTGCCGAAGAACGGATCGATCCTGGTGCAGGTCCAGTCGCAGAAGGCTGGCTCCGGGTACAACGATCCAGCGCTCGACATCCAGACGCTCGTGACATCGATGCCCGGCGTGCAGGTAAGCAACCCGCGCGGCAGCAACATGGGCGCGGGGCCGTGGTCGGCCGGCATGGCGACTGGGGTCTCGACCTCACTCGGCGGCTTCCTCGTGAGGCCCACCGTTCCGAACGGCTACATCTTCGCCTCGCTCTCTGCGACTGGCTCGCTCGCCGGAGCGACGGAGCCCGTCTGGCCGACGGAGATCGGGCAGACCGTCGCCGATGGGGCGATCACGTGGCTTTGCTTTGGCGTCGATGGCGCGGCCGACTCGTACAGCCAGGTGGGAGACCAACCCGGCACTGGACTTCTGTGGCTGACGCCGAACGGCGACACGACGCCGAACCTCTCCGTTGATGTCGTCGTGCGCATCGTCACGACCGGGTTCTGCGGCGGCGCCACCATCGCGCTCTCGACCGACGGCGGCAACACCTTCGGGCCGCCAGTCGCGCTCGCCCAGCAGTCGCCGGCATCCGGGGCTGGCAACGAGGCAACCTGGGCTCCGACCACGGTCTACGCGAGCGGGAAGTTCATCTACCCTGTCGGCAAGACCGGCTACTACTACAAGGCGACTCAGGTCGGCAGCGGGACGAGCGGCGCTACGGCGCCCGCATGGCCAACGACGATCGGCGTCAGCGTGGCTGACGGCACGGTTACGTGGGAGTGCGTCGGCTACGGCTACGGCCAACTGGTGGCTGGCACGGGCGGCGCGCTCCAGGCCGGCGTGTCGAGCCCGGATCTCCAGGCGACCGTTGCGGTGGTCTTCCGAGATGGCCCCGGAGCTCCTGATCTCCAGGGCACGCGAGGTGCGTTCTTCGCCGGCGACTCCTGGGCGATCACGACGGACTGGGCCAGCCAGTACGGCCAAGACGAGGAGTCCCAGCAGGCTCTCTCCGCACGCTGTCAGGGGCAGTGGACAACTCTCGCCATGGGCCTGCCGCTGCCGCAGATCGAAGCCTGGGCGCTCGCGGCCTCGCCCGAGGTTCAGGCTGCGACTGCCGTGCCGGACAACAGCGGCGCTGGGATCGTGAACCTCTACGTGGCCGGCAGCGGCGGTGCGGCGGTCAGCAGCGCCGGCCTGGCCGCGGTCGGAGCCTACGTCTCGCAGCGGCTCTCCGGCGGCGTCACCCTCGGCAGCAGCGGGGCCTCGACTGGCCTCCCCGTCACAGCGCTGGAGTTCGCGATCGCGCTCGGCGCGACGATCTACGTGAAGGCGGCACAGCTCACGGCGGCCCAGACCGCGCTGTCTGCGGGGCTCCTGGCCTACCAGCTCGCCGTTGGCGTCGGCGGCACCGTGCGGTACTCGCAGGTCATGGCGCTCCTGCAAGGGTTGCCGGGGGTCGCAGGCAACCAGGGCTACGTGGACGGCGTGACGCTGAACGGGGGCACACTAGACATCGTGCTCTCCGACGGCTACACGGCCGACATCACGCCGCCCGCAAGCCCCTGGGTGACGATCTAATGGGCTACCAGGACTGGCAACAGCAGCTCGCGCCGGCGTGGCTCCGAAACCCGAAGGGCGCGCTCTACATGGGCGCTCTGGGGCTCGCCAAGGACACACTGATCGCGCGGCTCAAGCAGGGCATCCAGCAGCGGTTGCCTGGCTTCGCGCTCACCGACTCGCTGGCGCAGATCGGCATCGACCGCGGCATCGATCGATCGCCTGCGGAGACCGCGGGGGCGGCCGGCGATCTTGCCTACGCGAGCCGGCTTCGGGCGGCGTGGAAGACCTGGCAGTGGGGCGGCACGCCGTTTGGGTTGCTGACTGCGCTGGCGAAGTCCGGCTACGCGAGCAACGCGATCTTCCTCCAGCAGAACCTGTGGTCCTGGTCGCTCGACGCGGACGGTGCGCTGGTCTCGGCGAGGCTTCCGCAGTACGCGGGCGGCGGCCCGTGGGGAACGCGACAGGCGCTCTTCGACCTCGGCCAGCCTGCGACGGTGGGCGGCCAAACGCAGTCAGCCAATGCGCCGCTGAACGCGGCGGCCCGCGCCGGAGACGCGGCGGGCCTGATCCAGAACAAGCGCTGGGCTCGGTACGCGCTGATCTTCCCATCGCCGCTGCCGAGCGGCTGGGCGCCTTCGACGCCGCTCTCGAGCAGCACATCGCCGACCGTCCAGCAGGTCGATGGCATCCGCAAGCTGATCACCCAGTGGGGGCCGGGCGCCTCGGTCTGCGTCGGCATCGTCGCGATCTCGACCGGCGCGAGTCTCTGGGGCTACCCCTTCCGCACGTTCTCCACCATGCCAGCGTGGCCGACCAACGGCGCCGGCGTCACCATCTGGAGTCCGAAGGTGGGCTCCCTCACGTAGAGGATTCGACATGCCGACATCCTACCAGGGAGCAGTGAAGGCAGATCCGGGCGCGTACAATCCGGCGACGGTCTACGTCGCGACCAACCAGGTCCGGCCGTCTACGCCCAACGGCCTCTGGTATCAGCTCACCACGGCCGTCGGCGCGGCGAGCGGCGAGCCAACGTGGGGGCTCATCATCGGCGGCACGACCGTGGACGCCGCTGGGAACGTCTGGATGTGCGAGGGCGACCTGCCGATGCCGGGGATCTCGCCGATCCTCACGCTGCCGGCTGCGCTTGACGACTTCTCACCGCAGACGTTCGCGCTGCCGCTGGAGGAGCTGGCGGACTTCATTGCGCAGATCCAGAAGAGCGCGCCGAGGAACTGGCAAAGCTTCCAGACGAACGGCACGGGTGGATTCAACTTCAGTACCGGAGGGCCTGGTACAGCGGCGCCAGACCTACTTGCGGCGCCAAATTTGAACATGAACTTCTCGGAGCCATTCCCGGATCTACTCTACTACTGCACCGGGGTTGCCTACGCCCCGCCGTTTACTGCCCCTGGCTACACCCTGGCGTTCTCACAGGTGAACTACAAACAGGTTGAGATCGAGGTGTACGATCACACCGGAGCTCAGGTGGATCTGTATACCACCACTGTAACTTTCGTGATCCAGACATTCCACGTCTGAGAGGCCCGCATGCTCCCACTCCTCGTCTCGCTCCTCCTCGGCCAGTACGTCAGCCCGACACCGACTCCGGCCGGCGGACCTCAGACGCAGGTTCTCCAGTCGGCGACCGTGACGGCGAGCGGCTCGGCGACCCTGACCGGCCTCGCGTCCGGCGAGGTCGATCTGGTCTACAACGTGGTTGGCCCGGTCAGCGGCACGATCACCTTCACGATCGCAGCGAGCGACCCGCAGCATCCGTCAACCACGCTCGCAAGCCCAGTGGCGCAGAGCAGCGCAGCCATTGGTGCTGCGTCGATCGGCTCGCTTGCGCTGGTCCCAGTTCCGATCGGAGCCGCGGTCTACGTGACATGGACCGTGGCCGGTGCCAGCCCATCGATCCAGGGCGTGAGCCTCACCGTGACGCCGGCGTCGGCGTCGTTCGGCTCTTCGCTCACGATCGCGCCGCTCAGCGGCGGCAGGTGCCAGAACACCTGCGTCGGAACGACCTCGACTGCGGTCCCAGCAACCGCGCTCGCCAACCGCCGAGCGCTCGTGATCCAGAACAAGGACACGGTGCAGGACGTTTACTGCGGGCCAGACTCCAGCGTGACGAGCTCGACGGGCCAGTGGCTCGTCCACGCGGCCTCGACGAATCCTGGTGGCTCGTGGTCCGTTGCGCTGGCGTCCACCGATGTGCTCTATTGCATCGCGGCTACGGCGCAGTCGAACGGCTGCGTCAGCGCCTGCGAGGGAGACTAGATGCCGCTCTTGTTCGCGCTGCTACTGGCGACACCACTCCTCGGGCCGGTCTTCACGCCGTCCGGTGTGGATCCGTCAGGCAACGCGAGATTCCTCGACGCAGGCTCGCTCGACGTGGGCGGCTGCATGTCGCTCACGAACGGCGGGATCGGGTTCTGCAACGGAGCGAGCGAGACAGGATCTCCGGGCGGCAGCTTGACGCTGCTACCGGCCTCCGATGCCGGAGCATTCAATGTCTCGTTTGCTGGTCAACTGGATGGCGGAACGATTAGCATCTACATCGGGGACGGTGGCAACAACCCAGGGCGTGAGGTCGGTTCAGTGATCATGGCAGTCAACAGCAACCCGGACCCCGGATTCCAAACAGGCGATTTCACGATCTATCCAGTCAATGGCGATGGTCGCGTGTCGATTGCTGGGACAAACTCAGAGTTTGGTGGCCTCGGGATTCTCGGAGCCGCCATGCTCGACACCGAGATCGGCGTTAACTTCGTCTACAGCTCGACGGCGTGGACTCTGAATGGTCTTGGCGGTGCGATCCTGTCAGGAAACCATCTTCCGCAAGCGACGTTCCCGCAGGGCGTCGGCGGAGGCGTCAACGTCTCACCAATCACGCCGCCGACCATCGTCTATTGCAACTATCTCGACGTGACGGGAACCACTACTTACTCTTATGAGGTTGGCTGCGAGACCGGCGCAGTCGTGCAGACTGTGACCCTACCCAGCGCTCCTTGCACGATGAATAACAGCCCACCTCCTGGCAGCCTCGGGCCCTCCGAACGCAACGTCATCGAGGTCGAGTGGCCACTCGGCGTTTGCACGGATCTTCTGCTCTACCGATCTGTCGCCGATGGTGGTACGGACGGCGGCCCTTACGAGCTGGTTACAGCGACGAACTCGGGCGGCCCTCATACGAGCCCGAGCGCGGGGACTGGCGACATCAACGTTGGTCCAAGCTCTATCGTGTACCTTTACGACATAGGTGGTCCGCCGGACGGTGGTCATCCTCCTGCCACTGACGATACCGGTGGCGTGTCTGTAGCCGCAGGGCAGCCGATCTGCCTTGACCAAGAAATCTTCTGGGATGGCGGCCACGGGCTATGCTCCTACGAGGACGCCGGGAGTTGGGCGGTCAACGGCCCGCTGCTGACGCCGGAGTTGCTGCTGCCGAACGGCGCGTCGATTACGCCGTACTCCTCCGGGTTCCAATTCAACGGCAATATCGCTTACTTCCCATCGCCGGAAGCAGTCGATAGTGACTACTTCCAGGGGCTCTACTTTCAAAACGTTATTGGAGTAGATATTATCACTTTCTTGTATTCTCCGGCTCCTGTGGCCGTCTTCGACGCGCCCATCGCATTCCTGAACGACGCTGGCCTCTCCCCCGGCACCTACGCGGGCCAGGTAGCGATCGGCGACGGGCTCGGGGGCGTGTCGCAACAGGTGGGGCCGCTGATCGCTAGCGCGCTCCCGCTCGCGGGATCGTGGGCGCAGTACCCCGGCGGCGTGGACCCGGATGCGGGCGCGCTTAATCTCGCCACATGGAACGCGTGGGCGTCTGGGGACAACGGTCAAAACCTCTACCTCACCGCGAACGGGTATCAAGGGGACGGAGGGCAGGTGACGATCGCCGCACGGGCGGGCGTGAAGCTCCAGGACCAAGCAGGCGATTCGCTGGTGATCGACGGCGGGATCGGGGAGCTGTACGGGACAGGGCTTGCGGAGCTGGCGGATTCTACCGGAGACGTGATAAGCGCCACTGGCGATGAGGCGATCGTAAACGGCCACACCTCCGCCCGCCTCCAAAACCTCTCGTCCGACATGCTGATTTGTGTTTCCGGGTTTTGCTACACAGCGCCCGGCGTTCCGTTCTCAATCGAGGGGCAGGGCACGCAGCTTACGAATTACTGCGCCTCGCACTGCACGATGAGTAGCAGCACCACCTGTACCATGATCTGCCCTAACTGCACGTTCAACTCCGACTGCGTGGGCTCGCCGAACGGCGCGGCGGCTAACAACTCGCTCAATTCTATTTCGTGCGATGCGGGCCTCGTCACTGTCCAGGCCGCCCTTTCTAATTCGCTCCGTTGGTCTGGCCAATGCACAAACTGACCACCGCATCGCTCCTGCTCCTCGCCGCGACCATGGCGCTTTGCCTCGTCGAGCAGGTCCACCGCATGCGAGCCACGCCCGTCGAGCTCTGGCCGGTCGAGAGCCCGATGGACGACTCGACATCTTGCAACGAGTACGTGCCGGCTGGGGTGCCCCTGTGACGCGCCTGCTCTTCTGGGCCCTTGTGCTCGTCTGCGCTCCCGCCGTCGGCGTGGTGCTCTGGTGAGCGGCGCCAGATCTGCGGTTGCGGCAGGACCAAGCCTGAGTATTCTAGGAGGCATCATGCGACGACTCATCTTCTTTGTGGCGGCGTCCTCGATCGCGGCGATCTCGATGGCTCAGTCCAATACGTTCGTAGTCCCCGCTCTTCCACCGCAGCTCGTCGGCGGGAGTGATACGAACAACGCGACGCATACCTTCAACACGGACAAGAACGGCAACCTGATCGTCGTGCCGCCGGTGCCGGACGGCGGCCCCGCGAGCCTCGGGGTCGCCTGCTATGGATTCCCGACCAACCAAGATGCTGGGACAGCCGTGACGGCGAACACGATCGCCTACATCCCGATCACCGCAGGGGCCTGCACGTCGTTCGGCTGCAACGTGGACGTGAACTTCTACGCAGCGGCACTTCCAGACGGTGGGATCACCGCTACGCAATCGACCTTCCTCAAAGCGAACACCTACTTGACGCCGTTCGTCGATCAGTCGGGCGGCTTCCTGACCGTGATCGCAGCCGCCACAGGCGACTGCTACACGCCCATCTTCGCTCCGTAGGAGGCCAACGTGCTCCGAGCACTCGCGGTCCTCGCGCTCGCGCAGCTCCTACAGCCGGGCCAGGTGCGCAACGGGTTCATTCAGCCCGCACCCGTGGCGTTCTCGACCCTCCAGACGCCAATTCCGAATCAGGTCACTGGCGCTGCGGCCATGGTCGGCAACGCGACCGCGCCGTGGACCGACGCGCGCGCCTCGACCGCAACGGACGTGATCGGCGGCGTGCTCTACACGTGGCCGCAGAACGTGATCCCGATCGACACAAACGGCGCGCTGGTCGAGCCAGCGAGCACCAACCTGGTAGAGTATTCGGCCGCGCTTTCCACGAGCCCCTGGACCGCGACGAACACGACGGTCACGGTAGGGCAAGCCGGGGCGCCAGACGGAACCTCGACCGCTGCGACCCTCCAGAGCACCAGCGCGGGCGGCTACATCGAGCAGCCGGCGGTTGCTTCGGCGAGCGCAAGCCTCTACGCGGCGAGCTTCTGGACTTGGACTGCTTCTGGCACGCAGGCGACGGCGCTCCAGATCTACGACGCCACCAACTCCACGGCGCTCGCGACCTGCACACCGACGGCGACTACGAGCTCGACGGCCGTGCAGCAGTGTTGCGCCCTGACCGCGAACGCGACCGCCGGGCACGCGCTTCAGTGGCGCTTCTACCCCGGCGGTACAGCCGGGACCGGGACCGTCTCTGGCTTCGGGGCGCAACTCGAAGCGCAGCCGTCCTGCACCTCCTACATCGCCACGGCGGGGACGACGGCCACGCGGGCCGGGGACGTGCTGACCTTCATCCCGACGACGAACGGATACAACAACTTCTGCCTCGGCGTGACGCTGACGCCGGACGGCTGGAACGCCGGGACCGCCTGGTCGGCCAACTCGTTCTACTTTCTGCCGGGTTCCGGGGCCGTGCTGTACGGGGACAACTCCAGCGTCTACAGCTACGACGGAAGCGGTTCACTCTCGGTGACGCCTGGTTTCGCGTCCGGGACGCCATTCCGCCTCACGCTCGGCACGCAACAGGGAATCGGCCGCTCGTTCTCGGTGAATGGCGGGACGCCGGTCACCGGGACCGCCTCGGCCGGCGGATCGCTGGACCAGCTCAACGGCGTCCAAGCCGGAGCGCCGTTCTGGCTCTCGAACTTGAAGATCGGCACCACCTCCGACTGGAGGCAGTGCCAGTGACGAAGCTCCTCGCCACGCTCGCGCTGATCTTCCACCTCCTGCACGTGGGCCTCGTCACCCGTGCGCCCCCGTCCGTCGGCACGGGCGAGTGCTTCTCGTGGGAGGCCGACGGCGGCGCGTTCTCCGGCCCGGTCCCGGACGCCGGCCGCTGGGTTCGATTCGAGGGCACCCGCACGCCCGACGGGGGCGCCCGCTACTACCTCGCGCTGGAGCTCTACGAGCCGCCGACCGTGCCCGCATGGACCGACCGTGCGGACTTCGACGCGATCGACGCGATGCCGTTCAGGCGCAAGATCAAGACCCCGAAACACCCCGAGTGCTGGCTCTGGCTGACACGCGCGGACAGAGACGACGCGCCGACCGACTGCGTGTGCGACCCCGATGCCGGATTCGCGCGGCGGCGCGTCTCGGACGCCGGCTACCCGACGGCCTGCACGAAGATGGCCGGTGATCCTGATCCCCTCTCGGCGGTGTGCCGGTGATGAACTTCCTCGCCAACCTCTTCCGTCGTTCGTCGTCTACACACGGCGTCCCGAACTTGCTCCGGGTGGACTCCGACATTTGGCGCGGCGGCCAACCCACAGCGGAGGGCTGGGCGTGGCTCTACGCGCAGGGCGTTCGGATAGCGGTCAAGCTCAACTACGAGCCCGAGGGTGCGCCCCCGGATATCGCAATCGTCGTCGCGTCGATGCCGCCCGAGGGGATCTCCGACGCCGAGAATCGACCTGACGATGCGGTTGTGAGGAAGGCAGTTGATGCGCTCATTCACCATGGTGCCGGGGGCGCCTACGTCCACTGCGATCACGGACAGGATCGGACGGGGCTCATCGTCGCGCTCTACCGGCTCGCCTGCGGATGGAGTCGTCATGCAGCGCGGCGCGAAATGCTCTCGAATGGTTTTCACCCGATCTTCCTTGGGCTCGACGACGTGTGGGAGGACTGGAAGTGAGCGAGCTGCTCGCCCCGCTGTTCAAGCTGATCCCGGCGCCGGCCCGCGGCTGGGTGGTCGCGACCATCGCGGTCTCCGCGCTCTTCTGGCGCCTCGTCGCACTTTCGACGGCGCTGGAGGAGCACAAGGCCCAGCACGTCCGCGAGAGCGCAAGGATCGCCGCCTCGCTCGACAAGTTGACCGACACAATGGGGCGCGTCGTGCCACAGGTAGAGGCCGAGGTCGCCATCGCGCAGGCCCAAGCGACGGACGCCAAGAGCGCCGCAGCGCAGGCCGTGAGCGCGGTCATGGGGGCTGAGGCCGACGATCGCTTCGCCGGACGCCGCATCGAGAGAGGCCGTTGATGTGTCGGATCGTGACCACGACACGCAGGACAGCCCCAACCCCGCGAGGCTCGACGAGGCGTTCAAGGGCCTGCGGGATCTCAATCGCCGAGAGCACGACTGGCTTGCGCGCGACATCGCCGATCTCCAGCGGGACTTCATGGCTCTGAGAGAACGCATTGCCGAAGCGGAGCCGCGCCTCGCCGATGTCGTTCGCCTCCAGGCGCAGACGACCCGCGCGCACGAGCGCCGCGAGGTCCAGTGGCCGCAGTGGGTACTCGCCCTCATGTCCGTTGCCGCTGTTCTGGTGGCGCTGTGGAGCGCGCAGCATCCGGCGCCCCCGCCAACGGACGCGCTTGTGGCGGCCATCGAAGCCTACGAGACTGCGCACCCGAGGCCAGCGCGGTGATTCGATACCCGAACACGCTCGCGCTGCTCTCCGGCGCGCTCCTACTCGCCGCGCTGTGGCTGATCGTGCGCTTGATCTTCCCGATCGGCCTGCCGTAGGATGGTGGGCATGAACGCGATCCTCCCTGCCCCGACACCTGGTTGCGAATGCGCAACGTGCCAGCGAATCCGCAAGGCCGAGCAGGAGGCGCACCCGACGGCCGAGGAGACGCACAGGCGGCAAGCGATCGTGGATCTGCTCGCCAAGTCCGCCAAGGGCGCAGACGAGTTGAACGAGCAGCTCAGACCGCAGTTCTGGAGAGGCTGACCATGGGCAACTTCCGAATCGTGATCGACGGTGTTGGCGGCCACGGCTGCGAGCGCGAGAAGGGCAGTGGCGAGCGCATCTTCGGGTGTCAGCGCATGGATTGCCCGGACTGCAACGCCAGGGCGTTCGTGGCCGACCTCATGCGCCGCAGCGTGCTCAGCGGCGACGTGACGGCGAAGTTCGTCCATTGGCCCGGGACCGTCGGCGAGGTGGTTGACGATCTGTTGCCCTTCAACGCCGAGAGCGATGTGGCGCGGGTGCGGCTTGGCAGCTTCGGCGACCCGAAACGCGAGCCGACCTACACTCCGCAGCCGTGCGGACCGAACGTCTGCTACAGCCCGGGGAAGCCGCATCGTCACGGCGGCTCGGCATGCACCGGCGACGAGCCCACAAAGCCGTGACCGAGACGGCCGCCAACCGCCTGACGCTCTACGAGGCGCACGCGATCATGCACGGGCGCCAGCGGGAGCGCGACCTAGAGCCCGACGCCGACGAAGCCCTGCGGTGCTTGCTCGGGCCGAAGAACCCGGACGCCGAGGCGTGGGCCGAGCTGCTGGCCGAGGAGCGCGAGGCGTGACGCATCTCAAGAACGGCAGGCCACCGTGGATCATCCGGTTGCCTGGAACGCTGCTCTGTACCCGCTGCCGCACTGAGGCGCCCCGGAAGGAGCCCATGAAGTTCTACGCGGCCCACATGGCGTGCGTCGTACCTTCGCCCGTGATGGGCACGGTGGCACCTGGGCCGCGGCCCCCCGAGCCGCTGATTGACCACGGCCTGACCGTGGCCCACAATCCGCACTGTGGGGGCGCGGGCCTACCGACGACCGGTGGATTTGGCCGCTCGCGCGATGGGCGGAGGCTATGATCGTCGCCGCGCGGCCCCGGCACACGTGGCTCGGGCCGCATCGGACGGGCTGCGCGAGCCGCTGGGTTCGGATGCGCTCGGCGCGCTGGTGGCTCGGGAGTCGCCCGTGATCTCGCTGCGATTCGTCTCGACGTGGGCCCCCGAGTTCGTTGCCTGCATCCGGCGGCACTACACCAACTCCGCTGGCGCACCGCCTGGCAAGAAGCTCGCCGTGGAGATCACCGAGGATGGCCGCGTGATCGGCTTCGCCGGTTACGGCGAGCCGACCTTCAAACTCGCCGCGCGGCGACGACTTGGCCTCTCCAGCGGACGCCCGCTGCCTCACACCGTCAACAACTTCATCCTCCGGTTGGAGGGAGAGCGCCGCGCGAAGACCAGCGAGATCATCGGCGTAGTCGAAGAAGCGGTAGCAGCCGAGTGGAGGCGCCGCTGGGGCTGGTGCCCGGAGCACTGGGAAACGATGGTCGGGCAGGGAGACGCGCAGAATCCGGGGGCATGTTTCAAGCGGGCCGGTTACAGGCGACTTGGTCTAACAACAGGCCGCACCGCTCGGAGACCAGCCGGATCCACACACGGGCCTCGCGTGTGGTCGGATAGCGCGCCAAAGATCGTCCTCTACCGAGGCCCGCTGGCCCGGCTTTCCACGCTCGCCGTCATCGCGGAGGAACAGTGATCGTCGTCCCAGACCCCCCGATCCTTGACGGTTTGAACCCGCCGGCCGCGAAGCTCGGCCGTGACTACCTGAGCGCGTTCCCGGTCAGGAGCTCGATCGTCTCCGGGCGCCGCTCCATCGACGAACAAGCGCGGGCCGATGCGCAATGCGTGGTCGAGCGGCGCGACTTCATCCTCACGACCTACTGGCCCGGGGGCGTAGACCCGAGGGACAAATCGGGGTGGGCCGCCGAGCATCCGGGCGACGTTGCGGCATTTGGCGCTGTGAAGGGCGCGATGCTCGCCGTGTGCGATGCGAACCCGGCGGCCGATGAACCGACGCTCGCAACGCTCTTCGCCGCGTGCCTGGGAAGGTTCACTGACGGGCAACTCCTTCACTTCTCCATGCACCTTTCCGGCAACGCGCTGGACCTCGCGCCCGTCGGTGACCCCGAGCGGGAGGACTGGTGCGAGCGCTACATCCAGCGCTGGATCGACGCGGGCGGATCCGCGCGGTCCCGCGTGCTCGACCGCGAGGCGGGAATGCCGCGACTTCACTGTCAGATCCTGTAAGGAGGCAACACCATGTCCACCGCCCTGCACCTCTTGACCGCCCTCGACCCCGGCTGGATCGTGTCCGTCGTCGTCGCCGTTGTCGGCTACGCCGCAACGCGCACGCTCGGCGCCATCCAGAAGAGCCACGCCTCCGAGCAGCGCAAGTCCCTTGAGGCCGCTGGCGTGAAGGCCGTCCAGGCGCTCCTCCAAGCCGAGGCGGTAGCGACGGGAGGCAAGCTCCCGACCGCGGCCGACCTCCCGAGGCTCAAAGGGATCGCCGTGCAGGTCGCGCGGGCGCACGCAGGCGAGCTGGCCTCCGACGCCGAGGCGTGGCTCGCGAACCTGATCCACGTCGAGCTGGCCACGCAGACCGCGAACCACGCATCGCTGGCCGTCACGGCGCCCGGCGGTGGCGTCGTGAACCTGCCGACGCCAGTCAAGACCGGCTTCGCCTCGCTCGGCGCGCTCGCGGCCCTCTGCTTCGCCGCCGCCGTCGCGCTCCTCGCCTCTCTCGCCTTGGCCGCTCCGTCCGCTCCGCCCGCTGCTCCGTCCCCGGGCGCGACGGTCACCGGGGCGGCCATTCTCCCGCTGCCGTCGATCGACTGGCGACACGTCGCGCTCTACCACGGGCCGAGCGCACAGGCGTTCGTGGTGGACCCGAAGTCGCCGCACCCGGTCGAGCTGCCGGCGGGACTCGGCTACGGCGTGGGCGCGGGGTTCGGGCAGCTCACGCTGAACGGAGCGCACGTTTCGCTGGTCAACCTGAGCGTCGAGGCGTTCCTGTCGATCGTCACGTCGCCGAGCGGTGCGCCCGCTGGCGGCGTGCAGTTCGCGCCCGTGCTCGGGTTCCTGAGCAACGCCGTCGGCGCGGGGCCGCTCCTGACGCCGTACACCGCGGCCGGCGGCGGATTTCTCAACGGTGGTAGACCGGGCACGCAGTGGCTACTGCTCGCGGACCCGATCAGCATTTGGCACCTGCTCGGCGGCGTCTAGGGCTTCCGCTTGGCCCGATCCGGCGTGCGGTAGCCCCACTTCTCGATCTCGTCTAACGTCATTTTCGCGCCCAGGCCAGCGGCGCCACACGTCGATCCGGGTGTCGGGCCATCGACGTATTTGGTGCCAGCACGCTTCCGGTAGCATCGCGGGCAGATCGGACTTTGCCTGGTGAAGTCTGGGGGCACGCGCCGGATGCGAACGTTGCGCTCCTCAATGCAGAAGGTGCAGATCATGGCTTCGTCTCCGACCTCGGCGGACAGAGCGCCCAATCCTCCAGCGTGTCGAAGGAGCTGCCATCCTCGGCAGGTTCGCGCTTCACGCAGACCGCATGCTCGTGGCAGATCATCGCGCCCCACTCCAGCATGTCGATGTCATCGCGCCATCCATCCTCGGCCGCGCGGTCTGACTCCTCCTCCATGATTTCGTCCGCGCGAGCCCTCGCCTCGGCCTCGGTCGTGAACGTCTCGAAGCCGTCCTCTGGGTCGAAGACGTACCAAGCGGTCGGCTCGCATCGGGAGAGGCCGGCCCGGAACGCTGCCTCTACCTCCGGGCGCGTCCACGCCTCGCCGGGGTGGGCCGCAAGGAACTCCTGCCACGGGTCCGTCGGTTTCTCGCTCATCGGCTACCTCCGCGCTTGGCGCGCTTGGGAACGTAGGCGTGTGGGTCGGCGCTCCTGACGATCGCAATTCGCGCCATGCATTTGCGGCAGAGTTGACAGCAGCCGTCGTGATGGTCGATCGTGCCGCATCGCTGAATCTCCCACAGCGCCTCGCGCATCCGCTTGTTCTCGGCCGTCAGCGCCTCGACCTGAGCGAGCAGCCTCGGCAGCGCATTCCGGGCGGCGACGATGAGGGCGGCATCTTGATCATCGATGGCGATGTCCGCGAGGAGGTCCCGAGAGTGGAAGGCACGGGCGACTGGTACGCCAAGCGGAGTACCAAACCGGCGCAGACCGTCGTCGTTCGAGACCTGAAACTCCCACTCGCCAGGCGTCCCACGCGGCGCGACGCCTACCGATTCTGAGAAGGTGCAGCGGTAGCGGCTCCACTGGCGCGGCCCGCATCTTCCTCGATAGCCTCACGCGCAGCTTCTTGAACAGCCTTGCTCCTGTCTGTCTCAGCGATCGCGCGAAGAACATTGCGCGCTCCCAGAGCGTAAGGGGCATGAGGCTGAAGTCCGTAGATGGCTCCCTCCCGAACGACGGCCGAGGGATGGCGGAGCAACGCAAGGAGGGAGTCTACCACCGACTCCGAGAGAGCCACTTTCCCGAGAGCCTCAGCTGCAAACGAAAGATCGGCCTCACTCAACTCGCCGCTTTGGATCCACTTGATCAAGCGCGACGGATCGTCGTACGCCATCCGCTCAAATTGGGCTTCGCAGGGCGTCGGCCACCGTTGTTCATCGCCTACAAGCGACAGACGCGCAGAACTTGCCTGCTGAAGCAACGGGTTTGCCGGTACTCCGAAATCGGAAATCGCAACGCCCATGGGTGACCTCGTCAGCTGAAGCGATTAAGCTCACTGTCGGGGATCAGCGAAAAGAATAACCTGTTTACGTCGTCGTTGGAAGCAGCAAGGACCTCGGCGATCTTTTCCCGATCCTGAGGCGCTGGGACCTGAACTGTTGACTCTATCTTCACGATCGTTTGAGGCAAGGAAATCGTCTGCAAAGAGAACACCGTCGTTCGTTCGGGCATTCTTCCATGCGAGAGCAGCGAGAAGACGGGTTGCTCCCGAGTGATCTCAAGAAATGGTCGGACAATCGGTAGCAACCGTGCAAGGTCTTCGTTGCCGTTCCAATGCTTGCCATCCGCTAGGTGGTCGACCTTGGTAATCTCAAGTTGCCGAATGTTCAGTCTTGCCGACAA
>VFSW01000628.1_pt1 | contig 52111 bp, 51 predicted proteins | sample 5358111 | NCBI WGS metagenome assembly VFSW01 (sample SAMN11554181, study PRJNA540505) | mine drainage metagenome | isolation source: sediment from site ElyBrook_90M | place: USA: Ely Copper Mine, Vershire, VT | collected 2017 | reverse complement strand
ATGTCCGTATAAGCAGAAATAGTTGCAAGTGCCAATTTTCCTCGCGTTCGGTCGAGAACCCAACAGACATCAGAAAGACGCGCCCGCAACACCGGGTTAGTCGCACGACGGGCGAGATCTGCGAGCAGCTCGACATGGGATCGAAAATCCGAAGCGATGGCCGATCTCAGGCCCTCTGCGAATATTGCCATTGCCCCGAATGGCTCGTTTGGCTCATTAGGCTTTAAGCGCATCCCGGTGATGGAGGTTAGCATCAGGAATATTCGATTTGAGGCTGTATCCGGCGGCACAGATGAACCGTCACTTTGCTGCGAGGCCAGGCGATATAGACCGCTCAGCTCATGGCAATCGGCTGTATCTGAACCGGCTATTGGAGCTTCAAAGTCAATATCTGTTGCGTCTTCTAACGTTGCGCACAGCCATGGTACCAAAAACGGCTTTTGTTCCGCTTGAGTACTCTCGTTCAACTTTTCCTTTTCGACCGACATATGTAGCACTTCTTCGCTAAAAATTGCTCGAAAATGTCGTCTATGCACCATGTCATTTAGGTTTGAATGCACGCCATCTGCAAGAATCACCTAACAGGGGCAGATGTAGGGTTAGCACAATTCAGAATATTTGTAATTTGATTGAACTTGGTGTCAAATTCAGATACGATTTTTCCTTGCTAAGTTGCGATCACGTCGCGGGATACGAATCCTTTCAGTTGCATTTCGTGCTAGGATATCCGCGATCCCCAAACCACAATTCGCCCATCCCCCAACTTGCGCGTGCCCTCGTGGAGCTTGCTGCCAGACAGCCGATCCCGATCATCAATACCCCCTCACACCACAAACGGGCTTCCCCCACCGTCCATGGAAATATTCACGCCGGTGATGTAGCTGGCCTGGTTCGAGGCTAAAAACAGCACGGCCTGGGCTATTTCGGCGGGTTGGGCTAGGCGTCCGAGCGGGATGCGGGCTATGGCGCGGGCCTCGGCTTCGGCCATGCTGAGGCCGCTGGCGCGGGCGTCGGTTTCCAGCCCTTCAATGAAGCGGTCGGTTCTGGTCAGGCCGGGGTTGATGCCAATCACCCGCACGCCGCTGGCAGCATAGGCGTTGGCGAGGCCGGCGGTCGCCAGCATCAGCGCAGCATTGGCGGCACCACCGGGCAGATGGATCGGCGAAGCCAGCTTGCCGCCCGCACCGATGATGTTGATGATCACCCCCTCACCGCGCGCGGCCATGCGTTTCACCACCGGATCGGCAACGTTGATGGTCGTGAAATATTTGGCGTCCATCGCGGCGCGCCATGCGGCGGGCGTCAATTCGGGGGCAGGGGTGCGCCTGGCCGCGCCCGCACTGTTGACCAGCACGTCAACGGGGCCAAGCTGGCGCTCGACAGCCTCCACCATGGCGGCGGCAGCATCGGCATCGCGCAGATCAGAAGAAAAGCCGTGCGCGCTTGCGGCACCAGCGGCGTGCAGGCCCGCCAGGGCCTTGTCCAGCGTCGCCTGCTCGCGCCCGACAATCGCCACCCGCGCGCCCTCGGCGCAAAACGCCTCAGCGCAGGCAAGGCCAATGCCCTTCGAGCCTCCGGTGATCAAAACCAGCCTGTTGCGCAATGCGAGATCCATGGGGAGCTTTCCTTTGGCGGGAGATGAGACGGATTACGGCGAGACGGGCGCTGTGGCAAGGTTCCGCCGATTGGGCCGGGGCGTTCGGTCGGTTCCGGCAAACTGGCGGGGCAGCATTGCGGGAAGCTGCGGAACATCCTAAATACCGGGCAGTCACGCCCCTTGCGGGCGCTTTTTCTTCCCTAAGGAACCGCTGCTGTGGCCCCGTTCATCCACCCTTTTTTCATGATCATTTATGCCGTGCTGTCGCTGTTTGAATATATTGTCATCATCGATGTCGCGATGTCATGGCTGTTTTCATTCGGCGTCATCTCGATGAACAACGAGCTGGTTCGCCTGGTCTGGAACGGTGTCGAGGCCCTCTGCGAACCGGCGCTGCGGCCGATCCGCCGGTTTTTGCCCTCGCTTGGCGGCATGGATTTTTCGCCGCTGGTGCTGTTGCTGCTGGTGCAGTTTGCCTCGATGGAACTCGGCGCGCTTGAAGGGGCGTTGTTGGGCTAGGCCAGATTTGGACCTTCCAGCCAATTTGAAAGCCTTCCGCTTGAGGTTTAGCCATGTCGAAATCCCCTTTCCGCCAGACCATTTCATCAGGCTCGGCCTTCGAGGCCGAAATCGGCTATTCGCGGGCGGTGGCGGCGGGGGACATGATTTTTGTCTCGGGCTGCACGGGGTTTGATTACGCCACAATGACCCTGAAAGCTGGCGTGGTGGCGCAATGCGAGCAGGCGCTGGCTAATGTCGAGGCGGCGTTGCAACAGGCTGAGGCCAGCCTCGCCGACGTGGTGCGCGTCACCTATTATCTGTCGAACCGCAGCGATTTTGCCCTCTGCGCGCCCAGCCTTCGGGCGCGCTTCGGGGCCGTTCGCCCGGCGGCGACCATGCTGGTCGCAGGCCTGCTCGATGAACGCATGCTGATCGAGATCGAGGTTACGGCACGGCGGGGCCAGGTTTGATCCCAGGCGGCTGCTGGCGCTGCGATTGATGTGGCTTGACGGGGCTTGCCCGCCTTGGCACAATCCGCGCGGAATTTTGGCTACAGAACATTGGACATAGACCGGCGCTTCTGCTATCCGGGCAGGAGAGCGGAGCCTATGGGCTTTGCTGTCACCCCCTCAAGCTTACAGGATCATCGGCTTTGCAAGTTCTCGTCCGTGACAACAATGTTGACCAGGCGCTCAAGGCGCTGAAGAAAAAGTTGCAGCGTGAAGGCGTCTTCCGCGAGATGAAGCTGCGTGATCACTACGAGAAACCCTCCGAGAAGCGGGCCCGTGAGCAGGCCGAGGCCGTGCGCCGCGCGCGCAAGCTGGCCCGCAAGAAGATGCAGCGCGAAGGTCTGCTGCCGATGAAGCCGAAAGTGTTGCCCGGCGCGCCCCGCTGATCAACGACCTTGTTGCCCATGGTGGCGGCAAGATTTATCGATTGCGATTGAGTGACCATATTTCAAGGGTGCCGCCCGCGCGCTGTTTGGAGTGGCGGGGCATGATGAAGAGACGGCCCTTGTGAAAGCTGGGAATGTTCCGATGACAGGGCTAACACAGATGCAAAATGGTTCCGCCACAGGCGAAAAGCGGCGTTTTTTGCGGGGGGTGGCGCTGTGTCAGGGCATCGTGTTCGCTGTGGCGCTGGCGGGATGCGGCACGACGGGCGGTTATCCTGGCAGCGACAATCCGGGCTATGCCGAATTGCAGCAACCGAGTGCGGCGACGTCGGTGGATATCGATTCGCTCAGCCGGGTGATTGCCGCCAATCCACGCAATGCCGACGCCTACAATACGCGCGGCGTCGCCTATGCACGCATCGGCAATTATGAGCGCGCCGTGCGCGATTTCACACAGGCGGTGCGGCTTGATCCCAACAACGCGCCGGCTTTTACCAACCGGGCCCTGGCCGAGCGGCAAATGGGCAACAGCCGCGCCGCGATGCGTGATTTTTCGGCGGCGATCAGCGTCAACCCCAATCATGCGCCCGCCTATCTTGGCCGCGCCAATCTGCTGCGCTCGCAAGGTCAGGTGCAGGCGGCGATGAATGATCTCGATCATGTCATTGCCATTCATTCCGGCGTCTCGCAGCAATTGCGCGCCCAAGCCTATCACGCCAAGGGCCTGATTGATCAGCGGGTGGGCAACAACCAGCAAGCCGTGACCGATTTCAGCAATGCGATTGATTCCGACCCGTTTGCCGCCGCGCCCTATCTGGCGCGCGGACAGAGTTATCTTGCGCTTGGCAACTACAAGGATGCCGTCGGCGATTTCAATTCCTCACTCAATGTCGATTCCAAAAATGCGGCCGCATGGGATGGCCTGGGGCTGGCACGCGAGCATCTTGGGCAAAAGGGCAAGGCGCTGGAAGCCTATCAGGGTGCGCTGGCGCTCGATCCTAATGATCCGACGGCGCGCCGCGCTTTGGGGCGGTTGCACGCATGACGCGGGAAGCGTCGCTCGCTTCGGCGTTGCGGACGGTGCGGATCGAAGGCGAAGCCCTGGCAGCGCTGGTGCATGAATTATCCGTATCGGCCGAAACCGGGCTTGGCGCCGAATTTGGTCGCGTCGTGGCGCGTCTGCATGCGGTCGCCGGGCGGGTTATTGTCACCGGCATGGGCAAGTCCGGTCATATTGCCCGCAAGATTGCCGCGACTCTTGCCTCGACGGGAACGCCCGCAAGCTATGTCCATCCCGCCGAGGCGAGCCACGGCGATCTCGGCATGATCCAGTCCGGCGACGCCATCCTGGCGTTGTCATGGTCGGGCGAAACGGCTGAACTTGCTGATATCATTCTTTATTCGCGGCGGTTTGATGTGCTGCTGATTGCCATCACGGCCAATGGCGACAGTGCGCTGGGACGTCAGGCCGATCATTGCCTGGTGCTGCCCCATGTCGAGGAGGCTTGCCCCAACGGTCTGGCGCCAACCTCGTCAACCACGGCCCAGTTGGTGATCGGGGATGCCATTGCACTGGCACTGCTCGAAGCGCGCGGCTTCACGGCGCAGGATTTCCGTCAGTTTCATCCCGGCGGCAAACTGGGCGCGAAGCTGATGCAAGTGCGCGATATCATGCTGGGCCCGCAGCGTCTGCCGCTGGTCAGCGTCACGGCGTCCATGGCTGAGGCCGTGATGGAAATTACCAGCAAGGGCGTGGGCTGCGTCGGTGTGGTGGATGCGGCGGGTCGTTTGGTGGGCATTATCACCGATGGCGATTTGCGCCGCCATATGCGGGGTGATCTCATGACATTGCCGGTGAGCAGCGTCATGACCCATGCGCCGCGCACCGTGCTGCCAACCATGCTCAGCGTCGAGGCGCTACAGATTTTTGAATCGCGCAAGATTACCGCTTTGTTTGTCGTGGACGAAAACGCGATGCCGCAGGGCGTCGTGCACATTCATGATCTCCTGCAACGCGGTGTGGTGTAGCGCTGCGGATCGGCCTTGCCGCCTTGACACAAACTGACCCACATTCCGCCCCATAATGGCACTGCTGCAAGGGAGCAACCGACATGGCTGACAGTGATGATGTTTTTGGCGCGAGGCCGCTACGCCAGGAAGCAACGCATGAAATCGGTCAGAGGCTTGATTCGCTTTCGGTCGAAGACTTGATCGAGCACCTCGAAATCCTGCGCGCTGAAGTGCTGCGGCTGGAGGCTGATCTGGTGCAAAAGCGGGTTTCCCGGCATGCGGCCGAGCAAATTTTTGGTTCTCCACAGGAAAAATCGCGCTAAAGGCCGGTTTGCATGGGAAAATTGCCGGGTGGGCAAAAAATTATTAAGCAAATGTTAACCGCTTCGGTATAAATGTAATTTGTCTGGTTCGCCGGACATTCTCCGGATGCCTTGTGCATCCCCTGTGTTCCTCCCTGTTTGGACTTACAGCCGCCTTCGGGCGGCTTTTTTTGTCGGCAGCGCCGGGTCAGGGCGGCAGGCTGTTAACCTTAAGAAACAGTAAACGCCACAGCCGCCGCCGATGGCGCTAAGATTGCTCCCATAGTCCGCAACAGGCTGGCACGTGCCGTTTTCGGACGGCTTTGACAGCAGCTCTCTTGAGGCAATGGGAATGATCATGGCAACTGCGGACTTCAAGGCTGGACATAGTGCGGAAACTGTAGCTTTCGGCCCCAAGCTCATTGGTTCGGACAGCTTTCACCTGTTGTTTCGTGAGGGCATGGATCTGGTCGAGGCTGCTGCGGCGTATCTCGATGGGCCGGGGCGCGCCGAGGCAAAAATGCTCCTCCGCATGGATGCGCTGGCCTATGCCGCTGAAAGCATGCGGCTGACCACACGGCTCATGCAGCTTGCCTCGTGGCTGTTGATGCAACGCGCGGTCAACGATGGCGAATTGAATCTGCAATCGGCGGGCAGTGAGCGCCAAAAGGTGAAGTTGTCGCGCCAGGCACCGGTCGCCGATGCGGAGACCTACGCCAGACTCCCCACCGAGCTGCGCCGTCTGTCCGATGCCTCGCTGCGCCTGCAAGAGCGGCTGATCCATCTTGACGGGGCGCTCTACACCCAGGCCGCGCCCGCCGAACGCGCCCTGCAGCCGAATGATGTCAGAGCGCAACTCAGCCGGCTGGAAGCCGTCTTTGGCCGGCCCGTGAACTGACGCCATCTGGCGGGCTGGTAGCCCCAAAAGGGAGCTGCGTTGCTGATCAGCGGTCGTTGACTTTGCTCGAACCACTGGCCCGCAAGGCGCTTAGCGTGGTCGTAGGGGTGATCGCCTCGATTGAAACTTTAAGATGAAGAATTGCTGGTAAACCGCTATTTTCGCAGGCATAAAAAGCATCAGCAAAGTCGGCGGTGCGGGTGACGGTGGCACCAAAGCCGCCAAAAGCCCGCGCATAGGCGGCAAAGTCAGGATTGATCAGATCGGTGGCGACTTCGCGCCCCGGAAACTCCCGCTCCTGATGCATGCGGATCGAGCCATAGCTGCCATTGTCGATGACAATGTTGACGATAGGCAAGGCATATTGCATCTGGGTTGCAAATTCCTGGCCGTTCATCAGGAAATCGCCATCGCCTGCCACCGAGATCACCTGACGCTGCGGATAAAGCCGCTTCATCGCTACGGCGGCGGGCACGCCATAACCCATTGAGGCGCAGGCGGGCGCACAATGGCTGGCAAAGGCGCGAAAGCGATAATAGCGGTGAATCCATGCGGCGTAATTGCCCGCGCCATTGCACAAAATGGCGTCGTGCGGCAGATGCTCGCGCAAAAACCCCATGACTTCGCCGAGATTGACATCGCCCGGTTGCGGCAGCGGGGTCTGCGACCAGGCCATGTAATCCGCATGGGCCGCCGCCGCCTCGGCCAGCCAAGTGGCTGACGGCGGCAGGTCGAGGGTCGCCAGCGCGCGGACAAAGGGTTGCGGGCTGGCGACGATGCCAGTTTGCACCGGGAACACCCGCCCGATTGCGGCGGCATCCGGGTGAACATGCACCAGAACCCGCGCGGCGTGTTCGGGCGTGAACAGGCTGTAGGCCTGGCTCGGAACCTCGCCAAGCCGCCCGCCGACGAGCAGCACGAGGTCGCTGGCCCTGATCCGCGCCAGGAGTTTGGAGTTGGCACCGAGGCCGAGATCGCCAGCGTAACAGGGGTGATCGGCCGAGAACAGCGAGGCCCGGCGGTAGCTGGTGGCGACGGGCAGGGCGTGTTGCGCGGCGAAGGCGGCAAAGTCCGCGCAGGCCTCGGCGCTCCATCGCGATCCGCCCAGAAGCGCAATGGGACGCTTTGCGGCGGTAAGGAGCCTGGCCAATTTCGCCAGTGCTGCCGGGTCCGGCCCGGCTTCAACGGTGACTGGCGCAGGGCGCGTCGTGGCGGGCACCGGCAAGCCCAGAAGATCGCGCGGCAGGGAGATGATGGCGGGGCCGGGGCGTCCCGAGCAGGTTGCCTGAAAGGCGCGCTCAAGGGTTTCTTCCCAGCGGGCGGGATCATCGAGTTCGCCGCACCAGCGGGTCATGGCGCCGAACGTTGCCGGGAAATCCAGTTCCTGCCACGCCTCGCGACCGCGCCAGCGATGATCGACCTGGCCGGCCAGCATCAGCATGGGGGTTGAATCCTGATGAGCGATATAGATCCCCGGCGCGGCATTGGTGGCACCGGGGCCTCGTGTCACGAGGCAGAGGCCTGGCCTGCCGGTGGCGCGCCCCACCGCGTCGGCCATCATTGCCGCTCCGGCCTCGTTACGGCAGACAGTGAGGTTGATCTGGCTGTCGCGGAGCGCATCGAGCAAGGCCAGATAGCTTTCGCCCGGCACACAAAAGGCATGGCGGATGCCACGCGCTTCCAACCCCGCGACGAGCGCCCTTGCGAGGCTCAAGCTGTTGGTGTCAGCGGGGCCTTGGGACACGGGGGCATAAGACACGGGGGCATGGGTCATGGGCCAACCTCAGGAGCCAAAATAGACGAGTTCGCTATAGGCAAGATCATTCAGCGGGGGCGCGTTGAGGCCCCGGAAATATTTGGGATCTCGCCCCGGCGAAAACCGGCCGATGAGGCCCTGTGGCGGCGCAGGCGCATCAAGACGCACCAGCGTGATGCCATGATGGCGCAAGAGCCAATAGCCCAGCGGATGGGCAAAGCGTGCGAGATCTGCCGTATCGCGGCAATAGATCAACGACCGGATCCGCAGCAGGCGGCGCACGATGATCGACGGAATTCGGCGCAGATGCGTCGGCCCTACCCGCCGCATCAACCCAGCCATCTCGACTGGCCAGCGCTTCGACTCGGCACGGTTGAGCACAAAAGGCACCAGCCCTTGCGCATCCTCGCCAACCAGCACGATGCAGTCCAGCGCCGCATGGTCGCTGAGCAGGCGCAATTCGTGGGGTGGCAGGAACGCGGCATCACGTTGCGCATCAAAAGCCCGAACCTTGCGCTGGAGGCCGCGCCCGAGCAGCGGCAGTGCCAGAAACGAGCCCGCGCTGTAGCGCTTGTAGCCTTGCGCCTTGAGAAGTGGCAGCGTTTTGGGCGCAGGTGACAGGTTGGTGTAAGTGACCTGCTTGAGCCGGAGTGCCTGTTTGACCAGAACATTGGCCAAATGCCGGAACTGCGGCCTCACATACCAGCTTGAAACATTGCAGCGCGGGCCGTCGGCTGTGGCCTCGGCGGGCACAAAAATCAGCAATAGCGCGCCCGCCAGATGGCCGTCCTGTTCCAGCAGATAGCCAAAGCGCGGCACGTCAGGCTGGAGGCTGCGCGTCGCCAGAGCCTGCAAGCCCTGTCGCCAGCAGGCTTCATTGCGCCCTGGAAAGCCTTCACAGAGAAGCGCCAGAACGCCTTCTAGATCGGAAGCTTCGATTTCCCGGCAGCGACTGCGTTGCGGCGGTGGCACCGGATCAAGGGGGAGCGGGAGCATGGCGTTGACGTGAAATCCCTGAAAGCACAGCAGGATTCAACCTGCCAAACCAATCCTTAAGCACTGCGCCTTAAAACACTCTGAACCCTTGGGAGGCGATCTTGGATTTGCATCAAATCATCATGGACGAAATCGGGTCTGTGGCCAAAGAGCAAGGCAAGGTGCTGAAGCCACTTGCGGATGCGACACTGCTGGCTGATTGCGGGCTGGATTCGCTGGGCTTTGCCATTTTGGTCGCCAATCTCGAAGACAAGCTGGGGTTTGACCCCTTCGCCACGGCTGACGATGTGCGTTTTCCGCAGAGCCTCGGCGAGTTGGTCGCGTTTTATAGCGCGGCCGCGCCAGCCTAGCCCCTTGCAAGCGCAATGCCGATGCACGCCCCCGCCCTTGATGTTACACCAGACCTGCGCGTGACGCTTGCTCAGCGTGTGGCAGCGCGGGCCGGGGGCGCGCGCCTGTTTGCGGCGGATGCCGGGCTTGATCTGGCCGAAATTGCCGCGACGCGACATCTGGCGCTGGAGGGCATCACGAGCGCGTCCACCGTGATGCTGCGCACCCGTGACCAGCATGATTTTGTTGTGGCACTGATCAACCTTGATGGCCATGCCGGGCGCTTGATCTTGTGCCCGCCGGATATCGGCGCCGCGAGCGCCGTGCAGGTGATGGTCGATCATGGTGTGACCCATGTTTATGACGAGGCGACGCTGGAGGGGCTCGCATTGCCCGCTGGCGTGCGCGCCCTCGCTCCGGCGACAGGCTCGCGGCGTGTGGCACGGCCTGCGCCGGGCTGCGATACGCAGTGGTTGATGTTCACTTCCGGCACCTCCGGCACACCCAAGCTGGTAGCACACGGTTTTGCCGGGCTGACGGGGGCGATTGCGCCGGTTGCGGCGAGTGCCGGTGTTGTATGGGGCACATTTTACGACGTCCGGCGCTATGGCGGGCTGCAGATGCTGCTGCGGGCGCTGACGGGCGGCGGCTCTATGGTGCTCTCTCAATCGGGCGAGCCGATGGCGGCGTTCATCGCGCGGCTCAGCGCCGCTGGCGTCACGCATCTGGCGGGAACGCCGAGCCATTGGCGGCAGGCGCTGATGCACCCCGATCTGACCCGGCTGAAACCGCGCTATCTGCGGCTGTCGGGCGAAGTCGTCGATCAGCCGGTGCTTGACGCGCTGAAGGCGGCGTTTCCAGGCGTGCCGGTTGGCCATGCCTTTGCCTCCACCGAGGCTGGTGTGGCATTTGAAGTCAACGATGGGCTGGCCGGGTTTCCGGCAAGCTGGATCGGTGCGCCAGGCAAGGTCGAGATGCGGGTGCTTCACGGCACGCTGCATTTGCGCTCGGCGCGCACAGCGTCGGCCTATGCCGGCGCGGGCGGGGTGCTGCATGATGCCGAGGGCTTTGTTGATACCGGCGATCTGGTCGAGCAGCGCGGCGAGCGCATGTATTTTGTCGGACGGGCCAGCGGCGTCATCAATGTTGGTGGCTTGAAGGTCGCGCCTGAAGAGGTTGAGGCCGTCATCAACAGCGTCGCTAGGGTGCGCCAATCGCGGGTGCGTGCCCGCAAAAGTCCCCTGACCGGGGCCCTGGTTGCCGCCGACGTGGTGGCCGTGGCGGGCAGTGATGAGGCCGCGCTGCGAGCCGACATCCTGAGCACCTGCCGCGCCATCCTGCCCAGGCACAAGGTGCCGGTTTCGCTGACATTTGTCGCGGAGTTGCCGATGACGGCGGGCGGCAAACTGGAGCGACGCCATGCGTAATGTGCTCATTAGTGGCGCGAGCCGGGGGTTCGGGCTTGCCATTGCGCAGCGCCTCGCCGCCGATGGCTTTCGCGTGATCGCTCTGGCGCGGCACTCCAGCGCTGGACTGCAGGCCGCCATCGCTGCATCCAGCGCCGGTGAAATCCATTTTCATGCCGCCGATCTCTCTGATCTTGAGGGGATTGCCGGGCATGTGCGGGCGATCAAGGCGGCGTTCGGGCCGATTTATGGGCTGGTCAACAATGCAGCCGCCAGCGCCGAGGGGCTGCTGACCAGTCTGTCCCAGGCGCAGATTGAAGCTTTGGTACGGCTGAACACTGTCTCGCCGCTGTTGCTGACGAAATATGCCCTGCGCTCGATGATGCAGCAAAAGGCCGGGCGTGTTGTCAATATGGCGTCGATCATCGCAAGCACCGGCTTCGCCGGGCTCAGCGTCTATGGCGCGACCAAGGCGGCGATGGTCGGCTTCACGCGCTCGCTGGCCAGGGATGTCGGCAAGGTCGGCATCACAGTCAATGCGGTTGCGCCGGGTTTTGCCGAAACAGAACTGACAAGTTCCATGGATTCCGGGCAACGGGCACAAGTGGCGCGGCGCAGCGCCATGGCGCAACTCGTCCAGCCGCAGGATGTAGCCGCTGCCGTCGCCTTTCTCATGAGCGAAGACGCGGCCCGCATCACCGGGACAGTGATGACGGTCGATGCCGGGGCGACGGCGTGACGCCGCCGCAACCGACGGGCGCTTCAGCCAACCGCCTGTGGCTCGCGGCTTTGCAAGCCACGGCGGCAGTGGCGCGTGAACCAGGGCTGACCTTGCCGCGACACATCGAGGCGCGGGCGCTGGAGGCGGGCGGCAGCCCGGCGATCTTAAGCGAGACGGAGACGCTGAGCTATGGCGCGCTTGCGGCGGACATGCGCCGGATGGCTCGTTTCGCGGTGGCGCAGGGCTGGCGCAAGGGCGACGTGATCGGGCTGCACATGCGCAATTGTCCGGCCTATCTGGCCTTGTGGCTGGGTCTTGCGCGCATCGGCATTGTCACGGCGCTGCTCAATCCGCAGCTTCCTGCGACCGGTCTCGCGCATGGGTTGCGGGTCGCGGGCGCGCGAGCGATGATTGCCGATGGCGCGCTGAGCGATGAGATACGGCTCGATGTGCCCCTGCTGCGCCATGATGCAGATTTTCGCGCGGCTTTGTCCAGCTATTCGGATGCGCCGCTCGATCAGGCCGAAGTGCCGGATGTGGCTTTGACTGATCCAGCGCTGCTGATTTTCACGTCGGGCACGACGGGGCTGCCGAAGGCAGCGCGGTTGAGCCATCATCGCATTCTCACATGGAGCCTGTGGTTCGCTGGCCTCACCGAGGCTGGCCCGGCCGACCGGCTCTATGATCCCTTGCCGCTGTGTCACAGTGTAGGCGGTGTGGTTGCGCCGGGCGCGATGCTGGTTTCGGGAGGGGCTGTGGCGCTGCGGGAGAAATTTTCGGTCAGCAGCTTTTGGGATGATGTCGCACGGTTTGACTGTACGATCATCCAGTATATTGGCGAACTCTGCCGCTATCTGGTGCAGGCACCACACCATCGGCTGGAGCGGGCGCATCGGCTGCGTCTGGCGTGCGGCAATGGGCTTTCCGGCGCGGTGTGGGAGGCCTTTGCGACGCGCTTTGCCCTGCCGCGCATTCTGGAATTCTATGCGGCGACCGAAGGCAATGTGTCGCTTTATAATGTTGAGGGCAAGCCCGGTGCGCTGGGGCGGATTCCGGGCTTTCTGGCGCACAGTTTTCCGCTGGCGCTGGTGCGCCATGATCCCGCAACCGGCGAGCCGGCGCGCGGTGCCGATGGCTTTTGCCAGCGCTGCGCCGTCAATGAACCAGGCGAGGCGCTGGGTCTGGTCAATGCGGCGCGCGGCGCAGCGGGCGCGTTTGAGGGTTATACCGATGCCGAGGCGACCAGTCGCAAATTGCTGCGCCATGTGTTTGCGGAGGGCGACGTCTGGTTTCGCACCGGTGATTTGATGCGCGCCGATGCGCAGGGGTTTCATTATTTTGTGGATCGCATCGGCGATACCTTCCGGTGGCATGGCGAGAATGTCGCCACGACCGAAGTGGCGGGGGTGGTGGGTGCCGTCGCGGGCGTTGTGGACTGCGCCGTTTATGGCGTGCTTGTTCCCGGTCACGAGGGCCGGGCCGGGATGGCAGCGCTGGTGACGAGCCCCGGGTTTGCCCTGGCGGCCTTGAGTGCGGCACTGGACGCGCACCTGCCGCTGTATGCGCGACCGTTGTTTTTGCGCATGTCTCCGGCTTTGCCCATAACCCAGACATTCAAGCAACAAAAAGGGGCGCTGATGGCGCAGGGGTTTGATCCGCACCTTGTGTCTGAGCCCCTCTGGTTTCGTGCGCCCGGCGCTGCTTCCTTCATGCCGATTGATGCTGATGGCCATGATGACATCATCTCCGGGCGCGTGCGCCTGTGAGAGCACGCGCCTGTTGCGCTGATATGGCAATTGAACGATCAGGCTTTCATCGCTAAGGCATGAGCAGCGTCTCGGAACAGGTCGGTCCTTTCATGAAAGCAGTCATTCTTGCGGGTGGTTACGGCACGCGCATCGCTGAGGAAACCCAGTTACGTCCCAAACCGATGGTGGAAATCGGCGGGCGGCCGATCCTTTGGCATATCATGAAAATCTATGCCCATCACGGCATCAACGATTTTGTGATCCTGCTCGGGTACAAAGGCTACATGATCAAGGAATATTTCGCCAATTATGTGCTGCATTCCTCTGATGTGACCATAGATGCGCGCGAAAACAAGATTCACTATCACCAATCGCAGGCCGAGCCCTGGAGCATCACGCTGGTTGATACTGGCGAGGCAACGCACACTGGCGGCCGGTTGCGGCGGGCGCGGGCCCTGATCGGTTCGGAAGGCACGTTCTGCATGACCTATGGCGATGGTCTGGCTGACATCGACATTGGCGCCCTGATCAAGTTTCACAAGGCACAAGGCAAGGCAGCGACCATCACTGCCGTGACACCGCCCGGTCGTTATGGCGCGCTTGAGCTTGACGGGGCCAGCGTTCGGCGCTTCATCGAGAAGCCGCCAGGCGACAATGCGCTGGTCAATGGCGGGTATTTTGTGCTTGAGCCCAAAGTGCTTGATCGCATTACCGACGATACGATTGCCTGGGAGGGCGAGCCGCTTGAGGGGCTGGCCTCCGATGGTGATCTGGTCGCCTTTCGTCATGGCGGGTTCTGGCAGCCGATGGATACGCTGCGTGACCGGAACCATCTTGAAGCCATGTGGCAGGCGGGCCACGCGCCCTGGAAGCTTTGGCGTTGAGGGGGCGGCCTGATCCGGAATTCTGGCACGGGCGTCGGGTGCTGGTGACCGGCCATACCGGCTTCAAGGGCACATGGGCGACGCTGATGCTGGGCCAGCTCGGTGCGGTCGTCACCGGCATTGCTCTGGCTCCCGAAGGCGCGGTCAATCTCTACGGGTTGGCGGGCGCGCAGCCCTGGCTGACATCGTATATTGCCGACATCAATGATGCTTCGGGCTTGCGCCGGCTGGTGCGCGACGCACGCCCTGACATTGTGCTGCATCTGGCAGCGCAGGCCCTGGTGCGGGTCTCCTACGGGGAGCCAAGCGGGACATTCGCCACAAATGTCATGGGCACCATTCATCTGATGGAGGCTTTGCGCGCCAGTGCGGGGCTGCAAGCGCTGCTGGTTGTCACCACCGACAAGGTCTATCGGAATCCTGAAACCGGCGCGGCCTTCCGCGAAAGCGATGCGCTGGGTGGGCATGATCCCTATTCGGCCTCCAAGGCGGCTTGCGAGATTGCGGTTGCGAGCTGGCGGGAATGTTTTTTTGCGCCCGCCGGGGTGCCGGTGGCGACGGCCAGGGCTGGCAATGTCATCGGCGGCGGGGATTTTGCCGCTGATCGCATCATTCCCGATATATTCCGTGCCGAACAGGCGGGGGCCACGCTGACCCTGCGCCATCCCGGCGCGACCCGGCCCTGGCAGCACGTGCTGGATGGCCTGAACGGCTATCTGCTTTATGCCGAAGCGCTGGTGCAGCGCCGGGATGTGCCGGTTGCGCTTAATTTTGGCCCCTCCGGCGCGGCGCTGGCGGTTGCGGAGGTCGTTGCGGCGATGCAGCGGGCTCTGGGGGCGAGGCCAGGCTGGCAGCAGGCCGAAGGGCCGCAGCCCCATGAGGCAGGACTTCTCGCGCTTGATAGCAGCGCGGCGCGGGGGGCCCTTGGCTGGCGTGACCATTTTGACAGCGCCGCCGCCATCGCCCGCACCGCCGCCTGGTATGCGGCCTTTGCGCAGGGCCAGGACATGCGGGCCTATTGTGCGGCGGAAGTTGCTGAATTTCTTGGAAGATAATCAGGCCATGCGGCATCGCGCGGGTTGATATGGGCCGGGCTGAACGGCCATTGAATGTTGAAGGCACGGTCATCATAACGCACGCCGCGATCATGGCCCGGCTCAAAAAGGCGGCTCATCTGATAGAGCACATCCGATTCAGGCTCGAGGGTCAGAAATCCGTGCGCAAAGCCTTCAGGCACCAGCAGGGCGCGGCCATTGTCGCGGCTGAGTTCAAAGCCCTGCCACTTGAGATAGGTCGGGCTATCGGGCCGCAAATCCAGCGCGACATCGAAAATCGCCCCCGCTGTGCAACGCACCAGCTTGGCTTCGGCGAAGGGCGCGGCCTGAAAATGCATGCCGCGCAGGGTGCCGCGGTGCCGGTTCTGGCTGAGATTGATCTGGCTTGGCACAAAATCAAGGCCAGCTTCAGCAAATTCGCGCGGGCAGAACAAGCGCGCGAAGCTCCCGCGCTCGTCGCGATGCGGCGTGGGTTCGACCAGCACAAGTCCGCTTAGGGGTGTCGGCTTGAATTGCATGACGTCCTGCCAACCGGAAAGGGGCCGAACGGCTGGACAACAAGCGCGTCCGCCGTTTGCCCCGCCGAGCTTTGATTGCGAGCGGGGCGAGTCTAGCAGAGCACGACGCCAGCACGCAAAATATCTTGTAAAATCGCACGTTCGATCTTGACTAAAGTCTTATATTTAGACTAAAGAATTAAACCATAAAAACGACAACGGGAGGGCGACATGGCCGTGAGATCAATCCGTCATGTGTCGGCCCCGAAGGTTCGTGCGCAGGTTGTGGAAGCGACGCACTGGCTCCGCGCCACGACGCTGATTTTGGTTTTTTTGGTGGTGCTTCTGGCCTTCAGCCAGGCCGGCATGACGGTGATGTCAGGGGTTCGCCACGGCATGGTGCCGTAGTTTTTCGCTTTTCAGGGTTTCGCAGGTTGAGCCCAGCACCTGCGGAAGGCTTGGTTGGTTCTGCTAACGCAGGATCAGCCAAGCCAAAAGCGCTGCAATTACCCACAGCGCGCGATGGCTCCACAGCGCGACCTTCGCTTCCGCCTTGCCGATTTCGTCCTGTGACTGATCGCTGAAGCGCGTCAGAATCAAATCAAGTTTTTCGACGGCATCCGGCAGGCGTTGCAGCAGATGCAAGGCACCCGCCAGGCTTTCGCCACCTTGTTTGAGGCGTCCCACTGGCCCGAGATTGGCCTCGATCCATTGACGCACCACGGGTTCGGACGTCACCCACATATTGAGGCGTGGATCGAGACGGCGGGCTACGCCTTCCACCACCACCATGGTTTTTTGCAGCATTACCAATTCGGTGCGGGTCGTCATGTCGAACAGCGCAGTGACCTCGAACAGCAGTGTCAGCAGCTTTGCCATGGAAATCTGGTCGGCCGTGCGGGCGTGGATCGGCTCGCCAATGGCGCGAATGGCCTGGGCAAAATCATCGACGCTGTGAATGCGTGGCACATAGCCGGCGTCAAAATGCACCTGCGCCACGCGCTTGTAATCGCGGGTGATGAAGCCAAACAGGATTTCGGCGAGGAAACGCCGTTCCTTGGCGCCCAGCCGCCCCATAATGCCAAAATCGACTGCGACCAGACGACCCCCGGCGTCGACGAACAGGTTGCCCTGGTGCATGTCAGCATGAAAAAAACCATCGCGCATGGCCTGGCGCAGAAAGGTCTGGATGACGGTGCGCCCGAGGGCAGGCAGATCGAAGCCGGTGCGTTGCAGCGCTTCCAGATCCGATAGCGGCGTGCCCTCGATCCATTGCATGGTCATGACGTCGCGGGCGGTGAGATCCCATTCAACTTTGGGGACGACGAAATCAGCATCGTGCTGGCAGTTCTCCGCCAGTTCCGACGCCGCTGCCGCTTCCAGCCGCAGATCGAGTTCGATGGTGACCGAACGGGCGAGGGTGTCCACCACTTGCACGGGTTTGAGCCGGGCCGCATCGGGCAGATAGCGCTCGGCGAGGCGCGCGGCAAAATACATGTCGGAGAGATCGCGGCGGAAGCGGCGCTGCACGCCGGGCCGCACGACCTTGACGGCAACCTCATGGCCGCCGACCTCAGGCAGCAAACGGGCGCGATGCACCTGCGCGATGGAAGCGGCGGCGACCGGTTCGCTGAACTCGGCGAAAAGCTCGTGCAGCTTTTTCTCGAAGGCGCTCTCGATGATGGTGATGGCGGCGGCGCGGCCAAAGGGTGCCATGCGGTCTTGCAGGCGCTCCAGTTCGGCAACCATGTGCGGGCCCACGACATCCGGCCTTGTGGCGAGGAACTGGCCGAGCTTGACATAGGACGGCCCCAGTCGCGCAAAGGCGCGCGCCAGGCGGTCTGGATGGTTGGCTGCACCCTTGCGGGTGATGAGCCGCGATAGCCGCAAGGACAGGCGCAAGGTCGTGGGGAACTGCGCGGGATCAAGTCCGGCAAACGCGCCCTCGCGGGTGAGCACAAACCCTGCGCGTATCAGGCGGGCCAGATGGCCGATGGCGGAAAAAGGCCCCAAAATATCAGAGCTTCCAGCCTGAGTGCAACGCGACGATGCCGCCGGTGAGCCGTGTGAAGCGGGCGCGTTGGAAGCCAGCAGCCGCAATCATCCCGGCAAACCGGTCAGGGTCGGGAAACTGGCGGATTGATTCCACCAGATATTGATAGGGTGCGGCATCACCGGTCACCATCCGCCCCATGGCCGGAATGAGGTTGAACGAGAAGGCATCGTAAATCCTGTCGAGGCCGGGCACGTCGACCTGGCTGAATTCAAGACACAGCAGGCGGCCGCCACGTTTGAGCACGCGGTAGGCCTCGGCCAAGGCCAGATCAATGCGCGGCACGTTGCGAATGCCGAAGGCGATGGTGTAGGCATCAAAGAAGTTGTCGGGTAGCGGGAGCGCCTCGGCATTGGCTTCAACGAAGGTCAATTGCTCCAGGAGGTGGCGCTGTTCAGCGCGCTCGCGCCCAACGGCCAGCATGTCGGCATTGATATCGAGCACGGTGACGCGGGTGGTTGGCCCCCCCGCCCTGGCAACGCGAAAGGCAACATCGCCGGTGCCGCCCGCAACATCCAGATGCTGAAAATTGGTGCGGGAACGCGGGTTCACCTCTGTAACCATCGCGTCTTTCCATGCCCGGTGGAGGCCGCCGGACATCAGATCATTCATCAGGTCATAGCGCGAGGCGACCTTGTGAAACACATCATCGACCCGCGCCTGCTTGTCGGCCAGCGGGATCTGCTCAAATCCAAAATGGGTATCTTGCGTGCTCATGAATTCCACCTTACGCAAAGGATATAGCCGCACCAGCGCCCGCTGGCTATGGCAAGCAGCGCGCTTCGAGCGGCAAAAACGCCGCAGTGCGCCTCGGAGCCCATGATGCCGGAATTGCCCGAGGTTGAAACAGTGCGGCGCGGACTGGCCGGCGCGCTGGTTGGCGCGACCATCACCAGCGTGGTGCAGCGCCGCGCCAATCTGCGCTTTGCGTTTCCGGTTGATTTTGCCGCGCGTCTCACGGGTCGCCGGGTCGAGGCGCTGGAACGCCGCGCCAAATATCTGGTGGCCGGGCTTGATGATGGCCAGGCGCTGATCATGCACCTCGGCATGAGTGGCTCATTTCGGCTGGATGAAAGCCCGATCGGCGAATTTCACCATCCGCGCGGCGCAGGAGCGCCGCATGATCATGTCATGTTTGTGCTGAATTCCGGCGCGACCATCACGTATAATGATCCGCGCCGCTTCGGCTTCATGGATCTGGTGCGGCGCGATGGTTTGGCGACTTGCCGGTTTTTTGCCGCGCTTGGCCTTGAGCCGTTTGATTCGGCTTTGGACGGGGCAAAATTGCGGGCCATGCTGGCGGGCAAAGCCGCACCGCTGAAAGCCGCGCTGCTTGACCAGCGGCTGGTGGCCGGACTTGGCAATATTTATGTCTGCGAGGCGCTGCACCGGGCGCGGCTGTCGCCGTTGCGGGCGGCGGGCACGCTCAAGGCCAGCGAGGCCGTGCGCCTGGTTCGCGAAATTCGTGGCGTGCTGGAGGAGGCCATCGCGGCGGGAGGCTCGTCGCTGCGTGACCATCGCCAGGCCGATGGGGCGCTCGGCTATTTTCAGCATGGCTTTCGCGCCTACGATCGCGAGGGTGCCGGTTGCGACACCACAGGCTGCACCGGCACCATCGAGCGCATTGTGCAGGCTGGCCGCTCGACGTTTTACTGTGCTTCCTGCCAGGTATGATCTGAACTTGCACAGGGTCGCCTTGCGAATTTCGGCGCAAAAAGGCCGCAGTTTGGGCTATAGGAACACCTTATTTGAAGGCCCGCACGGTTGCGTTTCCTGCGGGAATGACCCACCAAGGATGCCATGCGCTTACTTGTGATTGAAGATGATCGGGAGACCGCCGCGTTTCTGGTCAAGTCCCTGCGCGAAGTCGGGCATGTGGCCGATGCCGCCCATAATGGGCTGGACGGCTATGCTATGGCGCGGGACGGGGCTTATGATGTGCTGATCGTCGACCGGATGCTGCCCAAACTGGATGGTCTGTCGTTGATTGGCGGATTGCGCGAGCAGAAAGTTGAAACGCCGGTCTTGATTCTTTCGGCGCTGGGCCAGGTCGATGATCGGGTCAAAGGCCTGCGGGCCGGGGGCGACGATTATCTTGCCAAGCCCTATTCATTTTCCGAACTGCTGGCGCGGATCGAAGTGCTGATGCGCCGCAGGCAGCCAGCGGCCAGTGACAGCGCAGCCTACCGTGCCGGCCCGCTGGTGCTCGATCGCATGTCGCGCACGCTCAGCCGGGCAGGGCGGGATATTCCGTTGCAGCCGCGCGAATTCCGGCTGATTGAATATTTGATGAAACATGCCGGGCAGGTGGTGACGCGCACCATGCTGCTGGAGCATGTCTGGGACTATCATTTTGATCCGCAAACCAATGTGATTGATGTTCATATTTCGCGGCTGCGCGCCAAAATCGACAAGGGCGAAGCCGAGCCCTGCCTCCAGACCGTGCGTGGCGCGGGCTATATGATCCGCGATGGCGCGCGCTAAACTCATCGCCAGCACATCGTTCCGGCTGGTGCTGCTCTATGTGGTGATCTTCGCCCTTGGATCCGCGCTGGTGCTGGTCAGCGTTGGTTGGGAGGTCGAGCAAATCATCGACCAGCAGATTGCCGCGACCGTCAATGAGGAAATCAAGGGCCTGTCCGAGCAATATGCGCAGGGTGGCTTGCAGGGGCTTTATTCGACGCTGGAAAAGCGGGCGCGTCAGCCGGGATCATCGCTTTACCTCCTGACCGATCCGGCGGGGCAGGTGCTGGCGGGGAATATTGCAGCCCTGCCGCCGCGCCTGCTCAATAAACCGGGGGCGGTGGAGACCAGCTATGAGCGACCGGGTGAAACGGTGGCCCGGCATGTGGCCCTGGCCCGGATATTTTCATTGCCGGGCGGCTTTCATCTGCTGGTGGGGCGCGACATGGCTGATCGCGAGGCGTTGCGCGCCATTTTTGCCCGCAGTTTCCTGGTGTCGCTGGGGGCGCTGGGAGCGCTGGGCTTGATCGGTGGCCTGCTGCTGGCGCGCCGCGTCCTGAGCCGCATTGATGCGATGAGCGCCTCTGCGGCGGAAATCATGGCGGGCAATCTCGATCAGCGCCTGCCGCAGGCCGGGAGCCAGGACGAGTTTGACCGGCTGGCGCAAAATCTCAATGCCATGCTGGATCGCATCAACAAGCTGATGACCGAGATGCGGGAAGTAACCGACAATATCGCCCATGATTTGAAAACGCCGTTGACCCGGCTGCGCAACCGCGCCGAGCAGGCCCTGTCGCAGTTTGATGCCAAGGAGGACCATGAGGCGGCGCTGGAGCAAGTGATTGTTGAATCCGACCGGCTTCTGGCGGTGTTTAATGCGTTGCTGCAAATCGCGCGGGTGGAAGCTGGTGCCGGAGGCGAGGCTTTGGTGCCTTGTGATGTCGGCGAGGCCGTGGAGGCTTGCGTCGAACTCTATCAACCGATGGTGGAGGAGGCGGGCGGGACGCTGGATCTGCACAGCATGGCCGGACTGCAAGTGCGCGGCAGCCGGGAATTGCTGGGGCAGGCGATCAGCAATCTGATCATCAATGCCCTGAATTATGGCGCCGGACGCGACGGGACGCCGGTTCATATCAGTGTCACATGCGCCCGCCTCAACCATGAGGTGACGATCACCGTGCGGGATCGTGGCATGGGGATAGCTCCGACTGATCTTGAGCGGGTGAAGCAGCGGTTTGTGCGGCTGGAAGCCTCGCGCAGCACGCCGGGCTCCGGCATGGGCCTCGCTTTGGCGGAAGCCGTGGCCCGGCTTCATGGCGGAACGCTCAGTCTGGATAACGCCGACCCTGGCCTTGCCGCGACCCTGCGCCTGCCTGCGGATGTTGCGACATCCGGGGCAAAGCTGGTGGCGGGCCCTGCGGGCAACCTTAATTGAGATATTTGGCGGGGCCGCCGCTCGATCTTGGCCGCGTCGAGCGGCGGATTTGCGCGACGGGCCTCGCCGTGCCGAAGCTGGTCGCGGCAGGCAGGCGCACCTCGATCAGGGTGCCGACGCCTTCGGTGGAGTGCACTTTGATGTCGCCCTTGTGCAGATCAACCAAAGCGCGAGCGATGGAAAGCCCAAGGCCCGTACCCTTCATGCCATCAGGCATCACCGCGCCGTGCGCTGCAAAGGGGTTGCCGATGTTGTTCAGCGCGGTAGCCGCCATGCCGGGGCCGGTATCTTCAATTTCGAACACCACGTCCTTGCCGCAGCCATAGGCGGAGAGCCGCACGACGCCATGTTGCGGTGTGAATTTGATGGCATTGCGCAACAGTGCCCCAAGGATTTTGCGCAGCGCGTCGGCATCGGCCACGAGTTCGATGCAGTCTTCACAAGACGCGCGCAGGGTCAGAGCTTTTTTGTCAGCGAGCGGCCCCAGTTCAGCGGCCACGGCCATGATGACGGGTGTGACCTCAATATGGGCCGGGCGGATTTGGATGGCACCTGACTCCAGATTGGCCATGTCGAGAATGTCTGAAATCATCGCCAGCAGGCGACGCCCGCCGACAGCAATATCGTCGCAATAGCCGTGATAATAGCTGGAGCCAAGCGGCCCGTGGATCTGATGTTGCATCATTTCGGAAAAGCCGATGATGCTGTTGAGCGGGGTGCGCAATTCGTGGCTCATATTGGCCAGAAATTCTGACTTGGCCAGATTGGCGCTTTCGGCCTCGGCTTTCTGTTCGAGATAGCGTTCGGCAAGGTCGGCAAGCTGCTGGGCCTGCATTTCCAGATGCTGGCGCGAACGACGCAGGTCGGCGACCATGGTGGTCAATTGCCGCTCCGAATGCAGCAACTTGGCTTCGTTCTGTTTCAGCGCGGTGATGTCGACCCCCACCGAGACATAGCCGCCATCTGCGGTGCGGCGCTCGTTGATTTGCAGCCAACGGCCATCTTTCAGTTCGGCGATGCAGGACTGGCTGTGCGCATGGGGGTCATGGTCAAGGCTTGAACTGGCCTCGATCTCCGGCAAGGTGGTGCGATCGCGGATCAGGCTATAGGCCGTGCCCTGGAGCGTGTCGGCAAGGCCCAGGCCATGCAGGCTGCGGTATTTGCTGTTGCAGGTGACCAGCCGGTTGTCCTTGTCCCACAAGACAAAGGCTTCGGAGATGGCTTCAATCGCATCGCCCAGCCGCGCATTGGCGGTGTTGGTCTGCTTGATCAGGTGCATCTGCTCGCTGATGTCCATGACGATGCCAACAAGATGGATGTCGCCGGTCGGGGCGGTTTCAACCACATCGGCGCGCAGGCGGAACCAGCGCCAACTGCCGTCGCCTTCACGCAGGCGCACCTGGTGGTCAAAGACGTTTCGTGCCACGGCGCGGTTCAGGCTGTCGTTGAAAACCGGCGCATCATCGGGGTGGATTTGGGCCAGAAATGCGCTCGATGTCAGGAGCGTGTGCAATTGGCCGTTGCCAAGCAGCGCCCCCAGCGACGATGACAGCGTCAGTTTTGACCCCGTAAGGTTCCAGTCGATCAGGCCTGCGTGGCCGCGCGCCAGGACTTTTTCAATGCGGATCAATTGCTTCTTATGGAACAGGGTAGCCTGGTGATTGCGACCGATCTCGCGCATCAGCAAAAACGTTATGGTGCTGAGCACAAGAACCGCCGTGACATTCATGCTGATGAGATCAGTGGCGTTTCGTGTTGAAATGATTGAAATAAAGTGTCCGCCTTCATGTGTCGAGCGAACCATTGATTGCTGGACATCCAGTATTTGTGCCCAGGTTGCATAGCTAAAGGCGCAGATATAGAGGCTGATGGCTCCTGCGCATACATAGGCGTAATTGCCTGCAAGCACGGATTTAAGTCGGCCAAGTCCAATAACAACATTTGGTACAAACAACGCATGCGAACGCTCGCCTCGGCGCGCGGATGCGCCGCCCACGTTTGCGTGTGACATGTCAAACCCCAGAAATTTGTTGATGTCCGAACCAAAGTGCCGCTTTATTTCAGACTCAAGCGCGATAAGAATCCGATTTGCGTGGTTTGTCCAGAGGGTTTTATGAAAAAAATCGTAAGTTTTTGTTCATTTTTTTGTTCTCACGCAATGAAACAGAATCAAAACATGAACAACTTCTTAAGCCAGCATGCGGGTGACGATATCGCGGACATCGGCGGACAGGATCGACTGTCCGGCAATGGTCTTGAGGGCCGCCAAAGCCTGGTTGCAGTGACGTTGTGTCATCATTTTCCAGCTACGCATCGCCGAAAGCAGCCGCGCCGCGACTTGAGGATTCGCGCCATCCAGGCGCAGCACGCATTCTGCAAGGAAGGCGTAGCCCGAGCCATCAACGGCATGAAAGCCACGATGGTTACCGTTGACGAAGGCACCGATCAGCGCTCGCACCCGGTTGGGGTTCGTCCATGCGAAGGCCGGATGGGCGCTCAAGGCGCGCACCTGGGCCAGTGTATCCGGACGCACGGCCATGGCTTGCAGGCTGAACCACTTGTCGATCACCAGCGCATTGTCCTGGTGCTGCTCATAAAACTGTGCCAATGCCGCCGCACCCTCAGGGCGGCCACGCGCTGTCAGCGCGCTGAGAGCAGCCATCTGCTCGCTCATGGAGCGGCTTTGCGCGAATTTCCGCTGTGCCAGCCCGGCACCCTCGTCGGGAAATCCAGCCGACAGAAGCTGCAGCGCGGCGCTTTGCAAGGCCCGCTGCCCCGCCGCGGCTGCATCCGGGCTGAAAGCACCCTGGGGTGGTGCCTGCCCGCAGATCTCCCGCAAGTGTGTGGCCAGGCCTTGGCCCATGGCGGCGCGCAGCGCCTCGCGCGATGCGAAAATCGCTTCGGGATCGGCATCCTTGCCGATTTCGCGCACAATATCGCCCTCGGTCGGCAAGGCCAGAGCCAGCGCCACGAAGGCCGGATCGTCGGCGTGGGCGACCATCAGGCGTTCGAGCGCCTTGACGAAGGGCTCGGTGGAGGGACGCGGCCTGGCGGCATCGCAGCCTGCCACCAGCAGGCGCAGGGCCATGGTCTGCCCAGCCTGCCAGCGGTTGAACGGATCACGATCATGCTGCAACTGGTGAACCAGATCGGCTTCGCTGGCATCGAGATCAAGCGTGACGGGGGCGGAAAAATCGCGCAGCACCGAGAGGATGGGTCTGGCGGTGATGTCATGAAATTCGATGCGCCGATGTGCGCTTGCCATCTCAAACAAGCCGGTGGCACATTCGCGGGCGCTCGCGCCAGCAACCTCCTTGCAGATCAGCGGCAGTTCCTTGCCATCGGCCGCCAGCAGGGCCAGGGCGACCGGCAAGACCAGCGGCACCTTGTCGGGCTGGCCGGGCGTAGGCGGGTTGGTCTGCCACATATCGAGGCTGAAGATTTTGGTGGCGATGTCATGGTGGGTGGCCACTTTCAGGCGGGGCGTGCCGGCCTGACTGTACCAGCGCATGAAATGGGTAAGGTCGCGCCCGGAAACTTCGGCGAAGGCGGCGATGAAATCCTCCATCGTCACGGCCTGACCATCGCAGCGGGTGAAATAAAGCTCCATGCCGCGTGCAAAGGCCTCGCGGCCGATCAGCCGCTTCAGGACGCGGATCAGCTCGGCACCTTTCTCGTAAATGGTGGCTGTATAGAAATTATTGATTTCATGATAGGTTTCCGGCCTGACACTGTGGGCCAGCGGGCCATTGTCCTCGGGAAACTGGGTGGCCCTGAGTTGTTGCACATCGGCGATACGCTGCACGGCGCGCGAGCGTTGGTCGGACGAAAATTCCTGGTCGCGATAGACCGTCAGGCCTTCCTTGAGGCAGAGCTGGAACCAGTCGCGGCAGGTAATGCGGTTCCCCGTCCAATTATGGAAATATTCATGGGCGATCACCGCCTCGATCTGCTCGTAATCGGCGTCGGTTGCGGTTTGGGGCGAGGCCAGTACCAGCTTGTCATTGAAAACATTGAGGCCCTTGTTCTCCATCGCCCCCATGTTGAAATCCGACACGGCAACAATGTTGAAGACATCGAGATCATACTCGCGGCCAAAGGCGGTTTCATCCCAGGCCATCGAGCGCTTGAGGGCGTCCATGGCATAGGCGGCGGCGGCTGTCTTGCCGGGCTCGACATAAATGCCCAGCGCCACCTTGCGCCCGGAACGGGTGGTGAAATGATCGTGCAGCGCATCGAGACGCCCCGCCACCAGCGCGAAAAGATAGCAGGGCTTGGGATGCGGGTCTTCCCAGATAGCGAAATGCCGGTTGGTGCCGGTTATGTCGCCCTGCATCACGCAATTGCCATTGCCAAGCAGCACCGGCGCGATGGTCCTGTCGGCTTCAATGCGGGTGCGGTAGCGCGACAGCACATCGGGGCGATCCGGGAAATAGGTGATGCGGCGGAAGCCTTCGGCCTCGCATTGTGTGCAAAACGCCGCGCCCGAGCGATAAAGTCCCATCAGCTTCGTATTGGTGGCGGGCTGCAATCTTGTGATGATTTTCAGCGTGAACGGGCGCTGCGGTGGTGCGGTGATGATCATGCCCTGCGCGGTGCAGAAGCCTGACGCCAGATCAAGCTCCGCGCCGTCGAGCCAGACGCCCGCAGCCTGCAGTTCATCGCCATCCAGATGCAAAGGCGCGCCCGCCCGCCCGGCGGGATTGGGGCGCAGCGTCAAAGTGCTGGTGATCGTGGCATCAGTCTCCGCAAGGCTCACGTCGAGATCGACAAAATCCACCAGATAATCCGGTACATGATAATCGGCGAGGCGGATGACATTGGCGGTTTCGGTGCGCATGGGACGTTCCTTGGGGGGTCAAAGGCTTATGGCAGCAATTCTTTGTTTTTGAAGCTGGTTCAGCATGATTTAATACTAAATGCTATGAATACAAATTCCTGTTAATGGTTTATTAACCATTTGTTTTTGAATGAGTTCAACTTTGCCGTGTCATGGCTTTGCCGCAGCCTCGGCCGGTTGATGGGTTCAGGACAGTTAACCGCGTCGTTTGAAGCGCGGGGGTCGACAAGGTGACGTTTTCGCTTTGGTTGATAATCCTGCCGCCGGGTGCTTTGCGTATTCTGAGCACCTGACGGCAATTTTATGACGACATCACGTTTGTGACGACATGCCGCGTGTCAGAACTGCCGCTGCCCTGAATGGGCTGTCGCTTCGGCAAGTTTGGCGTTGACCGCTGCCCATGTTGGCATGGGTGCCACCGCGCCATAGCCAGTCGTCGAGAGTGCTGCGGCAGCATTGGCAAAACTCCCGGCCTTGAAGGCATCGCCGCCGCGTAGATATTCGGCAAGAAAGGCACCATCAAAAGTGTCGCCAGCACCTGTGGCATCGACCGCCGCGACCTTGAAGGCCGGGATGGTTTGCGATTTTTCTGACGTCGCCACCAGCGCGCCATCGCGCCCCAGCGTCAGTGCCACCACCCGCGCACCGTGCTTCAGGCAATGTTCAGCGATGGCCTGAGGATCATGGAGGCCGGTCAATATGCGCATGTCATCAAGGCCGGGCAAAGCGATGTCGCAGAGTGCCAGACTTTGCGCCAGGGCGGCTTGGGCGCGGGGCAGCGGCCAGAGTTTGAGGCGCAAATTGGGATCATAGGAGACAAGGCGCCCTGCGGCGCGTGCGCGCGCCATCGCGGCCAAGACAGCATCGCAGGCGTTCGGGGAAATCGCCTGCGAGATGCCCGACACATGCAGCGCGCGCGCTTCCGCGAGGCGCGCTTCCGGCACTTCGGCGCTGGTCATCAGACTGGCCGCCGATCCGACGCGCCGATAGGTGAATTCATGCCCGCTGGCTTCATGCGTGATGAAATAGATGCCGGTTGGTGCATCTTCGCGCCACCGCACCCGCGAAGTGTCGATCCCTTCGTGCTCCCACATGGACATGATCGCCCGGCCGAAAACATCGCGCCCTAGTGCCGTGAACATGGCGCAGCGCGCGCCGCAGCGCTGGGCCGCGACCAGCGCGTTGGAAACGTCACCCCCGATGCCTTCATGCCAGAGCGTTTGACCCGGCGGGCGGTTGAATTCGAACAACGGCTCACCGAAGCCCAGAATATCGAGGGAGGTCGTGGAGGAGGGGATCGGTACGGTATTCATTACTTGTGATAACCTTGTTTGATTGTTGCCCCGACAGTAACACAATGCTGTCATGTTGGTGTCGCGATTGCTGAATATCCAGGATGCGTCTAAAGTATCAAAAGCGCAATCGGGAGGTTGCCATGCTTGTTGGAGATATCATCAATTCCTGTTCAAACGCCAGAGTGGCGGAGGCCGCCCTTGCCAGCATAGGCGGCGGATTTGCCGCGCGTGTTCGCATGGCGGCAGCGGCTGCCGGTCTTGAGACCGGCGCGTTCGTGGCGCAGGAAGTGGTTGCCTTTGCGGAAGATGCAGATGGCGATGACTGGGCGGCGCTAGACAAAGTGATGAGCGGCGCGGATCACCCCATTCTGGTGGGGCTGCGCCACATCCTCGTGGTTGCGCTGGCGGCCGGTGATGAAACCTCGATCGACCGGCATCGGCGGGTTGCGCCTCGGCGTGAGCGGGCGGGCGGTTTTCCCCGCAAGGATGCGGAAGCCTGCTGCATGCTCTCGTGAGCCAGGTGAAAGTAATCATAAAGGCTGTTTTTCAACCTGAAAGTGAGATTCTTGTGCCAGTCTCGCCCCTTGGTTCTGGCGATGATGGCCACGTGCCGTTGCCGCCGGACAGTCTTGGGAACGAGGCGGCAATGGCTATGTCCTTCAGGCAAGTGGCGCTGGGTAACAGGCGGCCCCAGTCGAGTGCCGAATTCATCGCCGATGGCATCATTCATATTGTCGGGCTGACAGCGGCGCTTTGCGGAAGCATCGGGCTGGTGGCTCTGGCGCAATTGGGCGGACACCGCGATATCCTGCAATTGCTGGTCTATTGCGGCGGCATGCTGGCGATGTTTGGGGCGTCGGCTGCCTACAATCTCGGCTACAGCACGCGGTTTCGCCACGTACTGCAAAGCTTTGATCATTCTGCAATTTTCCTCATGATTGCTGGTACTTACACTCCGTTTATCGCAAGTGGCTTTAGCCTGTGGCCTGCGGCTTTGCTGCTGGCTTTGACATGGGGCTGGGCGCTTTGCGGCATTGCGATGCGGTTGTTCTGGCCTGAACCCTTCGCCCGTTTTTCATTGATGCTCTATCTTGGGCTGGGATGGATGGCGGTGCTGATCATTGTGCCGCAGCTCTATCTTTCCACACCGCAATTGTTGATTCCGCTGCTGCTTGGCGGACTGCTCTACACAGGCGGCGTGGTGTTTCATATTGGTGAGCGGCTGCCGTTCCAGAACGCCATCTGGCATGTTTTTGTCCTGGCAGCGGCGGCCGCTCATTATTATGCGGTGGTGGAATCGGTGCTGCTGCGCCCGGTGGCCTGAATCTGCCGATCAGGCCGCTTCCTGATCTTGTTCGGAGCCCGGCGCCAGGCGCACAACCATGCCGTCGCACTCCGGGCGCATCAGCAACTGGCAGGAAAGACGCGATTGCGGGGTCGTGCCAGGCAAGGCGTCGAGCTGTTCCAGTTCCTCATCGGAGGGCGGTTGAAACAGGTCAACAAAGTCGGGGTCGACAAAAACATGGCAGGTGCCGCAGGCACCAGCGCCGCCGCATTCAGCTTTGACTCCGAGGCCCCAGTCGCGGATGATTTCCATCACCCGCCAGCCATCCAGCGCCTCGACACGATGCGCCGCGCCCTTGTGATCAATGACATTCAGGAAAATATCGGACATGGTCAGCCTGCTCGCTTTCTTGTCCAGGGCCGGGTGCCGGTTGGCACTTCCGCGCCGAGGCCGGGCTGGTAGAAGGTTGCAATATCGGGACGCTGGCCGCTTTCCAGCAAATGCAAAGTGGCCGGATGGGTGATGTCGAAACTGTCAAAGCCGCAGCGGGCCATGAGTTGCAACTGGTCAAACAACACATGGCCGACGGCCCGTATTTCGCCGCCAAAGCCCAGTGCGCGCAGTTGGCGGGCCATCGAGAAGGCGCGGCCATCGGTGTATTTGGGAAAATCCAGCGCGATGACACCAAAGCGGTCGAGCCCGCCAATGTCCGCCACAGGCAGGCCCGGCTCCAGCCAGAGCCCGACGGCGAGCCCCGCAAATTCGGCTTCGCGCTCCCGCCATTGTGGCAGGGTCAGCAGGGCATGGGCGCGCGCAGGGGCGTCAGCTTCGAGCTTCGCCCAGGGATCAGACGTGAAGGTGCCGTTGGCATAGATGGCCATCAGATGTCCGCTCCAGCCTGAAGGGTGCCGAGGTGGATGCCACATTCGACCTTGCCGCGACCGCGCCAGCGCCCGGCGCGCTGGTCTTCGCCCGGTCTCACTGGCGAGGTGCAGGGAAGGCAGCCGATGGAGGGATAGTTTTTTGCCACCAGGGGATGGGGCGGCAAATCATGCGTGCGGATATAGTCGAGCAGGCGCGTGGCATCAAAACCTGCGAGCGGATTGATCTTCACGCGGTCACCTTCAGTCTCGAACAGTGGCAGGGACGCCCGTACCGATGACTGAAATCTTTTGCGCCCCGTGATCCAGGCGTCAAAGTGGTGCAATGTCGCAGCCAGGGGGGCGCTCTTGCGAATATCGCAGCAACGGTCGGGGTCGCTCGACCAGAGGAATGCCTCTGGATCTTCCGCCGCCAGCACCCCTGCATCCGGCAAAGCGGTGATGACATGGCTCAGCCCGAGCCGCGCCACAAGCTCGTCACGATAGGCCAGTGTTTCGGGAAACAATTGTTGGGTATCGACAAAAATCACCGGTGTTGCCGGGTCGATGGCTGCTACCATGTGCAACAGCACGGCGCTATCAGCCCCAAAGCTCGAAACCAGCGCGATGCGGCCGGCATAGAGATGCTCGATCGCCAGACGCAGCAGCGCTGCCGGGTCGAGCGCTGCAAAGCGCGCGCCGAGCCGCGAGGCAGCGACCGGGTCGCCAAACAGGGTAACATCATGGTGTGCCATAAAGTGCTTCCTTGAAAGGCGCCATGCCGACACGTCGATAGGCTGCCAGAAAGGGTTCGGCAGCATCCGTGCGCAGCTTCATGTAGGTTTCGACCACAGTCTCGACCGCGTCGACGATAGCGTCGCCCGAAAAGCCCGGCCCGGTGATGGCGCCCACGGTGCAGGTTTCATCGCCTGTGCCACCCAGCGTCAGTTGATAGGTTTCCTCACCCTTGCGCTCAAGGCCAAGGATGCCAATGTGGCCGACGTGATGATGGCCGCAGGCATTGATGCAGCCCGAAATCTTGATTTTCAGATCGCCAATGTCGCGCGCTTTGGGGGTATCGCCGAAACGCTCGGAGATTTTCTGGGCAATCGGGATCGAGCGGGCGGTGGCCAGCGCACAATAATCGAGGCCAGGGCAGGCGATGATGTCGGTCACCAGCCCGGCGTTGCCGGTGCCAAGCCCGGCAGCCACGAGTTCGTCATAGAGCGCGGGGAGTTCTTCGCGCGCAATATAGGGCAAAACGAGGTTCTGCTCATGGGATACGCGGATTTCGCTCTGCGAATAGCGTTCGGCGAGATCGGCGATGATATCCATCTGTTCGGCGGTGGCATCGCCGGGAATGGCCCCGATGGGTTTCAGGGATAGGGTGACGACGCCGTAGCCTTGTGCCTTGTGAGCGGCAACATTGCGGGCAACAAAGTTGGCAAACGTCGGATCGCGCGCCGCTCTGGCGTCGCAAAGCGGGGTCGCGGCGGCGCGCGGCGGCAGGGTCGGGCCTTTGAAATAGGCAGCGATACGCTCAATCTCGCTTTGGGGCAGGTTCAGCACCTCGTCGCGGTGGGCGGCGTATTCTGCCTCAACCGCCGCGCTCATCGCGGGCGCTCCTTTTTCATGCACGAGAATTTTGATGCGCGCCTTGAATTTATTGTCGCGGCGACCGTCTAGATTATAAACCCGCAAAATAGCATCGACATAGGCCAGCAATTCGGATTTGGGCAGAAAATCGCGGATTTTATAGGCAACCATCGGCGTGCGGCCCTGGCCGCCGCCGACAAACACCGCAAAACCGATCTCGCCAGCATCATTGCGCACCAATTGCAGGCCAATGTCATGCACCATGATGGCGGCGCGATCATGTGGCGAGCCGGTGACGGCGAGCTTGAACTTGCGGGGCAGAAACGAAAATTCGGGATGCAGCGACGACCACTGCCGCAGAATTTCGGCATAGGGGCGCGGGTCTTCGATCTCGTCGGCGGCGACACCGGCAAAATGATCGGCCGTGACGTTGCGGATGCAATTGCCGGACGTTTGAATGGCGTGCATCTCCACGGTGGCGAGTTCCGACATGATATCGGGGCAGTCCTTGAGGGCGGGCCAATTGAACTGCAGATTCTGGCGCGTGGTAAAATGGCCATAGCCCCGGTCATACACCCTGGCGATATGGGCGAGCTTGCGCATCTGGCGGCTGGAGAGCGTGCCATAGGGAATGGCAATGCGCAGCATGTAGGCATGAAGCTGGAGATAAACACCGTTCATCAGCCGCAACGGGCGAAACTCTTCCTCCGCCAGCAGGCCGTCGAGACGCCGCTCTACCTGGCCGCGGAACTGCGCCACCCGGTTTTTGACAAAGACGGCATCAAATTCATCATAACGGTACATGGGCGCAGGCTTTCACAGGAGCGTGGGCTTTTTTTTCAGGCGGCGCGACCGAATGCGAAGGCGGTGCGGCCATAGGCGACAGTGGGGCCTTGCAAGCGGATGCGATCGCGCAGGGTCAGCGCGCGCGGCGACACGCCATCGGCGGTGAGCGTGACGGGCGTGATGTCGAGCACCAGATTGGCTTCCTCGTCGCGCCGTGCCAGCTCGATCCCGTGGGCGAGATCGGCCTTGTCGGCATAGCGCGCCGCCTCAAACGCCGTGCGGCTCCAACCACCGTCCGCCTTGAGATAGACAACCCGGCCATCTGATAGCCAATTAGCGCTGATGATCTGCGACATGGGTATTCTCCGCTGTTGATGCGGCTTTATAACAAATCACAAAAAGAAATGCTATATAAAAATAATACACATAAAAAATATGTTAAATATGCGAATTTGAAGCCGATGCACCGTGGCGCAGGTTGGTCATCAATGCGGCTTGAAGGTGGCAATCTTCCAGAAAATCGCCTGTTTTGACGACGTTGGGTTCTCGATTGGACCTGGTTGCGCCCGTCCCGGTTTCCGGGTTGCATGGCAGGCCTGTCGCAATTCCTGTGGCCGTGACCGCGCCCGTGCGCGACGAGGCTTGTAAAGCCGTTGGCAGGGGTTGCAGAACGTGGTCGCCGCTTGAGCCGCCTCACACCATTCGGTCATGACCTCTTTGACGTCGGCCAAGGGGTGGTCATTCGCCGTCAAGCGCCGCCCCACAAACGCTAAAGCTTGATTCCCAGTTTGGCAGCCAGTTCGCCGATAATGCCTTTGCGGAAGGCCAGCACGCAGATGACGAACACCAGCCCCTGAACGACCGTGACCCATTGCCCGGCGGTGGCGAGATAATTCTGCATGCCCTCGATGATGAAGGCTCCGAGCACCGGGCCGAGGATCGTGCCCATGCCGCCGACCAGGGTCATCAGGATGATGGAACCCGAGGTCGTCCAATAGACATCGGAGAGCGAGGCGGGCTGCACCACCACCGCCTTGGTGGCTCCGGCCAGGCCGGTAAGCGCTGCCGACAATGTGAAGGCCATGAATTTATAATGGTCCGCCTTGTAGCCGAGCGAAATCGCGCGCGGCTCATTCTCGCGGATGGCTCTCAGCACTTCGCCGAACGGTGAGTTGATGATGCGGTAGATCAGCAGGAAACCCGCCGCAAAAATCGCCAGGACGCAGAAATAGAGTTGCACGGGCTGCGAAAGGTCGATCAGGCCGCCGAAAATCTTGCCCTGGACCACCGGCTGCAATCCATCCTCGCCATGGGTGAAGGGGGCCTCGACCGCGACGAAATAGATCATTTGCGAGATCGCCAGCGTCGTCATCGAGAAATAAATTCCCTGCCGCCGGATGGCGAGCACGCCGGTGAGCGCGCCGAGCACGGTGGCGGCGGCGACGCCAGCGACGATGCCAAGCCAGACCGGCTGCCCATAGGTGACGGCGAGCCAGGCGCAGATATAGGAGCCTGTGCCCATGAACATGGCGTGGCCAAAGGAGAGCAGCCCGGCATAGCCAACCAGGAGGTTAAAGGCGCAGGCCATGAGCGCGAAGCAAAGGGCATCCATCAGGAAAAACGGATAGACGAAAAACGGCGCGACACAGAGCGCTGCGAGCAGGAGCACAATGCCGATCTTCTCGGCGGTCTGGCTCGATTTCACCGGGGCCAGCGATGTGGCCGTTGCAGGCACGCTGATCATTATGATGCCCTTCCGAACAGGCCCGAGGGCCGCACCAGCAGCACAATCGCCATAATGACAAAAACGATCACTCCAGACGCCTGCGGGTAGACCACCTTGGTGATGCCCTCAACCAGGCCGAGCATGTAGCCCGAAACGATAGAGCCCAGAATTGACCCCATGCCGCCAATGACCACGACGGCAAACACCACGACGATCAAATCGGCCCCCATAGTGGGGTTGACCTGATAGATCGGTGCGGCGAGCACGCCGGCAAAGGCGGCAATGGCAACACCGAGGCCATAAGTGAGAGTGATCATCAGAGGCACATTGATGCCAAAGGCCCGCACCAGGTTGGGGTTCTCGGTGGCAGCGCGCAAGGTCGCACCAAAGCGGGTGCGCTCGATGGCAAACCACGTGCCAAAGCACACAATGCTGGAGGCGACGACGACAAATATCCGATAATTGGGCAGGAACATGAAGCCCAGATTATGCCCGCCGGAGAGCACACCAGGGATGTCATAGGGCTCGCCGGACGAGCCGTAGGCGTTTTCCAGCAGGCCCTGGATGATGGCGGCAAGGCCGAAGGTCAGCAACAGGCCATAGATCGGCTCCAGCCCCTCCAGCCGACGCAGCATGGTGCGCTGCAGGAACATCCCGAAGATGCCGACGATGAGCGGCGATAAAAGCAGCGCCCACCACATGTTGATATGCGTCGGGATATGGGCGCTGGCTAGCGCCAGATGGCCGTGGATCAGCGCCGGGTAGGGAATGTCAAAGCCGTTGAGCAGAAACCAGGCACAGAAGGCCCCTAGCATATAGACCGCGCCATGAGCGAAGTTGACGATATTCAGCATGCCAAAAATCACCGCCAGGCCAAGGCTCAGCAGCGCATAGAACGAGCCGTTGATGAGGCCAAGCGACAATTGCCCGAACCAGAGCTGCGGCGGATAATGCAGGAACTGCAACATGGTGTGATCCAGGGCAAGTCAGGGCGAGCCCTGCGGGACATTCCCGCAGGGCTCCCCGGTCAGATGTTTATTTCACGAGCGGGCAATGACCATCCTTCAAGGGACGGAATGCCTGATCCGCCGGGATTTTGGCGATCAGCTTGTAATAATCCCACGGGCCTTTTGATTCAGCCGGAGATTTGACCTTGAAAAGATAGGTCGGGAAAATCGCCCGGCCATCGGCGCGCAAAGTGCCCTTGCCGAACACGGCATCGTCAATGGGCAATGCTTTCATTTCGTCCACGACCTTTTTGCCATCGCTGGCATCACCCAGTTTCTCGACGGCTTTGAGATATTGCAGTGTCGAGGAATAGACCGCCGCCTGATCCCAGGTTGGCATGTGCTTCAGCGGTTCCGCCGCCTGGAAGCGCTTCGAGAAGGCGCGGGTTGAATCATTCAGATCCCAGTAGAACGAGGATGTGAATTCCAGGCCCTGCGCGGTCTTGAGGCCAAGTGAATTGACGTCAGTGATGAACAGCAGCAGCGGAGCCATCGTCTGCCCGCCCTTCTGGATACCGAATTCAGCACCCTGCTTGATCGAGTTGATGGTATCGCCACCGGCATTGGCCAGACCAATCACCTGTGCCTTGGAGGCTTGGGCCTGCAGCAGGAACGACGAGAAATCCGGCGTGCTCAGCGGCGCGCGGACGTGCCCCAGCACCTTGCCGCCATCGGCGATCACGACGTCGCCTGTGTTCTTTTCCAGCGACTTGCCGAAAGCATAATCAGCCGTGATGAAAAACCAGGTCTTGCCGCCAGCCTTGGTGATCGCGCCGCCCGTGCCATGTGCCAAAGCCCAGGTATCGGTCGCAAAATGCACCTGGTTGGGCGTGCACTTGGCACCGGTCAGCACGTCGCCAGCCGCGCCGTCAATCAGGAATACCTTGTTTTTTTCCTGCACGATCGGCGAGATCGCCAGCGCAACAGCCGTATTGGGCGTGTCGATGATGGCATCGGCGTGGTCCTGATCAATCGCCTGGCGGGCGACATTGGCACCGACGTCCGGCTTGTTCTGGTGGTCGAGGCCGATGACCTTCACGGTCCAACCCTGCTTTTCAATGCCGGAATCCTTGATCGCCATGTTGACGGCGACGACAGAACCGGGGCCGGCTGCGTCCTTGTAAAGGCCGGACATGTCGGTGACCACAGCCAGCGTCAGCGATTTGCTGGCGGCGGCATGGGCGGGAGCGACGAGGGCCGTGGTGGCCAGCATCAGGCCAGCGAAAAGTTGAGTTTTAGCAAGTGTCATGTTCAGTTCCTCCTGGAAGCAGATTATACGCACTAAACGCCGAGATAGTCGTGCAGTTTTCCCATATTGGCCTCAAGTGTCAGCGCGGTGAAGGCATCAATGATGTGGCCATCCTCCATCACGTAATAGCGGTCGGCAATCTTCGAGGCGAACAGGAAATTCTGCTCGACCAGCAGAATGGTGAAGCCCTTCGCCTTGAGCTTGGCTATAGTTGCTCCTATCTGCTCGATGATTACCGGCGCCAATCCCTCTGTCGGCTCGTCCAGCATCAGCAGGGGCGCGCCGGTGCGCAGGATGCGGGCAATCGCCAGCATTTGCTGCTCGCCGCCCGAGAGCTTGGTGCCCTGGCTGGTAAGCCGCTCCTGCAAATTCGGGAAAAGTTCGAAAATTTCATCAATCGTCAGGCCGCCGGGCCGCACAGGCGGCGGCAGCATCAGGTTTTCGCGGACGTTGAGGCTGGCGAAAATGCCGCGTTCCTCCGGGCAGAGCGCGATACCCGCTCTGGCGATGGCGTCGGAGGATTTGCCGATCAGTTCCTGGCCCTCGAACACCACCGAGCCGGTGCGCTTTGCGACCATGCCCTGAATGGATTTCAGCGTCGTGGTTTTGCCCGCGCCATTGCGGCCGAGCAAGGTGACAACCTCGCCCTTGCCGACCTCGAAATCAACGCCGTGCAATATGTGTGATTCGCCATACCAGCTTTGCAAGCCAGCGACTTTGAGCAGCGCCGATTCAGCCATGCGAAGCTCCGATATAGGCGGTCTTCACATCGGCATTTTGCGAAATTTCCGCATAAGGCCCTTCGGCGAGCACTTTGCCGCGCGTCAGAACCGTGATGGTGTCGGACAGCGACGCCACCACCCGCAGATTATGCTCGACCATGAGAATCGTCCGGCCCTTGACGACGCGGCGGATCAGTTCCGCCGTATGGTCGATATCTTCCTGGCCCATGCCCGCCAGAGGCTCATCGAGCAGCAGAAGTTGCGGATCGAGCGCCAGCGTCGTGGCAATTTCTAGCGCGCGCTTGCGGCCATAGGGCATTTCGACCGCTGTGGCATGGGCATACTGGGTCAGGCCGACCTCTTCCAGCAAGGCACCGGCGCGTTCGTTGAGGTGATCAAGCGTGCGGCGGCTTTTCCAGAAATCGAACGAATTGCCGCGCGCCTTCTGCAGCGCAACCCGGACATTTTCGATGGCGGTGAGGTGCGGGAACACGGCGGAAATCTGGAACGAGCGCACCATGCCAAGCCGCGCCACGTCGGCAGGCTTCAGCTTGGTGATGTCGCGGCCCTCATAAGTGATTTTGCCGCCCGAGGGCTGGAGAAATTTGGTCAGAAGGTTGAAACAGGTCGTTTTGCCGGCGCCATTGGGGCCGATCAACGCATGGATCGTTCCTCGCCGGACGTTGAGATTAACCTTGTTTACTGCCACGAAACCGGCGAAGCCCTTGGTGAGCCCCTCCGCCTGCAGCACGAAATCATCTGACACGCAGCACAACCCCCGGTATTTCCCACGCCGATCTCAAGTCAGCTTGCTTTAACTTCATGGTTCATAGCCGTTGCAAACGGTCGTTGGCAAGTCAGTTGCACATGTCCTTTTGGATTAGGGAGGGCTCGCTGGTTACAGCTATGCTGTTGCCATTATATGTAAATTATCTAATATGCGGGGCGGGGCGCTTGCCGCGCCGAACTGGAGGGTGGCGGACATGATCAATCGACGTGACGGGTTGCTGGCGGGTTTGTCCCTGGGGCTCTTGGGGGCGGTCGCGGCCGAAGCGGCCCCGGCAGTCGGCGCTGGTGGTGCCGGGCTCGGCGTGGTTTCGCGCAAGCTGGCGGCCGGGCTGTCGGCCAAGGATGCCGCGCAATCGATGGAGTCGACCGCCGATAACGCCAATATCAAGCTGGTCACCACTTTGGCTCTGTCGGCCCAGGTTGCCTCGATGACGGGCAAAAAGCAGCGGCTGATGACGATTTACCTGTTTTGCGATCCGCTGATTGCGCAGGATATGGTGGATGCCAACACGCAGTTTGCGGCCTTTATGCCGTGCCGCATTGCGATGGCGGAAGATGCCGAAGGAAGCCTGTGGCTGGTGATGATGGATCTTGATCCGCTTGTTGCCGCCGCGCCGCCAGCCTTGCAGCCCAAAGCCAAGCACATCCGCGATGTGCTGATGAAAATTATGGAAGCTGGCGCCAACGGCGATCTTTGACGCGCGATCAGGCAACCGTCAGGTCAGGGATGCTGCGTTGATCGAGGGTCAGTTGCAAGAATGCCAGATCCAGCCACTGGCCGAATTTGGTGCCCACTTCCGGCAGCAGCCCGACCTGTTTGAAGCCCAGTTGTTCGTGCAGCTTGATGGAGGCAACGTTGCGCGCTTCGATGCCGGCAATCATCACGTGCTTGCCCAAATCACGGGCGCGCTCGATGAGGTCGCCCAACAGCGCCTTGCCAATGCCCGCGCCGCGTTGGTCGGCGCGCACATAAACGGAATGCTCGACCGTGTGGCGATAGCCTTCAAAGGCCCGCCAATCGCCGAACGAGGCATAACCGACGATGCCCCTGGCCCCGGCATCGGCGACGATCACGGGATAATTTGCTTCCTGACGCTGGGCGAGCCAGGCCAGGCGATTGGCGGCATCGACCGGGGTTTCGTTCCAGATCGCCGTGGATTGCGTCACCGCCGCGTTGTAAATGGCCAGAATGGCGTCAATGTCGCCTGGCTGGGCGTCGCGAATCTGCATGTGAGCGTCCCTTCATGTGCGGTGTTCAGCATTAAAGCCAAGACCCTGTCGGCGACAAGCGCTGACGACCCCTGAGCGCGCTGCGGCATTTGGTGTCTGTTTCCTCTGTTCAACCCCCTTTTTGGATGGCGCAAGCATCCCCATATCAGGCGCACGGTTGCCTTCGGGGACCGAATCATCTCAACCTCTGGCGGGGCCTTCTCGGCAAAGACAGAGGCGCTTGGAGGGTCTAAAATGAACTTCGAGAAATTCACCGAACGGGCGCGCGGCTTCGTGCAAAGCGCGCAATCCATGGCCATCCGCGAGGGCCATCAGCAGTTTACGCCTGAGCATGTGCTGAAGGTTCTGCTCGATGACGAGGAGGGCTTGGCCGCGGGGCTGATCGACAAATCGGGCGGCAATTCGCGCGAAGCCCTCACCTTGACGGAACTGGCCTTGTCCAAGCTGCCCAAGGTGCAGGGCTCGGGCGCGGGCCAGCTTTATCTGGCCCCGACCACGGCGCGGATTTTCGATCAGGCCGAGAAAATCGCCAAGAAAGCTGGCGACAGTTTTGTCACGGTCGAGCGGCTGTTGCTGGCGCTGGCCATGGAAAAAAGCTGCGATGCCGGCAAAATTCTGGCGCAATGCGGCACCAGTGCGCAAAAGCTGAATGCGGCGATTGAAGACTTGCGCAAGGGCCGCACCGCTGACAATGCCACCGCCGAAAACGGCTATGACGCGCTGAAGAAATATGCCCGCGACCTCACCGAGGCGGCACGGGCAGGCAAGCTCGATCCGGTGATTGGACGCGATGAGGAAATCCGCCGTTCGATCCAGGTGCTGTCGCGCCGCACCAAGAACAATCCGGTACTGATCGGCGAGCCCGGCGTTGGCAAGACGGCCATTGTCGAGGGGCTGGCTCTTCGCATCATCAATGGCGATGTGCCCGAAGCCCTGCGCGACAAGAAATTGCTGGCGCTCGATATGGGCGCGCTGATTGCTGGCGCGAAATATCGCGGCGAGTTTGAAGAGCGGTTGAAGGGCGTGCTTTCGGAAGTCACCGCGGCCGAGGGCGGGATCGTGTTGTTCATCGACGAGATGCACACGCTGATTGGCGCGGGCAAGGCTGATGGCGCGATGGACGCCTCGAACCTGCTGAAGCCGGCCTTGGCGCGCGGCGAGCTCCATTGCATCGGCGCGACCACGCTTGATGAATTCCGCAAGCATGTCGAGAAAGATGCGGCGCTGGCGCGGCGCTTCCAGCCGGTATTTGTTGCCGAACCGACGGTGGAAGACACCATCTCGATCCTGCGCGGGCTGAAAGAGAAATATGAACTGCACCATGGCGTGCGCATCAGCGATGCGGCGATTGTGGCGGCGGCGACGCTGTCTAACCGCTATATCGCCGACCGGTTCCTGCCGGACAAGGCTATTGATTTGATGGATGAGGCGGGATCGCGGCTGCGGATGCAGGTTGATTCCAAGCCCGAAGAACTTGACGAGATCGACCGGCGCATCATCCAGCTCAAAATCGAGCAGGAAGCCCTGAAGCGCGAGTCCGATGCGGCTTCCAGGGATCGGCTGGGCAAGCTTTCTGCGGAGTTGGGCAATCTGGAGGAGCAATCGGCCAGTATCACCAGCCGGTGGCGGGCCGAAAAGGACAAGCTCGGCGACGCGCAAAAGCTCAAGGAGCGGCTGGAGATTGCCCGCAACGATCTCATTCAGGCCCAGCGTAACGGCGAATACCAGCGGGCTGGCGAACTGGCCTACGGCGTCATTCCGGACCTGGAGAAGAAGCTGGCCGAAACCGAGGCCAATGGCGCGGGCACTCTGGTCGATGAGGCGGTGACAGCAGACCATATCGCGCAGGTGGTGTCGCGCTGGACTGGCGTGCCGGTTGACAAGATGCTGACCGGCGAAAAGCAGAAGCTGCTTGGCATGGAAAGCGATTTGTCACGCCGGGTTGTCGGCCAGAGCGCTGCCGTCAAGGCGGTGGCCACAGCGGTGCGCCGGGCGCGCGCCGGACTGCAAGACCCGAACCGGCCGATTGGCTCGTTCATGTTTTTGGGCCCTACGGGTGTTGGCAAGACCGAACTGACCAAAGCTTTGGCGAATTTCCTGTTCGACGATGATTCAGCGCTCGTGCGCATTGACATGTCGGAATACATGGAAAAGCACTCGGTCGCGCGGCTGATCGGCGCACCTCCCGGCTATGTCGGCTATGATGAAGGCGGCGCGCTCACCGAGGCGGTGCGGCGTCGGCCCTATCAGGTGGTGCTGTTCGACGAGATCGAGAAGGCGCATCCTGACGTGTTCAACGTGCTGTTGCAGGTGCTCGACGACGGCCGCCTGACTGACGGCCAGGGCCGCACGGTCGATTTCCGCAACGTTGTCATCATCATGACGTCGAATCTTGGATCGGAATATCTGGTCGCTCAGAAAGAGGGTGAGCCGGTAAGTGCGGTCGAAGGCGAGGTCATGGATGCCGTGCGCAGCCATTTCCGGCCTGAATTCATCAACCGTATCGACGAGATCATCCTGTTCCACCGGCTGCGCCGCGAGGATATGGGGGCGATTGTCGATATCCAGTTCACGCGTCTGGCGCGGCTGCTGGAAGATCGGAAAATCACGCTGGTGCTTGATCCCAAGGCCCGGGCCTGGCTCGCCGAAAAGGGCTATGATGCGGCCTATGGTGCCAGGCCGCTGAAGCGGGTGATCCAGAAATACGTCCAGGATGCGCTGGCGCAACGCTTGCTGGCAGGCGAGATTGCCGATGGCACGACCTTGCATGTCTCGGCGGGCTCGCAAGGCATCCTGTTTGGCGATAGCCCTGCCGCGCCCACCCCGGAAGAAACGAACGAGAAAATCGTCCGCTTTCCGAAAGGCGGGTAAGGCAGAGCCGCTCAGCGCTGATCCGGCAGGTTGATGCAGGTCTTGCGTCCGGCTTCAAGGCAGCGTTCGGTGTTGCGCTGGCTGGTGACAGCCCGCGCCCCCCATATGATTGCCGCCCCGATTACCAGAATGAACACCGCCGCCGCCAGATTGACACGGGCGCGGTGGTCATCGTCCTCATGATCATTGTCGGGGCTCATGCACCCCAGACCTCGCGGGCAATATCGACAATCATCGCCAGTTTCGCCCACTGCTGCTCATGATCCAGCGTGTTGCCTTCCTCGGTCGAGGCAAAGCCGCATTGCGGGCTGAGGCAGAGCTGTTCGAGCGGCGCGAACTTTGCCGCCTCCTCGATGCGCCGCAAAATATCATCACGCTTTTCGAGGGCGCCGGATTTCGAGGTTACCAGCCCCAGCACAACTTTCTTGCCCTTGGGCAGAAAGCGCAAGGGCTCGAAACCGCCGGCCCGCTCGGTGTCCCATTCCATGAAATAACCATCGACATTGATGCCGTTGAACAGCAGATCGGCCACCGGCTCATAGCCGCCCGAGGCGACAAAAGTGGAGCGGAAGTTGCCCCGGCAAAGGTGCATCGTGATCGCCATGTCTTTCGGGCGGCCAGCCACGGCGGCATTGATCATATTGGCATAAATCTGCGGCTGACGGGCCGGATCATCGCCGCGTTCGGCCAGCATCCGGCGCTGCTCGGGATCGCAGAGATAGGCAAAGCTCACGTCATCAAGCTGCAAATAACGGCAGCCCGCCTCCGCAAAGGCGGTGACCGCGCCGTGATAGGCCTGGCCCAGATCAGCGTAAAAATCTTCCATTGCGTCATAGACGCCCATGTTGATCATTTTGCGCCCGCCGCGATAATGCAGCATCGAGGGTGAGGGAATGGTCATTTTCGGCGTGCGCGTCGTGTGGGCTTTCAGAAACTTGAAATGCTCCACCATCGGGTGATCCTTGAAGCCAAGCTTGCCGGTAACGCGCGGGGCTTCGGCCTTGGTGGTGACACCGGCGAACTGGATGCCATGATCGACTTGCACCATGGTGACGCCCTGCAGCGCGCCGATAAAATCAAAATGCCACCAGGCGCGGCGAAATTCGCCATCGGTTATGCCCTCAAGACCGATTTCTTCCTGTTTTTTGATCAGCTTGATGATTTCGGCGTCTTCAACCGCCTTCAGCCCGGCAGCGTCAAGCCGCCCGGCCTCATGGCCGATGCGCGCCGCCTTCAGCGGGTTGGAGCGCAAAAGCGAACCGACTTGATCGGCACGGAAGGGGATTTTGTGCATGATGGTTTCCTCCAGAATGGCCTGTAATCGAAGCCGTCTTGGCGCAAGGTTAGGCCCTGCCGAGTGCCTCTGGCAAGGGTTCCCGGCGCGTTACGCCGGGTGCTGCTACAGGCGCCAGGGTGACTGGATCATATGAGGAGGCGCGCACGCCACGAGGTCAAATGTCGCCCAGCGCCAGCGGCTTCGGGCCGCCGGTTGCCCAATCCAGCAGTTCAACAGTGTGGACGATGGGCAGCGCGGTGCCGGAGGCAATCTGAGTCAAACAGCCGATATTGCCCGCCGCGATGCAATCGGGCGCGAGGCTGGCGATGTTGGCGACCTTGCGATCCCGCAAGGCGGTCGCAAGCTTCGGCTGCAGCAGATTGTAGGTGCCCGCCGAGCCGCAGCACAGATGGCCCTCGGGCACATCCAGCACCTTGAAACCGGCTTTAGCGAGCAGGGCCTTGGGCTCCAGGCGAATGGCCTGACCGTGCTGGAGGGAGCAGGCGCTGTGATAGGCGACCCGCAGCGGCGTCGGCAGCGCCGGTTTTTGCAGGCCGAGCGCCGCCATGAATTCCGATATGTCGCGGGTCAAAGCGGAAATGGCGGCGGCGGGCGCGGCCCACTGGGCATCGTCTTTCAGCATGAAGCCATAATCTTTCACCGTGGTGCCGCAACCAGACGCATTGATGATGACGGCGTCAAGGCCCTCGCCCGCCATTTCGCTTTGCCAGGCGCTGATATTGGCCTTGACCATGGAGAGGCTGTCCTGCCCGAGATGATGGGTCAGCGCGCCGCAGCAGCCGGCCCCTTTGGCGATCACCACCTCGCAGCCGTGGCGTGTCAGAAGCCGGATGGTGGCCTCGTTGATGGCCGGGGCCAGCACCTGCTGGGCGCAGCCGGTCATCAGCGCGACGCGCTTCTTGCGGGGCCCCTGGGCGGCAAAGACCTGCGGCCGATCAACCGGCGAGGGTGAAGTTGGGTGCCTTGGTGCCAGCATCAGAAGGCTTTGCAGACGCTTCGGCATGGCCCATGCCAAAGGCCGCGCCAGCACCGCTCCGATCAGCGACAGCCGAAACAGTTTGGGTTTGGGCAGCACAATGGCCAACATCCGCCTGAGCAGGCGATCGGGCAGGGGACGCTGAAACGTCGCGGCAATATGGTGGCGGGCATGGTCAACCAGATGCATGTAGTGCACGCCCGAAGGGCAAGTGGTCATGCAGGACAGGCAGGAAAGGCAGCGGTCAACATGCCTGACCGTGCGCGCATCGGCGGCGCGCCCGCCCTCCAGCATATCCTTGATGAGGTAAATGCGCCCGCGCGGGCTGTCGAGTTCATCGCCCAGCAATACATAGGTCGGGCAGGTGGCGGTGCAAAAGCCGCAGTGCACGCAAGCGCGCAGGATTTTGTCGGCATCAGCGATGGCCGGATCGGCCAGTTGCGCAAGAGAGAAATGAGTTTGCATTGCCGTTTGATCCTGTCAGTCTCCGGATTGCATTGCCGCCTTGCAGCGTCAAGCCGCGTCGACGATTTTTGTTCACGAAGGTTCGGGAAGGCCGAACAATTGCCAAGCCGCACTGCAGCTTTTAGAGTGGCGGCGGCGTTGTGAACTTGCGCGACATGGCCTTGCAGAAGGTGCATATCCAGCAAGTTTCGGGGGCAACAGGTGGATGATCCAGTCATGGCAGGCAATTCGAATCAGGCCGGTGCGGCGGCGCGGCGAGCGGGCAGCCGCGATATGGCCATGCCGGTGCGCGAACCGCTGCGCATTTTGCTGCTTGAAGATGATCCCCATGATGAAATCATCATGCGGCATTGTCTGAAACAATCGCGGCATTTTGAATGCGATATCACCTCGGCCAATGATGTCGCCAACGCCAGGCATCTTCTGGCAACCCAGGTTTTTGACGTGGTGGTGATGGATTTCTGGGTCAATGCCGAAGATTCGCTGAGCCTGCTGTCGCGCGCCGCTGAATTGCCGGTGATGCCGCCGTCGATTGTCGTTTCCTCGCTCGATATGACCGATATTCAGGCGCAGAGCCTGTCGGCGGGGGCGCTGGCCTATCTCCACAAGAATGACATTTCAGCGAGCGCGCTCGATGCGACCTTGCGCACCCTGCTGCACGCGCGCAACCGCGAGAGACTTTTGCACCAGGCGCTGGAAAGCCGCTCAAATGCGGCCGAGAAGCTGCGTGATGAAGCGACCGGCATGGCCCACCAGATGATCACCACGCTGAATGCCGTGACCGGCCTTGCCGAGACTTTGAGTGATCTTGTCAATGACGACGCGCCACGCGCCGAAACCGGCACCTATTCGGCGTTGATCCGCGACAGTTCGGACAGGCTGATCAACACGTTGCAGCAACATCTGTCGGGCAGCATCCGCGCTGAGCGCTTCCAGAATCTGCGCTATCGCAGGGCCTGCGTGATCGATTCTGTGGAAAGTGCCGTGCAGTTTATGGAAGCGCAGTGCGCGGCCAAGCATCAAGACATTGATATTGTTGCAACATTTGATCGACTTGAAGCGGATTTCGACCCCACCGCCTTGCGGCAGGCTTTGGTCAATCTCATTGGCAATGCCCATAAATTCAGCCCGGCAGGCGCGCCCATCCGCATTACTGTCGATGACGAGGCCACCGCGATCCGCATCACGGTGGTCGATCAGGGCGTCGGCATGTCTGAAGACGTGCTGCGCCGGATCGATGCGTCCGCCGAGGTGGTCGGCGAGCAGGAGGGCGGCTTGCGGGTGGCCCGCAACATCATGGCCATGCACGGCGGCGAGCTTGAAATCGAGAGTTTTCCGGCCTGGGGCACCACGATAACGCTGCTGCTGCCGCGCCGCAGGCCGACGCTCAATTGAAGGCCGGTCAACCCAAGCGATCCATGCCCGGTGCGCGGGGGCTCACGCCGACAGTTCGGCCAGCACCCGTGCCCAGCTTCGCGCGCCTTTTTGAAACGAGCTGAGGTTGTATTTTTCGTTAGGCGAATGGATGCGGTCGTCTGGCAGACCGAAGCCGATCATCAGCGCGTCCATGTTGAGATCACGCTTGAAGGCACCGACAATCGGGATTGAGCCGCCCATGGCGATCAATTTGGGTTCCTTGCCCCATTCTGCGGCCAGAGCGCGCCGGGCCCTGGTCAGCGCCTCCGAAGTGAAGGGCAATTGCAGGGCGGCAGCCGACGAGAAACTGTTGAAGCTGGCCCGGCAATCGGCGGGCAGGCGGGCTGTTGCAAAGGCGCGGAAGGCGTCGCGCACCGCGTCCGGGTCCTGCTTGCCGACCAGGCGGAAGGAAATCTTGGCGGTGGCCTCGGCGGGCAGCACGGTCTTGGAGCCCTCGCCAGTATAGCCGCCGTAAATGCCGTTGCATTCGGCTGTGGGGCGCGACCAGATCATCTCCAGCACGCTGCGGCCCTTTTCGCCGGCGGGCACTGACAGGCCGACATTGGCCAAATAGGCCGCCCCGTCAAAGCCAAGTTCGCGCCATTGTTGGGCGACAGGCTCGGGCAGTTCGCTGACGCCATCATAAAAGCCGGGCAGGGTGACGCGGCCTTGTTCGTCATGCAGATCGGCGATAATTCTGGAGAGCACGCGGATCGGGTTGATCGCTGGCCCGCCAAACATGCCACTGTGCAAATCGCGGTCGGCAGCGTGGATCGTCACTTCCTCATAGACCAAGCCGCGCAGACTGGTGGTGATCGCGGGCGTCGTGGCATTCCACATGCCGGTGTCGCAGACCAGCATGATGTCGGCATCAAGTTCGGCCTTGTTGGCTTCAAGGAAGGCTGGCAGCGAGGGCGAGCCGGTTTCCTCCTCGCCTTCCAGCAGGATGGATATGTCGCACGGATAGCCTCCGTGATCGTGGAAGGCGCGGCAGGCCTCGATGAAGGTCATCAACTGGCCCTTGTCATCTGCCGCGCCGCGCGCGCGGATCACGGGAGAATCGCCATCTTCGAGCGAAGGCTCGAACGGCGGTTTCGTCCAGAGATTGAGCGGATCTGGCGGCTGCACATCATAATGGCCGTAAAACAGCACGTGCGGCACGCCGCGTCGGCCGCATTTGGCGTGGGCTACCACCATGGGATGGCCAGCGGTTGGGCGCACGGAGGCGGTAAAATCAAGCTCAGAGAGCAATTTCACCAGCCAGGTGGCGGCCTCGAGACAACCGGCGGCATAGGCTGGATCGGTCGAAACTGATTGAATCCGTAACAGCGCAAACAACCGTTCCAGCGCAGCCTCGCGGGTGGAATCGAGTGCCTGAAGCACGTCTTCTATCTGCGCCATGTTCGCCCCTGTCGCTTTATGGTTGGTTGTGGGCAATTTAGGCTATTGTCGAGCGCTCACCAACCCCAAAATGAAGCCATTCATCAAAAGGGTTATCGCTTACTTGTGGTGCCCGGCCTGGACGTTGCGGGTGTTCATCCGCAAGGATTTGTAGCAACGCGCCGAAAAATCGCGCCAGAGCACGCCATCGGCGGTGCCCTTGTGCTTCATGTCCTGCCATTTTTCGGCACAGATTTTCACCGCATGCAGAGACGGCTCCGCCCCTCTGGAGGGGGCGCTGCTTGCGGCCTCGGCGGCACCTGTCAGCAACAAGACGGCGAGGACTGCGCCAACTTTATTGGCGTGACCAAACTTGCGATTTGCAGAAGATCGCGGCAACGCACCCCTGCACTTTGGCGCGGGTGGCGCTGAGCATTGTGAAATAGGCGGAATAGGTTTTGCCATCTTCGGCATTATAGATCGCGCCGTGCCAGGAGTCATGTCCATTTGGCTTCAATCCCAGGAGCACGGCTGATCCCAGGATCCTGCGCTTGCGCAGCGCCGCATTGACATTGTGAACATCGAGCTTGGGCTTGCCGTCAGGGCCGTTGGGCTGACGCAGCGCAACAACATGGCCGCAAATGGCGTTGCCGCAGGGGCTGATGCGCACGGTGGCTTTGCCATCGCCGGTGCGCCACAAGCCCTCGGGGTTGGCAGCCAGCGCCGGCGCCATGAGCGCCGCAAAGATCCCCATGCTCAAGAGCGTGGTTTTGAAAGTTATCGTCATGACGTCCTCCCAGACTATTGTTTATAGGTAAACCATAACAGGAATTACGATGATTTCAACTCGCCCGGTGGCGGCAGCTTTTCAGGCCAAAATGGCTGGAACGCTGCGCCAGAGCATATAGATTGCGACGGCAAAAACCAGCCCGGCAAAGGCAATGTGGAGTGCACCCTTTTGTCCGGAAAGATGCTGGGCGAGGCGGGCTCCGATGAGGCCGCCAACAAAACCGCCGCCGATGAAAACAAGCGCGAGAATCCAGTCGACATAGCCGGACCATGCGTAATTCACCGCTGTTGTCAGGCCGAAGGCGGCGACGGCGACCAGCGATGAGCCAATGGCGAACAGAATTGGCATACCGGTCGAGGCGACCATGCCCGGCACAATCAAAAAACCGCCGCCGATGCCGAAAAAGCCGGAAAATAGGCCGGTGAGGCCACCAAAGCCGATGACTTTGGGAGCATTTTCGCGCGTGCAGGCCGCTTGGGGATCGCCCTCATGCCCGCGCTTGCGGAACATCAGGGCGGCCACCACAAGCATAAGCAGGGCGAATAAAATCAGAAGCTTGTGCCCATTGACAGCTTTGCCCAGAGTTGATCCGAAAAACGCGCCGATGACGCCCGCCACGCTGTATATGCCAGCGCAGCGCCATTTGATATTGCCCTGACGTGCATGCGGCAGCAGATTGGTGAAGGCATTGGCCGCCACCGCAAAGGCGCTGGTGCCGATAGCCATGTGCGGATCAGGCACACCGACCAGATAGACCATCAGCGGCACGGCGAGAATGGAGCCGCCACCACCGAACAGGCCGAGCGTCAGGCCCACCAGCGAGCCGGAAAAGGCACCAAGGCCATATTGCAGGGGTTCAAGAGTCATGACGGTGTTCTTTCAATCTGGTGCTGGCGTTCAGACAGGCATTGTCGGTCGGGGGTGGGTTGCGCCTCCCCTGAGCATGGTGCGCCAGGTGCGGGGCGGCAGCCCGGATTGCTTCAGGTGCCAGGCCAGTTTCGAGGGCCTGGTGCCGTCAATCATCCATGTCGGGGCCGAGGGCAGAATTTTGCCGCCATAGCCGAATTCGGCCAGCACGACTTTGCCACGCTCCACAGTCAGCGGGCAGGAGCTATAGCCATCATAGGCAGCGTCGCCATCCTTGAGCAGCCCGAAATCCCTGAGCAGATTATGCGCCACCACCGGGGCCTGCCTATGGGCTGCCGCCGTTGTTTTGGCGTTGGGGGCGTTGCATACGTCGCCCAGCGCATAGACGCCAGGCAAAGTGCGATGGCGCAGCGTGGCCTGATCGACGTCCACCCAGCCCGCCGCATCGGCCAGTACCGAGGACTTGATCCAGTCCGGGGGCCTTTGCGGTGGCACGACATGGATCATGTCAAACGATGTCGTGGTGGTTGAAGTGCTGCCGTCAGCCGCCGTGCGCGTGAAACAGGCGCGCCGTGCCGGGCCGTCGATTTTGGTCAGCACATGCTGGAAATGCACCTCGGCGCGGTATTTGTCCATGTAGCCCTGCAGAGCCGGAACATAGTCCTTCACGCCAAACAACGCGTCTCCGGCGTTGAAAAAATCGATCTGGATGTCTTGCAGTGCACCCTGGCGCAGCCAGTGGCCGCCGGACAAATACAAGGCATTTTGTGGTGCCCCGGCGCCGGTGACGGGCAGTGGCGGCTGCGTGAAAATTGCCCGGCCGCGCTTGAGGTCGCTGACCAATTGCCACGTATAAGACGCAAGATCATGGCGGTAGTTCGAGGTGACGCTGTTTTTGCCCAATGTGGCTTCAAGCCCTTCAATGGCACTCCAGTTTGACACAAGCCCGGTTGCCACCACGAGGAATTTATACCCGACATGGCGACCGTCCGCGAGACGCACCTGGCGTTTTACGGGGTCGAGCGCGACGGCGGAACCCCTGATCAGCCGCACGCCCCTGGGCACCAGCGCCGCGAGCGGGCGCCGGATCTGCTTGGGCGTGAAAATCCCCGCGCCGACAAGTGTCCAGCCCGGTTGGTAGTCATGCACTTCGGCCGGATCAATCAGCGCAATATCCAGCCCCCGGCTTCGCGCTCTGAGGCTTGCTGCCGTAGCCAGGCCTGCCGCGCCAGCACCGATGATCACAATATCATGCGCGAGCGAGCCATGGGTTGATTTTCCGGTTGCAGCCGCGCTGGCACTGGGCAGTTTCTGGCTCATCTGCCAAAGGCTGGCCGCCCTGTTGCCGCTGGCGCAATAGGCCAGAATAGGCTTTGGCAGGTTTTCGACATGGCTGGCGAAAGCGCGGGCCTCGCGCTCGCCAGAGGCTCCGGGCCTCACAGGCAGATGTACCGCCTGCATCCCGGCAGCCCTGGCTGCGGCGGCAATGGCCATGAATGTTGGCTGGCCACCGCCTTCATTGTCGGGCCGGTTGCAGATGACGGATTTGAAACCCTGCTTTGCAAGCCCGGCCAGATCGCCAGGCATGATTTGTGGTGCCACCGCCATGTGCGGCGCGAGGAATCTGGCACGAGCCATAAGGTTATCTCCAGGGTCTTGTTGCGTGCCCCGGACAATCCAGTCCTTGCGGCTCGTGATGGGGGCGATGTCGGGTGCTCAGCGCCCGGACATGCGGGCGCAGGCATTAAACAGGAAGCTTGAGCGGGTGCCGGTGCGGCAAAAGGCCAGAACTGGCTTGGGCAGGGTCTCAAGATGCTGCATGAATGATTCAGCATCCGCCACGGTCATGCGGTTCGGATAGATCGGCTGGTGAACGGCCTGGATTCCGGCAGCCAGGGCTGCGGCCTCCAGTGCTGCATAGCTCGGCTGGCCCGGCGATTCGTTGTCGGGGCGGTTGCAAATGATGGCCTTGAAGCCGTCGGCAGCCAGATTTTCGAGATCATCGGGAATGATCTGCGATCCAACCGCAAATTCGGGCGACAGAAACTGTATTTGAGCCATGTAGACATCTCCATTGGAAGTTCAGTGTGCTGGCGCGCCTTATAGGCCGTCGAGCGGTACTTTCAAAAAGCGCTTGCCGCTGTCGTCGGGCTCGGGCAATTGCCCGGCCTTCATGTTGATTTGCAGCGAGGGGATGATCAACCTCGGCATGGCGAGCGTTTTATCGCGAGCCTCGCGGTTGGCCACAAATTCATCCTCGCTGATGCCGTCGCGCACGTGGATATTATGCGCCTTTTCATCGGCAATGGTGGTTTCCCAGCGGATTTCGCGCCCGTTCGGGCCGTAATCATGGCACAGAAACACCCGCATTGCATCGGGAAGCTGCAGGATACGCTTGATCGAGCGATAAAGCGTGCGGGCATCGCCCCCGGGAAAATCCGCCCGCGCCGAGCCGCCGTCCGGCATGAACAATGTGTCGCCGACAAAGGCGGCATCGCCTATCACATGGGTCATGCAGGCGGGCGTATGGCCCGGCGTGTGCATGGCAAAGGCTTGCATCGTGCCAAGGCTGTAGGTGTCGCCATCGGCGAAAAGCTGGTCAAACTGGCTGCCATCGCGCCGAAATTCCGTGCCTTCGTTGAATACCTTGCCGAAGGTTTCCTGCACGACCCTTATATTCTCGCCAATGCCGATCTTGCCGCCGAGCTTGCCCTGAATATAGGGCGCGCCGGAAAGATGGTCGGCATGGACATGCGTTTCAATCAGCCATTCAAGGCGCAGGTTTTTGGTGCGGATGAAGGCGATGATCGCGTCCGCGGATTCATAGGAAATCCGCCCCGCCGCATAATCCATGTCCATCACCGAATCGATGACCGCGCAGGCATCGGAGGCCGGATCACGCACCACATAGGATACCGTATTGGTGCGCTCATCGAAAAACGCCGTCACCTCCGGGTGGCATGACATATCAGGCGCATGGGGTATGGGCTGGGTCATGGAGCGGGTTCCAGGTTGTCAGGTGCATATAGCGACATATTCGCGAAATGCAATGTGTCATCTGCCTGCGGCCTGGTGTCTCGGGCCTGGTGTCTCGGGCCTGGTGTCTCGGGCCTGGTG